>Ga0210406_10002874_pt1 | contig 19231 bp, 19 predicted proteins | sample IncBWC30MmetaG_FD_155454 | JGI IMG/M metagenome (GOLD analysis project Ga0210406, IMG submission 155454) | Forest soil microbial communities from Barre Woods Harvard Forest LTER site, Petersham, Massachusetts, United States - Inc-BW-C-30-M | ecosystem: Environmental > Terrestrial > Soil >... | reverse complement strand
AAGGGGATCGTGAACACGGACAAACTGTTCTTTAAGGATGGGAATGGCCTCGACCGCACCTGCCTCGGCAATGAGCTCTACATGTATCGCGCCGAAGTCGCCTGATTTTACCTTTGCAATCGCATCAGGCAGGGTGGGCATATCAGCCAGCTTTTCAGGTTGACTTTGGGTTGATTGGCCGCAGGCGAAGCCTGTCAGAAGCGCACCCATCAGCAAGAGATGGAAGGTTTTGTGCATCGCTGCAAGTGAGCGAAACTTCATTGTGGCTGATATTTTATCATTCAGGTCGTTCTCGCGTGGGGATATTGGATTACGCATGACTGATGCTGCCAATTTCGGCCGGACGGAACAAAGGCTCCCAGTGATGCCTGGTATAAACGCTAGTGCTTTACCGGATGCGCGTTCAAACGCGGTTCCCGTCAATGTGAAGTACTACTTCACTTCTCCGAGTACGCGAACTTACCAAGCGCTACGAGTACGAGAAAAGGTGTAGACTCTCTGGTGATTCAGCGTTCATTGCAATATTTCTGTGCAACCTCAACTAAGGACTGGGGTATGCATGGAGGATTCAACGGAATCATTCATGCCTGTGAAGACTCGCGATCTCATGAGGCGCAGTTGGCAGTCACAGGCCAACCTCTCCTTGTTCTTGCTGCTGCTCTTCTTAACCGCGTTCGTGTTACCCGCAGTGGGCTTTGAGAAGAATAGTCTGCCACTTTACGATCGCGTGGCAGCGACAGTTGTAGCTGTCGTAGGCACCGCGATCGCTTGGGGGAATCGAAAGCTATTTCTGCTGTCGTCTTTCGTGGTATTCGTGGCGATCGCGTTCCGCTGGGCAACATGGTGGAGGCCAACACACTCCGTGACCCTCTGGAGTGCATCGACGGGTCTGGCCGCCAGTATCATGATTACGGTTGTGGTACTTTGGCAGGTGTTGCGCCCTGGACCAGTCACGGGGATGCGCGTCCAAGGCGCGATTGCCGCTTATTTGTGCCTTGGTTTTGCCTGGGCGCACGCATACCACATCGCGGAATTGGCGGATCCCGGCGCGTTCAATACTGCGGGAACCGATGTCTCGGTCGTGATCCATTGGATCAACTATAGTTTTGGAATGTTGACAACAATCGGCTATACAGGCATTGTGCCCATCGACTCGGTTGCGCATAGTCTTTGCTCCGCAGAAGCCGTGACCGGGCAATTATATTTGGCCGTGTTAGTGGCGCGATTGGTTTCGATGCACCTGAGCGCTGAGGAACAGTCGAAGCAAGAGCGGTCAGCCGGACGAGAATCGCACCAAAGTCCTGAGTAACGCCGTACACTTCCACATGGATTTCAAGTTGTCAAAAACCCTTTTCGTTCAGCAAGTACCCCACATTTTGCCCGGGCCGAGCCCGACGAAAACCCCACAGCACAGCTCACTATGCTCGTTTTTATCATCACCTACAGCCCATCCTCTGGACGTCGACTCCCACTCACCAATCAAAACCCATAGCACACGCACCTTGCAGCGGTTTAGTACAATCCATTTTTAGGTCACCGGCGCGGCTCCGATCACGTTTCCTCTCTGCTTACGCCTGCTGTAGCCACGCCGCCAACCTAAAAATGCTCTGCATAACCGCTAAAGTCGGTGCTGGGCCGTCGTCAACGGCCTGCCAACTAGCGAACGTTCAGTCTGGCCGAAGGCTCGACCTTTCTACATCTGCCGCTTAGTTCGCGACAGCAATGAATAGTGAGCGCGGTAGCCTTTGTCCTGAGACTCTGCTGGATGCGCCTCGCGGATCTCTTTAAAGGCTACCGCTAACAGAGATCCAGCCCAGGCCTTTACACTGCATACGCTGGTTATTGCGGTCATAACCTGTAGTTTCGCACGATGGGCATTCGGCCCAATCTTTCTCACCGATTGCGCTCTGATCAGGCAGGATGCCGATACCCTGTCGGCGAGCGCTGGGGTAGACTCTTTCCTCGTGTTCGTCCCTTACGAGCAATTTCAGCAAGCCTTCAATGCCGCCGAATATTTTGTCGACCGCCATCTGGAGGAAGGCCGCGGGCACCGTATCGCCATCGAATGTGAAAACCAGCGGGTCACGTATTCACAACTCTCCGATCGCGTCAATCGCCTCGGAACAACCCTGCGTGACACTCTGGATGTTCGCATGGAGGAACGGGTAGTCCTCTTGCTCCCGGACATTCCCGAATTCGCCTATTGTTTTTTCGGAGCAATAAAAATCGGCGCCATTCCTGTTCCCGTCAATACGCTTCTCCGGGCGAATGAGTATGAATACTTGTTGAACGACACGCGCGCCCGCATTGCTATCACTAGCGAATCACTCCTGCACTTGATCCAGCAGATTCCCCGCGAACGGCTTGTCTTTCTTAGGTCCATCATTGTGGTGGGCACGGCGCCGGAAGGCACGCTCTCGTTCTGGGAGCTTCTGGCTTCTCACTCTCCCGATCTTGCCCCCGCTCCAACCTGCAAAGACGACGTCGCTTTCTGGTTGTATTCCTCAGGGAGCACCGGCTTTCCGAAAGGCTGTATTCACCTGCAACACGACATGGTCATAACGACCGAACAGTACGCCCGCAATATTTTGAATATTCGGGAATCCGATCGTTTCTTCAGCACTGCAAAGCTTTTTTTTGCTTATGGCCTGGGGAATGGTCTCTATTTTCCGTTGGCCGTTGGGGGAACGTCCATTCTTTGGCCGGGACCTCCCTCGCCTCACAATGTCTATGATGTAATCGAGCGTTATCGTCCCACCCTCTTCTTTTCCGTGCCTTCCAATTACGCGGCTCTGATGGATTTCCATGACCAGATCAACGATTTCGATTTCTCCAGCATCCGTCTCGGTATCTCGGCAGGGGAGGCCCTACCTGCATCCCTTTGTGAGCGTTTCTCCAAGCACTTTGGCTTCGAGATTTTGGATGGCATCGGATCGACGGAGGCTCTTCATATTTTTGTTTCCAACTCGCCTGGCAATGTCCGACACGGTTCCAGCGGACGGATCGTTCCGGGCTACGAAGCGAAAATCCTCGACGACCAGGGCCAACCCGTGCCTAACGGCGAAATTGGCACTCTGTGGGTCAATAGTGATGCAGCTTGCGCAGCTTACTGGAACCGTCACGAGAGAACCAAACAGACCATCAAGGGCAGTTGGATTTCCACCGGCGACAAGTTCCACAAAGACAGCGACGGTTACTACTGGTTCGATGGCCGTGCCGATGACATGCTCAAGGTCAGCGGCGTTTGGGTGAGCCCGTCCGAGATCGAGAACGTCCTAATTGAGCATTCGGCCGTGGCGGAAGTCGCTGTCGTGGCAAATAAGGACAAGGATGGCCTACCCAAGCCGGTTGCGTGGGTCGTCCTCAGGGCTGGATTCATTGGCAGTGCAGAGCTGGTATCCAGTCTCCAGGAATTTGTCGTTTCACGGCTTCCTAATTACAAACGGCCACGCCGCGTGGAGTTTGTTTCGGAGTTGCCCAAGACTGCTACGGGCAAGATTCAGCGCTTCAAACTGCGTCAGGCTTCTCCCGATTTCTGATCGCGTCTCAACGCAGCGCCCGGTCGGGTTACCACGCAATCCCGCGTTTAAACTCCGATCCCTGTGCTAAGTCCATCTGATAACGCCATTCCCGTCAATGTGAAGTGCTCCTTTAGTTTTCCGATTTTGCATTACCAGGAACTAGGGGACCTGCGTCACCAATTCGGCGTGCCAATCTTCCGGTGATACTGGGTCGTGGATTTTAATCCCCTTCGTTGCTCCACCGATGCTCGCCGCCACTACGACTCTTCCTGATGCGGTTTGAGAACCAGCTTCGACCGTAAACTCAACAACCGTTATATCTTTCTTGACAGGAACAGTTCGGGTTGGGTTCTCGTATTCCACATTGATACCAGGTGGGGTAGTAGAGTATGTCCCCACTTGCACGTTGGCCTCCGAGTTAGCCGGGGCCTGGCCACGGAGCATCACCTGGACTACCACTGTTGCCCTTCTCGGTTGGTCGGTCTTGTGAATGGTGGACGGCTCGACCGTCACCCTAGTGACTTGAATATAGGGTTCATCGACGGGCGCGGGAGCCTGAAAAAGTAGTGGCGCCGTTCCTGCTTCTCCAACCAAACGCCAACAACCAATAAACGCAAGAACGAGCAGCGAATATGTTGTAGCGCCAGTCCGCATTGAGTCACCCCTCCCGAGGATTCAGCCCGGCAGTTTCATCCATCAGTACGATTCCAGACCTTTTTCCAAGATGCCCCGACTCTGCCACAGAGATGCCGTTCAAGCACGTCGATGCACATGTCAAGAATTGAAAGACTATCAGGGGCTTTGGCAATGCCGTAACCGCCGAAGTGGTTCCGGTACCCAAGTTTCCGATTTCGCGACTTGTCGTGAAACTTAAACAGAATCTCGCTCTCACCGCTTCTGATTGCGTCTAAGATGGCCGTAGAATTCAAAACGCAGGAAGTTGTCTTCATTCGAGGATATGGCCTATGACCGACTGGTTTGCACGCCCCGTCCTCCACGTGACCGATGTCGACGCATCGATCCACTTCTACGTGGACCGCCTCGGCTTCTCGAGCCTTTGGCACTTCGAGGAGGACGGCAAGACGTTCGTCGCCCAGGTGGAGCGGCAGGGCTGCGCGTTCATCCTTTCCAGCCAGTGGCCCGAGAAGGTCGGCAAGGGGCTGATGTTCATCTCCTTTAACGTCGAGCCGGAGACCTGCGAGGCTGCGGTCGCGGCCCTCGATGCGCTACGGACAGAGCTCGAAGCCAACGGCGCTCCGGTCAAAGACGGCCGGTGGGGCTATCGGCTCCTGGTGGTCGATGATCCCGACGGCAATCAGCTCTTCTTCAACTATCCGAACGAGACTGCATCTGGCAAGATTCTTAGAGATGAAGCGTAATCGTCCACCGCGCCAGCGTGGCCGGCGGCTAGTGCCCGATTGACGCCGTCCTCGTCAATGTGAAGTAGTATTTTACTTCTCCGAGTACGGGACTTCACAGGCACTAGCGCACTTCTCCCACAAATGAGGCAGTATGCTAACCAAGGGATATAAACTTAAGTTCCCAAAGCGGTCGTTCGTAGGTCATTTCGATGAACGAGCTCCCTGGCAATGACTCGTCGCATGTGTACAATCGGGCGTTTCTGCTGCATGGCCCAAAACGCAATGCAGTACTGCGTCTCGCGGAAATACAGCAATACGGACTCGATAGCTTCGCCGATGCGGACTACATCAGTATCTACGGTATGGCGCCCCACGAATGGTACCGCCACGGCGTTCGCCTGCTCGGTCGCACGGCCGTAGAGTGTACCCGTGACGCGCTCGGGGATCGGATAGGGCTCGATGTTGCATCAGTCGCGACACGTATGTCAGCGAGTCGATTGCTGGTCTTGGATCTTTTCGCTGGTTCCTGCAATACGCTGTTTTGGATTTTGCGGCACCTACCGAATTCAGATGGCATCGCTTTCGAATCCGACCCGCAGGTATTCGACCTCACGCATCGCAACCTCTCGGCCCTCAATCAGAAGATCGAACTTGTTTATGGTGATTTTGCAAGCCTGCTTGAGGAGCTTCGCGTGCAAGAGGATCGAGGGATCATCGCCTTCGTCGCGCCTCCATGGGGAGCCGCGCTCGATGAAGTGAAAGGGTTAGACCTCGGTCGCACTAAGCCCCCCGTTATCGAGGTTATTGACCAAATTGCGCACCGATTCGCGAACCATAAGATGCTCTTCGCGACGCAGGTTCATGAGAACGTTAGCGCACCCTCCCTGGACCAGATTCGGACTCACCTCGACTGGACGGCACTGCGGATCTACGACATCAACGAGAGAGGCCGGAACCACGGCGTTGTTTTGGGAACGAAAGGTTGGATCCCCTGGTAAGCTCGCAGCTAATGGCCAAGCAGCGCAGCCGCCTCCGCGGAGAATCCGACCTAATTCAGTCGACAGGAGAGAAGTCTCAGGGACCAAAATGAGCAAATCACTCGAAACACCAAGCGTTGGCAAACCCGAAACTCCGGTTTCCGAGCAGGCGCTCAATCGGTTGTTTCATGAAGCACGGACGCACTCTGCATGGCTCGCAAAGCCCGTGTCCATCGAACTACTTCGCAGGGCTTACGAATTGGCTCGGCTCGCGCCGACCAGCGCGAACAGCTCGCCTGCGAGATTCGTCTTGCTGACCACAGCGAGTGCGAAAGAGCGTTTGCGGCCGGCGCTCGCTCCGATGAATGTCGAAAAAACGATCACTGCACCGGTCACAGTCATCATCGCCTGGGACACCGAATTTCATGAGAATCTTCCAAAACTTTTTCCGCATGCCGACATGCGCTCTTATTTCGTCGGCAACCAGCCTCTTATTTACGAATCTGCTTTCCGCAACAGTTCGTTGCAGGCCGCATACTTCATTCTGGCCATACGTTCTTTGGGCTTGGATTGCGGTCCGATGTCCGGTTTCGATGCGGATAAATTGAACGCGAATTCTTTGCTGACGGGAAATGGAAAGTCAATCTTCTCTGCAACGTTGGCTACGGAGACGATAGCAAACTGTATCCTCGCAACCCCCGCCTAGAGTTCGAGGAAGCCGCTGTTGTTCTCTAGCGCAGCGCGCGATGACAAGTCCATTCACCGCGCTGGGCGTCGCCTACGCGGTGGTAGCGAGCGAAGTCAGATAAGTGTGTGTTGGACTGTGGGTTGATGTTTCTTGGGACAATCCCGGTAACCTACTAAAAGTAAATGGTGGGCATGGGTAGACTTGAACCACCAACCTCGCCCTTTATCAGCGCGAGTTCCACCGGCATTTTCGCGTATTACTGGTGCGGATGACGCTCAGACTAAGCACGAAATCTTTCCTTCGCGCGCGTACAGCGCTTGCGGATGAGGCCTGCGACCTCGTCAGAGACCTTGTCTGTGATGCTCATTTTGTCGAGAGCTTCGATCGCAGCTGCAGCCAGCTCAGGAACTCGACGGCGAACAAGCGGTTTGGCAAGGCCCGCATCCCCGGCCAGTTGCTCGAAATCTTTTGGCGTGACTTTATCCGCCGAGTATTCGCGCCCGATCCGCATGGCCATATCGGAGTTCAGTTCGGGGTAGTAAATCGTGCTGATCGCATCGTAGAGGGGCGCCAGTCTGATTTCCTTGTCCGGGTATAGCAGTGAAAAATTCTTGCCGTGCACGTCGTTGTTGCCAATGAGATAGTTGAAAATCGCGGCGTCCAGAAGATTCGCGAGATCAAGGACCGGTGCGGTCGACACGTTGCGCAGCAGGGTGAAGCATTGCTTGAATGACGGCCCGCCTTCCTTCTGGTATTTCAGTTCAGAAACAATGTTCTGTGCTTGGCAGAAATCTTCCTGATGAAGGCGCTCGACGCTGGGCGCGCCGTCAATCGTTACGTGCTTGCGGTCGTAGCGTTCGACCTGTAGATACTCGACATCCTCGACTTTTCTGGTTTCCACTTTCGCCGTGGGAAGATTCATGTGCGTTGCAAGGGTCATACACAGCGCTTCGTTAAACACTAGACCTGCAAACCGCTCGACCGCCGGCTTGAGGATGTGCGTGCTGGGTGCGCCGCCCAAGGGCAGCGAAACCTCCTCGTCTTCAATACGCACGGCGACTTTGTCCTGAGCGCCAGCCAGCGAAAGGCGAATGCCTTTTTCACCCGCGAGCAAAGGCCGCTTGGGCAGCTCTCTGAGGATGCCGGCCAGTTCCTTCGCGTCAAGCTTTCGGTAGTGGTAGCCCAGCTTGGGCAACTCCTGTCCCACGGGAAGGAACGTCACCGCTCCCGCACATTCACCGCCGATCTGTTCAAGCATGGCGTAGTCGTTGCGCGCGCTGATACCCAAATTGCGGGCGATGATTTCGCGTTTGCTCTCTTCCGGCAGAATGCCACCGAAAAATCCCCGGCATTCCTTCGCGGGAAACCCCTCCTTGTGCAGCGGGAGGGATTGCGACAACGCCGCCGCTCCCGGCTGTGCAAGCCAGCTTTCGAGATACTCAAAGGACATCTGGCCACCCTCGTCCTGAATGAGATGGCCGACCAGGTGTTCATGCAGATAGACATCCAGCATGCGTGGCATCGCCCTATCCTCGCTTTGTGGCCGGCGGCGGGGTTAATGTCAGTTGAATCCCGAGTGTCTGGAGGATCGTCAAAACCTTACCGATTTCGGCGGTCGCTTTCCCTCTTTCGAGATCTATGATGAATCGCAGACCCGTGCCGGAGGTCAGGGCGAGCGCCTTTTGCGTCACGCCAAGCGCCTTTCGGGTCTCGCGGACCAGCTTGCCTATATCCTGTGGTGTGTATTTCATAGCCTTCAGCCCATTCCGCAGACGTTACCGTACGGGAATATCTCAGCTTCCTGGGCGTGAAAGTCAATAACATGTTACCGTGCGGGAACATATGAGTGTCCTCTGAAACCAAAAGATCATAATATGCCCGTACGGGAGCTGTGCTTCGCCAAAATTAAGACCACCTTTGAAATGAACAACATACAGCGGTGGGATGTAACATTGTTCTATGTCCTGTGGCTTGCAAAATTACCATTCGCCAGACACACCCTTCCGGTATCGGTTATTACGATGAGGATCAATTCTTAAAGACCATGCGAACGGGAAAAGTGGGCGCCCGCAGGATCAGTCCCATATAATAGTTTCATTCTGGGTGGCACCTATGGTTCTCGCCAACGAGATATTAGTTTGAACGATGTCAAGCGCGGCGATGACTGCCTACAAGCCGACTTGTCGGTACTAACAGACTGGGGCCTGAAAGTGAGACCCTAAGACGATACGCAGAGTCAAAATTATGTTCTCCAAAGCTGGGATTATCGAGTTACACGCGACGATGCACGAGCGGTTGGACCTTTTGCTGCGCCATGTCGCAACAGTGCCTGATGACCTCCATCACAAGTTGGTTCCGGGATTCGGCCATCCGTCCATTTGGAAGCAACTTGTGCACATCATGACCTGTGAGGAAGGCTGGGTTCACGACTTGCAGAACAAAGCTTTTTCCGGTTGGCGCGAAGAAGATTGCCCGACGATGGCAGCCATACTAGCTGCTAAAGATCGAATACGAGAAGCGACACGAGCTTATTTGGAGGGTCTCACGGAGGAGCAACTTAACACGACCCTAGCCGAGCGTCCCGTGGATTGGGGCGGCGAACTCCGGAGTCCTGCTTTTATCGTGCTTCACGTCATAACCCACGCATTTCACCACAAAGGTCAGGTCGTGGCGATGCTCCGAATCCTCGGATACCCCGCACCTGATACCGACCTGCAACCGGTATAGATTCCTTAGGTTAGGTAGTGGTAAGGGCACAGGGCAGTGCGGCCGCAGGATCTCGCACGCGAGAGTTTCATCAGCACAGCGCGAGTCGCGCCCGTCCTCCGGACCGTGATCGATGACTATGCGGCGAAGGAAGGAATCACACTGAAGCAGAAGTACGACGCCGAAACTTTATCCGGTGGAATGTCGTTGGTGGCATCCACCGGCGGTTTCACCCTGCTTCCACTCTATGTGCGAAATGCGCTGATCCCGTCGGTCGTCGCTCGTCCCTTGCGCGGCGAGGTTCCGACCATCGGCCTGATGATGGGCTATAGCAAGTCGAACAGTTCTCCCTTGCTCAAGAGATTTTTGCTTCGCGCTGATGAGCTAGTCAATCGTGTTTCTCACTGAAGCGAGATCGCACCCACATTCATCAGGACGACGTTCATGACTAAACATCGCAGCCCTCTTGCACGCTCATCACCACAAGTGTCATGTCGTCCCGTTGAGGCTGGCCACTCGTGAAGCTTGAGATTTGGTCGAGAATGGATTCAATGACTTGCTCGGATGTTGCTCCCCGGCGAGAACACAGCGCCGCTTCGAGCCTCCGTTGCCCCCACTGCTCGCCACTCCGATTTTCCGCTTCCGTGATTCCATCGGTGTAGGCGACCAGAAGGTCTCCAATTTCAAGCTGAAACACGGTGGAGCCAAATTGCGCGTCGGCGGCGATCCCGACGGGGATGGCTTTGGAGTTCAACTGGAACACTTCGCACGAGCTATCTTGGAAGCGAACGACCAGTGGCGGATTATGGCCGGCGTTCACATACTTAAGTACTCGCGTAGCCGGTTCATATTCCGCGTAGAAAAGAGATGCGAAGAAATGCGTGGGTGAGGATCCGACAACCAGCCGGTTAACACCTCCAATGAGATCCGCGAGGTTTGAGTGCGAATGCATCGCTTGCGCCCTCAGCGAAGCCTGCAGGCTTGCCATGACCAGGGCCGCGCCAACGCCTTTTCCAGACACATCCCCGATGGCAATACCCCATTGTCCCCCAGGCAAGGTGAGAAAGTCGTAGTAGTCGCCGCCAATTTCGCGAGCGGGTTGGTAGAAGGTTTCGCAGGATAAACACGGAATCGAGAGACTCTTGGGAGGAAAAAATGCCTGTTGTACATCTTTTGCGCTCTGGACATCCCGCCGAAAGGCCCTGATGGTTCCAGAGTCGGACTGGGATTTCCTGAGATATTCCGCCATCGTCTCAACATGGTTCCGCAAGAGCGCACCGGCCTCTCGCCCGCGGCCATTTTCGAGAGCGTCGACAATCGACTGGTAGGATTCAACAACATCTAGATGGTCTTTGAGGACCTTCGCCGCGACGGCGCGGATTCGAAGATCAATAGCGAGAGTATCCCAAACGCGGGACAGCGGCTCATTATCCGAGGCTTTTAGGATGATCCGATGAAACTTGATGTCATGTTCCACGATAGCATCGAGGTTTCCATCGTTCACCGCTACGCGCATAGCGCTGAATTCGTTCCGCAGAGCCGCAGTGTTTCCTTTCAGGACCGGAGCCGCTGCTCGCCCGGCAATTTCTTCCAAGGCAGCGCGGATTTCGTAAGCCGCCTGCATTTCTTTCGGGTTGGGAGACTGAACGACAGCGGAGAAATTGCCCGAAAGCGTGACCATGCCGAGCGCCTGAAATTCGGCAAAGGTCTTCAGCACCAAGTCTTCGTTCAGCTCATACTTAAGTGCCATTTCGCGCAGCTGCAGTAATTGTCCGGGGCGATAGCGGCCACCGAAAAGCTCCCGAGTCAGCCCCACGCACCCAGCTCCAATTGGATTGCTGGGGCAAATTTCCGCAACTTTCTTCTGCTCATTATTCAACGAAACCATTGGGCTCCGCTCCCTTAACATGTTTTGTCCTTGGCGGTGCTGGGCGCGCCCGCACCGAGAGACTTCGTCCTGCTGTTGCTGATGTAACTCACACTTCGCGGATTCTTTTCTAATACTTGTTCCGGCCAGCCATGACGCCGCCGTCAACGTCCCATATCGCGCCTGTTATCCACGAAGATCGGTCCGACAGTAGAAACGCAATCACCTCTGCGACTTCCTCAGGAGTCCCCACGCGACCGAGAGGATGGAAGCTGTTGAAGGCCTGCAATGACGCGTGTACCTCCTCCTTGGGGATGAAGCGTTCATAGATCGGAGTCTCGACCACGGCCGGGGAAATGGCGTTCACCCGGATCTTCTTGTGAGCGAGTTCCATCGCCAAGTGTTGAGTGAGGGCGTGCAGCCCCGCTTTGGCCATGGAATACGCTGACGATGGCGTGGCTTCCACGGCCTGTTTTGCCCACATCGACCCAATATTGACGAATGCGCCTGGACGTCCTGCTGCTATCAGGTTGGACGCAACCTTTTGCGCAACGAAGAATACCGCACGGTTAATAGCCTGGTACTGGTCGTAGTCAGCCTCCTGATGTTCGAGAAATGGCTTCGGAAGGAAAATTCCCGCGGCGTTCACGAGTAGGTCCACGTCCGTGTGCTGGGTCGCAATGGACCGTAACAAATCCCTTAACCCCGCCAGACTCGAGATATCAGCATTGATCGCCTCCGCACGGCCAATTGGGAACAGTGCGTTCCGGGCTCCTTCGGTCTTTTCGGGATTTCTTCCTGTGATGACGACCGCTCCTCCGCTTTTGAGAACTCGACGCGCCGATGCAAATCCTATTCCGCTTGTCCCGCCGATCACGAGTAACTTTCGTCCCTGAAATTCCTTGTTCATGTTTTGATGCCCTCTGTTGTCTTGTTTCTTTTTTCAAAATCTAGTAATCTATCTATCGATAGATAGAATAAGGGAATCTGGCAATGATGTCAACTGACCACCTTTCAGGAGCTGGCAAATGGCGCGACCGAGGTTAAAGTCGAACAACGCAGGAAAACTCATGGATGCTGCGGAGCGACACATTCGGCAGTCCGGTTACAACGCGTTCAGTTTTCGCGAGTTGGCCAAGGAAGTGGGCATCAAGAGTTCCAGCGTTCACTATTACTTTCCAACAAAAGCCGACTTAGCCGCTGCCGTAGCGCGTCGTTATACCGATCGTTTTGTAGCGGCGTTGCAGGAGAAAAGTCCTTCTGTCCGAATCCAGGCCTGCAAAAAGGCTTTCCGCGAGGCGTATCTCACAGATGGACAAATGTGTTTATGCGGTGTGCTGGCGTCCGAATCCGCTGCTTTGCCTGAAGTCGTGGCCCTTGAAGTGAGGCGCTTCTTCGATCTATGCCTTGGTCTTTTGAGCGAGAGAAAGGAGGGAGCGGTGACCAGGAAAGAGGCTCTTGGCATCATGGCAAAACTGGAGGGAGCTCTCTTACTTGCGCGTGTCTATGGTGCCGTTCGGGCCTTCGATGAAGCTACGCGGTCGCTTCAGTAGAAAGATGCGCAGCCGCTGGAATGAGTCCCCCTTGAGTGACCGCAATGGGAGTTGTGGGTGGTGGACGGGCAACCCGGAAGTGATCCGTGCTTCCGTTAGATTAGTACCGACAAACGCCTGCTTTACCGGATGCGCGTTCTCGCCGAGGAGTGAACGGGGCGAGGAGCTCCTTGCGCGTCCGGTAAAGTCGTTTGGAGGTGGCCGCCCGGGGTTGCGGCGGACGCGGGCCTTATGCAAATTCAATTGTGGGAAGAGACGGTTTTGAGGTGTGCCACGGCTGCGCTGTGGACCATGACCTTTCACACCGCGGAGCGAGAAAATGGCTACGGTGAAACCGTGATGTGAAAACTGTGGTTGATGAGGCGGCAAGAAGGAATTTGTTTTCTGGCGAGCCGAACAGGGGCGTAGCGCGCAGAAGCGCGCGGAGTGTTGGAGTTGGAGAGTGCAGTTTCATGCCGCAGAGCTGATCCGCTGGGAAGCCGAACCCGAACACCAGGACTATCTGGAGCGCTATCCGCACGGTTATACGTGCCACTACGTACGGCCCGACTGGAAGCTCCCCGCAAGCAAAGTTGAACAGGTGCGAACATCCGGTGCCCGAACGCGTCTATTGCGCCTATTCCACAATCCGGGCTATGTTCCTGCACTCAGCGAGGGACTCGGCCGCAATTTCGATTGCGTCAGTTGATGAACGTCCAGTTAATTGAAGAAAATGGTAGGCCCGTGCGGACTCGAACCGCAGACCTCGTCCGTGTCAAGGACGCGCTCTAACCAACTGAGCTACGGGCCTATACCGATCGGGGCGACATCGTCACTGCGGGCGATTACCCCAAATTTCCTAATCACTCCTGAAAGTCCAGAGCGCCGCTCTTCTACTGTGTCAACGCGGGGACATCAAGTACTCACAACAACTTACAGGGTTGTTGGGGACTGCCAAGTACTTGATAATACCCAGTAGTCGGACACATCTCGGGTTGGCCATCGGGTTGAAAAACGACACTGCCCGTAACACGCAACAGGGCAGACAGAACCACCCGACAGGATCAGCTAACGTAGGATGACAATAGCAGGATACGGAGACCGGGTATGGTCGGAAGGTCGCGATCATTCGTAAGAAAAGCTGTGCAGCCGGCTGCCAATGCCGCTACAACCTGCAGAGAATCAGGCGTCTTGACTCCGGTTGCGGCTCTTAGCTGTGCAGCGGCGCGCAGATGGTCACGAGAAATATCTGCAACGTGGACGCCGCGACTCTGCGTAAGAAGAGCTTCATATCTCCCGGCCAGCAGATGGTCTCCAGAACGGTAGGGAACCACCAAGACCTCGAGCAAGGTTAGCGCCGATGTAACCAACTCCTTACGGCCCTCATTCACTTCTCTGAAAAGGGGTTCAACCAGCGGGAGGAACTGGGGATGTTCTTCGATGAAGTAGATGAAGATGGCCGTGTCCACCCCTACGGGGCCGCCGCCGAGATCCGCCATCAATCCCATGAGGCCCGTTCTCGCTTAACATGCTTCGCTGGGTCAACTCCTCTCCAGTGCTCTTTGCCCAACCCCTTGAGATCAAGAATTGACAGGGGTTTCGGCGTTTCAAGAGCATCGCTGAGAAGATGGGTAACCTCCTGAGCGACAGATCGGTGCTGGCGCTTGGCTCTAGCCTGGAGCTTCCTGTAGAGAGAATCGGGAAGGTTTTTGATGTTCAGAACTGCCATAGGCTTACTCCTAAACTCCTCCATAATGGAGGAACCGTCAACGATGTGTCAAGGCTCTTGTTGGCGCCAAAAAACTTCCATGAAGGTTTGCGATCATGTAGTTCCTGTTGGAGCTGTGGGAAAGTGGAAATCGCTCCTGCGATTTCCACGGGCGCTTTTGGCCCGTCTTTTCCATAGCTTTTGGCCCGCCGATTCGCTCACTTTTCCTCCTTCTCTCCTTTCTTTTTCCGCATGGAGTCTCCGCGCATCTCGATGCGATGGACGTTGTTCACCAAGCGGTCGAGGATTCCGTCGGCCAGTTGAAGACCTTTTAGGTAAAAGCCGGTAAGCCTCGGGATCGTCCGTTTGGCGTTTGGTTAGCCGCTTTTTTTGCCCGGGTGAGCTTTAACCGCAATTTTTCGGATATTTCGTTGGAAATTTCGTCTTGAATGGCAAAGATACCGTCAGGCTTGCGATCGAATTGTGCGCCCCACAATTGAGACCCTATCGCAACATCGACTAACTCAGTCCCAAGGCGCAGCGATCCACCACTTTGCATTATTCTTCCGGTGAGAATGGCGCGCACATTAAGCTCGCGACCGACGGCTTGAGGATCAATTCGCCGGCCCTTATAGCGAAATACCGTGCTCTGGGCGATCACTCGCAGTTTTGGGACGGTCGCCAGAGTATTGATAAGACTGCCCGCGATTCCGTCACTGAGATATTCGTGCTCCGGGTCGCGACTAGCGTTTTCGAAAGGCAAAACGGCAAGGGAGTCAATGATCTTCGAGACCCGCTCTGGGCGGAGGGCACCTGTTTGCCCCGTCAGGCTGGCACGTACCTCCGCAGCGGACCCGTAGCGATCCTCAGCAGACTTGGCCAGCAGACGCTGTAACAGCACCGTCACCCCTGCAGGCATGTCACTGTTGAGATCGGGAGGATCGCGGAGCACTGCGGAGAACGTTTCAACCGTTGATTGCTTCCGGAACGGATGCCGCGCCCCAGCCATCTCGGCCAGAACCACGCCGAAGGAAAACAAATCCGAGCGTATATCGAGGTTCGGTGTCTTGCCCGCCATCAAGCCGCAATGGTAAGCGCCGATGTTCTACATGCCGATGTCGTCGCCCATGATGACAACGATGTTGGGTCGTTTCCGCCCGGACAAATCGACTTAGGCCGGGGCTATTCCTTGAAAACCAGGGGAGGTCCGCTGACTTTATGAGCCTTAAGGGCGACGTTGACTTCGACACGGTCGGCGACCTTTACCAAGGGGATTCCTTTGTTCATCCCATAGTCCTTACGGTCGAAGCCATTGTCCCTCCGGGCAAAATTCTAAATGCATCGCCGCTGCGATCCCTTGAGTTTTCGGCATGTATTCGAGCTTGCGGGCCACCCTAATTTCCCGAACCATGCTGTTGAACTGCAAGAATAGACAAAGATGGCTCGAACTCCTGCTGTACTGAGTTACGTCAAGATGGTGGAACCGGCCGGTTCAAGGATGCAATCCGGCGTCCTTACTTTGACCGAGACGGTGCTGCCGGTCTTGGCCGACGGCGAGCAGCGCAGCCGTTTCCGACTCCGCGGAGAATCCGACCTAATTCAGTGGACAGGAGAGAAGTCTCAGGGAGGAGGACACAGATCGGGCGCAAAAGTGTGCCCTTTTGCACCCCTCTGTGTTTCGTTGCAATACGCGTAAAGTTTTTGTTTTGAATGGTAGGCCCGTGGGGACTCGAACCCCAGACCTCTACCGTGTCAAGGTGCCGCTCATAGGTTTTACAACAACATACAAGACCGCGGGGACTGCCAAAGTACGCGGAAGTTCATATAAGACATACTTTTTGTGGGTTGGGTTGTGGGTTGGAAGTGTGAGAAAGGAATCTGCGGTTGTTCGGTGCAAATGACCACGGCGCAGATTGAGGAAGCCAAGTACAGGGTTGAGGAGTGGAAGGTCCTCCACCACGGCCGGCAAGACTGAAGGCACAACAACGAAGGGTCTATTGTCTCCGCTTCGACCACCCCTTGTGGAGTACTGATACGTATTTGGGAGGTTACCGCGTTTACCAGGACTTGACCGGCAAATTTGGATTCAGCAGCTCGGGATTTAGAGTACAGACTGCTTAGTCGTGCGCTTTGGCGAGCGCCTCTTGCATGACCTTTCGGTCCGATTCCGCCAACTGTTCGGGGCCAAGCTTGTAAGTTAACTTGGCAATCTTGCCGGTGAACCGGAACGGCACTTGATAGTCGTTGTCGTCCACTGATGTCCGCGTATCTATGCCGATGTCGAACGTCTCGTCTATCGACATGAGAAACGGAATCGTATGCGGAATTGCCTTCGTATCCAGTGTCTTGCCATCTACCGAGAGTGTTCCCGTACCCCCTTTTCCAAAGCCTGGCCCGTCATACTTGAAGTCGAACACAATTGTGTGTTTGCCCGATGACAGCGCTTCGCTGCCTTGCCACTTGAACCGCACCAAGTCCAAGCCGTTGTACGTGAATACCGGCTTTCCTTTCAGGAGATAAAGTCCATAGCCAGCAAATCGCCCGCCTAACGTTGCGATCATTCCTTCGTCTCCTGCAGAGGGAATTTCAATTTCCGCCGTAATGGTATAGGACTTATTCAAGAGACTGGGAGCATCGCTGATGGGTAGACCGGCAAGCTCACCCGAGTAAGTAAAAATATCTCGTCCGGCAGTTCCGCTAGGACGAGGTGTGACAAGCCTGGGAAGGATAGAATTATCCAGCGGAAACACATTATATTTTGTTGCTTCCACCGTGAACAGTTCTTGCAGGTCGCGAAGTTTGTCGGGATATTTGGCAGCGAGATTGTTGTTTTCCGAGTAGTCCTCCGCGATGTTGTAAAGTTCCCATGTGTAACCGTTCACGACTTCGGGCATTTTGGCAGTGCCCAATAGCCAGACCGGAGCGGGTGGCGGTGTAGTAGCGATCCAACCGTCATGGTAAATGGCGCGCAAGCCAAACATCTCAAAATATTGAGTATCGCGCTTCGATGGCACTTTCGCATTCGTCGCGTCGAATGTGTACGCCATGCTTACGCCTTCAATAGGCTTTTGCGCAACGCCATTGACCATCACGGGAGCCTGAACTCCAGTGGCTTCGAGGATAGTGGGAACGATATCGATCATGTGATGGAATTGGTTACGGGTGCCACCGACATCCTTAATGTGTCCCGGCCACGATATGACCATACCCTGGCGCGTGCCACCAAAGTAGGACGCAACTTGCTTAGTCCATTTGAACGGCGTATCAAACGCCCAGGACCATGCCACCGACATATGCGGGTAAGTCATCGCCGAGCCCCATGCGTCGTAAAACTTCATTTGGTCCGCAATTGGTATATCTAGGATGCCGTTGTAGGCCGTCATCTGGTTCGGCGTGCCTACCACAGTGCCTTCAGCGCTGGTGCCATTGTCGCCGCTGATGTAAATAATCAGTGTGTTGTCTAGTTTACCGAGGTCTTCCACTTCCTGAATCACGCGTCCGATCTCGTGGTCCGTGTAAGCTGCATAGGCTGCGAAGACTTCGGCCTGTCGTGCGTAAAGTTTTTTCTGTTCGGGCGTTAGCGAGTCCCACTTCGGTAAAGTATCCGGCCAGGGTGTGAGTTGGGTACTTTGCGGAATTACGCCGAGCTTTTTTTGATTTGCGAAAATTTGATCGCGCATCGCGTTCCAACCCATATCGAACTTGCCTTTGAATTTGTCGATCCACTCCTGGGTCGGTTGATGCGGAGAGTGCGTTCCTCCTGGAACGTAGTAAAGGAAGAACGGTTGATCGGGTGCGGAGGCATTGAGTTCCCGCAAATGCTGGATAGCATCGTCTGCCAGATCCGTAGTCAGGTTGTAGCCCGGTTTACCAATCCACGGAAAGACCTGTGTGGTATTACGAAACAGGTAGGGCGTCCATTGGTCGGTCTCGCCGCCCATGAAGCCGTAGAAATATTGGAAGCCCATTCCGATTGGCCATTGGTCAAAGGGACCGGCCGCGCTGTACTGATAGGTGGGCGTGTTGTGGTTCTTGCCGAACCAGGAGGTGGCGTAGCCATTTTCCTTCAGAATCTCGCCTACCGTCACGCTTTCCCTTCCGATGATGGAGTCGTAACCGGGATAGCCTGTGGACATCTCCCCAATTACGCCGAAACCGACCGAGTGGTGGTTTCGACCAGTGATCAAGGCGGCCCTGGTGGGCGAGCAAAGGGCGGTGGAATGAAATTGCGTATATCGAAGTCCTGCCTTGGCGATGCGATCCATCGCAGGCGTTGGAATCACGCCACCAAACGTACCGGAAACGCCGTAGCCCTGATCATCCGTCATGATAAGCAAGATGTTTGGAGCGCCCCTAGGCGGCACCAATTTTGCAGGCCAGCAGGGCTTGGAATCGGCGGCGCTGAGATTGATCACACCTCCAAAACTTGTTGGAGGGGGCGGCACGTATTTACCATCGATAGTTATTGTGGCGCTCGTAGAACATGGCGCACCGGTTGGCTGCTGTGCGCGAGCAGCCGCTGCTGTTAATAGAAAGATCGGCGCCATGAGGCACAGTGCAAGCAAACCAGGGCCCCTTCGAGCTTTTTCAATGTTCATATGGATGCTTATCCGTTCTGGCAGCCAACTGGAGCGAAGCTAGCCGAGAGGAATTTGGTTCGCTGCACGGCGGGGATTCTAAGAGCAGACGAATTCCTCGTCCATTGTCAAAACTACCGGCGAAACCCAACTAGGTCCCGATATGTTCTATAAAGGTTCTATAAAGGTAGAAGTCAAGAGAAAAAACGTCCCCTGCGGCTGGAAATTTCCTTGCTTCACAGCCCAATTGATCAAGCGAGATCTGTTCCAATCTCCCGCGCCATGTGCTCGGTT
>Ga0210406_10002873_pt1 | contig 19239 bp, 19 predicted proteins | sample IncBWC30MmetaG_FD_155454 | JGI IMG/M metagenome (GOLD analysis project Ga0210406, IMG submission 155454) | Forest soil microbial communities from Barre Woods Harvard Forest LTER site, Petersham, Massachusetts, United States - Inc-BW-C-30-M | ecosystem: Environmental > Terrestrial > Soil >... | reverse complement strand
GGGGGGCGCTTTCACTCTGAGGTCAAGAATTACCCGCTGGAATACCTCTGCATTCCATTCTTGATCTGGGCCGCGTTCCGCTTTGGTCGTCGTAAGGCTGCGACCGCAACTTGCGTTTTGGCAGGCATTGCCATCTGGGGCACTCTAAAAGGATTTGGCCCGTTTTCAAGAGAGGCTCTAAACACATCTCTATTACTCGTGCAATCATTCGTGGGCACGGTCGCCGTAACGGGTTTGGCTCTGGCCGCTGAAGTTTCCGAACGCAAGCGCGCGGATGAACGTGTGCAGCAGTTGGTAACTACCGACCCGCTCACCGGGCTTGCCAACTATCGGCGGCTTATCGATGCAATCGAATTGGAAATCAAACGGTACGGGCGCTCCGGGCGGCCGTTTGCGATCTTGCTTCTCGATTTGGATGGATTGAAAAAGCTCAACGACACGCACGGTCACCTGGTGGGTAGCCGGGCACTGTGCAGGTTAGCCCAGGTCCTGCGGGCTCATTGCCGGCAGGTCGACACACCAGCGCGATTCGGGGGCGACGAGTTTGCTGTGGTGCTTCCTGAGACAACATCGGCTCAGGCCCAGCAGATTGCCACAAGAATCCGTGAACGCATTGCTTCCGATGGAGAAAGTCCATCGATCTCTGCGGCCGTCGGCGGTGCCGTTTTCCCTGACGACGGGGAGTCCATTGAAACGCTCCTGTCGGCTGCTGATCAAGCACTCTATCGCATGAAGCGCCCTCCAACTTCGCCGCAAGGCCGATAGCCTCAGCGGTGCACCTTGTAAGTAGTCTGCAGTATCCCGGCGGCTGAACGAAATCAGTTAGAAGCGCGTTTACGGATCCAAAGGGTGAGCCACTCATGATTGTGCGGGGGAAAATGTGATCATAAGGGCGGCGTCCTTGATCTGCGCTTGGGCCCAAAAAAGAAACGATATGGAGTAATGCCGTAGCGGAAGGTTGCCAAAAGTTGCAACTGTACCTGTGCTTAAAACGAAGCTGCAGGCCGTCTCTAGGTCGGTTCAGTCGGTCACAGAGTTTCGCAAGATTACTCAGAGCACCGGGGATGCAATAAGGTCCGCCACCTTATTTGACGACAGTTTCTGTTATTCCAGTTCGCAATAGATGAGTGAATTCAGCGGCGGGAACGGGGCAACTAAAAAGATAACCTTGACCTTCACCACAGTGCCAGGACTGAAGAAGTGCGAGCTGTTCCTGCGTTTCGATACCCTCGGCAATCACCCGCTTCTTGAGGTTCTTGGCCATATCGATTATGGCTCTGACGATAGCTGAGTCATTCGGATCGCTTGAGATCTGATGGACAAAGGACTGGTCAATTTTTAGGATGTCAATGGGAAACTGCTGAAGATAGCTCAGGCTGGAATAGCCGGTCCCGAAGTCATCTACCGCAAGGTGCACTCCCATCCTTTTGAGTTCTCGAAGCACAGCGGCTGTGGATTTGACATTCCCCATCAGCACACCCTCCGTGATCTCAAGGTCGAGATAGCCCGCTTCTAAGCAGGTTTCTCTAAGGGCGGTTTTAACCTCTTCCACAAAAACCTTGGCCTTGAATTCAGTGGCAGACACATTAACGGAAACGCGCTTGATCGGAACGCCCGCGTCTAGCCACTCGCGCGCCTGTCTACATGCGGTGCGTAACACCCACTGGCCGATCGGGAGAATGAGGCCGCAATCTTCGGCGATGGGCACGAACTGCGCTGGAGAGACGAGTCCTCGATCCGGGTGCTGCCAACGTATTAACGCTTCGGCTCCGGTGATCTGACCGGTGCAAAGATCTACCTTCGGCTGATAGTGCAACAAAAACTCGCCTCGATCAAGAGCACGGCGCAGACTGCCTTCGAGGGACTGTCGCTCCACGGCCTTCCGATTCATTTCCGCTTTGAAGAACTGGAAATTGTTGCGCCCGATTTCCTTTGCGTGATACATGGCCGTGTCCGCATTCTTGATAAGCGCATCGGCATTCTCTCCGTCTTCCGGGTAGATGCTAATACCAATGCTGCCAGCGATATCCAGATCTCGTCCCTCGATGGAGTGGGGTACGCTAAGCGAAAGAAGTATTTTTTTTGCGCTGGTAGCTGCGTTTTCTGGATAGGCGATCTCCGAGAGCAGGATGACGAATTCGTCTCCGCCCTGGCGACTGACGGTATCCGAACCGCGCACGGTGGACAGCAATCGCTTTGAAACAGACTGAAGAAGCTGGTCGCCGATAGCATGCCCCAGGGAATCATTGATGTACTTGAAATGGTCCAAATCCAGAAATAGCACCGCAAACGGCCTGTTCTGGCGGTGAGCCAGGGAAATTGTCTGATTGATCCGATCGTTGAGTAGCAGGCGATTGGGCAAGTCGGTTACGACATCGTGGTGCGCGGAATGCGTCATTTGGATAGACATGGCTCGCGCCGCGCTTACATCATGGAAAACAATCACCGCTCCAGTAATGCCACCGAACCGATCGTGAATCGGCGCGGCGGAATCTTCAATGGTGGATTCAAAACCGTCGCGGCGGATCAAAATGCAATTCATCGTCAGGCCGACGGTTCTGTCTTGTTCTACGGCCATCACCATCGGATCTTGGGCAGTCTTGCGGGTGGCGCCGTCAATAATTTGGAAGACTTCGGCCAGCGGCTTGCCAATGGCTTCTTCGCGGCACCAACCGGTCATGGTCTCTGCGACGAGATTGAGGTAGGTGATATTGCCGGAAACATCGGTACAAAGAACGGCGTCACCAATCGAGTTCAGCGTGACGATTGCGCGTTCCTTTTCCACGTACAAAGCATCCTCGATGGCCTTGCGTCCGATCGCGTTTCGCAGTGCGCGCGACAATGAATAGCTATCGAGGTGACCAGGCAGGAGAAAGTCCTGCGCACCGCGCAACACTGCGGCTTTCGCGAGCGCTTCGTTTGAAGTGCTGCAAAAGATCAGGATTGGGACGCCTGGCGCGGCGGTCAACAACGTCTCGAAGGCTTCGATACCCTGGCTATCGGGCTGGGGCAAACCAAGCAGGACCGCGGCGATTCCTTTTTTATTCAGGCGGTCAAGACCCTCAGAAAGTTGGCGAACCGATTCCACGTCGAACTTGTCGCCGCTGGACACGGCGAGTGCCGTGCGAATCTCCTCAGCAGCAGCCGGATCGTTCTCAATTAATAATACTTTCACCGGCAAAATAGGTGTAGATATTATTCGCATCATCGCTGCACGGCCGGCTCCGGACTCAGCTTGAACCATTCCTGCAGGTCAGGTACGGCGCGAAACGTTTTCGATTTTACTTTCCCCGGAGTGGTCATCCAATAAACGGTTGCGCTGTTTGTTAGGCTGCCCATACACATACGCTGGTGCGTCTCCCGGATGCAATGTGGCGCGCCCTTCGTGAGCCACAGGACGTTTCCTCCTCCGGATTCACCCACCCTGACGAACCCGCCTTCGAGGGCCGCCGTTTGAAATGGTTGAAGGCTGATCATCGTTCCGCCTATCCGTACTTAAATCCGCCCGACGTTCTGGCCCGATTACTGAGGAGTTCCCCAGGTCAAAAACTCAACGGCTACTCGTGGCGCTTCACTCGGAACGTCCATTCATTCAGCGCGTATCACTCGGCAGTTGAAGACTGTTTCGGTTCGTGTTCTTCTTGCGATTCGCTCAGGCAGTCGAGCAATTGCATGAGCGGGTTGTCCTGTAAATACACAAACGCTCGTCAAAAAATGAAGTCCTCGCGACATCATGTTTATAGACGTCATAGAGTGACCGTTTACCATGACAAAGTTCTTGAATCAAAACACCAATCGAAGCTTCAATCGGCAGCGTTGCGTAATACGAAGCTCGGATCTGTTGATGGATACCACTGCCCTATGGTGGGCAAGTATCGGTTGCGACTCCGCAACGAGCAGGAGTTGCGCACCCAATTGAGTTCATGTAAACGCGGCCGAATCTCAGTTGAGAACTATGACAGCAGAAGGTGCGGACACGCCCTTGTCTTTGCCCAAGAGCCTTAGCAAAATCCCGGGGTAGCAGTTCCTTCCATGCACAACTGCGCCCCGGGCATAGTTCGAGTTAACTCACGCCGAGAATACGGAGAAAGGTCGGTAGTGTCTGTCCCGTATTACACGTATAGTATTACACCGGTACCATTATTATTATTGTCGGGACGACACATCCGAGTTATGCTTCTTATACGAAGCGGCGACACTTTGGAGGAATCAAGCAACAGGTCCCTATTGCTTGTACTGATTATCAACTCTGTGGCTTTCAGCTGAGTTCGAAAGCTGGTTGATTAATCTTGCAGAACAACACTTAGGAGGGAGCTGTTGACTTGAAGCCCTCCGTTGTAACGAACGAATCCCAGTTTCTTGAATTTGTTCATGAAAAACTTGACCCGGCCGCGCGTTGTGCCAATCATCTCGGCCAGCATCTCCTGGGATATTTTGGGGAGAATCTTTTGCGGCTGGGAGTCTTTGCCGTAGGAAGCGAGCAGCAAAAGAGTCCGAGCCAGCCGCTTCTCACTGGAGGTAAAAAGCTGGTCTATGAGATCTTCTTGGATTCGGATGTTCCGCGAAAGAATGTAGGGCATAAATTGGTCCGAAAGCTCCTGTTCATTGTGGAGCGCGCGTATCATTTCCTTTTTCTGGATGACCAACACTGCCGTCGGGGTAATCGCCGTGGCCGTCACCATACAAATCTGCTGACCTGCAAGGCAGCCCTCACCAAAGAAGTTGCCGGGACCCAATATCCCCACCACCGCCTCTTTGCCTACCTCATTGACGACAGTCAGCCTTACACCGCCATGTTGAATGTACATTACGTTCTTGGCAGGATCACCCTGGCCATAAATCCTCTGCGATGCGCGATACCGCACAACCTTTCTCGCCACGCTCGCTGAATCGAGGAAAGCTTGGGCGTCAAAGGCATGTCTTTCCTCGACTTTTATTTTAGATTTGGTCTTAATTGAACTCGCGATTTTTTTCATGACTCACGCGCTGGGGCGGAGATCAACAGAACCTTTTCGCTCTATGAGCGCCTTTTTCACGCGCAGCATAGTAGCGCACAACAGATGTGCTTAACAAGTTAACACAAAGATAAGGTATGTACAATATTGAACAGATGTAATCATCAGCCGTTTCTAAACTCTACATAAGTAAAGCTAGACTCTGTCGTGCGCCAGCTCGGTGAACGAACGGCCGGACCGGCTTGCCTAGATTTTCCGGAGATCCCTATGGCTTCTACCCCACCGGCCCGGCTCGAGCGCGATGCGCCAAGCGAATCAAACGGCAGAAATCCACCTCTGCACGTTCTCTTTGTTCATTGTCGGGCTAGGGAAGTCGAGCGTTGCTTGAAGGAGCTCAGAAAGGTCCATTTCACGGTAAGCGGGCAGACCGTTTCAAGTCTCCAGGAATTTGGCGTGCGACTGGCCTCGCAGTCATACGATCTTGTTGTCGCTGAGCAGCCCGGCCACGATTGGCCGGAAAGCCAGACATTGGAACTCCTACACCTATCGAAAAGTAAGATCCCTCTTATCTTCCTCGGCGGCACCCTGCACCCTGAGACGGTAGCAGAGTTCATTACACGAGGCGCATACGACTGTATTGAAATGGGTCATATCAGTCATCTCCCCGTGGCCGTTCGCCGCGCTCTAAATGAAAAATCGTTGCGCGATGAGCTCGACCAGGCCCGGAACTGCTTGAGGCATTCGGAAGCACGTTATCGCGCCTTGGCAGGAAATCTGACCTACGGGATTCTTCACTGCGACGTCAAAGGTAAATTCCTTGAAGTGAACGAAGCCATGGTGAAAATGTTCGGGTATGCCTCAAAAGCGGAACTTCTGACGCTCACGCTGAGGGACGAACTGATTCAAGATCCCAGCAAGCGGGCCCAATTGTTGGGGCAGTCGACCCAGCAAGATTTTGTCGACCCCATGGAAATTGACTGGTTACGGAAGGACGGCACAACTTTAAAGGTCCGGCTGAGCGGACAAGAAGTAAGGGGTGAGCAAGGTGAGCTGAACGCCTACGAGGTCATCTTTGAGGACGTCACCAAACAGCGCCAACTGGAAGATCATCTGCGCCAACAGGCGGCTCGCGACCCACTGACAGGACTGTCCAACTTCCGACGTCTTACGGAAGTGCTTGATTGTGAAATCAAGCGTTCCGGGCGTACCGGGCGGGACTTTGCCCTGTTGTTATTCGACTTGGATGGGTTAAAGCGCATTAACGACCGCTACGGGCATATGACGGGAAGCCACGCGCTCTGCCGGGTGGCGGATGTCTTGAGCTTTTGCCGGGACATCGATACGGCAGCGCGCTACGGCGGGGACGAGTTTGCGGTTGTCCTACCGGAAACAGGAGCAGAAGCAGCTGCTGGAGTGGCGGATCGTATTTGCAACGCCATAGCCAATGATGGTATGAGACCAAAGCTTTCCGTCAGCGTCGGTGTTGCAATCTATCCCCGTGACGGTGAAAGAATAGAGGCTCTCGTGCGCACGGCGGACGTAGCTATGTACGAGATGAAGGCCAGAAAATACAAGGTCTTCGACACGAGGTGAGGGATTGCTTGAACGATGTGGCCGCATAGTTGGGGAGCGGGAAGTTTTGCTCTCGGTTGGCTTTTTGCGCGCCTGAGAGGTGTGGAGACGGAATCCGAGCTCCGTGGATCGCCCCGCTACCAAGCGCTCACAGAATAGCGTGTCTGGCTTCCAAGAGTAAGGACACGTAGTTCAAGAAAATTCTTCAGGGAGGTGAGAGTAATTGCCATTTGCGTCTACCCTGCATGAACTTGATTTGCACTCTCCGCTGATCTTGGGAAAGGGCCGTTCGGGCACCGCGGCCGGTCTGGCGCAAGTGTATACGAAGGATTTACCGCTTGTTTGAATTACTGCTCAAGGCATGGTCGGGGCAGGTTCGTGCGCGGAGTTTTCCCCAGCCGCACAATTCGTGAGCGTCGAGCACAAGCGTAAGAACGAGAGAAGAGCCGTTGACAAATCCTCCCGGGTTAGACAGCTACGGAGTTGCCAGCATTGCTTTCGGTCAACTCCCACCCAATCGAGAGATGGTTCCGATGAGTTCGCAAGGATCACCCGAGGGACGGCTTCATCGCGGTCCCGATCATGACCAATCGGCTCCAAAAACGTGCGCTGCCCGCGATGACGGTATCTCAAGTCGAGCAGTAGCAAGGTACCTTGCGGCGCTGCACCTTCTGCCTCAGCGAATTGCACTTCGAACCATCCAACATCCCCCATGACTGAGAATGGTTCTGACTCGCGTGCCGGGGGTCGAACGACCGGTCGGATAAAGTCGAGATCGCCGCCATAGTCCTCGACAATCAGAATCTGAACTTCGGCCATGGCAGATGGCCCGATGCTTCCGAGCTGGATTGAACGACCGACCGTGCTCCTGCGAACAAGTAGGGCGAACTCAGAAATAGACATCTGAGTGCATGTTGGGCGTTGGCAAGGTTTCGTTCCGTGTGAGCTGTTCTGCATCTTGAGGTCTCCACTGTTTCACGCCCTCCCATGAGCCAAGTCCAAAAGGAGCGCGGGCGACGCCTATCGCTCGGTCAACCCAATGTGGCTGAAAGGCATTTTCATTCTTAAGCATTCGGAATTCGCTTTTCATAACAAGTTCGATTGTGCTTCGGAGGCGAAGCATAACTTGAGTTGGCGCCCAGTTGAGGGAACATATGACGGGGCTTAGGAAGATCGAGAATCTAATCCTCCGCACGTACCATGTTCCAGTCTGGGGGAGAGAGCGAAGGGCCAGAATTGGGGAATCGGGCTATCGAATTCGAAGGCCGTCGCGAAATATCCATCCTGTTCTGATCCAGTCCAGGATTGGACTGTTCCCCCTCTCAAAATCACCAGCAAGTCAAAGAATCCTAATTTCGTCAGGTGGGTACAAGAATTTGACCGTTGCACATAAAAAAGTTCGACACAAAACAACTCCGAGACAATGAAGGTTGGTCACGCCAATTTTCTGGCCAACCCCGCTGCCTCTGAAAATGCTTGGCGCTTGTGACCGATCTGCGATTCATGTATTGCGAAAAATCGTTGACCGTACGAACGTAGACTCGCCTAGTCTCGGACGAGTAGCGCTGAACCGTGAGCCATCGCTCGTACCGGCGTACGAGCTCCCTGTCTAGCTCAATCGAAGAGAGCATAGACGCTTTCCGGCGAGTAAATACCGACTCGCCCCGTGTGTCAATCCCCCTCGTTGTGCAAATCCGAGCAAAAAGATGTACGCAACGGATACTATATGCTAAAGTTACGGATAAACGGAGAGACTAATTACCGATATAGATACCCCTCGGGGAGGAACGCAATGTATCTACCTGAACGCCTTCGGCAGTTAAGGGCATTCAAACAGCTATCCCAAGGAGACATTGAAAAGCGCACAGGGTTGCTTCGGTGTTATGTCTCTCGGGTCGAGAACGGGCACACGACACCCTCGGTGGAGACTTTGGAAAAGATGGCGAGAGCTCTGGAAGTGTCGTTATACCAGTTGTTCTACGAGGGAGACGAGCTTTCTCCGGCAAAGAACGAGGGCGAAAATGAGATGAGCGATTGGGCATCCCGAGGAAGTGGTCGTCGCACATTTCAACGAATGCGGGAGGCTCTCAGCCAAATGTCGGAGATGGAGAGATCTCTTCTGCTGGATGTAACGAGGATAGTAGTGAAAAAGAAACCTGCGAAAAGAGCTTAGGCCCTTTCGCTCGGCCGGAATTTTTCCATTTCGGATGAGAGAGCCCAGATCGATTGGCATTTTGGGGATGTTTTCCCGCAAGTTCTTACCGGGAATTGAATCAGGACTGAGTCTGACCAAAAGGCTCTTTGTCTAGGTCGGCATTAATGCCTGATGTCTCAATGGACTCGTTTCGTATCAAGATGAGATGGTTCCCGAGGTGCATGACGCCGAGACAACCGAATTGAAACCTCACCTAAATTGGCATCTCTCGCAAGCTACGGATTAGACTCAGCTTAAACTTGACACGTCGGATCGACTCGACCGTAGCAACGGTGCCTTTCGTGCAGGCTATCTTTAGCGAATGTTCATATACCGGATAAGTATCTTCGTCTCCAAGGCAATCTCGTCAAGCCATGGGTCTCGCCTCTCGCGCAAGATGCTGATTCCTGGCTTGCTATTCGGTTCACTTTTGGGGGTTTCCGCTGTCTGGGGGCAATCCGCAACGCCAGACTGGCAGTTGCAAATTCGAAGGTACTCCGAGAAGCAGGATTGGGAGTCAGCATTGCGCCTCGTGGACCAGGAGATTTCTCGTGCGCCGCAAGATATGGACGTGCGGGCATGGCGGGCGCGCGTTCTTGCCTGGGCGGGGCATCTTGCGGAGGCGGAAAAGGAATACTTGGAAATCCTAAAGGTTTCGCGAAATGATCCCGACAACTGGATGGGCCTTGCCAATGTGTATTCGCGACAGGGAAGAACATGGGAGGCCCTCCGTGCCCTCGACGTTGCCGTTCAACTCGATCCCAGCCGGACTGACTTGCATGCCGCTCGTGCCCGGGCATTGCGAGCTGAGGGAGAGCGAAACACAGCGCGATTGGAATTTCAGCATGCGCTCAATCTGGACCCCACCAGCGAGGAAGCGCGTGCTGGCCTGATCTCACTTCGCCCGGAAGCGAGACATGAACTTCGATTCGGCCAGGACAACGACGTTTTCAATTTTGCCGGCGCGAATCATGACGAATGGACGAGCCTAGCGTCGCAGTGGACGCCGCACTGGGCGACTGCCGTTGCCGGGAGTTTTTACCAACGTGGTGGCGTTGACGCTGGCAAATTCGTTGGAAGTGTTACCCGGCGCCAGCCCCATTGGGGAGCGCTAACGGTTGGCGGCGCGGTGGGGGATGACAACGCAGTAATCCCCAAGGGCGAAGCCTTTTTTGATCTGGACCATGGGTGGAAGCTCGGCGAAACGGCCTTCGTGCGCGCCGTGGAAACCGTTTACGGGCAACACTGGTATTGGTATCAGTCGTCCAGGATTTTGACTCTGACCGGAACCACAATTGTCTATCTGCCTCGGGAGTGGACGCTCTCGCTGGGCGCGACCGGTGCGCGAAGCGCCTTTTCGGGCACGGACGCTGAATGGCGCCCTTCAGGAATAACGCGTCTGGGGTTCCCCCTGGCAAACTGGGCCCCGAGACGGCTCTCCGGAAACGTTTTCTATGCGGCTGGCACGGAAGATTTCGGGGAGGTCGATCAGATCGGGCGTTTTGCGTCGCAAACTTACGGTGGAGGATTGCGACTCCAACTCACCACCTTACAGGACCTGTCAGGTTACTGCTCGTATCAAAAGCGTACGCAGAACAGAACGGACACCTCTCTCGGACTGAGTTATGGAATCCATTTTTGAAAAGTTGTGGCGGCTGGGACCAGCAGCATTCGTCCTGAAAGCCATAATCGCAGCCCTTGTGGTCAACGGGCTGTTGCTTGCGTTCATTCTTCTTCGACGAACATACCGGAAGCGGTATTTCGCGAAGCGCGATGCGCGCGTATACGAATTGCGCCAAAGATGGGATGCAATCATCTCGGGGGAGATCCCGCATGAGGCGTGGCGCAGGAAACCCTTTGACCGACGAATCGTCGAGACGATTGCACTCGACGCATTCGAAGCGGCCGGGCCGGAGGAATCGGCTCGATTGCTGAAATTCCTGCGGACCAGCGGGCTAATCGAAAAACGCATCTTTGAAGCCCGGCAATTCAAGGGCTGGCGTAGGATGCGATCTCTGGTAGCCCTGGGTCGAACGCGTGCGCCGGAAGGCATCCCCGCGTTGGCGGAAGGCCTACGCGATCGCGATCTGGAAACTCGCATGGCGGCGCTGCGGGGATTGGGGCGAATGGCAAGTCCCCAGGCTGCGGAGGAAATTCTGGCGTGGCTGGGAGAGCAGGGGCTGACCGTCCCCGAACTGCCGCTGAAAGGCGCGCTTGTCCAGTGCTGTGCAGAGCGCCCGCAGTTGCTGCTTCCCTATATACAAAATGCGGATAGTCGCTTGCGCAAAGTACTTGGGCGAGTTCTCGGTGAGGTAGCCACGCCCTCGTTGGGTCTGGACCTGCTGCAGTTCGTGGGAGATGAGCTCGATGAATTGCGGGCGGCGGCGGCGCGGGCCATGTCGCGGACACAATCGGCACTCGCGCCCGATGCCCTGACCGAGTTGGCAAGCGACCCTGTTTGGTTTGTGCGGCTGCGTGCGATTGTTAGTCTCGGCAAGTTATCCGATTGCAGGGCGATTCCAACGTTGCTGCGAGGACTGACGGATTCCAACCGATTGGTACGATTGCGCGCGGCGGAAGGGCTCGTGGGACTCAAGACCGAGATGGTTCCGATATTTGAAAAGGCGGTGGCGACGCGAGACCGCTACGGTCTGCACGCCTACTTGACGGCGCTCGAGAACGCCGGCAAGCGAGCGAAACTCGAGGCTGAACTCAACACAAGCAAACGAGTCACGGAAGAAGAGAAGAATAGCCTGCAGAACGTGCTTGAGACGGGCACACTGCCGGCTGATGAGCCCGAAACTGTGGCGAGCCTTCCAAACGGCGCACTGGAGCGGCCATGAGCCGGTTCCTGGATATTACGAACCACGCTTTGTTCTGGTATTACCTGGCGAGCAATCTAGGCTATTTAGTGATGCTGATCGTGGCGATGAAGACGAGCTTGGCCCATCAGCGGAGACTCGAAAGCCATCGGCTTAAGTGGATTAAAGAGACGCCATTGGTCCCGCCGATCACGATCATTTCACCTGCGCATAATGAGGAAGGCTCCATCCGTGTTGCCGTACGAAACCTTCTGGAACTGGATTTTCCGCAACTCGAGGTAATCGTCGTCAACGACGGGTCGGAAGATCGAACTTTTGAAGAGATGCGGGAAGAGTTCCGCTTGAGACTCGTCCGGGCAATCTACGTCCCGGAAGCGAAAAGTGCGCCGGTACGAGGTTTGTACCGAAGCGAGGTCGACGCAAGATTGCTGGTAATTGACAAAGCGCCCGGTGGGAGCAAGGCAGACGCCGTAAACGCAGGATTGAATGCGGCGACTTCACCTTACGTCTGTGTCGTCGATGCCGACTCCATCCTTGAGCGGGACGCACTCCTGCGGATCATGATGCCCATCCTGAATGATCCCGAGCGCGTTGTGGCGGTGGGGGGAATTATCCGGGTATTGAACGGATCGGAGATTGCAGGAGGACAGATGCGGCGTGTTCGGCTGCCGCGCAAGAGCATAGAGGTAATCCAGGTGGTTGAGTATCTCCGCGCGTTCTTGATCGGCAGGGAAGCGTGGGGTCAAGGAAACATGCTGATGATTATCTCAGGCGCGTTCGGTGTGTTTCGCACGGACCTGGTGCGTGCCGTAGGAGGCTATCGACCGCAGGCCATTGGGGAGGATTTCGATCTGGTGGCACGTTTGCATCGCCATCTACGCCAGCAAGGCGTGGACTATAGTATTCAGTTCGTTCCGGATCCCATGTGCTGGACGGAAGTCCCTTCCGACCTAAGGTCGCTAGGCAGGCAGCGAGCGCGCTGGCAGAAGGGATTGTTGGACGTGCTGTGGCCCAACCGCGACATGCTTTTCAAGTGGCGTTACGGCAGGATCGGGTTTGTCGCACTTCCTTATTTGTGGCTCTTTGAGCTACTGGCACCCGTAATCGAGATCGGAGGAATTGCTACCATTATTCTCGCAGCTTGCTTGGGCGCGTTGAGTCGAGAGTTCTTCGGGCAGTTTCTGCTCTTCGGGTACGCGTTTGCGACGATGATTTCAATCGGTTCGGTCCTGCAGGAGGAAATCACTTACAAGCGATACAACGACTGGCAGGACGTGGTCCGCCTCGTGAGTTACTGTTTCCTGGAGCATTTTCCTTATCGGCAACTGCACATGGTATGGCGGCTGCAGGGTCTCTGGCAGTACCTGCGTGGAGACAATGTTTGGAGGCCACTTACGCGCAAGGGACTTGCCTCCGCTGACGTTCGATAGATCCTCCACGGGGGCCTGAGCCGCGGTTTACGCACCCCGGTTGTAAGAATTGGCTCTCGGGTCGCCGCCGTCAAGGCTGTCGCACGAGACCATTTAAGCTTGGGAAGGGAATTGCGCTTTTCTTGAGAAGGCCCGTGAGTGTGTAGGCTGTTTTTGCTCTTCCGTCTTCTAGAGCCCTTGAGTGCAATCTGTTTCGCTCCTTGCGCTATCCTTCCATCCGTACCCGTCCGCTGAGTGACCCCGGCGCGGCGCCAGTTGTCCGTTTTCGTTTCCGCGGGGCGCTCTCCTCCAATAATCGGCTTTGGTTTCCCACTCTCCTGGAGAGGTTAGGCCAGACATTAGTCGGCAGTTACTTGGGTTCTGTGGTTGAGCTCAGCTCCTTGAGAGTGTTCCATGCCACTTCGGCCACCCATTTGTGGCCTTTCTGACGTACTTCCAAGGCCGCTCCGCTTGCCCGTAACTTGTGAAGGAGTGCGGCCAACTTCCGAGCTCTGGCATCGACAGCTTCAAGGCGTCGAGCGATTACCCTTTCAGTCCGGTACCTACGTACCAACTCATTTGTTAAGTGCAGCAGTGCCTGAACCCTCCTAATAAGACTTCCTCGAAAATGGCATCGGGGTTGCCCGGCTGCAACGGATGGTCCGCCGTGATAGCGGCAAAGTCTGGGCAGATGGCGCTGAGGAAAAAGGAGCGACCAGCTTTTTCACACTTTGACCTCGAGGAAAGCTTTCGAGTACTAGGCTGAACCCGAAGTAGCCCGCATGACAGGGCGGTCCTCCAACGCCTGCGTGGATGCCAACTCATCAAAATCTACTGATTTGAACGAGGAGCGAGTCGGATACGTTCTCTTCCGTGCCAACAGGTAGAAACGCAAAGATATTCTTACTCCCACGAATGACCATCTTGTATGATGCGGCCCAGGAAGACCGGAGGCGATATTTCAAGATGAGGAGAATTCGCATGATGATTGGGGATCGTCTGCGCGCGCTCAGGGAAGCCAAGAAACTTTCGCAGGGCGACATCGAGCGCAGCTCGGGACTTCTCCGATGCTATGTATCTCGGGTAGAGAATGGGCACACGGTCCCAGCTATCGATACACTAGAGAAATGGGCGCGAGCCCTCGGTCTTCCCATGTACCAGTTGTTTTATGATGGCGAAAGGCCGCCAAAGATACCTGACGAAGTACGGCCCACGGGAAAATCATCGAGCCTGCGGGGGTCGAAAGGCCTGGGTGGGCGGTATCTCTCTAAGATGCAAGGATATCTCGCGAAACTCGACCGAAACGACCGGGCTTTGATACTTCACCTGACGAAGAAAATTGTGAACACCCGGAAAAGCGTAAGGACGTAAGGTACCACGTTCAGATGCGGGTGTGCCGCATGGCCGGGATGCCTGACCATTGAAAATTCATCGGGGCCTCGGGCAAAGGATCGATAAGAGTGTCGCGCCCCAGCTACGCTTCCCTGCGGTCTAGGACTTCCCTCAGCTTGTTGACCAATTGTACCGTGTCGAACGGCTTCTGGAGACTGGTTCCTGGTACAACAATCTTATCTTAGTAAGTATATAACAGAGTAGTACATAGATGCCAAGCAAGGCAGGACCTGCTTCGTTTCCGAAGCGCCGCCGTGTTGGCATGATGGGTCGCCTTCCATTTTTCTTAACCTCAATCTGCATTACGACGATTCGGCAGTAAATCTCATCACATGGAGGATACAAATGTATTCAAGAAGGGAAGTCTGTTTCACAGCGACCCTGGCACTAACCGTTTGGTTTGGTCTCAATGCCAAGCAAGACTTGTCCAAAACACGTTTGCACGGGCCGAGTCTCAACCTGGTTGACGGAACACATCCACCACCGCCGACGCTGCCATCTCCGAAGCTCGGAAGTTCTGGACGGCAAGAGGCGGATGGAGGGCATCCACCGCCGCCACCACCGCCGACGCTGCCACCTCCGAAGTTCGGAAGTGCTGGACGGCAGGAGGCGGATGGAGGGCATCCACCACCACCACCGCCGACGCTGCCACCTCCGCCCAAATCATCTGGAAGGACAGAACTGGTTCAGGCATAGGGCCGCCATGCTTCGCCGAATCCCTGTTTCTCGACCCTAGTCGATTGGTTAGTTTGAAAGGAAGGGGAGCCTTTTGAAGACTCCCCTTTTTTCGTGCTAGGATACGTCTGTTTTCCCCACGGTATGAATTCGCTATCGCTCACCTTATGGCTCGTGGCTCTCGCTCTAGAAATCGTAATTTTGGTACGCGCCTTGGTTGTCGGGTGGTTTAGAAAGTGCCCGTTCTTTTTTGGATACCTAGCGAATGTGTTTTTCCAGGACACTTTTCTCCTGGCCGTTTATATTTTTAAATTCAAGTATTACACGCCCATCTATTGGTACGCAGAATTCCTCAGTTTGCTACTAGGTTGTGCGGTGTCCTGGGAGATTTTTCGCTTAGTACTGGGGCCCTATGCCGGCGCAGGTCGGATGGCCAGAAACGTGCTGCTAGTTGTGCTTATTATGACTTTATCGAAAGGCTTGGTTGGAACATGGAACGGTGACGTTCCCTGGGCGGTCACCCGCGTTGAACTAGAGCGTAATCTTCGTGCGATCCAAGCGGTATCGCTGATCGTGCTGGCGCTTCTCATAACTTATTACCGGGTTCCCCTAGGTCGATACGCAAAGGGCATCTTCGCGGGCTACGGAATCTTTATCGCAGCACTCGTTCTGACTCTTACTCTACGCGCTTCAATTGGCCGGGCTTTTCAGGCGACCTGGGTATTCGTTCAGCCAGTCTGCTACGACACAGCCCTGGGCATATGGTGCCTATCGCTCTGGGCGGAAGAACGATCTCCGCTCGTAGAATCGAAGGAAAGGATTGAGCGAGACTACCAGTCGCTCGCGCTTCTGACCAGAAAGGGCCTGTTTCAAGCGCGTGAGTTTTTGGGAAAGGCCATGCGTCCATGAGCGCAACTCTGGTTCTGCTTTGGATCGGCTCCCTCCTGCTAGCGTCATTGGTTTACCTTCTATTCCGCCCGGGAGCGGAATCAGACGACGATTCCTGTCTTCATGACGGAAACTCGGCCCTCCCATCCGCGCGGTTCGCGGATCGCCGCAAGGAGCAACTGGAAAGGATCTTCGGCCGTGAAGATTGGGACTTCATCCGGGGCAGCACTTCGGAACAAGTTCAGCGATTATTTCTGAGGGAACGGAAGGTGATTGCGCTGGCCTGGATTTCTGAACTCAGAAGGCAGGCCAAATCTGGTATGCATCTCCATGTGGCCCGCGCGAGAACATCGAAGGAACTGCAACCGGTCGTGGAAATCAAGCTTGCGGTCGATTACTACGCGTTCCTGGCAAAGTGTGGACTCATTGCTGCGATTGTGTTGCTGGGCGGTCCCATGGCCCTACGTGGAATGGTCGGGCAGGCTGGAAGCCTTTCCGACAACCTCAGGGGAATGCTCGATGCCGCGTTGAAGCCGGAGGCATTCTCTCAGAAGACGGGAATCCGCTGATCAGCGGAAGAACAGGGAACCGATGGAGCAAATACCAAACCAGCCCACTTCCATCGCAGTCGAGGACGGCCTTCGAGATTTGCAAAATCGGACTTTAGCAAAGCTCGATGGAGATTTTGCCAGGTTGGTCTACCTGGCTTCAACGCGCGACTATAATTCGGGCCGTTATGCCCATGACGGGCTAAGCTTCCGGTTTACAGAGGAGGTGGCGGAACGGGTGTTGGCGGAAGCCCACCGCGATGTTTTTGTAAGTCTGGCGCAAAGGCCCATGAAAATCTTGGTAGCCCAGCTCGAACAATACATTAATTCGGGTTGCGCTCGTCCCGATGAGATCCTGACAGCATGGCACGAATTGGAACCTTTTCGAATTTTGGCTCCGGAACATGACGATCCAATAACAGTTAAGCTCTTCATCTCGAACATTAGAGTCGCTTTGGCAATTGTGAGGGAATCTTGGAGGGAGAATCAACGGCAATAGGATCCACGATGCGCATGGCGACTGCGGTGACCTGACCGACAATTTCGGCCTCGTTGAGGGAAAAGCTGCGATGAGGGCGTGAAGAGAGAGGGTGAGGTATCAACAGAAGCTCGTCGCCCCGCCTCTCGCACCAGCAGCACGCATATCCCGAGCGAAGCTCAATGAAGTAAATCGGTCTGTCGAATTCAGTTCGCCACTGGCTTGCGTGAATATCCCGTATGTGATCGTCGATGAATACGAAACTTCCCGGCCGCAATAGTGGGTACATCGTGAAATCTTGCAATCCTATGAAGCCGTACCGACCGCGCCGGATGTTCAACTGTTGCAGCAGGGCGATAGGGAACCTCCCCCAGACCTGCACCATTCGAGATACCAAATTTGTCTCCTCGACCCGGAAGCCCGGGTCGAAGCGGACCGGGAAGGTGGCCGTTTTGGTCGAGTCCATCTCCTCCAGGTTGACAAGGTGCGTGCGGGACGGCGCGGTCTCGACCTGGTATTTCTGCAGCAATTCCAGGTCAATACCGAACAAGGGAAGGAGATCTGAGAGCGTTACACGGTAAACAGCGCTCAAACTAAACAGTTTATGAATGCTCGGAACTGCATTTGAATTCTCGAGTCTGGTAAGCCAATTATTTGAAACAAAGAACTCGGGGTTGGATTGCGCGTCCGCGATCCGCTGGCTTTGATCTTCTACCTCGCGCACAGTAATTCCGAGACGTGCCCGCAGGTCTTTAAGGGTTTTGCCAGCATTCATGGATCTAATAGCTCGAATGGTAACATCCCCGCAAGAATATCAGAAATCCCGACAATATGTTATACCGGTTAACACTTGCTGGTTAACACTTACCGGTTAACCAAGAGTCCGCAAGGCTTACGCGCTTTTCTTTTTCTGCTTCCCATCCGAAGCAATTGTTAATCATTCCCCCGGACGCATATCTGCTGCTGACACAATTTGCAATCCACGCCCTCAGTCAAACCCCTCAAGCGGAGGCGACAAACTCAAGGAATCACCCAAATATATGGCGGAGTAGCCTAACTTTTGGGCGTCCGAATCTCAAGGGGAAGGATCTGGAGGGAATCGGCAAATGAAGATGCTAAAAGGGGAGAAGTGGACTTGTTCGAATGTCACATGCCGATCTGAGTTCGTTGTGACCGTTGCTAGCGGTCCTGACGACGGCACGAACCCGATGTGCTGCTGTGGTTGGAAGATGAAGAAAGTGTATAGCGCGCCGACACTCTGGGCGATCCAGAATCCAGAGGCTTCGAGTACGCTTGACGGAAAGTTTCAAGCGAAGGTGCGCTAATGTTGTCCGAACGTGGCGATCATATTCATGGGGCCGTAACTTTCGGGTGAAGAGTCGAATGGCATTCTATTTCCTAAAATTCATGATTGTTGCTACGTTCATTCTGCTCGGGCTTGGAGCATTCTTGTTATACGACGCGGTGTCGCAGCCTAGCAATTCCCAAGGTTTGGAAGTCATCGGCGGCGCGGTGCTAGTTGCGCTGGGACTTATAACATTGTATCCCCAGGGCCAGCTAGCGATCCGGTGGCTCAGGGAAGTGCTAACGCATTCCAGCCGGAGCCTATGACAAGAATGCTGCGTAGCCGATATGAATGAGGTCGATGCGTTAGGGCTGCCCGGGCGGTGCTTTGAATTCGGCTATTGTCCCTGAGTGCGGGCAGACAATCGGTCTTTCGGGAGTTCGAGTTGAAAATGTACGGTCCGTCTGGAGAAGTTTTGCTTCGCGCCAAAAGTCAATCTGATTGCCTCCTAGACTCCGTGCCGCACTAACCGTCTGCCGAATGTCTTGACAACGATTACCACGGCAGCCCAGAGAACAGTTCCGTACAGGGCGTACCACATCGCTTCTTGCACGGCTGTCACACGTGCTGCACTGAAAATGACAAGGGAGCCCGTCGAACTTACATGCATGAGTTGCGCCAACAGCACGCTTTTCGTGTTCGTATAAATCCACGCGATCAGAACTCGCATAGCTGTCATGGCCAAGCTGAAAGCGAGAAAAAACGGCAGCCAATAGACGCCATGTGGAGTAGCGGTCCCGAGATAGTTGATAACAGGTAAGTGCCAAAGGGCCCAGAACAGTCCGAGTAGGATGCTCGCGGTCAGCCCATTGCTTTGGGAACGCATTTTCGGGAATGCATAGCCCATCCAGCCAATCTCTTCCAAGAAACCGGCTGGAATCCCAAATAGCATGCCCATGAAGAAGCGGTTAGGAGCATAAACCGGGGAGACGAACCTCTGCAGGAAGAGGAGAACGGTCAG
>Ga0210406_10002872_pt1 | contig 19248 bp, 15 predicted proteins | sample IncBWC30MmetaG_FD_155454 | JGI IMG/M metagenome (GOLD analysis project Ga0210406, IMG submission 155454) | Forest soil microbial communities from Barre Woods Harvard Forest LTER site, Petersham, Massachusetts, United States - Inc-BW-C-30-M | ecosystem: Environmental > Terrestrial > Soil >... | reverse complement strand
AGGGGCATGGAGAACTGGAAACCGCTTCGCGCTTCCCACTTCCCCACACCCCCGACGGCGGCTATCCCAACACAACGATAGCTGCGCTACACTAACTCCTCACTGGTACAAAACATCGGGCAAGCCATCAGGACCGACGGGTTGCGTCATGAATTAGCAGTTGACTGTAACTTCTCTGCGGGGCCAAGCTTCCTGATCATCCCGCAGATCAACTCGCCGCGATTCGGAATCGTTCCCAGGCTCCGTATCTCACGATCTGACTCCGCTACCGCCACGGCAATCGTTTCGGCATGGACATCCAACCCCAAAATCGTAACTTCGCACTCATCACCGGCTCCTTTCCGCTTGTGGGTTTGAGCTGTGCGTCCTCTTGAACTCACAGCCTAACCCCGATCAGCGCATCGCCGCCGGTCACTCTCCAGAAACTAGACGGCTGAATTCGGAAGGGGTGCCAAGCAGAGATGGAGTTCAGCGGCTTTTCTCGAAAGCCATCTCAACTGTTGTTCTTTGAACTTTGCCTCGTATGCTGCTGCGCCATGATCGACATATTTTGAGCCGTACTTAATCATGCGGTAAAACAATCGCGCGAGGTGATGAGCCATTGCGGTGATTGCCTTGGGTGCTCCCAAACGGCCCTGTAAGCGCCGGTATTTGGCCCCTAACGCACTCTGACTTCGGCGCAATGCGCTCGCCGCAAGCCGGAACGCTGTTGCTGCTCTGCTGATCACTTTTCGTGTTCCTCGCTGAAGCACCCTCCCGCCGCTGATTCGATGATCGGGACATAGGCCAAGCCAGGACACAAAGTGCTTTTCCGTTCTCCAAGCACTCTCCGGCTCCGGAACTGTGCTGGCTTTTGGAGCGACGTTTAATTGAAAATCGACCGAGCCCAGCGTGTCCAACGCAGCGCTATCCATCGTTCTCTCCCTTCGCTGCGGGACCGCAACGCTGTATACCCGGTTCACAGCGTCACCTGCACTTCGGGAAAGTCGATCTCCGTGTCGGCAACTTCGTTGACATAGTTGGTGAACGTATTGAGCGCGACGTTGGCAATGATCTCCATGACAAGGCCGTCGTCGATGCCAGCCTTCCGTGCGCTCTCAAACTCCTCGTTCGAGAGATGGCCACGCTGCCGAACGATAACCTTCGCAAACGAAGCCAGAGCGCGTTCAAACGGATCGTCACCGTCTCCATTGCGTGCCTTCAGGGCGCCAGCATCATTCAAACCGACACCTCTTGACGAAGCCGTATGCGCAGAAAGGCAGTACCTACACTCATTCTCCTGACCCACGGCCAGAGCAACGATCTCGCGTTGACGAGCCGTCAGGCGGCCACGCGAAAGCGTCTTCGACAACGACAGGAGTCCATCCAGCGCCACGGGAGCATTCGCCAGGGTGGCAAAGAGATTTGGGACCATCCTTAGACTCTTCTCTACCTGGGAGAGTGTGATCGCAACTTTACTGTCTGCATTTGATGAAACAACAGGGGCAATACGTGACATCTTCTTTCTCCATTCTCCTGTGGCGCCTCAGCGCCCATCAGGAACCATCTGGAGATAAGATGGTACGTATCGTTGCACAAAATATCTTTGATATACCTTATAGTCTCACCAAGACCACATGGACCGCCTCGCCCCATTCTTCGAGCAGTTCAGCCTCTCCGCCCGGATGTTCTACTCCGGAGCCTTCTGCGGCGTCTCTCCGAACCTCGACGGACAGGCCGGCTACCTTCATGTGCTCAAAAAAGGCAGACTGACGATCACTCACCCCAACGCTCGACCGATCGTCGTAGATACCCCGAGCATCATCTTCCTTCCACGCCCTCACCAGCATCGCCTTCACGCCTCAGAGGAGGAGGGCACCGCGCTTGTCTGCGCAACGGTCGAGTTCGGTTCCGGCATGTTGAACCCCCTCACCGCCTCCTTCCCCGAGCCATTCGTCATCCCCCTCGACGCCCTCCCCGAACTCGCCCCCACTCTCGAGCTCCTCTTCTCCGAGTCCTCCTCGGACCTCCCCGGCCGTCAAACCGCCCTCGATCGCCTCTTCGAATACGTCCTCGTGCTCCTCTTCCGCTCCGCCATGAACGCGCGCCTCGTCGACTCCGGAGTCCTGCTCGGCCTCGGTGACCCTCGCCTCAGCAAAGCCATCGAAGTCATGCACAAGCATCCGGAAACCTCCTGGTCGCTCGAACAACTCGCTCAGCACGCCGGCATGTCCCGCGCCCGGTTCGCCGCTCACTTTCGCAAGGTCGTCGGCACAACGCCCTTCGACTACCTCACCAACTGGCGCCTCGGCATCGCCCAGACGATGCTGCGCAAAGGCAACTCACTCAAACTCATCGCCACTGCCGTCGGATACACCAACGCCACAGCTCTAACGCGGGTCTTCACCCGGCGCCTCGGTGGCTCCGCGCCCAACGCGCACCGCCCCATCCATAGGAGCTAAAAATGCTCCACCGGTAGTCGTACTGCGCGAACCTGATCGAACGTCATTGAGATGAACGTTCCTGGCGTTGCCGACTCACTTATCGAACAGCGCGTACCCAAAATTGTCAAGATTTTTGGATTCTGGGCGGACAACCGGTTATTCGGAAGTTACTCTACTCCTTGATCGGTGACCCGCTGATCTTCCTGTTTGCCGACTAACCGGAAGTTCACCGAGGTATTCGTCCACAAATCAGTGCTGCGGCGCTTCTAATACCGGCTGATCGCGTTTTAGCGAAATCCCGCATTTTTCCAGCGTCCGTCCTAACACGCGATCTAACTGCCCCACCGCCTTGAGCCACGCCGCCTTGGCCACTACTTCCGTGGTCTCTGCCTGCGTTAGATAGGTCTGCTGCTCGATCACAGAGATATTGGTTGTATATCCGGCACTAAAGCTCTCCTGGGCCGCAGCAAGCAGCTTACCCTGCAACTCGCGCGCTGTTGTGGCCGCATCGGCCGCACTTTTCGCCGCGTTTAGCGCAGTGATTGCGTTTCGCACTTCAGCTGCCACCTGTGATTCCAACTGAGTAACCCGCAGCTGTTGCTGCCGCAGGAGCGCCTTATCGGCTCCTAGATTCGCCTTCGCTACACGGTTCTGTACCGGCAGGAGGAACTGAATGCCGGCTTCATAAACAGTCGAGGACCGAGTCCCACCCGTCGGAACCGGATCGATAAGGGCATTTCCCGTCAAGGGATCACCGCTGATAGCGGTCAGTCCCGGGATCACCACACCACGGCTCTCATAGGTGCCGTAAACATCGACTTCCGGCTTCGTTGCATTCGCCGCGCTCGCGACCTGCCGCTCGCCATTGGTCACCTGCAACCTTGCCTGGCGCACATCGGGACGCGTTTCCCACGCGCGTTTCACCAGTTCGAGCAGTGGCGCCGTGGTCTCCGACTGCTGCGGCACGAGTGGGTCTGTTGCCACTATCTCAGTCACATTGCCATCCGCGGCTCTCAGTGACTGCGGATCGAGCAGCGTCCGCAGAATCACCTCCTGTTGGTCTCGCAAAGCAACCGCTTGTGTCAGCATCAGCCGAGTACTCGTCACCAGCGACTCCGCCCGCGCTACCTCGATGGGCGCTAACCGCCCTACATCCATCTGCTGCCGGTCGTTATTCAAGAGCAGCTCAGCGGCCGACAGTGCCTGCTGCTGTACTTTGACCGAATCCTGCAGGCTTACCAGGTCGACATACAGATTTCTAACCCCAGCGATCGTGCTAATCATCTGCTGCTCGAGGACAGCCGCCGAGATCTTTTTATTTGTCTTGGCAATGGCGATATAACGAGTGTTGTTCGCATGTCCGGCTCCGCGCAACAGGGGCTGCGCAATCAGCGCGTAAGCATTCGGGTGCGAGAAAGGAACGGCGCTGGAGCGTCCCGAGTAGAAGCTCTGCACAAAGTCGTTCACACCCAGTTCGATCTTGGTCCCCGGTCCGAAACCCTTGGTCAGGATCGTATCGCCAAGCGTATTGTCCGTTATCACAGTGTCGGCCGGCGTCGTCGCGCCCCCGGTCGCGGACGTAAGCGAGACTGCTGGATTTCGCCGTATCCATCCATAGCGGCCCAGAAGCTGTGCATCGAAGCCTGGCACCGGAGTTCCGCCCGAGTACGGGCTCGAACCCAGGGATAACGAGTGTGTCCCGTCCAGTACGCGGCTCGTGTTGTACGACGAAGACACTGTCGAAGTGATCGGGTCCACGCTCAATGGCGACAAGCCAGGGGATGAGAAGCTGAGCAGCGGCACCGCCACTCCCGCCTCGCCCGCCGGCGTATCTGCCACGGTGTAATTGATGGCCCGCGGTAAACCGCCGCCTTCTGTCAGCAACACGCTCTGGTCCGCCACTGTCTGATCAACCTGTTCAAACTCGATGTCGAGGTTGTTCTTTAGCGCCATTCGAAAGGCTTCCTGCAGACTCAGGTAAAGCCGCCCATCCTGCGGATTCGCCGGAGCCGGAGTTTGCGCCAGGGATAAAGCCGGCCGGGGGGCATCAACAACTCCTGCCGAGTTGTGCAGCGTGCCAGATGGTTGCTGCGCTGCCGCCACGCACACGAGCGCGCACCCAGCGATGAACCATCTGGAAGCCTGCCAGGCGCCGTGTCGTGTTAGGGAAAAACGAAAAAAACACCTCATGTCGAGCGGCCCTCCTCCCGGCAGAACTTGTGTGATCGATCCTGCTGTTCCTGCTTTGCCCAGTTGCGCAATCTGCTGCTACCCGCTTCCCCCGCCCTGCTGACCCTTGGGCGCGGGCCGGGTGGTCACGCGGGCACCCTCCTTCACCAGATCGTTGGGATTCACAACGACCTTGTCCCCATCCTTCAGTCCAGCGACGATGTATACCTGTGTGCCCAGGTCCCGCCCTACATGCACGGACCGCATTTGAATAACGTTGTTCTCCACGACCGGCACAAACTCGCCGCGCGCCAGGGTAATAAGACTGTCACCGGGGATCAAGATACCGGGTGTCGGGGCTTTGTAGTGCATCTGCGCCGAGGCGAACATACCTGGCCGCAATCGATGCTGCGTATCGTTCACCTGCACCTGTGCGAGCAGCGTCCGGCTCTGCTGGCTTAGAGAGTCGCTGCTGCGGATCACCTTGCCCGTGAAGATCTGTCCAGGCAACTCGGAAAAGGTCAAATCCACAGGCTGGCCGGTCTGCACGAAAGGTGCATCCTGCTCCGGCACCGCGACAAAGATCTCCATGCTGCGAAGGTCCACGATATCGAATAACTGGCCCCCCTGCGCGCCACCCGTCGGCGGCCCTCCCGTGGATCCGGGCGCCGACACAGGCGTCATACCCACGGCGGCACCCGAGACGGAAACAAAATTGCCCACCTCGACGTTGCGTGCCGTTATCGTGCCGTCGATGGGGGAGCGTACCTGCTCAAAATCCGCCATCGATTGCGCATGGGCCTGGGCCGCCTGCGCCGCCTTCACTGCATTCTTCGCGGCCTCCAGGTTCGACTGTGCCGACTCCACCGCCGCCAGCGCTGTATCGTCCTCCTGCTTGGACAAAATGCCGTGGAGTACAAGTGGATGAACTCTGTCATAGGTCGCCTGCTGCAGTCGCAGCGCTGCCTGCGCTGTTAACACGCCATCCTTGCTCTGCTGCAGTATTGCTGTCTGCTGCGCCACCATAGCGTCCAACTCCGGCGCCGAGATCAATGCCAGTAGCTGCCCTTGGCGTACTGTATCTCCTAGGTCCACATACCGCGCTTTCAGAAACCCGGAAGCTTGCGCGTAAATATGCGCGGACTTGAGCGGTGTCACCGTACCTGGCAGCGTTAAATCCTGCTCTGCGCTCGCACCGTGCACGATTTGGACCTCAACCACAGGCACCGAGTTCTGCTGCTGCTTAGCTTTGGCGTCTACTTCCTTATTGCGTTTTTGGTGGGGCAGCCATCCAATCAACAGCGCTACAGTCAGCATGGCGACCACAATCAGAATCCATAGCAGCCGCCGCCCTGACCTTCGCTGTCGATACTCATCCTGCCGCTCCTCCGAAGGCGGATCTTGCGGGTTAGTGGCTCCTGCGCTCATTGGTACGCTCCTTGCGTCTCGTCATCGATCCGCTTATCCCAGTTCACTGGCGGTTTTTTGCCAAACACCGAATACATTACCGGCACAATGAACAGCGTTCCCACCGTCGCGAACAAGAGACCTCCGATGACCGCACGCCCAATCGGCGCATTCTGTTCGCCCCCTTCGCCAAGCGCCAGTGCCATGGGCAGCATGCCGATGATCATCGCCAGCGCCGTCATGCAGACGGGCCGCAACCGCGTCGTGCCCGCGATCAGCGCCGCCTGCTTCGCATCCTTGGCTCCTTCGCCATGGCCGCGCGAGTCGCCGGCGAAGCTCACCACCAGGATGCTGTTTGCGGTCGCAACACCGATCGTCATCAGTGCGCCCATCAGCGATGGTACGTTGAACGTCGTCTGGGTTAGGAACAACATCCATACAATCCCCGCAAACGCCCCCGGAAGCGCCATGAGAATGATGAAGGGGATGGTCCATGACTGAAAATTCATCGCCATCAGCAGATACACAAACACTACCGCCGCTGCGATTCCAATCTCCAGGTTCTGAAAGGACGTGTTCATCGTCAGCACCTGACCGCTCAGAATAATTTCTACTCCGGGAGGCAGGTGTTGTGAGTTCTTCTTGACGATCTTCTCTACGTCACTTGCCACCCCGCCCAGGTCTCGCTGCTCCACATTCGCGAATACATCCATTACCGGCAGGGCGTTGTAGTGCGAAACCGTCAACGGGGCAACTTGCCTCTGGGTCTCCGACACATTCTTCAGCAACTGATCACTTGCCGCGGACGCCATAGCAGTGATGGGCGTCCGGTTCAGCGTATCGAGGTTATCCAGGCGGTACTGCGGCACCTGCACGATGACCGGGTACTCAACGCCGGTCGTTGGATCGAGCCAGAAATTCGGCGCAACCTGCCCACTGCCCGAAAGCGACAGCAGCACGTTATCAGAGACATCTTTCGCCGTCAGCGCGAGTTCCTGCGCCTTCATCCGGTCCACTTTGATGTTCAGCTTCGGCGCGTTGACTGCCTGCTGCATAAACACATCTACCGCGCCGGGAATGTTCTTGATTTGCTGCTGGAGCGTCTCGGCAATTTGCGCCGTTGACGCTGCGTCCTTTCCACGGACCTGCACATCGATCGGCGCGGGCAGCCCGAAGTTCAGCGTTTGATTGGTGATATCCGCGGGTTCGAAAAAGAAGGTCTCCTGGGGAAACTTTTGCGCGAAATCCTGCCTCAGGATCTGCATCCACTCCTGCGTTGGACGATGCTTGGCCGCGAGCAGCACCAGCACATCCCCATCCCCGTTGCTTGTCGTATCGCTCGCCGAATAGGCCAGGTTTACGCCCCCCGGCGGCAGCCCGATGTTATTCACCACCATCTGGAGCTGCTCCGGCGGAATGACACGGCGAATCTCCTCGTTCACCTGCTTGAACACTTCAGTAGCCGTTTCGATCCGCGTTCCCGCCGGTGGCCGTACATGAAATTCCATCTGCCCCGAGTCCACGTACGGGAAAAAGTCCCGGCCGATAACCGGGATCAACGTCAACGAGCCCAGCACCACTACGGCGAACGCGGTAAGCGTGACTGCCCGGTGCTCCAGCGCCCACTCCAGTCCGCCTTTGTACTTCTCCGCAAACCGGTCAAATCCATGCTCGAATTTTTGGTGGAATCGCCAGATGAAGCTTCGGCTGAGCGGCGAATCCGCTTCATGACCCTGGTACAGGGGCGCCTCCTTTGGCAGGAGGAAGTGCATCATCGTCGGCACCAGCGTTCGCGAGAGCGCATACGACGCAACCAGCGCGAGTACGACATTCAGTGCAAGCGGCGTAAAGATGTATTTCGCCGAGCCCGAAAGCAAGGTCACCGGCACGAATACGATGCAAATCGACATCGTCGAGATCAACGCCGGTACAGCCACCTGCTCCGCACTGTCAAGAATCGCGGAGGCCAGCGGCTTCTTTTGCTCCAACCCAAGGTTTCGGTGCGTGTTCTCGATCTCCACGGTTGCGTCATCGACCAGCATGCCTACCGCAAGCGCCAACCCGCCTAACGACATGACATTGATCGTCTCGCCCAGCGCTGAAGAGGCCGCGATCGCAAACAAACAAGCAAGCGGAATCGATACACTCACAATCAGCGTGCTTCGCCAACTCCCCAGAAACACCAGAACCATCAGGGCCGTCAGAAAGGCTGCCGTGATCGCCTCCTGCACCACGTCCCGGATCGAAGCCCGCACGAGCACCGATTGATCGAAGATCGGCGTCAGCGTCAGAGCGCTCGGCAGTCCGGCCTTGATCCTCGGAAGCGCCGATTTCACCTGGTCTACGATCGTCAGCGTCGATGAAGCGCCGCTCTTGATCACTGTCAGCAGTGCCGATGCCTGCCCATTCTCGCTCACATAGCTTGTTTGCGGCTGGTACCCGTTATGAATCCACGCCACATCCTTCATCTGCACCACTGCGCCATTCACTGTCCGGATCGGCAGTGCGTTCAGCTCCGCGATCGTGGACGGGCTGCTGTTGGTTCCAACGAGATACTCGCGGTCGCCGATCTTCTCGGTGCCCGAAGGCGTTACAAGGTTCTGTTTACTCAGCGCGAGTGAAAGATCTGAAGCCGTTAGATGATTGGCCGCCAACTGCACCGGCTCCACGTCCACCATGATCGAGCGCTGCTTACCGCCATAGGGTAAAGGCACCGCCGCGCCTTTGATGGTTGCCAGCTGTCCGCGAACAAAGTTCTGCCCCAGGTCGTAGAGCTCGGTTTGCGAAAGCCCTTGCCCGCCCAGGCTCACCTGCACAATCGGAACGCTGGAGGCGTCGTATTTGAGCACGTAAGGAGGCAGAATCCCGGTGGGCATCAGGCGCAGCAGCGACTGCGATAGCGCCGTGACCTGCGCAATCGCGAGGTCTATCTGCACGTTCGGCTGAAAATGGATCTTGATGACACCGACGCCGCTGTACGACTGCGACTCCGTGTACTGAATGTTATTCACGGTGGTCGGAAGCGCCCGCTCACACACCCCAATGATTCGCTTCGACATGTCATCGGCATCCAGCCCGCTGTACGTCCAGATCACGCTGACGATCGGAATAGCGATGTCCGGCAAGATGTCGGTCGGTGTCGACACGATCGAGGCCACGCCAAAGATCGCGATCAGCACGGCGACAATGACGAATGTATACGGCCTCTTTAGGGCGAAGCGAACGATCCACATAAGCCCTTCTCCCACGTCCTGTCCTGCCAGCACGCTACTTACTACTGCTCGAGACCAGTGAAACCTACGCTGATCCGGTCACGCGGTGCCATATCGGCTCAGGTGATGAAGGCAGCTTCTCAGGCGAACAACTGTTACCGAGGGTACCGCTTCTTTAAAAATTGGAATGATATCAAATCAGTTTTACAAGTATCGAATCTATCGACTAAGCGAAAATGTCACGAAGAAGGCGGAGACGCGGCCAAAAAATCTCAAAAACAGCAGATTCGTCATAGGTTATGTTCTTGCTGACGGAATTCGCGATGGTCGTGTAATGGTCGTGTTTCAGGAATATCTAAAAGCTGCTAAGTAGTCTGGAATCAGCGGAAGTAATTCAAGGTCCGGGCAAAAACGGGTGGTTGGGCGCTCTTCTAGCTAGATCGTCTTCTTGGATCACTCATTGTCTTCTATCCTGATTCTTTCAACCCGACAAATCGTTTAGTCAATGCGTCTTCTCTGGCAAAAGCAATCGGAGAGCCAAACACTATGAACCTAAGTCGGCCGCAAGATTGCGACACCTAAACCCATGTCTATATCGCATTTCACGGCAGAACCTGCTTTGGGCCTCCTCACTCAGACAGGTTCAGTGGCGGCTCGAGTGGCATATGTGTCGATATAACGGCAATACGTGACTGTTCTTCGACTGTTCTTCGACAGTGGCACGAGCACTCGCCCCAGAAAAAGGCGGAGAAGTCATGGCTATTTGCCCCTAATCGCTGTACGGCTTCGTCATGGTAATCCTTCCTCCTCAACTCCGGACCAGTCTCTAGCAAATCATCCGGCTTTCCTGCGCCTAGAAATTGGTGGTGAGACGGAGGGCAAAGCTTCGTCCAGGCGCGATCGCGTCCCGGAAAAAAGACCACCGAAGTCAATGACGTTGAGACGGCCATTCAAGTTACTCCCATCGGCCTGAAAGCGCGTGGTCATTCGGTCGCTTTTGTGGATGTCCACGCCCAAGGTGGCATCGGTGGCGAGCCGAGGCAAGATGCGACCACGGTCGAAGTTGATGCGGCTGATTACCTGCGGGCCATATTGGGCGAGGGCATCGGCTTGATCGCCTGTGTAGGCGAAGGGCAGACCCGATCCGTAGCTCAAGCCTGCGGCAAACCAGAGGTTCGGGACGAACTGATAGCGAAAGCGAGTGCGCCGAGTGTTGCGCTGGTCTTGCGATGCGGGGAAGTGCCCGGCGGTTTGAGTGACTGCGGCGGTTGCGTTATCGCCGAGGAAAAGGCCTCCCGTGACTGGGAACCAAACGTTGGCGACCATGTAGGAGTAGCTGGCGTAGCCGGAGAGTTTTGCGAGGTGGACCAGAGAGAGCTTTGCTTCCGCTCCGTAGACGATCGCTTTGTCGAAGGAGATGGGATAGCTGACTCCGGTGTTGAGGAGTTGATCGTCGTCTGCAAAGTTGGTGACGTTGCGACGGTAGACGTTGACGTCGAGGCTCATGCGCTGTGCAAAGGCTTCACTGAGGCCGCCTTCGTAGTAGTTTCCGCGGGAAGGCTGGACGGGAAGGCGAAGGAAGTTATTGTTGAGTGCGTCAATCTGCGGCGAGCTGGAGATGAGGATGTTCTCAAACGAAGGAGTCTGGAAGATGCGGTCGTACGAGGCGTGCAACACCATGTTGAGCGACGCCAGGTAACGGCCGACGGAGATTCGAGGGCTGAAGGCGCCCTGGTTGAGCAGGAGTTGATAGTGATCCCAGCGTAAGCCGGCGCTGATCGTCCATTTGCCGAGACGGATCAGGTCTTCGACGAATGCGGATTGCTCGAGGTCGGGCCGGTGATCCATGAAGGCCAGGCTCGGAGGAGTATTGTCATCGAATTGGGTTGGGTCAGTGATGAGGTAGCTGAAGTTTTCATGCAGGAAGGCGTTGTCGAATTCGACGCCGGCTTTGAACTCGTGATGGCCGTGGTGGAGCGAGTAGGTGGCTTTGAAGAAGCCTTCCCGGAAGTTGTTATGTTGAATCGCGATGATCGGGGTGGAGTTCTGATTTGAATTGAGGTTGTTGGAGTTATCGCGCACCATTGCGGCGAGGGTGCCGAGGCTGTCGGGGTAGAAGATGTGCTGGTAGCGAACCGTACCCATGGTCTCGAAGTTGCTACCGGTCTGCAGCTGACCGGCCTGTTGCTGAACCAACTCATTTGGAATCTCGAAACGCGAGAGTTCGTGGCGGACGCTCATACTGAGCCGATCGTTCCGGGTCCAGTCGCGTTCGTAGTGGGCGGAGAAGTCTCCGGTGGTTCCGCGGTTGGTGTAGTTTTCGGGCACGACGGGATTCAGATAATGCGCGGACATGCTGCCGGACGCGGTTGCGCCGAAGGTGTTCTTGCCGTTTACTTCCTGCATTTGGCCGTAGGCGGCGCCGGTGTCGTAGCTGCCTCCAGAGAGGACGACCTGCCCGTGCAGACCGTCGCCGGTCTGGCGGCGGGTGTTGAGTTCGACGATGCCGCCCATTTTGCGGCCGTACTCGGCGGGGAAGCCGGCGGTGAGGATGCTCATGGAGTCTAAGTCGTCGGCGCCAATCTCCGGGCCAAAGCTGGGGGAGCGATTGTCGGTGAGAGGGATGCCGTCGATTACGAACTGCGTCTGGTACTCGGAGCCACGCGGATGAAGGACGGCGTTGCCCTCATTGAGCCAGCCGGGTTGCGTATCGACCAGGTCCTGCACGGACCTGCCGGGCAGGGATGCCGTGCGATCCTGAATCTGCTGCGAGCGTATCTGCATGACTGGTGATGGACGATACGGATCAATCAACGGCGCGGAGCTGCTTACCTGTACCGAAGTATTTACCGGCGCGATGCTGAGCTTGATAGCCTGCTCGGAGGGGAGTGCCGATCTTACTTCTACTGTTTCCGTCGCTGCTGTGAAGCCCTGACTTTCTGCGCGTAGGAGATAGATGCCGTAGGGTAGGAGCTCAATGTCAACTTCGCCGCTTTTACTCGTCGTTAGCGAGTTGCGGTATTGGTTGGAGTTGCTAGAGATTGTGACGGAGGCGCTGAGGCCCAATCCGCCAGGATCGGTTACTTGAGACGAAGCTCTCCTGTGTTCACTTGAGCGAGGAGGATCGGCCAAGTGATACCGAGCAGAAGGAGCGAGATTGACTTAGTCAAAATGGGCGGACAGGCATAGCGCATGGGCGGCGAGCCGACTATTCTAATCCTGAGAGGTCGACAACGAGAAGCCCAGTGCCTTGTGTGCCTCTCGATAGATTATCCATCAGCAGACTACCGGGCTGATTGAAATTCTTGCTAGTCGGCCGGTGTGACACTTAGCAGAGCATATTGATAATGCGTCCCGTGAAGGTGTGGAAATCTTCAGTGTCAGGGCCGGTGGTGAACGCAATGATCGCGCGCGATTGGTCGCATCGGGTTACCGTCGGCGGTTCGTACACAGTCATTCCGTACACGGTATCGAAGCTGCACTGGTTGACCAAGCTCCAGATGATGGACGGTTTCGCCCTCGCCGAGACAACGCCGGGGCCTCTGATCATTGTGGTAGCTTTCGTCGGATTCATGGCCGGGTACAACCACTTCCACAGTTCGCTTTGGATGGGTACGCTCGGCCTGCTGGCAACAACCTACTACATCTTTCTGCCCTGTTTTCTCTTCGTATTTGTCGGCGCCCCACTCGTGGAGCGGACACAGGGCAAGCCGATGATTCAGGGTGTCTTAGGATTAATCACTGCTGTAGTACTGGGCGCGATTCTCGATCTGACACTCTTCCTGGGAAAGGCTGTCATTTTTCCTTCAGGAATAGTGGCGCTTAGACGGGTCGATGCAATCTCGCTCGGCTCGGTGATACTTTCATTTACGCTACTCCGGAGATTTAGAGTTCATGTGATTCACGTGATCTTGCTGAGCGTTGGGGTCGGCCTGATCCGCTATTTGTTCAGCCTGTAACAAGCCCTTTGTACCGAACGCGCTGAGCGCTTTGGCCCGTTATCGCTAGTTGCCGGCCGAGGGTACTCGCACAAACCCAGGCGTGAAGATCACCTTCAACAGACCGCTCCTATTTCGGGATTGGGGAATGTGTCTTTGTTATCGGCGTCACTTAGGTCCAGGCAGGCGAAGTCCTTCTCGACGATGAGGTCCAGAGTCCCGCGTCCCTCAATCTCAACTGCAGCGTAGACTCCTACCTGATCTGTTCCCGCCCACGTCGCGGCCGCTTCTTTCGGCAGAAGAATCATTAATTTGGGCGGCTTATACCGTAACTGCGTCTCTGCTAAACCAGAATCGATCGCAAGTGTGTAGGTGAAAGCCGATTGATCCCCGGGGCCCAAATAAATAGTCTCCTCAACCAGACCGCTGTCGATGAGACAAGCGACTTCGCGGCGAAGCACTCTCAGTCGTATCGAATTTCCGTTAATTCTCAATTTCATGTCCCCTCCCCGGTGATCCGGAATTTCCGCAAATGCGTTCAGCACCGTGATAGATATTGAACCTATCTGATTTGAGAAAACCCACTAACGTTATGTCGAACTCTCGGGCAACCTGAACGGCAAGGCTCGAAGGCGCTCCGACTGAGACAACCATGGGGCTTCCGCCCATCAAAGCTTTTTGGAGGAGTTCAAAACTTGCCCTCCCCGACAAGAGCAGCAATCGGTCTCGCAACGGAGTCCGGTCAGCCAGGAACTCCGCGCCCAGTAGTTTATCGACGGCATTGTGCCGGCCTACGTCTTCACGAGTCGCATACAGCTTCCCTTCTGCGTCGAAGATTCCAGAGGCATGCAGACCGCCTGTTCTTTCGAACACGTTCTGAACGGCCCGCAGTTTTTCCGGCAGCGAATAGAGGACGCTGGCGGATACTCGGAAGACATTCGAGGATCGCGGCGGACACACGGTGCGGAGTGCGAGAAGCGACGCCTTTCCGCAGATTCCACAACTCGAAGTGGTGTAGAAATTACGTTCAAGGTTTGCAAGACTCACAGCCACATCCGGTGAAAGCTCGATGCGAACAATGTTTCGCTCAGGTCGATAAGGCAATATCGGATCGCCCGATTCGTTGATATCCCCCGGTAGCGGCTTGGCGACGTCTGACCGGCCGCTGACGTAGAAGATTTCGCTTATATCGGCGGAATCGCTTACCACCCCTTCAGTCATCAGGAAGCCGGCAGCTAAATCGAAGTCATGCCCCGGTGTCCGCATTGTGACGGAGATGGATTTGACGTGTCGTGCGGCTGCTGAACCATAGCCAAGCTGAATCTCTAAAGGCTCTTCCACAGCAAGGACGTCGGATACAGTATGAGCTTCTTCCCCAAGAAACCTCCTGACAGACGTTTCTATAGTGTTCCGGCCACCGAAGGCGTTAGATGGTAATGGAGGGGCAAGCAAGTTGGACTCAGTAGGCACAATGGCTCCATCCTTGCTAATGTGATGCCCGTCAGCTCAATCGCGATTCTCATCCGGGACTGGCGGACTAAAACGCTCCGCAGCGGCTGCGTTTCTCGTCTTGGATCTTGAATGGCATGGATCGCCGAGGAAAAGGTGAACTGCCGGAGCGATCCGAAGCTCAAGAATGTAAAAATCCTGGAACATTCAAGCTTTAGGCTGTTCGCTGCCCCAAAAAAAATAGTCCAAGTCGGGAGAGGAAATGGGGCAATCAGGTGAGGTCGCGCAAGCTACTCCGGAGAAGCTCTGGATCGACGTTTTTGAGCAACGCGGCAACATCGCGGTGGGTACGCTCCCAGACCGGCACCGCCGAAGCAAGCAGCGTTTTGCCCTCTGTGGTCAGGCTGAGAAGTCGGCCGCGTCGGTCGGAAGCGCCTTTGGCGACCGTGACCAAGCCTCGTCGCTCGAGCGGTTTGAGGGCAGCGGTGAGGGTGGTGCGATCCATGGCGAGCAGAGTCGCGACGGATGCGATGCCTGGCGGCTCGGGACGATTGAGGGACATTAAGAGGGAAAATTGACCGTTGGTCAGACCGACGGGGCGCAGTGCCTCATCGAAGCGGCGAGCCAGAGCTCGCGCTGCTCGTTGCACATGAAGACAGAGGCAGCAGTCGCGAACGTGCAGAGTTGTTTCGAAAGGAACTGACTTAGCCCTTGACATCAACTCTACTATGTTGATATCAACATACATTGTCAAGCCGCGCCGCCGCAACCCAGAACCAAGGCAGAGCACCGAGAAATGCATACCGAGTGGAATTGCATTCAGAAGTGGTTGCGCTTTCTGGAGATGGGGGCAGCAGGTGGAGGACCGCTATGTCATTCCTTCGTGATTTGAAGATTGCAATTCGATCGTTATGGCGCGTTCCTGCGTTGTGGATCACTGTCTCCCTTACCTTAGCTCTGGGTATCGGCGCCAACGCTGCCATCTTCAGTGTGGTGCGCGACGTATTGCTTCGTCCGCTCGCGAACCGAGATGAAGCCCGCCTCCTCTATGTGCGGCAGAGCGCCCCCGGAATCGGTGTCGCGAACGCTACATTTTCAATCCCTGAAATAGATGACTTGAGCAAGGGGCTGAAGACGATTACGGACCTTGGGACATTTTCCGCGGTCGACTTCACCCTCGTAGGTCTCGGGACGCCGCGCGAGATTCCCGCAGGGGTGGTGGACGGCCATTACTTCGAAGTTATAGGTCTGCGCCCCGTGCTGGGACGCCTGTTGACACCCTCCGACGACGGGCCTAATGCCGCAGGTGCGATCGTGCTGACGTATCGCTTCTGGAGTGGGTCGCTACACTCAGACCCGAGCGTCATTGGAAAGAAGGTGCGGCTGGAAAGTTTCGGTGGGCCGCGTTCAGCTACGATTGTGGGCGTTTTGGAACCGTCGGTGCCATACCCAGTGGCAACAGAGATTATCGCCAACGTGGTGACCAGTCCCCACCATTTGTCAGCCACCATGGTGACAGGCCGTGAGCACCGGATGACGGAGGTTTTTGCGCGGCTTGTGCCCGGAGCCACTATCGAGACCGCACGATCAGAGTTGCGCACACGGTACGCCGCGATCCTTGCTGCGCATCCTGAGGTCTACAAGCCCGCGGACCACTACGAGATCGGTGTCACCCGAATCCACGATCAGATCAATTCACGTGCCAACACGATTTTGTGGGTGTTGTTTGCGGCCTCGGGGCTGCTGTTCGTGATCGCATGCTCGAACGTGGCCAATCTGGTGCTGGCCCGGACGGTTCGCCGTGAATCGGAACTGGCGGTTCGTTCAGCGCTGGGAGCCAGCACAGTCGCGCTGCGGCGTTCACTGTTGGCAGAAAGTTTGGTGCTTTGCGGTACCGGAGTACTGGCGGCATTGATCCTCGCGTGGCCAATGGTTGCTTTGCTGGGACGGTATGCAGCGCGGTTCTCGGTGCGTGCCGAGGGGCTGAAGCTCGACCTCAGCCTCGTGTGGTTTGGCATTGCTCTAGCGTTAGCGGCGGCGGTGTTCCTGGCGCTCATTCCACGGTTACCCTCTGGGAACGCGCCGCTGGGCGCTGGGCTCACGAGTGGCGGGACAAGGGTTGCAGGTGGCGGACGACGACTGCGCATCTTCGCCATCATGCAGATCACGGCCTCGTTCCTGTTGCTGACCGGAGCAGCCGTACTGATGCGGACCCTGTATGTGCTCGAGAAAACACAGCCGCCCTTCGACACCGGACGCATACTCGCCCTGAATTTACCGGCGATGTCGTATGGACGAACACCGGAACAGGTCCAGGACTTTTACCACGAAGTGCAGCGCCGAGTCAGCACCCTGCCGGGGGTGGCCCACGCATCGACGGGTTTCAGCGTTCCCTGGCGCGACGATCAGGCGTTGAATATCAGCTTCGCGTTTGAGGCACAGGGAGCGATACCTAAGAACGGACTCGACGACTGGCGCGCAAAGTTCCGGTCGGTATCGCCTGGGTATTTCGAGACGCTGGGCCTGCCGATTGTGCAAGGGCGCGATTTCAGAGACACGGACAAAAACGGATCGGAACGCGTGGTCATCGTGAGCCAGAGCCTGGCGCACTCGTTGTTTCCCGGGCAGGAAGCGGTGAACCGTGATTTGCGGTGGACGGACGGAGTGATGAAGTTTGCCGGCATCAGCATGGAGCCGCGGCGGATCGTCGGCGTCGTGCCCGACCTGGATGACGAAAACATCATCCCGTCCCCGGCCATGATGGTGTATCAGCCGACCGATCAGGAGGGATGGCAAGGGCGCCTCTTTGTCCGCGCGCAACAAGATCCGTATGCGCTGGCTCCGGCCATCACACGCACGATCCACGAGATTTCTGCGGAACAGCCGGTGGAACGAGTGAGTACGCTGAAAGACATTCGCGCAGAGGTACTGACACCAGACCGACTGAACGCGGTCGTATTCGGTGGATTCGCGGTGGTAGCTCTCCTGATTTCCGTGGTCGGAGTGGCAGGTGTGCTTGCGTTTTCGGTGAGTGGCCGCACACGCGAGTTCGGCATTCGAATGGCGCTTGGGGCGCAGCCGCGGAACATTCTGACCGATGTACTGCTGCAGGGCCTGACGATTGCCGCCATCGGAGTGGGCGCGGGCGGAGTCTTCGGGGTTGTCTTCGCCCGCGGCATCGGCAGGTATGTCGCGGAGGCTCATCTGCCCGGACTGCTGTCTTTTGTTGCGTCGGCACTCGTCATCCTGGCCGCGGCGGTGATCGCTTCGGCTGTGCCCGCAGCCCGCGCGGCACGAGTGAACGCGGTGGAAGCACTTCGTTCGGAATAGCTCATTAGAAAGCCCTGAGTGAATCGGCGATCTCTCCTCATCGAAAACCGAGCTTCTAGGAGAAGTCCTTGAAGCCCCGATTGGAGAAACCGATAGAACGTTTGCCAGCTTTACGATGTGCCTAGGGCCGTGTTTGACTCGCCCTGCTCTAGGCCACCCACATATACGTTGTAGTCCGGCACGTTCAGCGAGTTCTTCTTCGGAGTAGCCATCAAGACCGTCGCGATCTAAGAAATCTCGCGACTGTGCCGCTGGCTATGCCACGCAACCCCGTTGCAAAGCAGTGTGCCTCGATACGGCTAAATCTCGATGATCGTGGAGCCCATGCGTTCCCCGCCGACATATTCCCGGTGCCCCGCTGGATTTCATCAAGCTTAAACGTGGCCTTGATTGGTAAGGACATCTTTCCAAATGTTGATGCGAATGTGAACATAGTGGGTTGTCGGCGACGACTTCGTTTTAGGCAGTCCGTGATCGGTTGTATCCAGGTCGGTCTAAACAAAAATTAGTCCGCGGAGGGGACCCGATGAAACGCACGTGGACGATCATAGGGGTAGGCGACGTGCCGGGCAGCCTGAAATGGTACCAGGCGCTGTTCGGTCAGGCGGCTACCCTTCCTTCCCATGATTACTTTGGGCAAATCCTCGATTCAGATGGAACTGTCTTGCTCTGCCTCCACGGATGGGGCGCCCACGAACATCCCTCATTGATGAGCCCCGATCACGGAACACCCGGCAATGGACTCCTGTTGTTCTTCCGTGTCGATGATTTCGACCTGGCGCTTCAAAGAGCACGTTCTCTCGTCACTCGGCTCGAAGAGGAGCCACACGTGAATCCGAACACTCAGACCAAAGAGTTTTCGCTCCGAGATCCGGACGGATATTACGTTACGATCAGTGCGCTCTCTGCGGCCTGACAAGTCCAACGGGTGCTGCAGGGTCGAGTCACTTTTGCGCGTCCCGACGGGAGATTCTCTGCGACATGTTGACGATGAACTCGATGATTAGTACCCATAAATCGCCTTGTCGGAAGTGAGCGCCTGGCTGGTACCATGGCAGCCATGAACAAACTTGCGCCATTCCTCTGGTTCAATGACGACACCATGAGCAAGCGCACTGCCAAACGGGCGGGCTACTGCTTCTTCATTGCACGAAATTGCGATGGCGGATATTTGGCGTGGGTGTCGCAGGTGAACCGTGGCGATTCTGTGCGCTGTTAAACCGATGGAAAAGGTAGCCCTGCGGTGATTACCAGCGATGCGTCCTTTTTTATGTGGGCCCGGAGCCCAATGGTGAATCGTGTATACGGTCGCTGATTATG
>Ga0210406_10002871_pt1 | contig 19250 bp, 17 predicted proteins | sample IncBWC30MmetaG_FD_155454 | JGI IMG/M metagenome (GOLD analysis project Ga0210406, IMG submission 155454) | Forest soil microbial communities from Barre Woods Harvard Forest LTER site, Petersham, Massachusetts, United States - Inc-BW-C-30-M | ecosystem: Environmental > Terrestrial > Soil >... | reverse complement strand
GCTTGACACGAAGATGAACGGCAAGCTGGACATGTCCGAACTGACCGGCCCCATCGGCAAGCAATTTGCGGCGAGCTTCGCCAAGATCGACACCGACCATGACGGCTTCATCGAGCCGAATGAATTGGCGGCAGCCGAGGGCAACATGCAGAAGCGGCGTGAGCAGGCATCGCAGCCTGCGGCCACGGCTCCTGCCGCGACACCGACAGCGGCGGCGCAGCCCGCGGAGAAGACCGGAGGCGGTCAGTAACCTTGAGGGGCGGCCCGTGTATTCCTTTGAGTCGTTGAAGGGATTCCGGGCCGCCATCGCCCTTTCGCTGCTGGCCACCGCACTCGGCGCAGGCGGCTACGCGCATGGCACGGGCTTGAGCCGCGTGAATGTTGGGGCGCAGGCGCCAAAGTTCAGCGCAAAGGGCGCCGACGGCAAGCAGCACGGCTTGCGCGATTATGCCGGCAAGCTGGTGGTACTGGAGTGGACCAACCCGGTGTGTCCCTTCACCGCGGTGAAGTACAAGAGCGGCGCGATTCAATCGTTGCAGCGCTACGCGGCTTCCCATCAGGTCGTGTGGCTGTCCATCGATACTGCCGCGCCTGACAAGGCCGGATACCTGACCGCCGCCGCCGCCAAAGAGCGCATTGCACGGACACATGCGACGGTCACTGCGTTCCTATTCGACACGGACGGCAGTATCGCGCGCAGCTATGGCGCCAAGACGACGCCCAGCTTTTTCATTGTCGATCGCGACGGCAAGCTCGCCTACGAAGGCGCCATGGATGATCAAGTCTTCGCCGATGACGCCCGCGGACGTGAATATATTAAATCGGCGCTGGACGATCTTTTTGCCGGGCATCGCGTGAGGGATTCGGAAACCCAGCCTCAAGGCTGCGCGATAGAATACTGACGAATGAGCCTCATGAACAAAAATGCGGCATCTGCGCGCCGAATCGACACGGGCGCAAAGCCCAGACGCGAACAACTGCTGGACCAGGCGGCGCGGGAATTGAATTCCAAAGGCATTTCCATGACGTCCCTGACCGCCGTGGCGGACAAGCTCGGCTTTTCTCGCGCCTCGCTTTACTACTATGTCGAGGACCGGGAAGACCTGATGTTTCAGGTCTACCTGCGATCATCCGAGATCATGGCCCGCCGGCTCGGTGAGGCCGCCCAATCCGGCAGCAGCGCATTGCAGGTTGTCGGCAACTTCGTCTCGAGAACCTTGGATCCGGCAGAACCGGAACTCGCGGCCTTGAGCGAGATCGGCCTGCTCGACCAGGCTGCGCGGGAAACCGTGCTTGGCATATTCGAAGCCGTCGTGGCGCGTCTGGCCAGCTTGCTCGAGACCGGCGCCAGAGCCGGCAACATACGCTCCTGCGACTTCCCGATTGTCGCGCGAACCATTATCAGCATCATTCACTCGATACCGCTGAATTCGCCCTTGGCCACGGCGCTGCACGTGAGTCGAAACGAAATCATCGCCGCGGCCAAGGACATACTGGCAAACGGCTGGGCTGCCGACCGCACCCGAGAGGTAAATCCTCCGGCAATCGACCTTTCGCCTCTGCTCACTCAACCCGGCGGCCTGTTCGATCGCGGGGCCCAGTTCGACGCGAAACGCGAAAAGATTCTCGCGGCAGCCTCGCAACTGTTCAATCGACGCGGCGTCGATACGACCTCACTGGATGATATTGCCGCCGCAGTGGGCGCAACCAAGCGCACGCTCTACCACTACGTCGGCGACAAGCAGACCATTCTATCGGCCTGTTACGCGCGCACCGACCGGATCTTTTCATTCATTCGCGAACAGGCGACCGCACAAGGCGGCACTGCCATCGATACGTTGATTGGAGTGTTGCGCGCCAATGCAATCTCGCATCAACGGGACGATATCGAGCCGCTGCGCTCGTCCACCGGCTACGATGCGTTGAGCGACGCGGAAAAGGTTCTCGCCAGCGAACGCGGCAGAGTATTGGTCCAGGCGTATCGCGCGCTTTGCCGCGAGGCCCATAACGAGCACTCCATGCGCGATGTGAACCGCGATTGCCTGTTGCTGTTCATGCGCGGCGCCGGCAGCTGGCTCGCAAAAGGTCTGGTGCGCGGCGACGATCAGCGCAAGGCGCAGATTGCCGCGGAAATCGCCGATCTTTTGCGGCTGGGCTTGAACCCGATCTAGGAAATACCCGGACAAGCCCTAATTCGCGGTAATGACGATCAGCTCCACCCCGGGCGGCGGCAGCGCGGCCTGCAAATGGATGCTGGGACCGATTTGCAGGCTTTGATCCACCAGCGCGAAGTTTGACGACTCACTGATTCTGTAGCGCTTCACCTGATACCTGCCCGCCGCCGGCAGATTGATGGTGGCGTCATAGCCGCCATTGTCGTGATATTGCAGCGTGCGGCGTTCCGGAAGCGTCGTGTCCCAATTTCCGCGCGGCCGCAGGTATTTCGCGGCGATTTGATAGTTGCTGATCAATATCTGGACCACTCGCCGATCCGCGGAGCGCCCCGCTGCCACAACGAATCCTGCCTCATCGCCGCCGGCGGTTCGGACCAGTATGGGTGTGCTCTTCAGTGCCCCGAAGGCGCTGAGTGCATGGCCCACCTCGTCCGGCACCCCACTGCCGAGCAGCTGTGCATCGACGCGAAAGAAGGCCTGCGCATCGATCGGGCCGCCGAGCATGTAAAGGAGCGCGCTCGCCGTGAAAGATGCGCGCGCTGCCTTCGACATGTCCTGTTCTGCAGGATCCACGTTCCACCCATCGAGGACGTTTCTCGTCGAGCCGAGGCCGCGCGCATCGAGCATGCTGCGAAGCTCCCTGGCAATCGTGACGAAGGCGTACGGATCGTTTGAATCCACCGTGAAGAAGTGCCAGGAAAAAAAATCCAGCGGCAGTCGATTCACACGCACGAAGTCCAAGAATTGTTCGCGGTATGCACCCGCAATCAAAGGCTTCGATAGGGCCGGCCCGCCGATCAAGGCTGAGTCGTCGGCCGATCGCACCGCGCGGGCGGTCTTGCCGTACAAGACGTAGTAGTCCTGCGGCGAACCGTTCCAGAGCAGCTTGGAATCCGGCTCGTTCCAGATCTCCCAATAGCGGATGGCGTGGCGAAATCCCTTATTCCAACCCTGGTTGTAGTGGAGCACCACATGCCGCGCGATTTGCGCGAATTTGTCGATGTCGGCCGGCGGATCAGCAGTGGCGCCCACGATGCTGCCGAGCCGAAACAGCGGTTCCGCTCCCGCGGCCATGATCGCGGCGATGACACGATCGGTAGGCGCGAAGTGATAGCTTTTGGGATTTTCTGCGTCGGCGCCCATGTCCGGAAAAATCGCCTCCGAGGCGGCGGATGCAAGCACATCGTCGGTGCGTATCAAGTCGATGCGGGCGGCCCTATACAGTGCCGTGCCATCGAGGCCGGCCGCGGCCTGAATGCCGCTCAACGGCCGCAGCGTGCCCACCGTTACCGTGGCATCGATGCTGATCTGGCGCAGCGGCAAATCATCGGCGAGGGACGGCGCAGCGCCGATCGCGAGCATGGCAGCCAGCCCGATACCCAGTGTAAATGTGCGGCCGGCGCCGCCGCGTCGTAAGTCGGTGGCGGCTTGCATCTTCCCAAGCATACAAATATCAGTTGCACGAGACATCGTAGTCAGTACACAGTATTCGGAAATAATCTTCCGGGCTGATAATGGCAGATGGTTGGACGATCGTCCTCGATGTCGGCAAGACGTTTTCCAAGACATCGCTCTGGGACGAGCGCGGGGTATGCGTAAGACAGCGCTCGCGACCCAATCAATCGCTCAAGGTCGGTGCTTACCAGGCCCTGGATGCAGCCGCAATCGAGGTATGGTTGAAGGCGGTTCTCGCGCAGTACGCGACCCTGGGACCGATCGAGGCCATCGTTCCGGTGGCCCACGGCGCCGGCGCCGCCCTGATTCGCGACGGTCGCCTGCAAGCCGCCCCGCTTGACTACGAGTGGGCCGGCGTCGCCGCTCAACGCGCGGTCTATCAGGATGAATGCGATCCCTTCGTTTTTACGGGTTCACCCCCACTGCCTGCCGGCTTGAACTTAGGGCTGCAGCTGCATTGGCTCGATTCGCTGAATTGGGAAAGCCTTTCCGCTGCGCAAATTCTGCCGTGGGCTCAGTATTGGGCGTGGCTGCTGTGTGGCGTCGCGGCTTCCGAGGTGACCAGTCTGGGATGCCACACCGACCTATGGCGTCCCTTTGAACGTGCGCCATCCGAACTGGCGGTGCGGCACGGCTGGGCCGATCGGCTCGCGCCGCCAAAGCCGGCCAACACCATTCTAGGTACCCTGCGCTGGGATTGGGCCATGCATACGGGACTCTCCCCGGCGGTCAAAATTTATTGCGGTTTGCACGATTCGAATGCCGCGCTGCTGGCGGCGCGCAGCCATCGCGAGATCGAGAATCATGATGCGACAGTGCTTTCCACCGGGACCTGGTTCATTGCCATGCGCTCGCCCCTGCAAATCGATGCAACACGGTTCACGAGTCTGGCGGAACAACGCGATTGCCTGGTGAATGTAGACGTCTCCGGGGCACCGGTGCCATCGAGCCGATTCATGGGCGGGCGCGAGATCGAGATGCTGATCGGCTCCAGTCCGCGGCATAACGACACCCCGCCCGCCAGCACGCAAATCGAACATGCCCTGCGCGTGGTTCAATCCGGCGCGATGATTTTGCCTTCCGCGGTGCCCGGCGTGGGTCCCTTTCCGAATGCGACATTGCGCTGGGTCGGTGCACCTCGAGACGCCGTTGATGCCCTGGTCCGGGCACAATTGTATGCGGCACTGATCGCGGATGTGTCCCTCGACCTCATCGGCAGCAGCGACACGCTCGTGATTGATGGACGATTCTCGAGCGCCCCCGTGTTCGTGCAAGCGCTGGCGCGCCTGCGGGCCACCACCCAGGTATTCATCAGCAACGATGAGAATGGCGTAGCGCGAGGCGCGCTGCGCCTGGTGAAAGGAGCTGAGTCCGGCTCGGCAGCTCTAGAACGTGTGCCGCCGCTGCCGATCGACATGGCCGACTACCGTGACCGATGGCGAGAAAGCGCCGATGCGAGCAACCGAATGATCTAATCGCTCCGGGTTGCAAACAATCAATACGAGTCGTGCTACAAAGTGCTACATGTGCTACGATTCATTTATGAGTCGAATCATTAACCAGCGTGAGCTTCGAAATCAGTCCGCCAGTGTCCTTCGCGAAGTCGAGGCCGGCGAAACCATCGTCGTGACGCGCAACGGCACGCCGGTTGCGGAGTTGCGACCCATTCGGGCGCGGCGGTTTGTTCTTCGAGCAACCATTTCTCAGGCAGCTGCCCGCGCGCCCCGGATCGATGCAGGGAGGTTTCGTGCAGACCTGGACGCCGTAGTCGACCAACGACTCGATGACTGAACCTACCAAGGGGCTTCTCGACACATCGGTGGTTATCGACCACGACGTGATCGACGCCGCATTGTTGCCCGACGAATCTGCAATTTCCGCTGTTACCCTCGCCGAGCTAGCGGCCGGTCCTCACGCCACCCAAGATAGCGATGAACGCGCTCGACGCCAGGACCGATTGCAATGGGTAAGTTCGACGTGGGACCCGTTGCCTTTCGATGCAGAAGCCGCGCGTGCATACGGCAGAATGTTCGCAGCTGCTCGAGCCGCCGGGCAGTCGAGTCGCGCTCGCCTCGCGGACTTACTCATTGCGTCTACCGCCGCGGCAAACAGCTTACCCGTCTATACGCGAAACCCTTCCGACTTTGACGCTCTAAAATCAATCATCAAAATCGTTCACATATAATGTTTTTCGTTGGCCGGTATTCTTCGTCTTGTCGAGCGGTTCGGGCTTCCCTTCCCTCGCTCCTCTGACGCTCGCGAGCTAAAGCACGCTGCGTGTGCTGGCTAGACCGGCACCAGCGCAAGCACCCGCAGCGGGCTGCCCGACCCGTTCACGATTTTCAGCGGAGGCGCGATCACCACCGCCCCGGTGGGGGGTAGTTGATCCAAATTCGTGAGGCTGGCGAGCCCAAATCGATTGGCGCCGTGCATGATGGTGTGACAGGGGAACATGGGATTGAAGGTGTGTGCCTGCCCCGCATCGGTGCCGACGGTTTCCACGCCTACGCCCAGAATATCGCGCTCGCGCGCCAGGAAAGGGACGCACTCCGGATGAAAGCCCGGCGTATGCGAGCCGTCGCTCGAGAAATTGAGAAAGGATTCGCCCGGGCGCTTGGACCAGTCGGTTCGAATGAGCACCCATGCGCGGCTCGGTATACGGCCATGGCGGCTCTCCCACTCCTCCACGAGACTCGTGGTCAGCAGAAAATCAGCGCTGCTGCGCACCTGAGGCGAGACGTCGATCACGACGGCCGGACCGATGAAGCGCTCGACGGGAATGTTGTGCGTGGCGTTGTCCGGATAGTCCTTGCCGGTGACCCAGTGTATCGGCGCGTCGAAATGCGTGCCCGTGTGCTCGCCGCAACTGATGTTGTTCCAGTACCAGGCCGGTCCGCGCGAGTCATAGCGCGAGATCTCCTCCAGTGCGAATGGCTTCGAAGGTGCGAACTGCTCCGGCAGGCGGATCGTCTGTGTGGCAGCTTCCAGCGGCACGGTGAGATCGACGACGCGGATACCGCCGCGAAGAATGCCGTCGACGAGCGTGGAAAGAGTCTGGGAATGAGTGGCCATTTATATTCTCGGTTGAATTTATGTTCTCGGTTGAGCGGTGTGTGCTTGCTAGTAATTGATGGAGGGATTGTCCCCCGGATAAATCACACCCACGATATCAAATCCGCCCGGCGTCGTGCATTGAACGGAATGCAGCTGCTTGCGCGGCAGGAACAAGACATCGCCCGCAACGACATCGGTCTTGGTGCGCTCCGTCCACACCACGCCTTGGCCATTCAGAAAGATCAGCGCCTCTTCGTATAGATGCCGATGCGGCTCCGCCTTTGACAACGGAATGTTGCCGATGAACTGCGTCACCACGGTTGAACCATGTTCGCGATTGACCAGCATTTGGTAGTAGCGCTCGGCCATTTTGTGACGCTGGGAAGGATCGATCGACGCGATGCGTTGCGAGTGCTGCGGCTCGAAATTCGCCGGCATCTCATTCAGCCACACCAGATCCTCTGCCCCGGGACCTTGGGAAATGAACAGTCGGATCGGCGCCTCGGCGCGGTTGTGGATGCGGTAGGCTTCATGCGGCCGGATGTAGATGCCGCTGAGCGCTTCAACGGTAAACCGGCGCCCGCTGATTTCGATCTCGCCCTCACCTGCGACGACGAACAGCACGGTGTGACGCCCGTCCGCCGCGATGACGGGCGAGCTGCCCACGGCGATTTCGGCATAAAACTGCGATTGAAACAGGGCCCCGAGACTGGGTGTGACGACCCGGCAGTAGTGCAGCGCGCCGCGTGGATTCAGCTTGGCCCGAGCGGTGGAGAAGACATAGCACTCACCGTCGAGCGGAACGATCGGACCGGAATTCGGATGCACCATGGCCACTTGCCGATTCGCGGGGCTGTCGGGGTCGTCGGTGAGATAGCCGCCCGGCAGGTTGCTGTGGGCCCCATCGCAAAATGGCCGTGTGCCGGTTTGCTTGCAGCCGCAAAAGATGACGTCTTCGTCGCGGTCGGCCTTGAAGGCAATCGGCAGAAAATCGGTTCCCGCATGCGAGCCGTCGCAGAAAGGCTGAGACTTGGAGCGTCCACAGCTACACCACAGGTAGCGCTTCCCAGCCTTGACCTCCCAGTAAAAACCCTTGCGATTTGCAATGATCGGGACAGTCACGCGGACACTCCAAAGTCTGCCGGGATTAGAAATTCCGGTTCACTGTAACGCCAAAGGTCCGCGGGCGCACCGTCAGCAACGCCTCCGGATCCTGTGAGGAGTTGATGGCCGACACCTGCGCCCGCTTGTTGGTCAGATTACGCACAAAGCCGGTGATGCTCCACAGATTGTTCTGCACGCCGGTGCGGAAATTGACCAACGTGTAGGAACCCAGGGGGATATTGAACGGGTTGGAGGCGAAATAGGAATCCACCGCACCGCGAAAATTCGCGTCCGCCGCCACCATGCCATTCCAGACGCTGTTGATCGGGCGCGTATAGTTCAAGCTCACATCCACCTGGAATTTCGGCACATTGGGAATGTTCTCGCCGGTGACGCCGAGCGTCGGGTTGGCCTTCTTCCGTGCCGCGCTCGCGCCCTCGGTAAGATAGGCGTCCTGGTAGGAACCGGCGATGCTGGCCCTCAGGTATTCCATCGGACGCGCGCCGAATTCGAATTCCACGCCCTTGACCCGCGCGGTGCCTGCGTTGCCGGTGTAGTTGAACGCGCCGTCGGCGGTGGTTTCCTGGACCTGAATGTTCTTCCAGTCGATGAGATACACGTCTGCCTGATAGTCGAACACGCTGTCGAACAGGCGCCCTTTTGCACCCACCTCGTAATTGGTCAGTGAGTCGGGCGAGAACGAGCGTGGAATCGGCTCGAACGGCTCGCTGACGGCATTCAAGCCGCCGCCGCGGAACCCGGTTGACACCGTTTCGTACGCCAGCAGACCCTCGTTGACTTTATAGCTGAGGTTCTCCTTCCACGTGACCTTGTTGAAGGTCTGCTGCGGATCGGCAATGGGTCCCGGTTCGCCAGAGGGCGGAAACCCGCCGAAGGGATGCGTCTGTTCCTGCACGCCGTCCAGCGTTTCGGTGAAGTAACGCACGCCGCCGGTCGCGACGAAGGCGTCCGTGATCTTCCAAGTCACTTCTCCGAAACCCGCATATTGCGTGGTGGTCCGATCATCCGTGCGGCCAAAGAAGGTGTGGCCGACGCCCGGAAAGTTCAACGCATCCTGAGAGTTTTGTCTGCTGAACGGGCCGGCCGGCAATCCCAAATCATCGGTGGCGATAACGTCGACGATCAAATCGTTGGTTTCATGCTGCCGAAACGCGCCCGCGACAAAATTCACCGGACCGGCAAAATCGCTCGCGTAGCGCAGTTCGCTGGAGTTCAGATTTCTTGTCTGCGGCTCTATGGATTCGGCAGGCACCGGCACGCCGAAGGAAACCAGAATGGGCGTCGAGTCGAAGTTGAAATTGAGCTTGCGATTGTACTGATTGGTGGTTCCCGTCAATGTGCCGTAGGCGAACTTGTAGTCGAATTTCAGGCCATAGACCGAGAGGTTGTCGACCCAGGGACTCTGGGTCACGTCGGTATTGCACAGATCGCAGCCGAGAATTTTCGGGATGGGCCCGTTCGGGGTGGTGGTGCCCCAGGAAACCACGCCCGCCGGCGTGTAGCGCGACGAACCGTCGGAGGTTTCCCTCTGGCCGGTATAAGACGCCTCGATATTCAGATTGTCGTTCGGTTGGTAGCGCAGGATGGCTCTGCCGCCGGCGACATCGTCGTTATTGGTGCCTTTGATAAAGCCGGCGGTACCGACCCGGACCTGATTGATATAGCCGCTGTCTTTGGCATCCCATCCCACCAAACGCAATGCCAGGACGCCGTCGATGATGGGCAAATTGCCGGCGCCGTTGACGTTGTAGTTGCCGCCGCCGTTTCTGGAGGTATTCGAGCCCTCGACGGATAAGTAACCGCCCATCGTGCTCAGCTCAGGCGCTTTGGGGATGAAGCGGATCGTGCCGCTCATGGAACTCGCGCCGTACAGCGTGCCCTGCGGGCCGCGCAGGACCTCGATGCGATCAAGATCGTACAGGCGAATATCGGAGGTAAAACCGCCGCCGTCATTGGCGTTCGAGCCGCTGATCACGGCTTCGCCGTAGTACAGACCGAGGGTCGAGTCACCGGTCGAATTGATGCCGCGGATGACGTATTTTTTGTCTCCGGGTCCCAAGTCCTGCACAGACAAGCCGGGGATCTCGCCCGCGATGTCCATGAATTGAGAATCGCCGGCGAGTCTCAAAGCGTCGCCGCTGATCGCTTGGATCGAACTGGGTGTGTCGAGCACCTTTTGGGTGTTGAGCTTGTTGGCGGTGACGACGATCTCGTCCAGGCCGCCCGCGGTGCCTGCCGTCTGGCCCAGCGCAGTCAGCGGCGCCTGAATCAATGTGGCGGCGATGCAAACGCTGAGCCCCAGCATCCAGCCCGAAGCCCTGCACCCGTCGGTCAAATATCGAGCGATCGTTCTTTTCATCCCGTATTCCCCCTTTATTGAGCGAATACAATATGAGTTATCATATGAAAGATCAAATAAGCACGCACTGTCGCGCCCGAGACACAGGCCTGCGTCATTTTGGGGCGGCCCTGCGACGCCCCGCGCCAATGCGGCGCGCCAACGCGGCGCGCATTCGGACGTCAGGACCTCATGTTGCGGCTCAAACGCCGGATCAGCGCGAAAGCCGCGGCCATTTGCGCCGGCGAAAAGCCTTCCAACAGCCGCTGTTCGCGCCGGCGCACGACGACATTCAATGAGTTGAACAAGGCGCGGCCCTTTTCGGTCAGGTACACCTCGACGCAGCGCGCATCACCGGGGCGCGGCACTCGGCGGACGAAGTTTTCCTTTTCCATGCGCATCAGCGCGCGGCTGAGCGCGGATTGCTGCACCATCGCGCGATCGATGATTTCCTTGATGGTGATGCCATCGCCCATGGAAAGCACCGCTAAAATCCGCCAGCGCGTGACATTGATGCCTTCACGGCGCAATTTTTCGATCAGATCGTCATTGAGCTGATATGCAAGCCGCGCGATCAGGTGCGGCAGAAAATCGTCGAATAGGGAACGGTCGGTCGATTTCGGCGGCGTCTTTGATCCGGCCGCAGGGGCTTTTGTGTTTCTTGGCGCCATGTTGGTCAAGCCATGTTGGTCAAAAAGGGCTCTGGCCTTCGAGGATGGCGCCTAATTTCGCCGCGTCAATGTTACCGCCCGAAATTATACAGACAATATTTCCTTTGCCCGCGAGCCCTGCAAGCGCCGCCGCAAGGGAAGCTGCGCCGGCCGCCTCGGCGACCACGTGATGACGGCCTGCCAGCAAGCGGACCGCGTCGGCAATTTGCGCGAACGACACGCATGCCGTTTGATCCGCAACCTGGCGCAGCAGCGGCCACATCTCTTCCAGCACCATCGTGCTGCCCATGCCATCGACGAAGCTCTTAAGATGCGGCACACGCACCGGGCTGCCCGTCTTGAGGGCCGCCGCGGCCGGCTGAGCGGCTTCGGACTCGACCAGGACCATGCGCACGGCGGGCTTGAGACGGCGCATCACCGATCCGATGCCGCAGATCAGGCCGCCGCCGCCGAAGGGCACGGCAACGGCGTCGCATCCGGGCAGGTCCTCGAGAATTTCCGTGCCGATGGTCGCGTTGCCCGCCAGCACGGGCGCTTCCGCCACCGGATGGATGAACAGGCCCTCTTCGCCCGCGCAGCGCCGGCTGGTCAAAACGGCCCACCATTCATCGAAGGGAAGACGAAGCACGTTCGCGCCGAGTTCGATCAATGCGTTGACCTTGGTCTGCGCTGCGGCGTCGGGAACCACCAATGTCGCCGGAATACCCATCTGGCGCGCGGCGTATGCCAGCCCTTGCCCGAAGTTTCCGGAACTCGCGCTCAATACGCCGCGGCTCAGCCGCTTCGGATCCAGGCTCTTCAGCGCGTTCAGTGCCGGCCGTATCTTGAATGACCCCCAAGGCTGCAGATTCTCCAGCTTGAGAAAGATGTCGGCGCCCGGCACCTCGGCGTTCAATCTCACCAGCGGCGTGCGCAGTGCGCAGGGGCGAATATTGCCGCGCGCGGCAGCGACCTGCGCGGCGGTGGGCAGGCTTAGACCGCTAGAAGTCAATGATCTGTCCCACCCCGGCCGCGCGCGCTTTCTCGAGTACGCGGTGTGCGGAGGCAAGATCCTGCGGCGCGATCCCGAGCGATTTGTAGATCGTTACATCGAGCGGCGAGCTTCGCCCCACTTTGGAACCGTTGGCGACTTCGCCGATCTCGCCCAAGATGTGTTCGGCCGTGATGGCGCCGGCCTTCAGCGCCCGCAGATATTCGCCGCCTTCATTGATCGTGGACTCGCGGCGGTCGACGAAGAAGCGGGCTTTCACCACCGCAGCCGTGTCGATTTCCGCGGCGGCGGCGATGCTCGAGCCGACGATGTTGAGATGCACGCCGGGCGTGAGCCAATCTCCCTGAAGAATGGGCTCACGTGCCTTCGTGGTGGTGCAGATGATGTCGGCGCCGGCAATCGCTTCGCGCACCGTGGGCGATGTTTCGACCACGATTCCATGCCTGGCGCCTTCCGCGTCGGCAAAAATTCGCGCCTTGTCGCGGTCGCGAGCCCACACGCGGATCCGCCGCAGCGAACGCACGCTCAACATCGCCTCGAGATGACCGCGCGCTTGCTCGCCGGCGCCCAGCAGGGCCAGGTCCCCCGCTTCCGGCCGGGCCAGCAGCCGCGTGGCCAGTCCGCTGGCCGCGGCCGTGCGAATCGCGGTGATTTCCGCGGCATCGAGCAGCGCAATGGGCCGACCGTGCTCCGCCTCGAACAGCAGCACCAAACCCAGATGCGACGAAAATTGCGGCGGCTTATTGCGTGGAATCAGGCTGACGAGTTTTACGCCAAAACATTCCGGCTCGGCAAGATACCCCGGCATCATGCCCATCATTCCGCGCTCGCCGGGCATGCGTAAGATCGAACGCAACGGCAGCACCACCCGCCCCTCCGCGACTGCAATCATGGTCTCCTGCATCAGATCGATGCACTCTGCCATGGGCAGCAATTGCCGCACCTCCACGCCGCGTAATACCCGAATTTCCATGTCAGGAGCCCATGTGAGTATTGCGCGTGAGCCTAACGAGGCCCGAAGCCGCTGCGCAGCTCCTGCATCGCCGCGATGAAGGATTCGACGTCGTCGTCGTTGTTGTAGAAATGAAAGCTGGCGCGGACATTGTCATCGCGGTGGGAGGTCACGATGTCAAGCTTCATGAGCTCTGCCGAAAGCCGCGCACTGTCGCGCGAGGGCACGGCAACCGTGGCACCGCGGCGCGCATCCTGAACCGGCGTGATGCTCGGCCAGCCGATCTCCTCGAGCCTTTGCATGCAACGCCGCGTCAGCGCGTAATTGCGCTTTTCAATGGCCGCCGTGCCGACCCTGAGCAGCATTTTGAGTCCCGCTTCGGCGGCATAGCAGTTGACCACGGGCGGGGTGCCGGCTTCGAAGCGGCGCGCATCCGGCGCCGGCCGATTGGCGGTGATATCCATGGCGGCAATGTTCTCCTGCGCAAACCAGCCGCTGTTGGTCGGCACCAAGGATCGCACGCAAGATTCCTTCGCATAGAGAAAGCCGATGCCGGCTGTCCCCAACAGATACTTCAGCATGCCGCCGGCGGCGAAGTCGACATCCAGTGCCTTGACGTCGATGTCGAGCGACCCCACCGATTGATAGCAGTCCAGCAATACTTTCGCGCCCTTCGCGCGGGCTATGCGCACGATGCCGGGAATGTCCAGTTTCGCGCCGTTACGGAAGCACACGTGCGTGATCGCGACCAGCTGCGTTTGCTCATCGATCGCCTTCTCGAACATCTGCGCCGGAATATAGCCGTCCGCCGCGCGCGGTACGTGGACGACTCGCGCGCCGCGCGGCTCTTGCGCATGCCAGATTTGCGCGTTGGTGGGGAATTCAAAATCGCTGATCACGACCTTGTTGCGCGCACCTGTGAATTGCAATGCGCTTGCCAGCGCGTTCAATCCGGCGGACACCGACGCGGTGACGGCGATCTCGCCAGGCGATGCGTTGAGCAATGTCGCCGTCAGGTTGCGCACCGACTCATTCTTCGTCACCCACACGTCCCAATTCGCACCCACCAGCAGCCGATCTTCCATGTAAGCGTCGAATGCGGCTCTCACCTCATTTGCGAGTGCGCAATAGGAGCCGCTGTTAAGATAGGTCTTTCGCTGCAGAACCGGAAATTCCTTGCGCAGCGCCTCGAAGTTATGTTCCATGTATGACGGTTCCTGTCGCAAGAATGCAAAGACGAATTATATGCACTGTCATATAAACATGCAATTATACGGCCGCGGTGCGCACCGCCCGCGCCATCGACAGGACCACAGTTGCCCGAGGAAGTAAAAGCAGTCGGCATGGCGCAGATCGAGGCTGCCCGAGGGCGCATCGAAGGCTTGAGCATGATTTCTCCGCTGGTTGGTTGCGATGTCGCCCCGCCGGGCAAAACGCTTCGATTGAAGCTGGAAAATCTACAGCCGATAGGCTCGTTCAAGATTCGTCCCATCGCGAACGCAGTTCTCACCAAGAGGCGCGCCGATCTGAACTCCGGCATTTACACAACCAGCTCCGGCAACAGCGCGCTCGGCGTGGCGTGGATGGCGCGTCGGCTTGGGATTGCCGCGACGGCTGTGGTCCCCGAGAACGCGCCGCAGGCGAAATTGGAAAAGCTGAGACGCTTGGGCACACGCATCGATATGCGACCCAACGATGTTTGGTGGCGCGCGATCGAGAGGGGCACGCTCGACGACCAAGAAGGCGTTTATATCGATGCCGTGCGAGACCCTGCTTCCCTGGCGGGAGATGCAACCATCGGCGTCGAAATCCTCGCACAGTGGCCCGATGTCGAGGCAATTCTGGTGCCCTTCGGCGGGGGCGGCCTGGCGTGCGGCATCGCCTGCGCGGTGCGCGCCATCAAGCCGGACGTGAAGATCATCGCATGCGAGCTGGCGAGCGCACACCCGCTGAAATCGGCCTTCGATGCCGGGGCACCGGCTCAGACCTCGCATGAGGCTGGTTTTGTCAGCGGTGTCGGCTTCGGCACGGTGCTGCCCGAGATGTGGCCGCTGGCGAAGTCGATGATCGATGAAGTCATTACCGTCTCGCTTGCGCAGGTTGCCCGGGCCATGAGGCTTTTGGCGGAAAACAATCGCATCGTTGCGGAAGGTGCAGGCGCGGTGTCGGTGGCTGCGGCGCTGTCCGCGCAGTACGCCGAGACCAAGGTATGCGCCGTGATCTCCGGCGGCAATATCGACTGCGAGGTACTCGCAACCATTCTGCAGGGGCGCATGCCGGGCTAGCCGGCAGTTCCAGCCGGTAGCTTCAGCCGGCAGTTCCAGCCGGTAGCTTCAGCCGGCAGCTCCAGCCGGCAGCTCCAGCCGGCAGCTCTAGCCGGCGTCGATTTTTAGCGCACTCACCAGCGTCGCGGCACTGCGCGCGCGCCGCGCTTTCATGAAGAAATACGCCACGGAGAGCAGCAGCAGCCACGGCACGCCGACCTTCCAGGAGATCTGCCAGGTTTCCTTATCGAGCCCCATGGTGATCAGTACCGCACACAGCAGCGTCAACCCGGCAATCTGCACCACCGGAAATCCGGGTGTGCGCACCGGCAGGTCCGCCAATTTGTGCCTGCGGCGGAAGCTCAAGTGGCTGAGCAAAATGACGATCCAGACAATCATTGCATCGAACAGCGCCACGCCGAACAGGTAGTTGTAAGCATTGCGTGTGAACTTCGACAGGCCTGCGGCCAACAGAATGCAGGCGCCCGATACCAGAATGGCCGTGATCGGCGTGCCATTTTTGCCGAGCCTTCCCAAGAATTGCGGCGCGAACCCGCCGCGGGACAGGGAGAACAGCATGCGCGAGCACAAATAAACATTGGTGTTCATACTCGATAGTGCGGCGCTCAAGACCACGAAATTCATGATGCCGGCAGCATGGCGGATTCCCGAATGCGCGAAGACGCGCACGAAGGGACTTTGAGTCACCACCGCGGCGCCCGTCTCGGTCCAGGGCACAAAAGTGACCACGATGGTGAGCGCGAGGATGTAGAACAAAAACAGCCGCAGTGCCATGGTGCGCAGTGCCGCAGGTATGGTTCGCACCGGGTCCTTGGCTTCGCCCGAGGTGACGGCAATGACTTCGATGCCGTTGAATGACAGAATCCCCACGATCACGGCCATCCAGACGCCGCCAAATCCGTGCGGCATGAAGCCGCCGGGAAGACCTGTAAGATTGTGGAAACCCACCGGTGCCGTCCACAGTCCAAAAATCGTGGCCGTGCCCAAGATGATGAAAATAACGATTGCCACCACCTTGATCAGCGCAAACCAATACTCGATGGAGCCGAAATTATTGACGGAGCGGGAATTGAAGTACAGCAGTACAAAGGCAAAGCCCAATGACCACAACCAGACCGGCGTACCGGGAAAGTAGAAGGTCATATAGACGCCGGCTGCCACCGCCTCGGCGCCAACGGCGATGACCTGCGCCATCCAGTAGGAGTAGCGGGTCACGAACCCCGCCCAGGGATTGAGATAAATCTCGGCATAGGTGCCGAATGAGCCGGCGGTCGGGTGCACCACTGCCATTTCCGACAGGCTGAAAACGATGGCCACTGCCGCAATCGCGGCGATCGCATAGCTGACGATCACGGCGGGGCCCGCATAGCCGATCGCAACGCCGCTACCCATGAACAGGCCGGTCCCGATCGCACCCCCCAAACCGATCATGATGAGCTGCGAGCGGCTCAAGTCTTTATGCAGGCCGGCCTCGCGGCTGGCGATTGCGGATGCATCCAATCGCTTTCTCGCTTGCGGTGATATATTCGAAGTCATATCAGTCTAGCACGCGAGATCTCATCCCAATGAATCGACAAACATTTTATGCGGAGATGGCCGGCGGCAAAAAATTAGACTACGAGCTCTACCTCAACACGGAGGAATTGTTGGCATGCCAGAAACCCTTCGACAAATTCTGCAACAAAGACGAACTGCAATTTCAAGTCGTGCATCAGGTTGAAGAGCTGTGGATGAAACTGATCGCCTATACGCTTCTCGATATCGATGAGTACCTGGAGCAGCAGCAGGCTTTCCGCGTGCTGACGCTTTTCGAACGCTGCAATCGCACCCTGCGGCTCATGATCGATCAGCTGGAACTGCTCGAGACCATGTCTCCGAAGGAATACCAGGAAATCCGCCTGCAGCTCGGCAATGGCAGCGGCCAGGAATCTCCGGGCTTCCGCGTGTTGCTGAAAATGATTCCCAACATTTGGCGCACCTTCGAGGAGGTTTATCTCACCGGGCGGAATTGCAGCGTTGAGAAAATCTATGACTCGAGCTATGCGCACGACGATGCGTACGCCGTTGCCGAAGCGATGCTGAGCTTCGATGAGCTATTTCAGAAATTTCGCCAGCATCACATTTTTCTGATTCAGCGATCGATCGGCATGGGCGCGGCGTCGCTCAAAGGGCGCTCCGTCGATCTGCTGCAAACGGGCGCGAAGCAACGCTTTTTCCCAGCGCTGTGGGATATCCGCGCGGCGATGACCGACCGTTGGGGTGACAGCTACGGCCGCGTTCGCGACAGCATCGGCTCGCAAGGAGCGGTCGACCGCTAGGCGAGTTTTACGACTTGCCGGAAGGGTCCCTCGGTGCTACATTGTTATAACCATGAAGCGCACCCAAATTGCCATTCGCCGCATTGGCAACTCACAGGGAATCGTGATCCCGAAGCCACTACTCGCGCAAATCGGGCTCGAAGGGCACGCAGAAATGACCATCGAGCGCGATGCGCTGGTGCTGCGCAGGCCCGCGAGGGCGGCGCGGGCTGGTTGGGCGGCTGCGGCGCAGAAGATTGCCGGCCTTGATGACGACGCACTCGTGATGGGCGAGTTTGGCAATGAGGCCGATGCGGAGCTTGGTTGGTAAGCCGCGGTGACATTTGGCTGGTGTCGCTGGATCCGACCGTTGGCACCGAGATCAAGAAATCCCGCCCTTGCGTCGTGGTTTCGCCGCCGGAGATGCATGACTACTTGCGTACGGTCATCGTCGCGCCGATGACTACGAAGGGCCGGCCCGCGCCGTTTCGGGTTCCCCTCTCGCATGGGGGTAAGAAGGGTTTGATTCTTCTGGATCAGATTCGAGCCGTGGACAAGGTGCGATTGGCGAGGAAGATGGGAAGCGTTTCGGCCAAGACGCTGGGCGTTGCTTTGGATACGCTGCAAGAAGTGTTCGCGAAATAGGCATTAAACCCGCCTTCTGTCTGTCGGCGGCTTCGCTAGCGGGCCGGCCGATACGTTCCTGTATCGGCGTTCGCTCAGGGCAACTGTTTCTTCGTTGCCCTAGGCCGCCTGATTGCGGCCGGACTTCTTGGCGAGCTGCAGCTGCTGCTGCGCTTTTTCCAAGAGGCCGGAAGGGCTGTCCGAAGCGCCCGGAGTCGCCGCGCACACCCCCACACTGACGCTGATATAGCGCAGCACCGCCGAGCGGGGGTGATGAATGCGCAAATCGCGCACTCTCTCGGCCATGAGGTGCCCGACGCGCAATGCCTGCTCATGGGTGAGACCCGGCGCAAACGCAATCAAGCTGCCGCCGTCGATGCGCGCGGTCACATCGCTCGATCGGCGCAGGCATGCGGACACGACATGCGCCACGCGGCGTATGGTCGAATCGCCTGCGGCCCGCCCAAAGGTCGTGTTGTATAGATCCAATGCATCGATGTCCACCGCGAATACGGCGATGCTGCGCTGTTCACGATGCGCCACCGCCCAGTCGCGTTTCAACAGTTCTTCGAGATACGCCAGCGTGAACAAGCCGGTCAGCCGGTCGTCGCGAATGGCCATGGCGGTCGGTTGGTGCGCGCCGCTCAAGGTGTCCTTGGCCACTCTGGGGTCGATGCGCAAGCGCTCTCCGGCATCGCGATGATGGCCCACAAAATGCGTGACGCAGCCGTCCGCATGGCGCAGCGGCAGCAGCGTCATTTCATTCCAAAATAGGCTGCCGTCCTTGCGGTAGTTGCGCAGCAGCACGCGGCAGCTTTCGCCACGGCTCAAGGCGTCGCGCAAACGGTGTCGCCCGTCCTGTTCGCGATCGTCCGCTTGGAGAAGGCGCAAGTTCCGCCCCATGAGTTCCGCGGCCGAATAGCCCGTCAAAGCTTCGAAAGCGGGATTGGCATAGATGACCGGGTGATCGGAACCTTGGGCATCGACCAACACGACGCCCCCGGGCGAAGACTCGACCAGGCGCCGATACAAGTCTGGATCAATCCCCGTCATGACTCCTCTCCGTCAACACCAGCGGCGGTGTTGCCGAAAGATTTGCTATCAACATCACGGTCTGCTGCCACTGCCGGTCCGCTCCAAGATTCGCCGGGGCCTCACCGCGTGCCCGCATGCGCACCACCCGAGCCTGCGAGGCCGGTGAGCCCAGATCCGACCCGAAGTGCTCAAGCACGGACTTTACCGCTTGTCTATCGTTGCAAATGGGGAGGACGTCGCAACCTGCAG
>Ga0210406_10002870_pt1 | contig 19251 bp, 12 predicted proteins | sample IncBWC30MmetaG_FD_155454 | JGI IMG/M metagenome (GOLD analysis project Ga0210406, IMG submission 155454) | Forest soil microbial communities from Barre Woods Harvard Forest LTER site, Petersham, Massachusetts, United States - Inc-BW-C-30-M | ecosystem: Environmental > Terrestrial > Soil >... | reverse complement strand
AGACGCTGGAGCAGCAGAAGGATACTGCCACGCTCGGCATGTGGATTTTCCTGGTGACCGAAGTGATGTTCTTCGGCGGGATCATGCTGGCGTACACGATCAACCGGCACACGTATTTCCACGCGTTTGCGATGGGCAGCAACACGCTGAGCCTGGGTTTGGGCGGATTCAACACGGTGGTGCTGCTGGCCAGCAGCTTTACGATGGCGATGGCGGTGTGGTCGTCACAGACGAGCAGGAAGAATCTGATCACACTGTTCCTGAGTCTGACAATTCTGTTGGGTTTTGTGTTTTTTGGTGTGAAATATGTGGAATACGCGCAAAAGTTCCATCACCACCTGGTGCCCGGAAAGAATTTCGACATTTTCTACTGCGTGAACAATCCATCGAAGTGCGAAGACATTGACGCGGCGGACATGGCCAAGGAAAGGGAAGAGATCGAGGCTGCGGCCAAGGCTGACCCAGATCTAAACGCGCACGCGCAGCTTTACTATTCCGCGTATTTCGGAATGACGGGGCTGCACGCGCTGCACATGGTCATCGGAGCAGGGTTGTTGTTCTGGCTTTTGAAGGAGTCCGTGGCCGGGAAATTTAATGCGGAGTGGAATAATCCAGTGGACATTGTGGGACTCTACTGGCACTTCGTGGACATTGTGTGGATTTATCTGTTTCCGCTGTTATATCTGATCGACCGGCATAAGTAGGGAGCGACGCGTGTCTGAACACGAACATACGGAACACATCGTATCGCCGGGTATGTACCTGGCGATCATCACTACTCTCCTGATTCTTACGGGGCTGACCGTTGCCGCGGCATTTGTCAATCTGGGCCGATTCAACATTTTTGTTGCGCTCTTGATTGCAACTGTGAAAGCGACACTGGTCGTGCTGATCTTCATGCACGCGAAGTATGCACCAGAACGGACGAAGTTGGTGATTATCGCCGGAATTTTCTGGCTGGCGCTGCTGCTGTTCATGACATTGAGCGATTATGCTTCGCGAGTGGATTATCGCGGGGTGCGCTACCCAATGACGCAGATTATTTCGCATACCCTCGGAACTCGCGGCTGAGGAATCTGCGGGGAAGCCGGGAAGTTCTCTCCTCAGGGGCTAAACCCGTTCTTTCTGAAGCATGAGGCCGGGGCTGAAGCCCCGGCCTCCTAAAGAGGCAGTACAACCGTTCTGATTTTTATAGGGAACAATTCCCAATCAAAAATGAATCCTGGAAGAGACACACCTCTGCCGGTTGGTCAGATGAATCCTAGGGTAATTTGGGAGCCAGCCGTTTGGGCGGCTGAAGAGTTGCAGATCTCGGCAGAAGTGAGGGGAAGTGCGAACCGGCCCAGCCCTCAATCCCCTAAAGGGATCCTCGGCTCGCCTCCCCCACGCGTGTCTAAAGTGCAAACCACTTACCATTCCTAACTTGTGTGTTTTCAGTATATTAAAGTCTAAAGCAGGGTAAAAAAGCACTACCCCCGGGGAAATTTTTACCCTGGAAACGGTTCACAAGGCCCCGAAGCGAAAGATTTTCCCTGCTGACGCATCCAACCTGCCTGGTCAACTTGACCGCTGCTTGCGCGAGTTGCTATGTTGAAAGACTATGCTGGGCTCAGTCTACCTACTGGGCGCCAGAGCTCCTGTGGAGGGAGCGCTTTCGAGATATGGGAATAACTAAACTGGTTGTGCGGGGCGCTCGCCAGCATAACCTGAAGAACATCAGCGTCGAGATTCCACGCAACACGCTGACGGTAATCACCGGGCTATCGGGTTCAGGAAAGTCGTCGCTGGCGTTCGACACGATTTATGCCGAAGGGCAGCGGCGCTATGTGGAATCGCTTTCGGCCTACGCGCGGCAATTCCTCGATCAAATGGAAAGACCCGAAGTGGATGTGATTGAGGGGCTGTCTCCCTCGATTGCCATCGAGCAGAAGACCACGACGCGTTCGCCGCGATCCACGGTCGGAACCATCACCGAAATTTACGATTACCTGCGCGTGGTGTATAGCGCGGTTGGCGTGCCGCATTGCCCGAATTGCGGCAAACCGATTACGCGGCAATCCAGCGAACAGATTGTGCAGGCGATTCTGCACGGCGAGCTTTGCAAGGCAGACGACCGCATCATGATCCTGGCGCCGATTGTGCGGGGCAGGAAGGGCGCGTACCGGAAAGAGCTGGAGAAGTTGGCGCAGGACGGCTTCGTGCGCGTGCGGATCAACGGCGAGCTGCTGCCGCTGGACGAAACCCCGGTGCTGGACAAGCGGAAGAATCACACGATTGAAGTGGTAATCGACCGGCTGCTGGTGAAGCAGGGAGTGGCTTCGCGGCTGGAGCAGTCGATCGCGACGGCGCTGCGGCTGGCGCAGGGACTTGTGACCGTAGCAGTCGTAGGCGGCAAAGAATACACATTTTCCGAAAAGCTGGCTTGCCCGGACTGCGGTTTATCGGTGCCACAGCTGGAGCCGAGGTCGTTCAGTTTCAATTCGCCTTACGGGGCTTGCCCGGCCTGCAATGGGCTAGGTTCTAAATACGATTTTGATCCGGCGAAAGTGATTGTGGACTGGACGCGGCCTCTGTTTGACGGAGGGCTTGGACCGGGCTCGGGCTCAGCGATTCTGAAGCGGACACTGGAGCTTGGGGCTTACGCGCACGGATTTCACCTGGATACGCCGTTCGAGAAATATCCGGCGAAGGTGCAGAACCTGGTGCTGTACGGGTATCCGAATGGAGATACAAAAAAAACAGCGGGCGGGCGGGCCGCAACGGGCGAAAAAGGATTCAGGTTTCAGGGAGTATTGAAATTTCTGGAGCGAAATTTCGAGGAGTCGAATTCGGATTCGTATCGCGAGTGGATGACCCAGTATATGTCAGCGACACTGTGCAGCGCTTGCCACGGGAAGCGGTTGCGGCCGGAATCGCTGGCGGTGAAGTTGGCCGGGTGGTCGATTGCGGATTTTACGGCGCTGGCGATCAGCGATGCGCGGCCGGCGGTGGGCAAAATTGTTGAGGAATTGACGTCGCGGCAGAAGGAAGTTGCGGGAAGGCCACTAGGCGAGATTGGGGAACGGCTGGATTTTCTGCTGGCGGTGGGATTGGGATATTTGAGCCTGGATCGATCGGCAGCGACGCTCTCGGGCGGAGAGGCACAGCGGATACGGCTGGCGACACAGATCGGGTCGCGATTGCGCGGCGTGTTGTATGTGCTGGATGAGCCGTCGATTGGCCTGCATGCCCGGGATAACGACCGGTTGTTGCATTCGCTGGAGCAACTGCGGAATCTGGGCAACACGGTGCTGGTCGTGGAGCATGACGAAGACACCATCCGGCGCGCGGATTTTGTGGTGGACCTGGGGCCGGGGGCGGGGAATGCCGGAGGTTACCTGGTGGCGCAGGGAAAGCCGGCGGAGATTGCTGCTTCGGCCGAGTCGCTGACGGGGCGGTATCTCTCGGGGAAGGCCGAGATACCCGTACCTACGAAGCGGCGCAGCCCGAATGGGAAAGCGATTCAGATTCTGGGGGCGCGGGCGAACAATCTCAAGGATGTGGATGTTTCCGTGCCGTTGGGATTGCTGACGGTGGTTACCGGTGTTTCGGGATCGGGCAAATCCACGCTGGTGAACGATATTCTTTATCGCGTGCTGGCGCAGAAATTGTACCGGTCGATGGAGCAACCCGGCGCGCACCGGATGCTGTTGGGCGTAGAGCATATTGATAAGGTGATTGAGATTGACCAGGCGCCGATTGGGCGGACGCCGCGGTCGAACCCCGCGACGTATACGGGCGTTTTTGCGCCGATTCGTGAACTGTTTTCGATGCTGCCGGAATCGAGAGAGCGTGGCTACAAGCCGGGGCGGTTCAGCTTCAACGTGAAGGGCGGGCGGTGCGAGGCGTGCCAGGGCGAGGGATTGCGGCGCATCGAGATGAATTTTCTGCCGGATGTTTATGTGACATGCGAGGTGTGCCGCGGTCGGCGATACAACGCGGAGACGCTGGCGGTGCGCTACAAGGGCCACAGCATTAATGACGTGCTGAACCAGCCGGCGAGCGATGCATTGAAATTGTTGGAAAATATCCCGCAGATTCAACAGAAGTTGGCGACGATTGTGGAAGTGGGGCTTGGTTACGTGCAACTGGGGCAGTCGGCAACCACGCTTTCTGGCGGCGAGGCGCAACGCATCAAGCTGGCACGCGAGCTCTCGAAACGTCAAACGGGCCGGACGATGTACATCCTGGACGAGCCGACGACCGGGCTGCATTTCGACGACGTGAGGAAATTGCTGGATGTGCTGCAGCGACTGGTGGATCTGGGGAACACCGTGCTAATCATCGAGCACAACCTGGACGTGATCAAACAGGCGGATTGGATTATCGACCTGGGGCCGGAGGGCGGCGCGGGCGGCGGGCGGATCGTGGCGCAGGGGACGCCAGAGTTGGTGGCGAAGACGAAGAAGTCCTATACAGGGCAGGCGCTGGCGCGACATCTGGGAATGAACGGCGCAAGCGGTTTTTCGAGTAATGGAAATCAGAAGGCATCGTGACGCGCGGTGAAATGCTCCCAGTGCAGAGCGTTTTGCTTGCGTGGTGTGATAGTTCCTCGTAGAGTGATGAGATTCAAATGAGCATATACGAAATCCAACCCGTGGCGCTGGGCGGCGTGAAGACGTATCCGATTGCCGCGCGGCGAAGCAAAGTGAGCGTGCGCGAATTCGCGCGGCCCGCCGGAAAGAATCCTTCCCTCAAGAAATTTCTCGAGTCCCTGCCGGGAATCCTGGCGGGAAATGATTTGCGGGACGTGCTGGCGGCGGTGCACCGGGCCAAGGCGCGGAAGCGCGCGGTGCTGTGGGGAATTGGCGGCCACGTCATTAAGGTGGGGCTAGGGCCGCTGCTGATTGAGTTGATGCGCTCAGGATTCGTGAGCGGGATTGCGATGAATGGGGCGGCGCTGATTCACGATTTTGAAATCGCGCTGGCGGGGCAGACATCAGAGGATGTTGACGCTTCGCTGGGCGAAGGAAAATTCGGGATGGCGCAGGAGACGGGCCAGGGAATCAACGAGATTGCGAAACTGGCGCAGCGGATTCACATCGGATATGGCGAGGCCGCGGGGCAATATCTGCATAGCGGGATCCTGGCGACGAAACATTTGGACGCGAGCGTGCTGGCAGCGGCCTACCGATTGAGGATTCCCGTTACCGTGCATTTGGCGATTGGAACGGATATTCCGCACATGCATCCGGCTGCCGATGGAGGCGCGCTTGGCGCGGCGAGTTTCATGGATTTTCGGCTTTTCTGCGCGTTAGTCCAGGGAATGGATGGCGGCGGCGTCTATCTGAATTGGGGTTCGGCGGTGATTCTGCCGGAGGTGTTTTTGAAAGCGGTGTCTGTGGCGCGGAACGCGGGATTACGGCTGCAGCCGATTACGACGGCAAATTTTGATTTTATCCAGCACTACCGTCCGTTGCAGAACGTGGTGAAGCGGCCGACCGCGCCGACGGGGAAGAAGGCCGAGGAAAATTCGAGAGGATTTGCGATCACGGGACATCACGAATTGTTGCTGCCACTGGTGGCTGCGGCGCTGACGTCCGGGTGGCCATCCGGAGCGAGGCGCGCAAAATCATGAGCTTGCATGACGAGAAGCCGCCCCTGCCGGGCGAGCCCGCGCCGGAGGGGGAGAAACCCAATTCCCCGGAAATCTCAGGAATGCTCTCCACTGAACCTTCGACGAACTGGGGAGCCGTGGGGACGGATCCCGCCGCGGCGACAGAGGTGGCTGCGTACCCACCGGCAAAAACATATCCGGAAGATTTGCAGATCAGCTGGTCGTGGGCGCATCTGATCCTGTTCCTGGTGTTCAGTTTCGGCAGCCTGGTGATTATTCAGGGCGTGCTTGCGGTGATCTACATGCCGAGGCAGAGACTGAACACCAAGCAACTGGAAGAATACCTGATCTCCAAACCGCAGTTTGCGATCGGCAGCATGCTGATCTGGTACGCGGCGATATTTTTCTTTCTGTATGTGACCCTGTCGGTGCTGCGCGGGCATCCTTTCTGGCGCACATTGGGGTGGCGCAAGCTGGTGCCGGCGAGTCCGGGCTTACCGAAGAATCCGCTCGCCTACTTTTTCGCGGGATGCGGATTGTCGTTGTTCGTGGCGCTGATGACGGCGAGCATGAAGACGCCGGAGAGCACGCCGATGGAAGAGTTGTTCAAGTATCCGCATACGGCAATGATGTTCGTGGCCATGGCTGTGTTCGTGGCGCCGCTGGTGGAGGAGACGCTTTTTCGCGGGTATCTTTATCCGTTGTTCGCGCGTTCGTTCGGAGTGGCCCCGGCGATTCTGTTGACCGGCGTGTTGTTTGGATTGATGCATGGGGCCCAGCTCGGGTGGACGTGGGGCCTGGTGGCGATGCTGACGCTGGTGGGAATTGTTTTTACGCTGGTGCGGGCGCGGACCGGAACCGTAGTCGCCAGCTTCATGATGCATCTGGGATACAACCTGCTGATTTCGCTGGCCACCGGCCTGAGCACGCACTGGTTTACGAAAATGCCCACCGGCAAGTAGCGAATTCGCTTCCCGGGCCACATCCGCTAAAATAAAGAGAGAGGACAAGCTAAGAAATGTACGTTGCACAACCGATTGAATGGACGGAACACGGCGTGGTGATGCTGGACCAGCGGAAACTGCCCGCGGAAGAGGTCAGCTATACCTATACGGATTACAGGGAAGTGGCGAAGGCGATCCGCGAGATGGTGATTCGCGGGGCGCCGGCGATTGGCGTGGCGGCGGCGATGGGAGTGGCGCTGGGAGTGCAAAAGTCGGCCGCTAAAACGATTGAAGAGCTGAAGAGCGAATTCGTCGAGATTTGCGAGACGCTTTCGAAAACACGGCCGACGGCGGTGGATTTGTTCTGGGCGCTGGAGCGGATGAAGGCGCGGTTCGCGGAGCTAACTCGATCGCATTTGGACATGGCGGGAATCCGGCAGGCGCTGATTAAGGAAGCGCAAGAGGTGCATGCCGAAAAGAAAGCCATGGACGAAGCTATCGGGCGATTCGGCGCGGAGTTCATGCCCCAGGAGGGGCATGTGATGACGCAGTGCAACGCCGGTGCGCTGGCTACGGCCGGCATCGGAACGGCGCTGGGAGTGATTCGCGTTGCGTATCAACAGGGGCGGAAACTGCATGTGCTGGTGCCGGAGACGCGGCCGTATCTGCAGGGAGCGCGGCTGACGGCGTGGGAACTGCACCGCGCGGGAATTCCGCTGACGGTGATCACGGATAACATGGTAGGCCACTTTCTGAAGACGGGGAAAGTGGGAGCGATTGTGACCGGGGCGGACCGCATCGCGGCGAACGGCGATACGGCGAATAAGATTGGGACGTACTCAATGGCGGTGCTGGCAAAGGAAAACAACGTTCCGTTTTATATTGCGGCGCCGATTTCGACGTTTGACATGTCAATTCAGAGCGGCGAACAGATTCCCATCGAGGAGCGGTCGTCGGCGGAAGTGACGCACATCCAGGGAGTGCGCATCGCGCCGGCGGATGTGGCGGCGGCACACCCGGCGTTTGATGTGACCCCGCATCGTTACATTGCGGCGATTTTTACGGAGCGCGGCGTGGCGAAGGCGCCGTATACGGAGTCGCTGGCGCGGTTGGCGGGCGCGGTGCCGGCGAAGGCGGCGAGTTAGCGGCAGTTCTCTTGTTCTTGGGGCGCGACGTTTCTGTTGCTCGCCCAATAATTTCTAGATGGTGTTGAAGTTGAGGTCCTTCAACTATCCTCGTCGGATAGCTTCAGGATGACAGTCTGTGGTGCATGCGAATGGCTGAATGTGAAAGCGGCTAGTGGGAGAGGGCTTTCTGGAGCTTGTCTACCATGTCGCGGACTTGGGGGGCCATGGAGCCCTGCGGTTCGATGCGAAGATATTCCTGGTATTCGTGGAGGGCGCCGGGGGCATCACGCAGTTTCAGCCTGATGTTGCCGAGAAGCACGTGCGCGGCGGCGAGATCGGGTAGCGCTTTCACGGTATCCGCAGCAAACGGCGCGGCGTCCTGCCAGCGGCCCAGGGCCCAATAGGTTTTTGCCAGTTCGTATTTGCCGACCGTGGCGTCGGGAGTCAGCTCGAGTCCCTTTTTCAGGGATTCTTCGGCTCCGGCGTAATTCTTAGTTTGATTGCGCAGCGCGCCCAGGTCGAAATAAGCCGGAGCCAAATCCGGTAGCAACTCGATGCTCTTTTTCAGGGCGGATTCCGCTTCCGGCCATTGCTGTTTTTCAACGTACGCGTCGCCGAGCATCCGGTAGGCCTGCGGGTAGGCGTCATAAAGCTTGATGGCCTTCTGGAAGTGCTTCACGCTTTCATCAACATGCTTAGCGCGCATAGCGTCTTCGCCCTTGCTGAATTCCACGCGGGCAGGTTCGGGGATGGCCAAATCCTTCACAGTCACTGGATCAGTCGAATCTGCCGGTACCAACGCCGCTTCGGGTCTTGGTTCTTTTTTCAGAGGAATGAGATCCAAGACAACATAGGCCACGGGGTTGTGGATGAGTTCCACCCGGGCGGAGACTTCCTTGTAGTCGCCCTCGGCAACGCGGACCAAAAACACGCCGCTCGTGCTCTGTTGAAATTGGCACTTACCTCCCTCAATCGTTTCCAAGTCGGCCTCAGCACCTCCCTCGGCCGATTCCAGCCGAACATGAATCCCGCGCGGGCCGGGTCTTCCGTCAGCATACCGAACGCGTACGTTGATTATTCCCCCGGTTCCCGTCCCGGATGGGCGCTGTGCATACAAGGAATATGCGAGGAGAGGGCATAACGAGCAGGAAAAAAGGATGCGGGATAATAACCGGAGCATAGGATACCTCTTACGTTTCCGTGCAGTCAGGACTGAGTAAGGAAACAAGGTTCCAGATTGGGCGCGACTCTAAAAGTATACGTGATGGTAGCTTGAACTGGCCGCAAAAAAAAGAGGGCGCCCGCTGCTGAGGGCGCCCTCTCGGTTAAAGGTGAAATTAGAAGGTTAGCAGGACCGAAAGCCGCGAGCTGAACGGATTCACAAAGCCCTGGTTTTGGAACGTCGAAGTGGTAAGTGGTTTCTGGAAGTCGACGTTCTGCAGTCCGAACCCAAGATCGCCAAACTGGTTAATCGTGGTCTGGCGGGTGGAGTCGACGATGTTAAAGAGGTCGAACGCGACCTTGAGGTTCAACCTCTCGGATAGCTTGAATGGGTACTCCAGGTGCGCATCCACGCTGCCGGTTACCGGCGCACGGCCCAGGTTGCCACGGCCGAAGAAAGGCACTTCGCCCTGGTTCTGATAGGCAAACTGCGCGTAAAGCGAGGTAAGGGGGTTCCCGGAGAGCACGCTAAGGCCGCCACCAATCACGAAGCCCTTGAGTTTACCGTTCGGGACAACGAACGTGGAATGGGCGTTGAGAACATGTTTGCGGTCGGTGCTTAGGGAACCGATGCTCTGCTGGCCGGCGATGAGCCCCAGACTGCCCTCGGTGAAGTCGAAGAGGGAGCTGATGCCCGGGTCAGCCTGGCCGTTGTCGTTGCGGAAGGCGCCTTCGTAATTGCCCTTTAGTTGGGCAATACGGTAGTTGACGCTAAGGGCCCAGTTGTGCGTGAAGGCTTTGCGGACCTCGAATTCGACCGCTTCGTATTCACGCTTGGGGTCCCTGTAGGTGTCAGGCTTTCCATCGGCATAAGTCTCACTACCGAATGCCGCGCAAGCCCCTGGCGTCTGGCTCTGCTTAAAGCTCGTGCAATCCGGGAGTACGTTGCCACTGGAGTCTGTCCAGGTGTTCGTGTTTACGGCTGGGAAACAGGCACTGCCGGCAGGATTACCTCCGGTGACGCCCGCGACGCCGGTGAACTGGTTAAAGGCAAAGAACGGAGAGGGATTGCCATGGGTATCAAAGCAAGTAGAAGGAACGCCTGCTGCCACATAGGCAGCCATGTTGGCCGCATTCAAGGGCAGTGGATTGCCCAGGCCATCTGTAGGGGCGTTGAATGCTGCTCCGAGGCTGAAGGTAAATTCATTCGGATTGACGAAGATGTCTTGCTTAGCATTCGGGTTGCCGATGGCGTAGAACAAGGGAAAACCCGCATCGTTCTGCTCAATGGAACTACCGCTCTCGTCTTCAATGACCCGCTTCAAGCGGCGGTCGATATAGCGAACGCTAGCGACGATTCCGCCTTTGAATTCGCGGTCGTAACCAACGAGGAATTCGTCCGTGAATTCCATGCGCGTTCCGGCTGCGAAGGGTTCAAAACCGCTGATGAAGGCTACGGCGTGGCGCGGAATTCCGCCAGTTGCCGCATTCAGGTTGTGGTTTGCATCGGGGACAAAGCTGACGGTTCCCAGAGCATTCGTGACAACGCAGGAGCCTCCGGCTGGAGTTCCCGCCGGGCAACCGGTTGTGGTGAAGTCCGGGCGCCAGAAGGAATTCTGGAAGTCCTCTTCGTTGCCGAGCGCCCGCACTGCTGCGTCCAGAGGAAGCACGTAGGCGTAGCGCCCGAAGTTGGCGTAGATCTTCTGCTTGCGATTCCCTTGCGGGTCGACAATGATGCCAACGCGAGGAGACCACATATTCGTGAAAGCATGCTGCGTGAAGATGCCCTTCAGCCGCTGCTGTTCCCACCGAACACCGGCGTTAATCGTGACATATTTGCTGATTTGCCAGGCGTCATTAATGTAGCCGGCATGATATTTTCCTTCGCTATTGGTAACGCCGCCGTCGAAGCGCCCACGCACCTGTTGCAATACGACCTGCTGCGGGGTATCGAAGCCGGGGATACTCATGTATGGGCAGAGGGTGCAGGCACCCGGCGCGACTTGAGTGGAGGCCAATTCCAGGACAAGCTGCGAGTCAGTCAACTGGCCAGCCACTGGTACCCCGGTGAAGTTATGAAGGGGATCGCCACCGGTTGCATTCAAAGCGGGGATTGGGTATTTCGCACCGGGCCAAAACTGGCGTTCGAAGTACTTGGGGAACTGCCACGTGTAACCCACGTTGATGCTGTGTGTACCAGCAAAGTGTACGGTTTTGGTGACATCCCCACTGAGGCCCTTGGTATTTGAGTCATAAGGTTCGATGGGATTGAAATAGCCTGACCCGATGAAACTTCCGGACTGGCCAGGGAAACCTGCGATTTGTGTATTGTCCTGAATGCCATAGACATCCGGAGACTGAACAGTTTCGTTAAAGTGATTCCAACTCCAGGTAAAAGCAGCGTCAACGAGCAGGGAACTGCCGAACGCCCCGTCATACCGGGTGGACCACTGGCGAGTCCCATAATCCTGCTTCGAGAAACCTGAATTATTGTTAATCGCCAGGTTACTGAATGCAGAGGGATTAGTGTGAGAAGGGTCGCCCGAAACGGTGGACTCAACCGTGTGCGAATTGCTGAGTTTGAAGGTCAATTTGGCCGCATAGTCGTAGCGTGTAATCGCATGATCTATCAAAGGATTGGTGGTGAACAACCCGGAGGGCTTGCCTGTGTTGTATATCGCGGGCTGGAAGTAGTTGTGGTTCCAGGAAGGATTGAAGGTGCCGAAGAAGAAGAGGCGATCCTTCAGGCCCGCCACTGGGACATAACCGCCAAGTTCGAAGTCGCCTTCATAGTTGGCGTCTTCCAGTCGGCTGCCAAATTTGTTCAGAGTGGCAAACTTCGGGTCGTCTGAGTTCTGGTAGGTGTCCTGCATCCAGCGGCTGTTGAAATATCCGCCAATGGTGCCGAAGAACTTGGTACCGCCAGACTTGGTAACCAACTGGACGATGCCGCCGCTGACGTGGCCATACTGTGGCTCAAACCCGCCTGTCTTGATCTGAACTTCCTTCACAAAGGAGAGGTTGATGCCGGTGCCGAGCGGACCATATGTGCGGGACCATACGCCAATTCCGCCGAACGCGGGGTCATTGATCGAGACACCGTCCGCAACGTACAGATTTTCGAGACCCGAGGAGCCGGAAATGGACGGATTTTCAACGCCCGTTCCGATACCCGAGGTTACGCCCGGCGCGAGATAAAACAGACTGCTTACGCCGCGGCCCAATGGAATCTTGGAATAAAAGGTGTCCGAAAATTCGGAGTTCACCGAGGCTGCGCTTGTGTCCACAGTGACCGTGGCGGCGCTAACTTCAACGGTTTGCGTCACTTCACCGGTTTCCAAGACCACCTCGACGCTGGTGGTTTTGTTAATCAAGACTTCAGTTGCTGCGACGCTGGCGAGCTTGAAGCCGGCCTTCTGGACTTTAATCGAATAGAATCCAGGGATCAGGGTGGAGAAGAGGAAGGATCCCTGATCGTTGGTGGTTTGTGACAGATTTCCGATGGGGCCAGTGATCGTTACTTGTGCCCCCGGAACGGTTGCTTTCGATGCGTCCAGAACGACGCCGCTCAAATTTCCGCGCGACGAGCTCTGGTCCTGCGCCCAAGTCCCCACGCCCAAACTCAGCGACAAGAGGCAGGCTGCGAGCAGATAAAACCACTTCGCTCTATTCAAGTGATGCTCCTTTCAATTTCCCCGATTAAGGATGGAACTACTTGTTAGGAACCGAATACAAACCACTCGCTGGTAATGATGGGAAGGGAGAAGCAATGAGAATGCCAAACGCATTCCTGTTTAAAGGTAAATAAATATTGGTAAATCATATATTTAGGAGGGGGCGGAGGTGGCTTGGAGGGAAAGTCCTAAAGGAATCTACTGAATTATAGGGAGGATACCAAAAATGGTAGGAGGAACCATATTGGACGGAAGAGACCGTTATCAACGGACCATGTCTCAGTTCACGACAACCAGTGTCTTACTCTTCTGAAGGGCTGCGGACGCCTTTGCGGAGTCGCCCATTTGGGTGTAATAGTCCGCCAGGGCGACGAACATGGCAGGGTCGCCAGAATGAGCCTCGGAGCCATGCTGAAGTAAGCGGAGGCCCTCGGGCTGATTACCGAGTTTCCGCAGACTGGTGGCGATGCGGAGTAACGTTTGGGCATCAGCCGCGTCGGTTACCCTGGTGTCTTGATAGAGGGCGGCGACTGCCTTGAAATCCTGCTGGGTGAAATAGGCCTCGACGAGGCGGGCACGGGCCAGTTCATCCGAGTGGTCCAAAGCCAGGGCGCGGCGGAGCCAGGGGCGCCCTTCGGCGCTCAAGCCCTGCTCCGTGTAACAAAGCCCCCGGTTTCGGTCGAAAACACCCTTTTCCATATCGTCGCGGATCGTGGGGTCGATGACGATCCAGGGAGCCGGTGGCAGACCCGAAGGATCGACGGCCTTGAAATTCAATTTGGCGAAACTGGGGGCGCTTCCATCCGGAGCGGTTACGGCGACAGTAAGGATGTAATTTCCTGGGTTGCCCTCCATCGAGAGCTTCTTCCCGTTCACCAGTGAGCCGCCGGGATCGAATTGTTTCAGGGAGGCAGCGTCTTTTGTCGCTTTAGCGCTTCCGGGGATGGAGGGTTGGCCAAGCCCGTACTCAATCTGGAGATTCTTGTCTCCGGCGAGCGCGGGGTTCTTCGAAGAGGTCCAGACCTGATAGGCCACCTGGAAAGATTGATCCTTGTTCAAGTAGAGGTTGGAAGTGGAGAGAGGAACGAAATGCACGCCGGCCAGGGTGAAAGGCAGTACGGGAGCGGCGACGGGATCTACTTGTTCGGCAGAGGCAAACGGCAAAATTCCGGGAATCTGGAATTGATTGACTTCAATTTTGGGAACCGAGACTTCGCGTTCAGTCCGGTAGGAAACGTTTTTGTTCCAGTCGGTGAATTGAAATGCGAGGCGGTAATTTCCAGCGGGAAGCGGCAGCATGCTTTCGTAGGCGAACGCTTTGTCTTTAATATCCTGATAACGGCTCTTGTCGAACGTATCGTGCAGATCTTTCTGTGCGACAAAGATCAGTTTATTGCTGTCTTTATCGAAAACCTGCACGCGGATCTGCAGGTTATACATCAAGCGGTCGTCCTTGGTTGCGGCGACGCTGAGGTCACTGGGCGATTTGAGAGCCAGGGAATAATCGAGGCGGGAGAGGCCGCGTTCATCGCGGACGGGTAGCAGAACGATGTCCAGGTTGTGCCCCTGGAGAATCATGCTGGTGCTGACCTGCTCGCGGTTCATCCACTTGCGGCGAATATCGTCACGATAAGCGGGCTGCTCGGAGAGGCCCTTGAGCATCATGAGCATGACGTCGGACGTGAGGCTGGGGCGAGGGTTGGAAAGATCCACCGGCTCACCCGGAATCAAGCTCAGGGAGATGCGCGCAATTTCGAAGCCTACGGAATCTTCAATCATCTTGAGGCCGGCCTGTGGACTATTGATGGCCTCGACCCCGGTGGTCAATTTGTCCGGGCCGTCCAGGTAGGGGCTGTAAAATTTGTAGTCGTTTGCGCCATCTTTATCATAAAACATCACGTAAAAGGATTGCGGAAGAATGGGGGAAACGTTGGCATAGAACCAGATTTCTAACGCCCGCAGGTTGGCGGCGTTGCGGTGGATATCCTTTTGCTGCGGGGCGCCGAGAGTAATGTAGGTACGGCCGCGGTCGGTGCGCCAACCGTCGGTGCCCGAGCCGACGCCAAACCGGGAGTCGGCAAAGGCGATGCGTTTGTAGATTTCTTCTTTATAGGTGTTCACTTCGGAGCCCGGAACAGGATTACGGACTTCCCAGAAGTCCTTGATGAATTTGTCTCTGGCATCGTCCGTCGCGAGCGCGAGAAACCGGACGCGCTCGTCCTTGGTGACGATGTAGACGACGTCGTGTTCCAGCCAGTCACGATACGTTTTCGCAAGCTTTTCTTTCTTCTGGGCGGAAATCGCTGGCGAGAGGGAAAGAAGAGCGAATAACAGCATTGTGGCGTGCTTCCGCCAACGGCTCACTTGGGTGCTTTGCAGGCTTTTCATTTTCATCGAGGATACCTTACTTTTGGACGTCCATGGCGCCTTAAACGTTGCATTAGCCGGAATGCCGGATTCGTTCGGCCAAGGCACGGCTGCGCTGGCGGGCGATTTCGACGAAGCGGGAATCGCCCGCGATCTGGTCGAGAAGAGGCAAGGCGCGCTCGGGCTCTGGAAGCACGCTCTTGCTGAAGTCATTTTCAAATTGCAATAGGGCGTCGTTGACACCGAGGCGATCGTACTTGATGCGCCGCTGCAGGAGTTCGATTAGCTCCTCCTGGCGGGCGAGACCTTCGCAGATCTGCAGAAGCTGCGTGGCGGCGGAGTTGAGCGTGTAGTTGAATTTAACTTCGCTGCCGCCTGCGGCCGATTCCCAGCGAAAGGTTTTTTCACCCAGGTTTGCGATTTTGCGGTGAACGTCGAGATCTAGGCCCTTGAAATAGTGGAGCTCCGAAGTGAGCTGAAAAATCCTGCCTCGCAGGGCCGGGCCGACCTCGAAGGGTGTGGCGCCGGCATCCTCGTCCAACTGACGGATTTCATATGTGGCGGCGTCCGAATTTTCCTGGATGCGAATCTCGATGAATTCCGGGCTGCTGGATTTAAATATGCGGCGGTAGGTGAACCAGTTGCCAGAGGGGCCGGCAGCCGTGGAAACGGAAAAAGGCGCAACGCATAAAAAGAGCAGGCAGAGGCGGCGCGAAAATACGTTCATCGGGTTGGTTGGAGACCAGAAATTCGTGCGGCGGATTGCCGGCGGGAAGCGGAGCTTGCTACTGCACGTTGCGCGGGCGCGGTTCGAGAGCCTGTGGATAGCCCGAAGCGCCGGGCGAATTGTTCACCCTGAATGTGGCAGAGCGCAACGGCGAGAGCATCGGCGGCGTCGGAAGGCTCGGGCGTTTCCTCCATTTTCAAAAGGGCGCGCACGATCAGTTGCATCTGTTTTTTATCCGCGTGGCCATAGCCGGCCACACAGGCCTTTACCTCTCGCGGGGAATAGGAGCGAACTTCCACGCCATGTTGCTCGGCAGCCAGGAGAACAACGCCGCGCACTTCGGCCAGGCGCAGGGCAGTGCGCATATTCAGCGCGGTAAAGACGGATTCGACGGCCATGGCGTTCGGGTGAAACTCTTCAATGAGCCGGCAAAGCAGTGCGTGGACATCATGAAGGCAAGCGCCGGCGGAAGATTTTTGCCGTTTGGGTGCGATGCGCTGCGCGCCGTAGCGCAACACCCGGAAATTTCGGCCGTCGGTTTCGATCACACCGTAGCCGGTCGGTCCGGAAGCGGCCGGATCCACGCCCAGAATGCGGCGGAGGACGGGAGTTTCGGTATCGTTGTGGTGGGCCGGCATCCTCGATAGTCTACGGCAAGGAATCACGCCCGCCAAATCCTAAAGGCGGGTTGAGGCCGCGAAAAAAAGACCATCACGGGTTCGACCTGATGGCCTTTGCATAGATTTGGGATGCTCGGGTCCTGATTAATTTGCCCCGACGGCCGCTTGGATTTCCGATTCGTCGATGTCGAAGTTGGCGTAAACGTGCTGAACGTCGTCGTGTTCTTCGAGTGCTTCCACAAGGCGCAGCATCTGGGTAGCCTGCGCGCCGGTCAGTTTGATGTAGTTCTGCGGCACCATGCTGATTTCGGCCGAACCCGGGGTAATTCCTGCCTTTGCCAGCGACTCTTTCACAGTTTCCAGAGATTCCGGGGGCGTGACGATGTACCAGGCGGAGCCGTCGTCCTTCATATCCTCGGCGCCTGCTTCCAGAACCAGGTCGAGCAATTTTTCTTCGCTGGCTGCTTCTTTGGGGACCGTGATTTCGCCCTTGCGATGGAACATCCAGCCCACCGCGCCGGCTTCGGCCATGTTGCCGCCGTTTTTCGTCATCAAATGCCGGAATTCGCCCACGATGCGGTTGCGATTCGTGGTCACTACCTGGATCAGCAGGCCCACGCCACCTGGGCCGTACCCCTCGAACATAGCTTCTTCATACTGTTCGCCCTCAAGCTGGCCGGTTCCGCGGAGGATGGCACGCTCGATGTTTTCGTTCGGCATGTTTTCGTTCTTGCCCGCTAAAATAGCCGTCCGCAAGCGGGGATTGGAGTTCGGATCGCCTCCACCGATGCGGGCGGCGATGCTGATCTCTCGAATGATTCGAGTGAAAACGCGGCCGCGCTTGGCGTCAGTGGCCGCTTTCTTGTGCTTGATTGTTGCCCATTTTGAGTGCCCAGACATGACAAATCCTCTTTATCGCTCGCGACCGCCAGGCGGTCAGCTGAATTTGGATTAATGGCCCCCGCCACTGCCAAGGAATGGACGCGTGGCTCATCCCACCTGCATTGCGGGGTCGCCCTGTGCGGAGACCGACAATGAACCGCGAAAAGTCGAACCCGGTTGCGAGGCGAACTTTTCCGGAACCTTTGAATTTTAGCACAGTTAGGAATTCACGGGAATGGCGAGGGCAACCCGGCGATGCCCTGGCTAAGAGGCTGGTTGGATTCGAGATACGGCGCGTTCAACTGCCGTCACGACGCTTGCGATGTATTCGCGTGGCGACCAGGTTTCCATGCGCCGGCGGGCATTGGCCGCGAGCGCGCCGAGCGCCGCGCGGTCCGAAAGCAACCGCTTGAGTACGGCAGCAAGTGCATCAACATCTCTACAAGGGAAAATATCTCCGGTAAGTCCGGGACGCACTAGATCAAACCTGCCGCGAATCTGGTCGCTAATTACAACCGGACACCCGCAGAGCATCGCTTCGCAGACGACGACTGGGCAGGGATCGTAATCGGAAGGAAGCACGAAGAGGTCGGCGGCGGAATAGACCGCAGGCAAACGGCTCTGATTAGCGAAGCCGAGAATCCGCACGCGCGGAGCGATGCCCAGTCCAGCGGCTTCGGACTCGATCTGCGAGCGAAGCGGCCCTTCTCCCGCAAAAATAAGAACAGAGTGGGGCACAGCGGCTTTCGCGAAAGCGTGTAACAAGTCGAGGGGGCGTTTCCAATCCTGTAACTTCGCGCAAAAGAGAACGACGAGCTCGCGGTCGGAGACTCCCCACTCGGCCCGCGTGGCGTTGCGATCGGCGCGGTCGGATTGCTCGATCCACCGATCGTTGTCCACGACAAACGGAATGAGGGAGATCCGATCAGCGGGAATCGCGAGGTCGCGCATCATGCTGGCGCCGGCGGAAGACGGAACAAGTACCTGATCGGCAAGACGAAAAAGCAAAGGCCAGAGAAGCTTCTTAATGGGGATTTTCCAAGCGCGCCCGTCGCGCGGCGCGAGCGAAGATGCATCGGTGCCAAAGATAAGAGCAGAACGGGAAAGTTTGCAGGCAAAATAAGTAATCCAGAAAGAGGCGCGGATGTAGCCCGTGAGGCAAAACACGACATCGAAATTTCCTTCCCGGACGTATTTCCAAAGCCCGGGATTGTATAGCCCCCAAAACCCCTCGGAATCCGTGCCCTTGTTGGGAATTTCGACCCAAGGGTACCCGTCCAGCAGAGGAATATCCCATTGAATTTTTGCGCCAAATTCGGGATCGACGCCTGCCGTTGCCCCGCGCAACCGGCAATAGACTGTGCTGATTTCCAGCTGCAGGTGCTGCGCCATCCTTCGCAACAGCGGCGACATGTATTGCACGGGATGCCCACAAACAAACAGCACCCGATAACGGCGATCAGGCATGGACGCCGCCTAAAATCGTTCGCGCAACATTGGCTTCGCTTTTCGGGGTGTGGGCGAAGGAATGATTCATCTCTCCGAAAGTATACATGGTCAAGTTCGGAGTGTCCTCGCAGGCGGGTCGCACGGAAAAACGCGGGTCGAGGGTTGAACTGCGAGTCGAGGATGAGGCGGACGGTCTATATGTTGAACTCAAGAGCGTTCAATTGCTCGTGCACTCAATCGAATGTAAGGCCCGATAGTTCTCACTCGCAGAGCGAACGTTAGCCCGAGCCGCGCTTGAGCCTCCTCTCTGCGGCAAATTAATTGCTCTAATGCCCGTCAACGGGAGCAATCGCGATCACTTCCCACAAGCCGACTTCTCGTTACTAATCGGCTGTCTTTGTCACACGTAACTTCCGGTTTGCCGACCATCCGGAGTTATCGCGTGGTGGCTCGAATCGAAGTGCCGCCGAGTACGACCCTGTTTGCGGGCAACTTCTTATCATTCCTGCCAGATTAGCTGGAAAATGTATGAGCGTCTCAGTTCGGCCTAGATGACATTGCCCCAGCCTTTTTCAATATTTCAAACGCGCCCACGTTTTTCGGGTTGAGCGCAAGTGAACGCCGGTAGTTGACGACCGCCAGATCGTAGCGCTCGCTATCTACGTATGCCTCGCCAAGGCTGTCGTAAACATTCCACGACTCTG
>Ga0210406_10002869_pt1 | contig 19259 bp, 18 predicted proteins | sample IncBWC30MmetaG_FD_155454 | JGI IMG/M metagenome (GOLD analysis project Ga0210406, IMG submission 155454) | Forest soil microbial communities from Barre Woods Harvard Forest LTER site, Petersham, Massachusetts, United States - Inc-BW-C-30-M | ecosystem: Environmental > Terrestrial > Soil >... | reverse complement strand
CACCGACCTTCTCCGCGAGTCTACCGCCCCGGAGAAACTCTGGGCAGCGCTTTCGCTCTGCTTTTCGCGCGTCTGTTCGCCGATTGGGGAGTGATCCTGCTTGATCCCTCGGATCCCGAACTGCACGCCCTCGCCGTGCCCGTCTACTCGGCCGCAATCGAACACGCCGCCCAACTCGACGAAGCACTGCTCACCCGCGGTAAGGCTCTCGAGCAAGCCGGATATCACCAGCAGGTCAAAGTCACGCCGTCCTCCACTCTTCTCTTCACGATCAAAGATGGCGCGCGTACTCCCATCCACCGTCGCTTGAACGGCAACTCCACTGAGTTCCTCGTCGGCGACGAAAAAATTTCCCAGGACGACCTCCTCCGCCAAATCGCCGCCACCCCGCAGAACTTCAGCCCCAACGTCCTGCTGCGCCCGGTTGTGCAGGACACGCTCCTGCCCACGCTTTGTTACACCGGCGGAGCTGCCGAAGTCGCTTATTTCGCACAAGCCGCCGTCGTCTACCAGGAAATCAAGGGCCACGTCACGCCGATCCTGCCGCGTTTCGCTGCGACGGTGATCGAGCCTAAGATTCAGGGACTGCTCGAACGCTACACCCTGACGCTGACTGATCTGTTTGAAGGAGAAGACGCGCTGCGTGAGAAAATCGCCGCCAGAATTCTGCCCGTGGAATTGCAGAAGGCCTTCGACCGCGCCGGAGCCACGCTCGATGCTTCACTCACCGCCGTGCGTGAAGCCCTGGTCAAACTCGACAAAACCCTCGCCGAAGCCGCTGACAATGCGGGCGCGAAAATGCAGCATCAGCTCGAAAGCCTGCGCGGGCGAGCCGCCCGGGCCGAGCTCCGCCAGAGCGAACTAGCCGCCCGCCACGCCCAGCAACTCAGTGTCTCGCTCTACCCAAATAAAACTCTGCAGGAACGCGAAATCGCGGCCATCTACTACATCGCCCGCTACGGCACCGACTTCCTCCGCGACGTCTACACCAATCTCCACCCCGACTGCCACGACCACCAGGTAATCAATCTGTAAGGAAGGTGTAACGCGGGCCGAGGGCGCCCCCCTCCTAGCCGATGGGCGCCCATTCTAGCGAGCGCTTTGCGCTAGGGCGGGATTTCACGATCGTGAAGAACTAAGGATTTTTGCGAGGATCTTCCGCGCTCTGTCATCCCGAGCAAGTGAGGCGAAGGCGAACGCAGTCGAGGGACCTCGCGTTTCGGTAGCGCCACCCTACCCAATCATCCCCACCAACTCCTCCAGCGATTCCACCCGCGGCAACCCCTTCTCCCGATACGCTCCGCAAACATCGAACAGCACCGCCCGCATCCCCGCCCGGGTCGCACCGCGAAAGTCCACCGAATACACATCGCCCACGTACAAACTCTCTTCAGGCTTCGCACCCATCGCGCGCAGTGCCGTCTGAAAAATTGCCGGATGCGGTTTCTCATGCCCAACCAGGCCCGAATCCGTAATGGTCTGGAAACAATCCGCAATGCCGCATCCCGCCAGCAGTTCCGCGATTTTCCCATCCGCGTTCGAAATCACCGCCAGCCTGTATTTCTCTCCCATTCGTTTCAGCGCTTCACGCGTCCCCGGACGCATCTGGTTCCAGTTCATCGAAAGGCGAGTATTCGCAATCAACTGCCGCCGCAGGTCCTCGTCCTCCAAACGCAATTCCCCAAACAGGCGCGCATAGAACATGTCCCAGAACCCATGATCGGCTTTGCCATCCTGTTCCATGACGGCGTCAAAATCATTCTTCACGCGGCACTCCATCGCCCGCAGTTCCCGCTCCGAAGGCCGGATCCCGCGCGCATACAGCGGTTCCAACATCCGCTCCCGATTGGCGAACAACAGCGTGCTTCCCACATCAAAGAAAACGAACCGCAAATTTTCAAACATCCTCAAATTCTAAAGGACCGCATGTAGGGCGGGCACTCCTGCCCGCTAAGATGAGTGAATGTGAGGTGGGGCCTCCTTCCCGCCAAAGAAGTGAGGAGTATAAATTGCGCACCCTGCCCACAAGAGGGTTCGTATCAGGGCGCGCCTTCAGGCGCGCCGCCATGCGTCGAGCCCTTAGCCCCCTTCAGGGGCCGGGTGACCTTCATGAACACAACCAAACCTCGTGACCCCGCTCTGAAAAAAATGTAAGATTTTTACGAACACACTACTTTCAAGGGCGAATCCGTTTGCAGCCTCTAACCCTTCTCAGCCAATTCGCCCGCACGCAGACTATCGCCGCATGGGTGCAGATCCCGTCATTCACCATCCTGGGTGCCCTGGCGATTTTCGAATCCTCCGACAAGAAGGGCGACGTCTACAACATCCTCTGGACGCTGGTCTTCGGCTTCGCCACGCTCAACATTCTCAGTCTGGTTGCCAAGCGCTTCGAGCCCCACCACAACCGCATGAGCTTTGGAGAAATCCTCGCCGTATGCACAGTGATCGTCGCGGTCTTCCTGCTCGGCTGGGAAATGCTCTACCTCTTCAAAGTCTTTCCGATTAGACTCTCGCCGCGCTAAGAGGAAGTCTCTCCGGGCGGCACCAACCGTTTCGCACTATTTGCGAAGGTGCCCCCGGTTCTCGCCGATCTTTGGCGCTAACCTTGGGTTGAGCACGAACGCGCCGCGTGAGGAGTGGGGAGGCTGAGTAAGCGAAACAAGGCAATCATTTTGGAGTATCATCTGCCCTAGACATGGCCAAGAATGCCCCAGCTTTCGAAGTCACCTGTCCCTGCTGCAACGCGGTCCTGAAGGTCGACCCGGGCGCCAAGGCCGTCATCTCCCACACCGCGGCCGTCAAGCCAAAAACCTTTAACGACATGGAAGAAGCCGCCCGTGCCATGAAGGAACAGGACAACCGCCGCGACTCCATCTTTCGCCAATCCGTCGAAGCCCAGAAAAACGCCGCCGACCTGCTCGAAAAAAAATTCCAGGAAGCCGTCCGCAAAGCAAAAGAATCTCCCGACACCGGCAAACCCATCCGGGACTTCGATCTCGACTGACACCAGATTTGATGATTTGTCATCCTGAGCGGCAGCGAAAGACCTGCTTTTCTCTCTGACGAGCTCATGCAACGATATCGCCTCTTCCTTTTTCAATTCCCGCACCTACCCCACTCCCGCACCACAACATCCTCTACAATATCCGCCAATGTCGCGCCCTCTCCTGCTCGGCCACCGTGGCGCCCGCGCTAATCGCGCAGTCCCCGAAAACACGTTTGCGTCCTTCGACCTCGCTTTAGCCCACGGCTGCGACGGCTTCGAATTCGACGTCCGCCGCACCGCCGACGGGCGCGCCCTCATCTGTCACGATCCCGAAATCCACGACATTGAAATCGCACGCGCCGGACCAGCCGAACTGGCCGATCTCACTCAACTCGACCAGGTCCTCGCGCGCTACCACGCGTCCGCCTTCCTCGACATCGAACTCAAAGTCGCCGGTCTTGAGCCGACCCTGCTCCATTCCCTTCGCTCCCATCCGCCGCTGCGCGGCTATGTCGTCTCATCCTTCCTGCCCGAAGTTCTGCTCACCCTTCGCAGACTCGACAATCACGTTCCCCTCGGCCTGCTCTGCGAAACTCAACCGCAACTTGCCGCCTGGCCGCGACTCCCCGTGCAATATATGCTCCCGCACTATACATTGATGGATATCGATATTTGTGCAGCACTGAGAAGGGAAAAGCGCAAAGTCTTCACCTGGACAGTGAATCGCAGGGAGAGCATGCTGCAGTTTCAGGAGATGGGAGTGGACGGCATCATCTCCGACGATACCGAGGCGTTGGCAGAATTGCGTGGGTGAAGTTCAGTCGGCAGCAGTGGCCATGCGGACGTTCGCACGCGGTTTGCGCAGGAAGGCTCCCCGTTCCATCTCCAACGCTTCCAGGTGGGCGCCCGTCTCTTCTTCGTTCCAGCCCATCACGGTCGCGATGCGCTGCGCCGCTTCGCGGCTGCAGGTCTGGGACCAGCACGACCCCAGGGCCACCGGCACGCGCCGCAACAAGACGTCGCCCAGCGTGACCGCGCACTCATGTCGATACGCGCTAACGGCTTCTGCCACCACGTGCTGGGAGTGCGGGCACAGAGGCGTCCGCATTTCGAAGCTTGCGCGCGCCATGCGCGCGATCTCCATGGAGCGCGGGCCATGCCACTCCGCAATGGCACGGGCTGCTTCTTCGGTGACGCCGCCCGCGCTGGCAATCTCAGCCACGTATTCATCCAGCAGAAGCGCGAGCACGCCGCCGTCGGCCGGAGCTACGGCTCTTGGATCCGACGTGCGAATGCCGATCTGGTTCGCGCAATCACGCGCGACGCTGGTCGCAGTCGCCAGGTTTCCGCCGACCACTGAGATCAGTCGCTTCACGCCGTCGTCTTCGTGATCGTGAAGCTCATGTCGCTTGCAGATTTTGTCGCCCGCACCCTTCGGGTCGAAGGGCAGCGCGCGAATGCCCGCGAAGGAATGACGGATGTCGCTGCTTACAACCCGAGCCTTGGGAAACATCGCGAGCAACGATCGCAACAGGTAGTCAACCTCTTCGGGGACGGCGTGTACCTTGCCCGGGTCGCCACTATCGGGCACGTGCGTCGCGCCCACCAGGATCTGCTCGTTCCACGGGATGACATACATCGGCCGGCCATCGACCGCTTCGCTGTACACCGCCGTGCTGGGTGCACCCGGAAACTGCGGCAGCACGATGTGCGATCCGCGCACGCTGCTGACCAGAGGACGGTTGGTCTTCACGGAAGACCTCTGGCACACGCGATCGACCCACGGGCCGCTGGCATTGATGACCCAAGTCGCTTCGATTTTTTCTTCAATGTTGTTGGTCCAGTCGCGCAGGAGCAGGCCGCGCGCGCGTCCGTGCGCGACATCCACTGCCATGACCTGCGTGTGATTGCGCGCGACTACGCCAGCCGCGATGGCCTCGGTGAGCCACTCCGCTACCAGGCGCTCCGGAAATTCGCACTGCGCGTCTTCATAATCGAATATCGACCAGCGCTGCCCAGCATCGAGTGCGCGCTCGAGTTTCTTGCGCTCCATCTCAAACCCGGCCGAGTCGGCAGCCTTGCCCGCCATGCGCCGGTATAACCAGAGCGCGGTGCGCGCCGACATCGCGCTGCGCGTGCTCCGGTTGCTGAGCGCGAGCAGAAAGTGTGCGGGCCGGGCGAGGTGCGACCGTCCGCGCAGCAGGCCCTCGCGCTCGCGCAGCGCTTCACGCGCGAAAGCGACGCCGCCCTGCTCGAGCGGGCGCAGCCCACTGAGCATGCGGCTCGAACGGCTAGTGGTTCCGGAAGCAAAATCGTATTGCTCGACCAGCAACGTGCGCTTGCCGGCGCGCGCGCATTCGCGCGCGATGGCGACGCCCATGATGCCGCCGCCGACTATAGCGACCTGAAAGTGTTGTCCGGCAAGTGCGGTTCGGTTTGTGGTGGGCAACTGCATCGCTCGGGGAGTCGACCCGCCGGAGCCAGGCTCCGGGCAGGCGGCGCGTACTTTCCCAGATAGAGTGTGACCTTTGTGCCATCCTCAGGGGAAGGTAACCGTAGTGACGAGGCCTTGGTGACGAAATTGCGATATGTTCCACGTGGAACAGTTTTCGCAATTTGCGGTGCCCTTAAATATAGCTTAAAGATGCTATACGCTTTGTAAGTATCTAATTTGGAAGGATATGCCATTTTGGGACGAATGTCCGTTTTGGATCAGGATCGAGTCCCGCTCATGCCCTGAAACGTTCCACGCGAGAAAATTCCCGGTTGCGGCGAGTGCGGAGAGCTGACATTGAGAGCGCCGCTGTGGAGAGTCGATGCGATGGGGCGATTGGTTTGCTCCGGCAACGACGCGTCATTTAGATTGTTTGCCAATGTCCTCGACCACTGGTGAGCGCTTTGAGCGCGCGGTTGCGATCATGGCCCGGCTGCGCGCGCCGGGAGGCTGCCCGTGGGACCGCGAGCAGACCTTCGACTCCATCAAGCCCTACACGCTCGAAGAAACTTACGAAGTTCTGGAAGCCATCGATAACCGCGACTGGGACGAGTTGAGCGGGGAACTCGGCGATCTGCTGTTGCAGGTGTTGTTCTATGCCGAGATGTCGAAGGAACAGGGGACATTCACGATCGATGATGTGATCGAGAAGTTGTCACGCAAGCTGGTCGATCGCCATCCACATGTTTTCGGCGATGTAGAGGCGGAGACAGCCTCCGAAGTCGTGAAGAACTGGGAGGCGATCAAGGCGGAAGAGAAGAAGAAGCGCCTGGCGGCCGGCGGGGGAAAGTCGGCCGACCAAAAACAGGAACCGGAATCGGCGCTGGGTGGAGTCTCAACGGCGATGCCGTCGCTGCTGGAAGCGCACAAGTTAAGTTCGCGGGCCGCGCATGTGGGCTTCGATTGGCCCAATGTAGAAGGCCTGTTCGACAAACTGCGCGAGGAGACGAGCGAACTGCGTGAGCAACTGGAGAAATTTCCGGCGCCGGGCCCGCGGCCGCAAGCACACGGTGTGGCCGGATCCGGTCGCGTGGCGGTGCCCGACGATTTGCGCGAGAGTCTGGAAGAAGAAGTGGGCGACCTCTTCTTCGTGCTGGTGAACATTGCGCGCTACCTGGCGGTCGATCCGGAATCGGCGTTAAAGAAAACCAACAGGAAGTTCAAACGGCGGTTTCAGTGGATGGAGGCGCGGCTGCGAGAGTCGGGCCGTAAACCGGAGCAGGCCTCCACGGAAGAGCTCGAATCCTTATGGCAGCAGGCGAAAGAACTGGAAAAATCCCAAGCGTGACCACGAATTCGATTGAAGTGCGCAAGTGCCGGGGCATTGAGGAACTGCGCGCGGCCGTGGATCTGCAGCAGGAAGTCTGGAACTTCACGGACGCGGAACTGGTGCCGTTGCGCCTGTTCGTTGTCGCCGAGAAGGTTGGCGGGCAAGTGCTGGGAGCGTTCGTCGGGAAAGACATGGTCGGTTTCGCGCTGGCCGTGCCGGGCGTGCGCGCCGGGCATTCCTATCTGCATTCGCACATGCTGGCTGTGCGCAAGGAGTACCGCAATGGCGGCCTGGGACGGCGGATCAAGCTGTACCAGAGAGAGGAGGCGCTCGAGCGCGGCTTCGAATTGATCGAGTGGACCTTCGATCCGCTGGAAATCAAGAATGCTTATTTGAATATCGAGAAACTAGGCGCAATCGTGCGGCGCTACACGATCAATCAGTACGGGATTACGACATCGCCGTTGCAGGGCGGGCTCCCGACGGATCGTTTGATTGCCGAGTGGTGGTTGAAGTCGAAACGCGTGACCGCATTGCTCGAGGACGGAGCGTTTCCGCGGCAGGAGGTCACGACGCGTATTTCCGTGCCGGGGCCGATTTATGAGTGGAAGGCGTCGCCGGAGACGCGAGGGCGTGCGAAGGACGTGCAGGATCACAATCGCGAGCAATTCTTGCGGGCCTTTGCCAGTGGGATGGCTGTGTTGGGTTACGACCGGGACGATGAGGGCAACGGGAAGTTCTTGCTGGGGGAGTGGGATGAGACGTGGTCGTATGCGTCGGGATAGTGCGCTGCTGGCTGGTAGCTACTGGCGAGCCGCTGCGTCCGGTTGTAAGAAGTTTCTGGGCCGGTGATGCTGCAAGCAGACAGCGGGTCCTTCGCCTGCATTTCGGTTGCGCCTTACTTCGCTCAGGATGACAACCTTTAGGGTTAACCAAAGTCGATCAAGCAGGGTCGATGATCAGGATTAACGCACAATGACGAGTTCGCCGCTAGCCACGAGCGATCAGCTAATAGCTGTCTTATGAAGATTGAAGCGATTACTTTGCGCGAAGTACAGATGCCGCTGGTCCATTTTTTTGAGACGAGCTTTGGGCGGCTTTATAGCCGGCGGATTCTTCTGGTCAGCGTGGAAGGCGAGGGCGTGCGCGGGTGGGGAGAATGCGTAGCCGGCGAGGATCCGTTCTACAGCAGCGAGTGGATCGACAGTGCCTGGCCAACGATTACGCGTTACCTGGCGCCCGCGCTAGTGGGAAAAACTGTGTCGCAGGGTCGGGAGGCGGCGGCCTTGCTGGGCAAGATCCGCGGGCACCGCATGGCGAAGGCTGCGCTCGAAAATGCGGTATGGGATGCGGAAGCGCGCGCCAAGAAACAACCCCTGTGGAAGCTTCTGGGCGGGACGCGCACGGAGATTCCTTGCGGAGTTTCGATCGGCATTCAGGACTCCCATGAACAACTGCTCGAAAAGATTGCCACCGAGGTTGCGGCCGGGTATCGCCGCATCAAGCTCAAGGTGAAGCCGGGTTGGGATGTCAACGTACTCGAGAAGGTGCGCTCGAAGTGGGCGGACATCACCTTGAGCGTGGATGCGAATTCCGCTTATACGCTGGATGAGTTCGAGCATCTGCGCAAATTCGATCAGTTCAACCTGCTGATGATCGAGCAGCCTTTGTGGAATGACGACATTTACTACCATGCGCGGCTGCAGAAGGAATTGCGCACGTCGATTTGCCTGGATGAGTCGATCGAGAGCGCGCGCGATGCGGCATGCGCGGTGGAGACAGGCGCGTGCCGGATCATCAACATCAAGGTGGGGCGGGTCGGCGGATTCAGCGAGGCAAAGAAGGTGCACGATGTGTGCCAGCGGAATCGCGTGCCGGTGTGGTGCGGGGGGATGCTCGAGTCGGGGATCGGGCGATCGCACAATATTGCGCTGTCGACGTTGGAGAATTTCAGTTTGCCGGGAGATGTGTCGGCGTCGAAGCGGTATTGGAAAGAGGACGTGATCGAGCCGGAGGTTGAAGTGTCTCGCGAGGGTTTCATTAAGGTGCGCGAAGAGGCCGGGACGGGTTATCGCGTGCGCGAAGATTTGATTGAGAAGTTGACGGTGAAGAAGGAAGTGGTGCGGGGATAGTGACGTCCGTGGAATCCCACCTTAGCGCAAACGCGCGCGAAGGTGGGGCACCAGGCTAATGGCAGTTCATTCGTTCTTCGCGCATTTCGTAGGTGCAACTCCATTGGAAGCCTTGGGTGTCGTGGGGACCGTATCCCCAGACGCGGAGGTTCACGGTTTCTGCTTCCACGCTCGATGCCTCGACGAAGATGTGATCGTTTTCCCGGAGCGTGGCGCGGAGTTCTACTGGAACAATTTGGATCAGACTGGGCTTGTCAAACCTAAGGGCCTCTCGTGCGGCCAGCGGAAATACCCATGCTCTTGAGGTCTTCCTGCCGACGTATTCCGTAACGACCAAAAAATCATTTCCAGACCACGCTACCGCGGCGACACCGAGGTAGTCGCAGAGCTTGCGCGCACGACCGGTGGCAGGCTCGACCAGCCAAAGCGAGTGGGACGTGCCGATGAATTCTTTGTCCGATCCGTTGCGCTCCGCATTGCGCACCTCGAAGCGGCCGTCGGGGGAGGGCAGTTTGCCGGTCTTGGGGAACAGGACAAAGGGCGCCGCGTTGGTGGAAACGATAAATGTCGCGATGGTGACGGTGACCGCGAGTGCGATGCGTGGGCGCTGCGTCGTGTCCTCGGGAGTATCTTGCGCTCAGGGTTGTTAGTTCCGAAGTGACGCGGTTCACAACGGGATTACTTTGGTTATTGCGGAGGGAGGTGTAAGGATTGTGGGAGTGGGTAATGAGTGGATCGGGATATGTGCCAGCTATCAGAAGTCAGAATCGGAAGGTCAGCGTTCCAATCACATTTCCGTTAAAGTCGCCCCTATCACTCTTGAACCGCCAGCCCATCGCTGATTGCACAGCGGCTCTTTACTTGTCCGCCGGGCCGTCCAGAGCCTGAGCGCAAAAGACGCGCTCACCCTCGACTTGTACTCGCACGTGAAGAACTTGCGGTAGGGTACTCGCCCTCGGATGCGGTTTCGCCTTTGCCCACTTGAGTAGGTCAGGCTCGGGCACTTCTTTGTAGACGACGGAGCGGACCACCGCGTGTTACAGCTCCGGACACGTTGAATAGTGACCACCATCATCTTGTGCCCGGATGGCGGAACGCACCAGTATTACCGCTGCTGCAAAGCAAATACACGACCTGTTCATACGCACTGTTCACGGTAGCACGTTTTGTCTTAGGTCGATGACTGTTGTTAACAGGCGCTCACTCATGGACTCTTCGGAGCCCGCATCCGAAACGAGAAGTCATCCACTTTGTAAATGACCTGTCCCGGGTCACCTGGAGTGGGCGCGACCTTTCCGGCGCGGACGTCTTCGAATGCGGTTACCAGACGCGCAAGGACTGAAGGCGGCGCGACGGGGATGTTGTGGGCGCCTAAGACTGTCTTGATGTGCGGGGCGAGCGCGGCGAGGCGCCGGATGGATGCGTCGTAGCCCTTGAAATCGGTTTCGGGGCGGTAGAGCCAGATGGTGGCGGGATAGTAGGTGTCGCCGGTGAAGAGCAGGCCGTTGGCCCGATCGAGGAGCGAGATCGCGTCGGGCGTATGGCCGGGGGTGGCGAGGATTTCGATTGTGCGGCTGCCCAGGTCAAGGCGCTCGCCATCGTGAACGTACTTTGTGATCTTCCAGGGGCGAGTCGTGTAGGTCTTCGGGTTGAATCCTTGGGGGAGGGCGCCGCAGATCTCGTCGGGCGCGATTTCCTCCTGCGCATCCTGCGTGGAGCCTTGCGCGTTCTTGCGGGTGAAGTCGGTGTCCATGCCGTAGACGGTTGTGAATTGCCAGTTGTCGCCGACGTGGTCGTCGTGGGTGTGGGAGTTCAGGACGATGATGGGCAGTTGGGTGAGTTGGCCGACGACTTTCTTCAGGTCGCTGATGCCCATGCCGGTATCGAAGAGGACGGCTTCCTTTTCACCCGCGATCAGGTAGCTGATGGTTTCTTCCGATTGATGTGGTTCGTAGATGGCGAAGACGCCGGGTGCGACTTTGTAGACTTCGAACCAGGGATCGGAGGTGGAGATGCGCTCGAGGGTTTTGTATTCGGGGCGCGGAAGCGGGCGACACCACTCCGGAATTTTCGTCTGGGCCGGCGCGACTGCCGCCGCAAAGGCGAGTGCAATCGTGATGCCGAGGCATCGGAACGAACTGAGGCTTGCGTTCATCATCGCCTCAGGAGATTACATTAGTTTTCGTTGCCGGCGCTGGCTTGCGTCTCCTACAGTACCCATGACTGAAACCGTTTGAATACTTGACAGCATCACACGCGTTCACAAAGGGGGACCGTCATGCCACACGTATGTCTTCGTTCCGTGCTTCTCCACTTTGCAGTTTTCTCTCTCTCCCTTGGCCTGGGTTTCGCCCAGCAGGAGCCGACGGTTACGACTCCGGCGGATGCGTCACAGGATGTAACACCGATGGCGCAGACTCCGGTGTATCGCGTGCAGGTGGTTGGCCGGACAACGCGCGCCGTCAACTACCGGCATCGCGCGACCACCAGTGTTGATTTTCAGGGGACCAAGCTCGATCCGAACGGTAAGGGGAAGGCGAAGATTGCCAGCAGTACGGGGCGACTGAAGATCGACGTCGAGATGGAGAACCTGCCGAAGCCGAGCATCTATGGTCCCGAATATCTGACTTATGTGTTGTGGGCGATTACGCCGGAAGGACGGGCGGCCAATCTTGGCGAGATCATTCCCCGGAAAGATGGCAAGGCGGAACTTTCAGTGACGACCGACTTGCAGGCTTTCGGATTGATTCTGACTGCAGAGCCTTACTTCGCGGTAACGATTCCGAGCGACCAGGTCATTCTGGAAAACCTTATCAAGAGCGACACGAAGGGGTGGGAGCAGCCAATCGAGGCGAAGTTCGACGTGTTGCAACGCGGCGAGTACACGGTGGAAGTCAGCCCTGGGCAGTTGGCGTCGCAAACTGCAGACGAGAAGATGCCCACGGACTTGAAGGAAGCAATTAACGCCGTGGCCATCGCGAAGGCGGCAGGCGCGCAACAGTACGCCGCAGAGACCCTGGCGAAGGCGGAGGATTTCCTGGCGCGGGCGCAAGACTACTACGCGCGCAAGCAGGGAGATAAAGCGATCGGCACGGTGGCGTGCGGAGCGGTGCAGTCGGCCGAGGATGCACGGTTGTTGACCATCCGGCGCAAGCGTGAGGAAGAACGCATCGCGCAGCAGCGGCGAGCGGAGCAGGCTGAGCAGGATCGCCAGGCCGCGGTACAGCAGCGGGTAACCGCGATTCAGTTGCAGCAGCAGGCGGAATCGGATCGGGCGAAAGCAGAGGAAGCGCGTCGCCAGGCGGAGCAGGCACAGCGCGAGGCTGAGCAGGCCAGGGCGGAAGCGTTAGCGCAGAAGCAGGCGGCTCAAGCTGACAGCGAGAAGGCGCGGCAGGATGCGCAGCGGGCGGAGCAGGACAAAGAGCAGACCCGCGCCCGCTTGATGGCCCAACTGAACCAGGTGCTCGAGACGCGTGAGAGTGCGCGCGGATTGATCGTCAGCATGCCGGACGTGCTGTTTGACTTCAACAGGTACACGTTAAAGAGTGAGGCGCGCGAGCGGCTGGCGAAGGTGTCGGGAATTTTGATGGCGTATCCCGGGCTGAATGTGAAGGTGGAAGGACACACCGACAACATCGGGAGTCTGGACTACAACCAGAAGCTTTCCGACCAGCGCGCGGAGACCGTGCGTGGGTTCATGGTGAGCCAGGGAGTCGCGCCCGACATCATTACTGCGCAGGGGTTTGGGATGAACCAGCCGGTCGCGCCAAATGACACAGCGGGGGGACGCTCAAAGAACCGGCGTGTGGAATTGGTGGTGAATGGTTCGGCGATTGGGGACCAGGCTGGGGCAGCGGGGTCAGCCACTGGGGGTGATGACCCGAGTGCGCCTTCGCGGAGCTTGCCTTCGCAGCCGGGGACTTCTAGTCCTGCGTCGGTTGGAACTACGACGCCTCAGCGGTAGAGAGGGCGCTGTTTTGCTTTGCCATTTGTGGAATCCCACCTTAGCGCGAAGAACGCTCGAAGGTGGGGCACCATCACTTGCGGTCGGCATCGGTGCGTTGGTTTTCGGCTAGTGTGGCTTGCTCCTTCTTCAGCAAATCGACCCCCTGCGCGAAAGTCAGGCCAAGGGGAACCGAGCGGAAGTCGCTGAAGGCCTCGGTCGACCGGATGTCGAGGCGCTTGAAGAGCAGGATCTTGCCAGTGAAGGTGAGGCCCATGCGTTGCATATCCCAGGAGCCGTCACCTACGTCGCCCTGTTCGACGAGGAAGTGGCCACCCTTGTCGAGGTGGCCGAGGATGCCCCATCCGAAGCTGACTTCCTTGAAGAGGGTACCGTCGATGCGGGCGATACGGCGTTTATTGGCGTCGACCAGCAGATAACCCTGCATGCCGGTGAGGACCTGTTCGACCTTGGAGGGCGGTTCGTATCTCGGATTGGGGCGGAAATTGAGGCGGATCAGTTCGTCGCCGTCACGGCCGAGGCCGCGTTGTCCGCGCTCGGTGCCGGCATATTCGAAGAGGAAGGCGTCGGGCATGGCGCGCACGATTCGGGTGACGCGCTCGGCATCTTCTTTCTCGCGCTGGCGTTTCTTCGCTAACTCCGCGGGACTCCTCATCAGCTGTTCCAGTCGCGCTTCCTCGGCCTGGTGTTGCTGTGCGGTAAGCGGCTTGCCGTCGAATGCAATTGCCATGCCGGCCATCGCGTCCTTGGTCTCGCAGAAGAGCTTGGTTTGGGAGCCGTTCGCCGTTTCCTTGAGCGATGCGAACATGTGGCGCGCAGGGGGATTATCAGAAGCTTTGATCTCGTTTTGAACGGTCGCGCGCACCAGGTCGTTGGCAGGGATTGCTGGTGTCTGTCCGGCATGCGCGACGGAACTGAAGCTGATTACGGCAAACGCCCATCGTGCCTGACGCAAAACACCGGACCAAATCATGCGCAATGCCTCGCCCCCGCCTAGTTTACCGTTAGACGAGGGGTCTCCAACAGGTGTTGTATGTGGCTGACCATCCAGAGGGACACCTCCGCGGACTGAACTGTGCGCTGGGTGTGCTGCGTCTTTCGGGCGTGGGGGAACTCCTATCGTCAGCGAAAATCCGTGGGAAATGGGTTAGTATCATGGTCTCCCATCGAGTTGCTTCCCGACGTCGCCTTAAGGCCGCGCCAGGAGGACTGGAACGAAGCGGAGTTCCGCAAAACGCCGGCAATTTGCCCAAGGAGACTGCACTCATGGATGTACCCAAGACTGGGGAGTTCGCGCACATTGGGAAGTCGGTCATGATCAAGGGAGAGCTTTCAGGCAGCGAAGACCTTTATCTTGACGGCCAAGTAGAAGGCAACATTCTCCTCAAGGGCAACAACCTGACCGTGGGTCCGAACGGGCAGGTAAAGGCAAACGTCGACGCCAAGGGAGTGATCATTCAGGGGAAGCTGGAAGGGAATTTGCACGCGACGGACCGGGTAGAGTTGAGGAAATCGGCGATCGTGACGGGAGATATTGCCACCCAGCGGATCGCAATTGAAGAAGGCGCGTACCTGAAGGGCAAAGTGGACGTAGGCAAGGACGGCAAGTAGGAAGGCAGTCGTCAGTTGCTGGTCGTCAATCTCCAGCGAAATTCATGGCGAAGAATGTGAGCGACAGAGCCTGGCAACGGAAAACTGACGACCGACGACACAAGTAAGAACTCACACAGCTACATGAAACTGTTTCGCGGACCATCGTCCGGACCAGACAAGGCTTCGTCCCCGGCAGAAACCAGTCAGAAGTTGTCGCGGCGCTCCAGCGGACTGGGCGAACTCGCCCGCTCGTGGTCGTCGGACGATGGGTTGTGCATCCTCGACCTGGGCGCAACTTCTCCGGCGAACATCCGCTACTTCACCGAGCGATCGCACAAGATCTATAGCGAAGATCTGCTGACAGCTTCGACTGATCCGGCGTTGGTCACCAAAGACGAGCAAGGCAATGTGGTGCTCGACAGCCGCCAGTTTCTGGAAGACAACCTGGTTTATCCCGCGGCGCAATTTGATGTCGTGCTGTGCTGGAACCTGCCCGACTACCTGGATGAAAGCCTGGTGAAGCCGGTGGTGGGAAGGTTGTGGTCGGTGCTGAAGCCGGGCGGAATGCTGCTTGCGTTTTTCCACACCCGTGACGCGGGGCCGGACGCGCCCTGCTACCGCTATCACATCATGGGGCCCGACGTGCTCGATATGCAGCCGATCGTTCCCCAACGCGAAGTTCGTCGAGGGCCCACTGGGGCGATTCACCGCGCGGTTGCGCCGGGCTTCCGGCTGCAGCGCGTGTTCAATAACCGACATATCGAGAACCTGTTTCGGGACTTTGCGTCGATCAAGTTTTTTCTGAGCCGGGATAATATTCGGGAAGTTCTGGCCGTGCGATAGCTCGCAGGATATTGCCGACCTCTTTTACGAGTCGGTCCTGAGTCGTGCCTTCCTGTTCAAGCATCCATTTCAGTCAAATGCGAGCGTGTTCCCCTATGTTATGGAGGTTGGATGAGCGGCGTTTCCTTGTGGTATGAACGGCAGTTCGCATTTGCTTTCCCGGCGGAACTTTATCCGAATATCTGTATCCGTTTGCGAGGGACGCCTGCGCGCATGGAGGAGTTCGTGAGCAATACTTCCCCTAAAAGCTTGACGTGGAAGCCCGGTGAAAAGTGGTCGGCGCAAGAGCATGTCGGGCATCTGCTGGATCTCGAGCCTTTGTGGTTGAAGCGAGTCGAAGATTTTGTTCAGGGTCGTGCCGAGCTCAGTACGACTGACTTGAGCAATCGCAAGACGCATGAGGCCAATTACAACTCACAGGCCATCGAGGATGTTCTGGCAGATTTCCGGAAAGCGCGGTTGCGGCTGGTGGAGCGCACGGCGGAAATGGATCCTGCTCTGTATTCACGCGTACTCGTGCATCCTCGCTTGCAGAAACCGATGCGGCTCGTGGATCACCTCTACTTCGTGGCCGAACACGACGACCATCATCTGGCGAGCATTTGGCAACTAATTCGGGGGTAGTTGACGGCATCCACTTGTGGTAGCGGTACTTCGGTAATCTGCGCGCACCAGCTCGTGAAAACTACACTGCTAGTGCACGAGCCGAAAGAAATGAAATCCCGAGATGGGGAGCAACGCTTTATGGTCAAACGCATTTTGATTTTTGTGGGACTGTCGTTGGCATTGTTGGGGGCGCCCAAGTTGTTTGCGGATCATGGCAACCACGGAAAGCACGGCAACAAGCACGAAGACCAGAACTGGGAACGCAGGGACGGATACGAGTATCGGGTGTATGAGCGGGACGAGCGGCCTCCCGGTTGGGGGCATGGGAAGAAGACGGGATGGGGCAATTGCGGTCTGCCGCCCGGACAAGCCAAGAAACACGGCTGCCAAGCGTACGAGTATCAGGGACGGCAATATTACTATCACCAGGATGACGAAGGACGAATCGTGGTGCGGCGTCCGATCATCGAAATTCACGGAAGCGTAAGCCTGCACTGAGATTGGAAGTCGGGGACATCGAGCCGAATATCAATCACCCACTCGCCCACGCGGCGGGCGGGTGATTTTCTTTTGGGGAATCGGAAGGTTTTCCTGCCATAATGTCGCCCCCGACGAGTGGCCTGCCGGTGGAGGTGATGGATGCCCCGGTCAAAGCTAACAATCTCAGCATCAACTACGATCAGCAGGGCAATGGCGAACCGCTGATCCTGATTCCATACCTGAGCGCGGATCACGCCTGTTACGCCTTCCAAGTGGCAGAATACTCCAAACATTTCACGTGCATCTCGCTCGATTTGCGCGGGACGGGCGAGAGCGACGCGAGTGCCGGCGATTATTCGACCGAGGTGCTGGCCGACGATGTTGCCGCCTTCATGCGGGCCATCGGGATCGAGAAAGCCCACGTCGCGGGCCTGTCGTTGGGCGCGGCGGTGGGGATGTGGCTGGCGGCGAAGCATCCGCAATCGGTGGCATCCTTGTCGCTGCACAGCGCCTGGCCGAAGACCGATTTGTACATGAAAACCATCATCGAGACTTTCCAGTTGGCGGCCAAGACACTGGACAGCGTGCCCGAGATGGTGATTCGCACGCTTTTCCCATGGTGCCTTACACCGGATCTTTATGATGCGAAGCCGGAGTACGTGCAGGCACTGGCCGATTTTGTACGCAGCCGGCCGGCGCAAACGGTGGCGAGTTTTTTGCAGCAATCGAATGCAGTTATCGGGCATGATGCGTCGGGCCAACTGGGGCGTATCGAGGCGCCGACACTTATTACTTTTGGCCGGCAAGATGTGGCGACGTCTTTGCGTTTTACAAACCGGCTGAAAGGCGGGATTCACAGATCTGAAATGGTGGTGTTTGAAGGATGCTCGCACGCGCCCATCTACGAGAAAGTCGCCGAGTTCAACGAGAAGACGTTGCAGTTTCTGAAGAAACACGCAGCCTGAGCTTCGAATAAAAGGTGATTACCACAGAGGACGCAAAGGGGTGCGAATTTCGGTGTACTTTGTGTCGCTTGTCGTTATTGGTGATTGCCTCAGCGCGTACAGCGCATCAGGAAGCGTGAGACGGCGGGCGTGGCTTCGAGCAGGTGGCCGACGGAGCGGCGAATTGGCCGAGGCAAGCTGAGAAGACGACGGAGCCGGGAAGAGTTGCGGAAGATGGGCAGCAAACGCGCTCGGTAGTCTTGACTATATTGGGTGGCTGCTTGCTCCAGGGTTGATTGGCCTTGAAAGAACGACAGCAGCGAATGCGCGGCCAGGAAGCCGCTGCGCAGCGCCAGAGAAATTCCATCGCCCACGAAGGGGTCGACGAAGCCGGCTGCGTCGCCGGCCAGGAAGATTCCGCTTTCAATGGGAGTAGGCTCCCGAAAAATCAGCGGCGAGGTAGAGACGGGCTCCCCAAGTTGGCGCCAATTCCGCGCACGCATTTTCAGTCGCGGGTGTAGTTCGAAGATTTCAGGCAGCGAGCGAGCGACATCAGAGCGCACCATGGCGCATGCGTTCACGCGTCCTTCGTCGGGGCTCGACCCCTCCAGTGGGACGGGCTGCACTCCGCAATATCCACCATCGAAAAAATACAGGTCGACCGAGGGATGCGGATCGTGTTCGGAGTAGTGCGCCTTCACGCCCAGCCATTTCCCTTTTGTCGTGACGTCGTTGCTCTTGAGGGGAGGCGATGCGTGCAGGTTCGACCAGCGGCCGGTGGCGTTAATGATGGCGCGCGCCTCAAAGGTTCCGTCCGACGTGGAGAGCTTGAAAGGACCGGAGCCCGCGATGGAGTCGACCCTGGTTTCCAATTTTGCGGTGGCGCGTTCGTTCTCTGCGGAATGCCATAGCGCGACGTCGAGGTCGAGCCGGGCAATGCTGGCGGCCGGCGGTTCGACCGGAGTTGAGATGGCGTGGCCGTCGAAGAAAAGACGGGCTTTGGGGATTCGCAGTGCGTGTTTGAGGAGGGGCGAAGAGTTAAGTAGTTGTTCGAGCAGGTCAATGGATTCGGCAGAAACGAATTCGCCACACACGCGTTGGCGGGGAAGCTTTCCGCGCTCGAGCAGTAAGACGCGGGCTCCGGCGCGCGCGGCCGTGATGGCCGCGGAGGTTCCCGCGGGGCCGCCGCCGATGACGGCCAGGTCGAAATCGTTTGGTCGATGCATCTGTAAGAGCTACACCCAGGGGCTAAAGCCTATCTATCTCCGATACCTTTCGGCACGGCTGAAGCCGTGCCCTTCCCGAGATAGCCATGAGCCGGTCGAGAAACGCAATGCCGTAGCACTCACGCCTTCCATGCGATCACGCCCATGCGGTAGAGGAAGCATGTTGTTATTTCGATGCGCGCGGCTCCGGATTCGTTCAGCATGGCCAGCATTTCGGTAGCGGTATAGGACTGGCACACGGAAGCCGGCGCGTCGTTGCGCGTGATGCGGCTGCGATAGAGAGGGAATCCGGCGTAGGCCAGCGCAAGATGCAGAGGATCGCGGACCAGATCGTTGATCAAAAACGCGCGGCGGCAGACGCGGAGACCCTCGCGGGCAAACTGCACGACCTGGTCGGGAGCGAGATGGTGCACGAACAGTTCGCTGCTGACGAGGTCAAAGCTGGCATCTCGAAAGGGAAGGGCAAGCGCGTCCCCGACCAACGCACGAGCGCCGTTGCCGAGGTGAGTGGCGGCGCGGTCGAGCAGAGTGATATCGAGAACGAGGTTGCTAGTCGCAAGACGGTCGCGCACGGTTCGCGGCACATATCCGCCGCCGGCCGCTACATCGAGCCAGGAGAGAGAATTCGATTTTGTTTTGCGGGCTACCTGCTCGACCAGACGCGAGGTGCACGAGAGGCCTCCGAACCAGCGGTTGAACATTCGGAGGTCGGTGATCG
>Ga0210406_10002868_pt1 | contig 19263 bp, 17 predicted proteins | sample IncBWC30MmetaG_FD_155454 | JGI IMG/M metagenome (GOLD analysis project Ga0210406, IMG submission 155454) | Forest soil microbial communities from Barre Woods Harvard Forest LTER site, Petersham, Massachusetts, United States - Inc-BW-C-30-M | ecosystem: Environmental > Terrestrial > Soil >... | reverse complement strand
GGCGTGGCTGGATTGTGGCCAAGCACGAGACGGCCCGTTTCCGGATCGACGATGACGAAGCTGACCGCGCTCGGCGGCAGCCGCTGCGCCGCGATGACCTGGGTCACCTGCGCCGGCACTTCTAGGCCCGTCGCGGCCCAGGCCCAGGTCGGCGCAACCAAGATCGACGCCAGCGCCGCCCGTTCCAATACAGTCGACTTCCACGCTCTCAAACGCATTAGGGCTTCTCAACCGATCGGCAACGCGATGCGCTGCCAGGCGCGCGACCACCAACGAAGAAACAGCATCAATCCTAGACAACAAACATAGGCCACGGCGGCAAACCAACCGCCGACCGCGCCCATGCCGTATTGCGGCAACCAATCCACCCAGCCGGTGCCCGGTGTAAAGGATAAACTATGCGCAAGCGGCACGAAAAGCAGCCAAGACAACGCGAGTACCATGACGGCCGGAAGGCGCACGTCGCCCGCACCCCGGAGACACGCGCTGCTGCTGATGTTGAAGCCGTCGAAGAGCTGATACCCGGCGGCAATCCAAAGCAGCACGCATCCCCGCGCCACCACGCCCGCGGCGTCCGGGTCCGCGCGATTGGTAAAGAAGGGCATCACCCAAGGTCCGGCGGCTGCGAGGAGCACGCCGATCGCGCCCATGTAGAGCACGGACATCAAGATGATTCCGTTGCCTACCTTGAACGCCCACTCGCGGTGATGCGCGCCGATGGCCTGCCCGACGAACGTAGTGCCCGCCATGGCGATGCCCACCGCGGGCATGTAGCAAAAGGATGTGAGCATCATGACGATCTGCGTGGAGGCGCCGTCGACGGTGCCCAGCCGCACCTGCATCAACTGAAACAGGGCGAAGCCGAGGATATCGGCAGCAATCAGCAATCCCATTGGAAATCCCAGCTTGAATTGGCGAAGCAGCGCGCGCGCATGCAGCCGGGTCGTGAGGTGAGAACCATAGCGCTCCCGGGTCGCGCGACCCAGGAACAATGCGGCCGCCGCCGCCACACCGATCAGCTGTGCGGCATCGGTCGCCCAGCCGGATCCGGCGATGCCCATCCCGAAGTCGAACATGAACAGCTGATTCAGCAAGGCATTCGCCACGGCGACGCTCAAAGTGACCCACAGCGTGATGGTCGGACGGCCGATGCCGTTGAAGAAACCAAGAAGCGACCACAAGGCGATGCCGAGCGGGCCGCCGACCATGCGCGGGAACCAGTATTCGAGAGCGAGCCGCAGGGTTTCCTGCGGAAGGTCGAAAGGCGCGAATATCCGCGAGCCCGTCAGCGCGAGCAATACGAACAAGGGTACGGTGAACAGCGACGCCCACAGGGCGGTCCAGGCGGCCTGCGATGCACGGGTGTACCGGCGGCCGCCGAAGGCTTGCGCCACCGATGTTTGCACCGATAAACCCACACCGCCAAATAGCAGCACGCAAACCAGGATGGGCCAGTACACTGCGCCGATGGCGGAGGTAGCCTCGGGGGACAACCGGCCGATGAACCAGGTATCGGTCGCGTTCAGCACCGCTTGCACGGCGCTGTTCAGCATGAAGGGGAAGGCCAGCGCGGCCACGGCCCGGTAGTCGAGCCGCGGGCGGCCGCCGGAGCTCAGCGTCTGTCCGGGGAGTAGTTTCATGGGCGCGTCCATCCCGCGTAGGATGAATGAATGAAGCCGAAGATGCGACGCAATTTGCCCGGGACATTCATGACGCAGGAACTTGGGGATGGCGCTTGGCGACTGTCTCGCAGCGACGCCACACCCATGGATGTATTTCTGCGGGGTGCGGAATCCGCCGCGGCCGAAGCTCTTCGGTCTCCCTCGGTCCGCGACATCGGCATCGAGTGGCGCGAAGATGCGGTGGTGCTGACCATGACGTCGGCCGAGCAGCCCAGAATCATCTCGGCGCGAAGCGCGATCGTGCACGAACCCCTGGCGCGCCTCTACGAAGCCTTGCCGCTGGTCATTCTCGACGCGAAGGCGAGGCGCTTTTGGCGACGTGTGTTTCGTCTCGTTCGCATTCCCGGCGGCCGCTACCTGCTCGGCGCTTTGGCGCGCCGCGACCGCCATCGGCATTGAATCCGCGATCTGCATCACAAGAACCAGCGACTATTGTCAAGGGGTTAGGGAAAACCCTGTAGTTGTTAGGTTGAATTGCGACTCTCGTCAAAGCTGCGCCGGCAGGTTTGAAGCACATTGACCCGTGAATTCAAAACCCCGAACCCGCTAGGGTGGCCGCAGCGATGGAAATCAAGCCGACCGCCATCGAGAGCCGCGCCGCAGACGCCTCGTTCGACCCCTATGGCCGTCTGCTTCGCATGCTCATGCCCAGTTTGCAAGGCGTGGTCGTGCACGACGGTTTCTGCAACCTGGTCTGGGCGTCGGACGAGTTGGACCTCGCGGATGAGTCCGACCTCATCAAAATTGCCATTGCGAACGCCCTCTCGGACACCGCGGAATTCGCCGGCATCGTGCGTACGCTCGATGCAGACCGCGCCGTCTACACCTTCGCGATACGCGGCGAACATATCGACTTGCTCGGCGTGGTCAGCCTGATCGCACGATTGTCCGGCAAGCAGACCGAGGCGCGTCCGCTGCAGACCGTGCGCCAGTTAGTGCAGCCCGCGCTGGAGTGCCTGCGGCGTGAGCTCTCGCTGCGTTCGAGATTGGGTTCCCGCGAACGCGATCTCGACGTGCGCGAACGCGACCTCGATCTCATGCTGGAAATTTCCTCGCACCAGTCGGCGGCTGCGAGCGACAGCGACGAATTCGGGCTCATCTTGAAGACCGGGCTCGAGCGCATGGGCTGTGCCCTCGCGGCGTTGTGGGTGCCCGACAAGAATATCGCCCTGTCGTTGACGCGCAGCGGTCAGCCCATGTCGCCGGAATCGCTGCACCGAGCCGAGCGTCATTTGATGGCGTGGATGCAGCTGCAGCAGCGCACCATCGTCATCAATCATATTTCCAAGGTCGCGAGCGACGTCGCGGCTCCTTACAAGATCTTGGCCTGCCCCGTGCGGCACCCCTCGGAACGGGTCATGGGCGTGCTCGCTCTGTTCAATCCGCCGAGCGCCGAGGACTTCGATCTGCATCAAACGCGCATCGCCGAAGTGCTGGCAAAGAGAGCGACCAGCATCATCCAGGCGCAATACGATTCCAGCACCGGCCTCATGACCCGCCAGGCGTTCGAGCGCCAGGCGTCGGCGCTGCTCGCACCGCCGACTTCCGCGGAAACGCACGTCATTCTCTATCTCGACATCGATCGGCTGCATGTCATCAACGAAACTTTCGGCATGCACGTGGGCGACGATGTGATCGTCAGTGTCGCCGAGTGCATGGCCAAGTCCTTGCCCGCAGGGGCCTTGTCGGCCCGCATTTCCGGCGATCGGCTCGCCGCCCTCATCCCGAATTCCGACATGAGCGCAGCGGCGATCGTCGCCGAAAAAATTCGCGCCGCCGCCGGCGCCATCGTGCCGCGTGCCGGTCAGGGTTCCTTCGAAGTGTCCGCCTGTCTCGGCGTCGCGCCCATAGGCCGTTCCGACAACCCGCTCGCCCACGCGCTCGCCACCGCGGAGATCGCCTGCAAGGCGGCCAAGGATCGCGGCCGCAATCGGGTGGAGATGTTTCAGGATTCCGACCAAAGCATCATCCGTCGTCACACCGACATCTTGGTCATCGGCAAGCTGCGCGACGCGCTCGGCAACAATAGTTTCCGCCTCGATGCGCAGCCCATCCTGCCGTTGCGCGGAAACTACGGCCGTCCGCGCTTCGAGCTGCTGATACGCATGTTGGGCGATCGCGGCGAAATCATTCCGCCCGGCAAATTTCTCTCCGCCGCCGAGCGTTATCAGCTCATGCCCACCGTGGACCGCTGGGTGGTGCACCGCGCCTGCGATCTGCTCGGCGAACACAGCGCGTCGGTCGGCGAGGATATCGCGCGCTTCGCTATCAACCTTTCCGGCCAATCGTTGCAAGACGAGTCGTTTCTGGAGTTCGTGATCGGAGAGATCAAATCCAGCAGCCTGCCGCCCGGAGTTCTGTGCTTTGAATTGACCGAAACCGCGACCATCGGCAATCTCGTGAAGGCTCAGAATTTCATGCGCCGCCTGCAGGATCTCGGCTGCCAGTTCGCGCTCGATGATTTCGGCACGGGAGTCAGTTCGCTGGCGTACCTCAAGGACCTGTCGGTCAACTATCTCAAGATCGACGGCAGTTTCGTCCGCGATGCGATCACCAACTCGCGCTCCGAATCGATGATCAAAGCCATCGCGCAGCTTGCGAAAGTCATGTGCATGGAAACCATTGCGGAATACGTCGAGACCGACGTATTGCGCGCGCGCATGGCCGACCTAGGCGTCGACTACGGCCAAGGATTTGCGATGGGCAAGGCGCAGCCTCTCGAGGATCTGCTGCGTGAGCTTGCCATCTACGAAGCCACCGTCAGCGATTGGGCCGGGGTGTCGGATTCCGCGACTGGCCAGGCCGCGGCCCGGCAGTAGGGTCAGAGCAGTCCTACAGCGACTTGCAGAAAAACGCCCACAGCGGGGAAGCTTGGGGCGTGCGCTAATAACAACATAAACCAACCGGACGGAGCCATTCCATGCTGATACTCACTCGCCGCACCGGTGAAAGTCTGCGCATCGGCGACGACGTGGAAGTGACCGTGATGGCGGTGAACGGTTCGCAAGTTCGCATCGGCATCAAGGCGCCCCGCAATATCGCCGTCGATCGCGAGGAGATTGCGGAACGCAAACAGCGCGAACGAGAACCCGCGCCGTAGTTCGCCGCTGCTGAATCACCGGCGCCCGCTTCTTTAACCCATCGCCGGGAAATTCGCAAGAATTTCCCGGCGATAGTTGCGCGCCCTTATCTGCCTCTTGTAATTGATGCCCGCTTCGGGCACACAATAGGCAGTACCAATATCGATCAATAAGACCAACCTCAGGACAATTGCCGCCGATGGTCGGCCGTCGGCGTGCGCGCTATTCATGACCACTTCAACGTATGCGCCCGAGCTACTCGTGCAAACTTGGTTCAATACGGATCGGCCTCTGCTGCTGTCCGCTCTGCGCGGACGAGTGGTCGTGCTCACCGCGTTTCAGGTGTTGTGCCCGAACTCGATCGGCGCAGGCATTCCCCAGGCGCAGAGAATTTACGAGACCTTCGAGCCCAAGGATGTGGCGGTGATCGGCCTGCACGCCACGTTCGAACATCACGATGCCTTCAATACCGCGGTGCTCAAGGCATTCATCCATGAATATCGCCTGAAATTTCCGATCGCGCTCGATCAGCCGAATCCGACGAGCCCGATCCCGCACACCATGGAGCGATACAAGATGCGCGGCACGCCCAGCCTTGTGTTGATCGATCGGCACGGACTCGTGCGCAAGCATGCCTTCGGTGCGGTGGACGATTTGCGCATTGGAGCCGAGATCGGCGCGCTCACGCAGGAATCGGACACCGCCGCGCTGACCCGCAGCTCGGCCGCCTAGGAGCCTGTCTGACTCCTGGCCCGAGCGAAATCAATTGGCCAGAACGAAGCGGATTCGGACGCGGGCACGCTGCGCAACGTTCTTGGCGTCGCGCACGACTGGCTTGTAGCGCCATTGCGTCAACGCACTGATCGCGGCGTCTTCGAACACGCCGGGAGCGCTGGCGGCGTGGACCGCAATGTCCTTGACGGCGCCGCTTTCGGCGACGGTGAAATCCAATTCGACCCAACCCTGGATCTTGCTCACCCTCGCCTTCGCCGGATAGACCGGCGTCACCGACTTGACGAGAGTGAGGTCGCCGGCGGCCACGACGTTTGCCAGGAATTGCTGCCTGGCGGCGGCGGCGTCCAGATCGTGCAGCACCGAATTGGATTCAGGCGAAGCAAAGCCGATCGCGCCTGCTTCACCCAGCCAGCTCCGCGCCGCATCGTACTGCTCGAGGCCGAGGGCAAGGCGCGCCTTGGCCACGAGGCGCGTGCCGAGATCCTGCATCGCGGAGGCGAGACCGGCATAGCTTGGATCCAAGCCCCGCAAGGTTACAAGATAATATTTGGCACTGTCGTTGGCCGGTTCGATGAGCCGATCCTGCTGCAAGCGCTCCTTGGCGTTCTTCAGGAGCTCTGCCCAGGCGTCCGCGTCCGCTTCCCTGCGCGCGGCAGTCAGCAGGTCTTGCAGCGTCCCGACGTCGTGCGCGTTTGCAATGCCTTTGGCTGCCTCGAGCCAGCGGGATGCATGCGCAAAATCTCGGGCGTCGATGGCACTGTGCACTTTCGTCATCATCCGCACTACGAGCGTCCTTTCGACGTCCTGGGCGGCACTGTTATTCGGATCGAGCCGCAACGCCTCCCGAACATAAAAGAGCGCGCTGTCTTTTTCCGGGTCGATGATGTGCGCGTCGTTCATGCGTAGTGCGGCTTCCCTGAGCAAAGGCGTCACTCTGTCCTCCGCGGCCTTGGGCTCATTGCGCGCCCGCAGCGCGGCCTGCGCCGACTTCATACGCTCGCGCGATTTGGCGAGCTGCGCCGACAAGAACGCAATGCGGCCGCTTTCAACACCCGATTTGCGCGCCGCTTCGATCGCAACCGCCGCTTCATCGAGACGTTCCTCGAGCAGGGCGTTCTCGGCTCTGGCGAGCACTCGTTCGCGGACTTCCGCGAGCCCGGCGCGGGCTATCGGATCGCCGGGGTTGTGCTCCTGTGCTTGGCTGTAGAGCTCGAGCGCATTGTCGCCGACGGGCTCCGTCAGCCGATTGTCCGACAACGCCGCGGCGGCACTCGCGAGCAGCGTAGATTCGGCGGCCGGACGCGCGGCAGCGCCGGCGCGCGGCGCGGCGGGGTCGACATCTCTGCCCCGGTGCATCACCCAGGCAGTAACCGCGATCACACCCACGACGCTTATCGCGCCGCCGATCAGCGCACCGCGATTTGATCGCGGATGGGGTTTGATCGGCGGGACCGCCGCGGAGCGCTTGCGCTGCTCATCAAATTTCTTGACTGCGGCATCCGCGAACAGCTTTGCCCGGCCCGGCGACATGGGCTTGTGGATGAACCGATAGACGACGCCTGCGCTGATCAATCCGGCAAGCGAGGTTTCCGCATCTCGATTGCCGGCGACCACGACCACGAGATCGGGAAATTGCCGTTTGATCTGTCCGACGAATTCGCTCGCCGTCTCGTTCAAGCCCTGCACGTCGAGCACCAAAATGCCCACTTCGCCGGCCACCAAAAGATCGCTGACCTTGTCGGGTGAGGAGACATGCCACAGCCGCCGCGCGCCGCCCACTGCCTCGCGCAGGGTCTGCAGAAATACTTCGTCACTGGTCAACACGACGAGCTCGACGATCTCGCTCGCCAGGCTGAACCGCAGGGCGTCCAGCGTGCCACCCTCTTCGTCGGAAGCTAGCACCGGTTGTTTCCTATTATTGAGTTCCGCCGCACCGCAACAAAAGTTGCACCAGTCGTTGCGCTAAGTCGTCAGGCTAGTGTCATTCCGCGGGCGACGCTATACGATACGGAGTCTCGGGCGGCAGACAATGTCTGTTGCACTGCGTCAAGTAAATTCTGTGACTGGACACTCACTTGAGGCGCGCGAGCGCCCATGGACGGGGGAGCATTGAGCAGTTCAATCGGGATTACATCGAAATTGCCTGCGAACCAGCGCGCTGCGCTGGAACAGTTGCTGTTCTTCAACGTCAACCAACACCGCGTGCGCGTCGGGATCCAGCAATCCATAGAAACCTATGGAGTGCCGGAAATCTACGAGCATGACGGCGGCCTGCGGGTCCGCGTGGGCGACATCGACGGAGTGCAAACGCTGTTCGCGATCTCCGACATGGGAATACCCGTGGGCGTTGCCGTCTTCGTCCGCTCGGCGCATGAACGCTTCGCCGTACTGCATCTCGGGGTGGATCCGCGCTTGAGCGCAACCCCGGAGGTGAACACCCGGGTGCTCCTCAAGCTGATGCACGAGATTCGCAGTGCCGCACGCCGCACGCGCGGAGTCGACCGCATCGAATTGGTGTACAAGGATCGCCACGCCGTGCGCCTGCACGGCTGAAACCCCGAGCGCCCGATGGCGAGCAAACCCAACCTTCGAAAGCTCGGAGCGCAGCGTCATGCCGACGGCAAGCTGCGCTGCGCGTGGTGCCCGGCGGATCCCCTGTACCTCGCCTATCACGATAGCGAATGGGGGGTGGCGCTGCATGATGACGCTGCGCTCTTCGAGATGCTGTGTCTGGAAGGTGCGCAAGCGGGCTTGAGCTGGCTCACCATCCTGCGCAAGCGCGTGACGTACCGCAAGGCATTCGACGGTTTCGACGCCGAGAAAATGGTCCGCTACGGCGCCGCCAAACGCCGGCGCTTGATGCAGGATCCCGGCATCGTCAGAAATCGCCTCAAGGTGGAGGCCTTCATTTCCAACGCCAAGGCCTACCTCGAGATCCGCAGTTCCCTAGGCTCTTTCGACGACTACCTCTGGCAGTTCACTGGGGGCAAGGTGTTGCGCCGCCGGCCCCTGTATTTGAGCGGCGTTGCCCAGTCGACGATTCACAGCGACGCGATGAGCAAGGATCTCAAACGGCGCGGTTTCCGCTTCGTCGGATCGACCATTTGCTATGCGTTCATGCAGGCCGTGGGAATCGTCGATGAACATCAACGCTACTGCTGGGCGGCAGGCAAAGCGCCGTGAGTCGCGTCTCGTCGATCGTCCGCGCCGTCTGAGCCGTCGGGAGTCGGCCAGTAGTACAAGTCGATCACGGGTGTGCCTCGGGCGGGTCGAGCGTCATCCTGTGATCTCGCAGAATTGCGATGCAGACGTCCTCTTCGCGCGGCAGGGCGCGCATGTGCGCGAGCCGTGCGCGCGCACGCGCGTTCTTGGTCCAGGGCAGGAGCGGATTGTCGATTTTGGCCGCCGCCGCCGCGCGCCATTCCAAAACATGCCGCCTCTCGACAATCGCCCGAGCCTCCTTGCTGTCGGGCGCGAGCAGGTGTCTCTCGATGCTGAAACCCGCCATTTGCGCGGCGATGGTGTCGCTCCGCTGCATGGTCTTCGACAATTTCATGCAAAGCTCCCGCCGCTCCGGGGCAGCATTGGATTCCCGGCAGACCTCCGCCAGCGCCGTAAAGGGCGGAATGATCTCGCCACTCGCGATTCCGCTGGCGGTGGTCAGCCTCGCCGAGTCCGACCCGGCGAAACCGCCCGGGAGCTGGTCGCGCGCCGCATCCAGAGCATCGACCATCAGCACCACGGTGCGGTTCCAATAGAAATCGAAGCGCGCCGCGCGGGCCATGTCCGCGAGAATCCGGTCCACCTCCATCGAGTCCCGGTCCTTCTGCGCCGTGGCCAGCGTTTGCAGCCAGGCCGCGCCATTGTCCGCGTCCACCCAGCGCAAGACCGTTGCCGCGTCGCGAATGTCGCAGGTGGGCGTGCCCGAGCACAATTGCAGATGCAGCCAGCCGATGCTCGCGTCCTGCGGAGCCAACTCGCTGGCGCGAGCCGCCAGCTCCAGCGCCGACGGCTTAGGGTTGAGGCTGGCTGTCTTTTCGCCGTACCCCGGGCCCGAGTAGCGCAGCGCCGCCGCTGTCGCCAGCGAATTCGCGTCAGAGCGAGTACTGAGAATCGCGGCGGCGTCCGCCCGCGAGATCTGGTATTTGGCCTCTGCGGCGTGAGGATGGGGTCGGGGCGTGGCCGTGCCGGGCGCTGGCACGGCGGGCGTCGCCGCGCCGGCGGCGCTCGGCGCAACCGGAGAGTGGGTCGTTGCGAGTGCAAGGACCAGCAGGCAGCACTTGACCATGTACCTACCCCAAGGTCCTCGACTATTGGCGCGAACCGGCAGCCGTGAGGCCCGCGGTGATAGCCAATCGCATGGCGTCCTCGACCGAAATGTCCAGAGGCTCGATGCGTTCGCGCGGCAGATAGATGGTGTACCCGCCGAAGGCGTAGCTCATGGGGAAATACACGGTCACCCAGTCTTGACCGCCGTGCGCCAGCAGCACGGACGGCACGTCTTCACGAGTGACGAAACCGATCGCGTGCACATCCGCGAATCGGGCCAACACCACGCGCTGCAAGTCCCGCTTCTCACCGCTGCCGGACGGCAGCAAGCTGACGACGTCGCGAAATCCGCCATAGAGGGTCTTCACGAACGGTATCCGGCCCAAGAAATCATCCCAATACCTGAGCAAGATCTTGCCGGCATAGGCGTTGACCAAGCTGCCGATGACCAGCAGCAGCGCGAATCCGGCGACCAACCCCAAGCCCGGCCAATAATGCTCAGGGCTCACGACCCCCAACGCAATCAAAGCGCGCCGCAGCCACCCTTCGACCGTTTGCACCAGCCACCAGATCACATAGATGGTCAATGCCAGGGGCAATACGGTCACCAAGCCGCTCATGGTCAGCGTTAAGATCTTGCGCATGGGTCAATCATCGCATGATCGGGCTCAGCGCGCCGCAACCGCACAGAACGTCTGCGAAGTCCGCTGATATTCACCGCTCTGGACCAGCGCGGCATTTTTCTGATTCCATACGTAATACTGCGTGACCACCGCCGCACCGCGTACGCGGGTTACGCTCAGCAGTCGGCTGTCGCGCCGGAATAGCAGCGCTTCCTCGACACGGCACGGCAGCGTCTCCTCGGGTTCGGCAGGCGCAGCACCCTGCGGGGCTCGCAGAGGCAGTTCCTGGACGGCCCCGGTGTGCCAATCGACCAGTATGAGCCGGCCGCACGTCAGGCCGCACCTCGTCAAACTGACCGTGACATGTCCCGCGAAGTTCGGACCGCTCGACAGTGTGCGCTGTACGATCTCAAGATCGCCCTCGGACAGCTCGCTTCCCCCGAAATCGACCTTAGGTGTAGCGTCGTCGTCGAAGGCCGCGCTTGGGTATTCGGAGAATCGCGGCGCGCTCAGCGGCTCCGGATCGTCGCCGGCGGCAAGACCGCGGATCCGGTCTATCCGCTCGGCAACCTCATCCGTCAGAAACCAATCGTCGATCGTCACCACGGCGCGCGGAGCCCTTGCGGTAATGGTGACTGGGATCAGCATGTGATCCTCACACTTGCCGATATCGTGCGACGCGCACAGGCTGTACTGCGTGTACGCTCCATAGACGTTCGGCGCACCAGGCTCGTTGGGCGCAGAGAACACGAGGTAGCGGCCGGGCGGCACGTTGACGGTGAAATTCGCCTGCCCGCGTACCAGCTGCACGGAATGGATTTTCGAGGTATCGACGTCCGAGGCAAACACGGTCATCGACGGTACGAGCTGGGCGGGAAAGGTAACTGCGCCCTCGATCGCCCCCGCGCCGGCACCGGCGCAGAGGCCGAGCGACACCGCGGCCGCTTGGACCAAGCGCACGAGAACCTGATACCCCAAGGCGGCGACTCTCCCAAGAATTCAATTCGTCCCTCATGGTAGCGACGCCCGATGTTGCACGCCAGTGCCTGGGAGCCTGTCCGATTGCACCCTTCTGCATATCTCTGTCAGGATGTTTAGGCTCGAGCATCACCGGACTTAAGGGGGGACCGAACATGTCATCAGTCGCAAGGGTCACGGAAATCATCGCTTCGTCCAAGAAGAGTTTCGACGACGCCCTCGAGAATGGCGTGAAGCGCGCCACCAAGACTCTCAAGAACGTCGCGGGCGCCTGGGTGGCAAGCCAGGACGTGGTCGTCGCCAAGGGCAAGATCGCCGAGTATCGCGTGCGGCTGAAAGTGACCTTCGTGCTGGCCGAATAATCGCCTCCTAGGGCTGGCGCGGAAGAATGAACCGCAGCCCCTGATAATTCAGCACCACGCCGTCGCGCCGGATGTGTTCGACGGTGGGACCTTCCTGCAACCTGGCGCCTTCGTGATACTTGCGCGTGTTGACGTAGACGAAGCGGTCGGCCGCCTTGGTCCCATAAACATGAACATCGAGGTGCAGCTCGGGTAGCGCCTGTGCGCCGGTCAAATTGATTTCGTTGATCGAGGGCAGTATTTCCTGGTCTGCTTTCGAGTCTCCGTCGCTCAACAGCGGGTCCGGGTGGTGCGCGGCGCGCGCGGCCCCGATGCCCGCTCCGCCGGCCGAGGCCCTGTGGACGGTCGGCGGCTCCAGGGGTGCGGCGGCCTCGCCGGACGCGACCGGAATTTCCTGCGCGTACACCGGCGCGGTGTCCAACGGGCTGAAGTGGGTTTCGGGCGGCGCGGCGGCCTCGGGTGCGGATGCCGGGACTGCCTGTTGAGACGCCTGCGCCGTCGGAGCGCTCTTTCGCATCAGAACGAAGGTCAATACCAGCAGATTGATGCCGAGCAGCACGCCCAGCGCGATTGCCCAGACGGGCAGGCGGTTGCGCCGCGGACCCGAGCGCGTGTCCATCAGCCCCGGCACGGATTGCCGCTGACGTTCGATTTCCGATTTCTTGAGAGCGTCGAGAATGAAGGACATGAATGTTCCTAGCTGCCGCGCGGTGTGTTGGGCAGCAATAACGGCGAACCGGGCTCGGCCAACGCGGTGTCGAGCATGACTTGGGTCTGTACTCCCGCAATGCCATCGACATTGAGCCGATGTTCACGCTGGAAATTCTGCACGGCGATCGCCAATTCCTCATCGTAGACATCACCGTGTTCCGGATCCGACGCGGCGCCTTGAAGGGCGTTGAGGCTGCGGCGCAGCCATCGGACTTCGTCTCCTGTCATCCCCACCGACAAGAGCCGGGTGCGCGCGGTCTTGGGTTTCCACACGAGGGTGAATTCTCCGAACCAATCGCGCGACAGCTCGTCAAGAGGCACCCGCTCATCGTGCTCGCCCAGATTCAAGGTGGCGAATCGATCGTCGAGCGCGGACAGCACCACGCGATGCCGTTGTCCGTGATCGTCGGTCAGCGTCAGGATGGCGGGCCGGTTGAGGGCCCTGATTTGCGCCCAGGAGCCGCGTTGCTCCAGGCACGACAACCCCGCCTTCGCCGCCTGCCCGCAGGGGTTTTTGTCATCCGCCATGGCCGTTCCCCATAACGACAGCAGACGGCGGAACGCGGTTGCATCGCTGGTGTAGGCAGAGTTGGCGGCCAGCAGTGCGTTGATGGATGCAGCGACCGGCGCGGCCGCAGGACCGGGCGGCGTCGGCTTGAGCGGGGATGAGGAGGACGTCGCCACCGACGGAAGCGGAACAGGCGTTGCGGGGGTGGGCGGGACCGGCTTGTCGACGAGTGCGTGCAGGGGAGCAATTTGCCGCTGCCACAGTTGCCAGCCGCCGAAGGCGAGCAGCGCAATGCTTACGAGCCCGAGGGCCGCGGCGAGCCAGCCCAGCCACACGGGGAGGAACCGCCGGCCGTAGACCTCGCCCGCGGCAAGCCGCACCAGCGCAGCGGTGACTTTGCGTGTTTCCTGCGTATAGGCGCCCAGCAGGGCGCGGTCGCACGTCACATTGATCACCCGCGGGATGCCTGTCGACAAGCGGTGCACTTCGGCGAGCGCCGCGGGAGTGAAGATTTCCCCGGCGGCGCCGGCAATGCGCAGCCGATGGCGTATGTAGCCCCGGGTTTCCTCGCGCGACAACGGCTCCAAGTGGTATCGGCCGGTGATTCGCTGAGCCAGCTGGCGGAGCTCGGTGCGATCGAGCAATTCGCGAAGCTCCGGCTGCCCGATCAAAATGATCTGCAGCAGCTTCTGCGTGGGGGTCTCGAGATTGGTGAGCAGCCGGACCTGTTCCAACACCTCGGCGGACAGATTCTGCGCCTCGTCCACGATCACGATGATGCGCCGGCCTTCGGCATGGGCTGCCAGCAGCCGGCGATTCAGCGCATCGACCATCTGTTTGACGCTGTCGCGATCGGCATCCGCTATGCCGAGTCCCAGCTCTTCGCAGATGGTGAGCAGAAATTCGACGGGGGTCACCCGCGGATTCAATATGACGGCGACATCGGCATGATGCGGAACGCGCGACAGCAGGGTGCGGACCACGGTGGTTTTGCCCGTTCCCACTTCCCCGGTCAATTGAATGAAACCCCCGGATTCGTTGATGCCGTACAGCAAATGCGCCAGAGCTTCGGCGTGGCGCTCGCTCAAATAGAGATAGCGCGGGTCCGGCGTGATGGCGAAGGGCTTTTCGTTGAGGCCGAAGAAGCTGAGGTACATGACTGCCTAGGATACCAACTCAGCCGCCGGATCCCGAGCCGCGCCCCGGCAAGAGGCTGGCGCGGGTCAGAATCTCCGATCCGAATCGGCCGCGGATGCTGTCGACGACCGTGTCCAACCGCGAACCGTGAGCCGGACCGCCTGCGAACAGGTCCGCTTGCATCGATATTTGCAGGTCGCCCACCCCGACTCCCAACAGCCGCACCGCGGCATCGGGCTGGGCCGCCAGCCATTGGTCGAGCAGAGCTTTCGCGGTGGCCGCTACGACGCCCGATTCCTGCGTCGGCCGTCCCAGAGCGCGCTGCCGAGTGTAGGTCGTGAAATCGGCGCGCCGGATCTTGACGCTCACTCTGCCGGCGGCGAGATTTTGCGCGCGCAGCCGCGAAGCCGCTCTATCCGCGAGGCGCAGCAACCGCACCGCGAGCGGCGCCGCCCCACGGATATCCGTGGCAAAGGTCTCCTCCGCGCTGATCGACTTCTCTTCTCGATTCGGCTCGACCGGCCGATCGTCCAGGCCGCATGCCCGGTCGTGCATGGTCTTTCCATGCTTGCCGAAGGCTCGCCACAATGCTTCGTCGCCGGCCAGACGCAAATCGCCGAAGGTCCGAATTCCCGCGGCATGCACCGCAGGCAGAGTCTTCGCTCCCACACCGAACAATTTCTCGATCGGCAGCCCGTCCAAGATCTCGCGCATATTGTCCGCGCCGATGCGGCACATTCCGTCGGGCTTGTTGAGGTCCGAGGCAATCTTGGCCAGTAGCTTATTCGGTGCGATTCCCACCGACGCGGTGAGCCCCGTGCGCCCGCGGATGCGGCGCCGGATTTCGCCGCCGATAAACTCCGCGCTCCCCAGCAGTTGCTGACTTGAAGTAACGTCGAGAAATGCTTCGTCCAGGGAGAGGCCTTCCACGAGCGGCGTGAATTCTCGAAAAATCGCGAACACCTGGTCCGAGACCTCTTTGTAGCGCGCCATACGCGGACGCACGCAGACGGCGTCGGGGCAGCGGCGCAACGCTTCGCGCATGGGCATGGCCGACCGAACGCCGAAGCGCCGCACGGCATAGCTGGCCGCGGCAACCACGCCGCGGCCGCTGATGCCGCCCACGATCAGGGGCTTACCTTTGAGTTCCGGGCGATCCTGCTCTTCCACGGACGCGTAGAAGGCGTCCATGTCGATATGCAGTATCGCGCGCATGTCATTCCACGGTGATGGTGATTTTCTTCGAGTGCAGCGGCGGATCGAAGGACATGTGCACGTAGTCTGCAAACACCAATTCAAGGGTGTGCTTGCCGGGCGGCAAGGTCAGCGTGGTCTCGGTCATACCCTTGCCGAAGTGCAGAATCTTGTCGGTCGCCGGCAGCGGCGCACCGAGCTTCAATTCGCTGAAGTCGGTGTCGACGATCAGATGATGATGACCCGTATTCTCGAATTTGACTCCCGCCGGCGCGACTCCCATACCCTTCAATCCAAAGCGTATGGTGATCGGCCCATGCACCGTCGCTCCGTTTTGCGGAGAGATGAAATACACCTCGGCATTCGGGGCGGGCGCGGTGCGTTCCTGCGCCACGGCAAGCGTTGCAATCAATGTGACGCCCAATGCGAGAAGTAGACGATTCATAGGCGGATCTCCTCTTAGGTGCGGCCGGTCAGCCCATATTACAGCTGCAGCACGGCACGATGCACGCTCGCGCCCGGCGAACTCATGAACCCGGGCCGGCGCCCGCGCAGAGTTCATGCGGTGCGAAGTCGTCGACATGGAGGAGATTCGAGACCTTGGCATCGTAATCGCGCAGCGCGGCACCTTCAGCCTCGTTCAAGATGCCGAGGCGAACGGCCTCTGAAATCTGCCCCGGCAAGTCGAGCGCCGTCACGCGGCCGGTCTTGACGCCGTCGACCCGGATGCGCTTTTCCAGGGATTCCGCGGCGGTCGATAGTATCAAGGCCTCCTGCAGCAGGCCGAGGGGGTTGTTCGGCGCCTGAGTCTTGTAAATATGCTGGGTCAACCGTTCCCGGGCGGCGGTCGGGTTCATGATCAGATCGACGATGTCGCGCCCCAGTCGGTCGCTTGGCGGAGAGTAGGTGAGTCCGCGCGGGAAGATGAGCAGCCGCAGGACCGCGGCCAGGGGACGATTGGGAAAATTGCGCAAGAACTGGTGCAGCTGCTCCTGTGCCTGGTAGAGCAGGCTGCGGCACGCCCATTCGACCAACGGCAGATCGGCCGCCTCGCGGCCCTGGTTGTCATGATGCTTCAATACCATCGAGGCCAGGTACATCGCCGACAGCACGTCGCCCAAGCGCGCCGATAGGGTTTCCTTCTTTTTGAGATAGCCGCCGAGCGCCAGCATCGCGATGTCGGCCGCCAGTGCAAATGACGCGCTATACCGGTTCACATGCTGGAAGTAGCGCGTGGTCGGTCCGGCCCGCGGTACTTTGGTGAAGCGCGCGAGCGTCAATCCCAACACGAGCGAGCGAGCGGCATTGGAGATGGCGAATCCGATGTGGCCCATGAGCGCCCGATCGAACTCGGCGATGCCGGCTTTGCGATCGGGATTGCGCGCCGCATTCATTTCGCGCAGCACGAAGGGATGGCAGCGGACCGCTCCCTGGCCGAAGATGATGAGGCTGCGCGTCAGGATGTTCGCGCCTTCGACCGTGATCGCGACCGGCACGATCTGGTAGCCGCGCCCCAGATAATTCCTGGGCCCCAGGCAAATACCCTTGCCGCCGTGCACATCCATGGCGTCATTCGCGATCAGCCGGCCCAATTCGGTCGCGTGATATTTCAGCATGGCGGACGGCACTGACGGCTTCTCTCCGCCGTCGATGGCTCCCGCGGTGACCGAGCGCCCGGCGTCCATGATGTAGGTTCGGGCCGCCATGCGTGCCAGGACCTGCTCGACGCCTTCGAAGCGGCCGATGGGCATGTTGAATTGCCTGCGGATGCGCGCGTACGCCGCCGATGCATACACGGCCGCCTGCGCGCCGCCGGTGGCGCTCGACGGGAGCGAAATACAGCGGCCCACCGACAGCTGTTCGACCAGCATGCGCCATCCCTGACCGGCCATGGTGAAACCACCGATGATGGCGTCGATGGGCACGAACACGTCATGTCCCTGAATCGGTCCGTTCTGGAAGGGGACGTTCAGCGGAAAATGCCGCCGGCCGATCGTGACACCGGGAGTATCCCGCGGAATCAATGCGCAGGTGATGCCGAGGTCGGTGCGTTCACCCATGAGCCGGTCGGGATCGAACAAGCGAAAGGCGAGCCCGACCACGGTGGCGACGGGCGCCAGGGTGATGTAGCGCTTCGAGAAATTCAGCTTGATGCCGACGATTTCCGAACCCTGCCACCGGCCTCTGCAGATGACGCCGGTGTCGGGAATGGAGGCGGCATCCGAGCCCGCGCGAGGACCGGTGAGGGCGAAGCAAGGTACTTCCTCGCCGCGCGCGAGGCGCGGCAGGTAATGATCTTTCTGCGCTTCCGTGCCGTAATGCAGCAGCAGTTCCGCCGGCCCCAGCGAGTTCGGCACCGCAATGGTCGAGGACGCGAGCCCCGAGCGTGAGGCAATCTTGATTAGTACGCAGGAATGCGCATACGCCGAAAATTCCAGACCGCCGTAGTGCCGCGGAATGATCATCCCGAAAAACCCTTTGGCCTTGATGAACTTCCACACCTCGGGCGGGAGATCCGCGCGGACGTGCGTGATGTCCCAGTCATCGAGCATCGCGCACAAGTCTTCGCATGGTCCGTCGAGAAACGCCTGCTCCTCTGCGGTGAGCGCCGGCGCTTTGGCCGACATGAGCTTTTGCCAATCCGGGCCGCCCGTGAACAATTCTCCATCCCACCACACGGTGCCCGCGTCCAGCGCTTCGCGTTCGGTCGCGGACATCGGCGGCAGGAGTCTGCGGTAGCTCCGCAGGAACGGCCGCGTCACGGCCCGCAGCCGCAAGGGCCGGATGTTCAGCAGCAACAATGCAGCGTAGGGGACGGAGAGAAGGATCTTCCACCACGCGGGCGCGCTTCCGAGCGCGAGGTAAGCCAACAGCAGTATTCCGAGAGCCCAGGAGCTCAAGGCAAGACTCGCGCGGCGATAGGCGAGAATCAGCAGCGCCCCTAAGAACAACGCAGCCCAGGCTAGAAAAACAGCCGTGCCATGGGCAACGTCGGTCATCGGATCTGCTTCACGTCACATCAGATTCAAGTCAGATCGAATTCAGATCAGATCTTTGACGCCATCGCGCTCTTCCAGCAATTCGCGATGCGTCGCCTGCATCTTCTCGCGGCTGAAATCGCTGATGCTCAATCCCTGAACGATGCTGTACTCGCCGTTTTTGCAGGTCACCGGATAGGAATAGATCACTCCCTCCGGAATTCCATAGCTGCCGTCGGAGGTGACCGCCATGCTGACCCAATCGTCCGGCGGCGTGCCCAGCATCCAATCGTGAACATGGTCGAGCGCGGCCGATGCCGCGGAAGCCGCGGAAGAAGTGCCGCGCGCCTTGATGACCGCCGCGCCGCGCTGCTGCACCGTCGGTATGTAGGTGTCCTTGAACCAACTCGGCTCCACCACGGATAGAGCCGGTTTGCCGTCGACAGTGGCGTGATGCAGATCAGGGTACTGGGTCGCCGAATGGTTCCCCCAAATGATGATCTTCCTGACCTTCACCAAGGGCGCCCCGCTCTTTTCGGTGAGCTGTGCCAATCCCCGGTTGTGATCCAATCGGGTCATTGCCGTGAATCGATTGGGCGGCAAGGAGGGGGCGTTGCGTTGCGCGATCAGTGAATTGGTATTGGCCGGGTTGCCCACCACGAGCACGCGCACGTCGCGGCTCGCGACCGCGTCCAGCGCCTTGCCCTGCGCCGAAAAAATCTTGGCATTTTCCAGCAATAGGTCCTTGCGCTCCATGCCGGGACCGCGGGGCCGCGCACCGACCAGCATGGCGAAGTTGCAATCTTTGAACGCGACTGCGGCGTCGCTCGTCGCGGTTACCTTATTGAGAGTCGGAAAGGCGCAGTCGTTCAACTCCATCACGACGCCCTGCACCGCCGCGCTCGCCGCCGGGATCTCCAGCAGATTCAAGTTGATCGGCTGATCGGCGCCCAGCATTTGACCCGACGCGACGCGAAACGCGAGCGCATAGCCGATATTTCCGGCC
>Ga0210406_10002867_pt1 | contig 19265 bp, 20 predicted proteins | sample IncBWC30MmetaG_FD_155454 | JGI IMG/M metagenome (GOLD analysis project Ga0210406, IMG submission 155454) | Forest soil microbial communities from Barre Woods Harvard Forest LTER site, Petersham, Massachusetts, United States - Inc-BW-C-30-M | ecosystem: Environmental > Terrestrial > Soil >... | reverse complement strand
CTTCTTGGCCAAATCCAGACCGATCGTTGTAACCTCTTTCATGGCTGGCTCCCGTCCGTTGGCGTTATCGAAAACCCAACTTTGGCACATCGATGCCGTAAGGGGGCCATCCACCCCATCATTGCGAGGCGCGCCTTTCGCGCCGAAGCAATCTCGACCGATCGAGCGCTCGGCCGCCAGAGATTGCTTCGCTGCGCTCGCAATGACGGCCATAAATTAACGAGCAAGAGGCCGTGCCGCAAAATTCCCCTGCCAATTCCGCTGCCGGCCTCCCTCAGAACGTAGCCAAGCCATTGACAAGATATGAATTTGACGGTGCCGTTCGCGTTTCTCCCTGCTGTCAGGGAGGAGACGGCGTAAACGGGAGGGATCAATGAGGCTTGAAGACAAGGTTGCGCTGATCACCGGGGCCGCGTCCGGCATGGGTGCCAGCATGGCGCGCATCTTCGCCCGCGAGGGCGCAAAGGTGGTCGTCGCCGACATGCTGGAGGAGGAGGGCAGGGGGGTCGTCGCCGACATCACCCGGGCGAATGGTGCTGCGATCTTCCGCCGTCTCGACGTATCGAGCGAGGCGGAGTGGAAGGCGACCGTCGAGGCCACCCTTGCCGAATTCGGCAAGCTCGACATCCTCGTCAACGATGCCGGGCTCTCCGGCAGTGCCGTCGAGGATCTCTTCGACACCGCGGCCTGGGATCAGCTGATGGCGGTCAATGCGCGTGGCGTCTTTCTGGGGATGAAGTTCGCGATCCCGATCATGAAGGCGGCGGGCGGCGGCTCGATCGTCAACATCTCGTCGATTTCCGGCATCACCGGGCAGCACCACGTCCATGTCGGCTACAACGCCTCGAAGGGCGCGGTGCGCACGCTGACCAAGGCGGCGGCGGTGCAGCATGGCGCCGATAATATCCGGATCAACTCGGTTCATCCCGGGCTGATGCCGCCGATGCGCTCGTCAAAGCGGACCGCCGACCCGGAGGTCCGAGCGCGGATGCTGCGCCAAGTGCCGATGGGCCGCGCCGGCCGGGTCGAGGAAGTCGCCAACGCCGTGCTGTTCCTCGCCTCGGACGAGGCCTCCTACATCACCGGCGCGGAACTCTGGGTCGACGGCGGGTACCTGGCGACTTAGTGCTGCTGCCTCACGGAGCTTTACCCGAGGGTCATCTCGGGTAGGGTGACGACACGCACGCCGGCCGCTTCGAGGCCCTGCCGCGCGGCACGGGCGACGATCACGCCGCTCGGCTCGTCGCCGTGGACGCACAATGTATCGAGGCGTATCTTCAGCCGCTTGCCGTTGCGCGAGACGATCTCGTCGTTCACGACCATGTTGACGACGCGCTCGCGAACCACATCGGGCTCGTGGAGCACGGCACCCGGCACTTTGCGCGAGGTCAGGTTGCCGTCATCGTCATAGAGCCGGTCGCAGAAGCCCTCGCGCGCCACCGGCAGCCCGAGTTCGCGGCCCGCCGTCTCCATCTCGGAACCGGCGAGTGCGACGTAAATAATGTCGCGGTCGACCGTCTTGATCGCGCGGCCGATCGCCAGCGCCAGTTCGAGGTTCTCGGCGGCCATGTTGTTCAGCGAGCCGTGCGGCTTCAGATGCGTCACCTTGGCGCCGGCATAGCACGCCATCGCCTGCAGCGCGCCGATCTGGTAGGCGATCATATATTCGAGCTCGCGCGGGTCCATGTCGATGCGCCGCCTTCCGAACCCCCACAAATCGTTGAAACCCGGATGCGCGCCGATGCTGACCCCCTCGGCGACCGCCTGGGTGACAACCCGCTGCATCGTGACCGGGTCGCCGGCATGGAACCCGCAGGCGATGCTCGCCGAGCGGATGATCTTGAGCAGCCCGGCATCGTCGCCGATGTCGTACGCACCAAACCCCTCGCCCATATCGGCGTTGAGATTGATCGCTTTTGCCATGCTTCCTCCTTCGAAGCGTCCCGTACTGTACCAGGGAAAGCGATGAAAGTGCGCTTCCTCGCGGCGGGAGACCGCGCCCTCGTCGTCGAATTCGGCGACCGCATCGACCGGGCGCTCAGCGCCGAGGTGCTGCGGCTCCATGCGAGCCTTCGTTCGAGCGGGCTCGTCGAGACAGTTCCGAGCTTTCGCTCGCTGATGGTGCATTATGACCCGCTGGTGACCACCGGCACCGCTCTCGAGCATGCGATCTCGATCCTGCTCGATCGCGAACCCGGCTCGCGCAGCACCGGCACTCTGTGGCGGGTGCCGGTCTGTTACGACGGCGAATTCGCTCCCGACCTGGCCGAGGTGGGTCGTCTCACCGGGCTCTCGCCGGGCGAGGTGGTGGCACTGCACAGCGCCACCCGCTATCACATCTACATGCTCGGGTTTCTGCCGGGCTTTCCCTATATGGGCGACCTGCCGGCGCGACTGGCGCTGCCGCGTCGCGCCGATCCCCGGGTCCGCGTCCCTACCGGCTCGATCGCCATCGCCACGACTTTGACCGCGATCTACCCCTATGAATCGCCCGGCGGTTGGCACCTGATCGGGGCGACGCCGATCCGTCTGTTCGATCCTGAACGCGCACAGCCGGCCCTTTTCACACCTGGCGACGCGGTCCAGTGCGAGCCGGTCGATGCGGTGGCGTTTGCGTCGATCAAGACGGCGGTCGACAATGGCAGCTACCAGATCGCGAGCGAGCCAATCGCTGGATGACGGCCGCATTGAAAGTGTTGGCACCGGGTCTGCACACGACGGTGCAGGATCTCGGCAGGCCGGGCTACCAGGCCATCGGCGTCCCGGTTTCAGGGGCACTCGACGGGTTCAGTCTGCGACTGGCCAACGCGCTCGTCGGCAATTTCTCGGGCAGCCCGGCGCTCGAGATTCTGCTCAGCGGACCCACTCTCGAAGTCGCCGCCGACACCGTGCGGGTCGCGCTTGCCGGTACCGGCGCGAGCCTCGAAATTGGTGCGGAGAAACCGAGGGTGATCGGCGCCGGGCAGAGCCTGACATTGCCGCGCGGCGAGGTCTTCCAAATTGTCCCCGGCGAGCAATCCGCCTGCTGCTATCTCGCCGCTGAGGGCGGCATCGCCGTGCCCCTGGTTCTCGGCAGCGCATCGACCTATGTGCGCGCCGCGATCGGCGGGATCGAGGGCCGAGCATTGCGGCGCGGCGATGTCGTACCATTGGGGGTGGCTTGCGCCTCGGCCCGGGCCGAGCTGCGCCTGCCGTCACCGCCGCCGCCGGCCGGCGAGCACCCGATCCGCGTCGTCCTCGGCCCGCAGCAGGAATATTTTACGGCCGAGGCGGTCGCGACATTGCTCGGCAGCGAGTTCCGCGTTTCACCTGCCGCCGATCGCATGGGTATGCGCCTCGACGGCCCGCCGCTGCGCCATCGCCATGGCTGGGACATCGTCTCCGATGCGATCGCAACCGGCGCCATCCAGGTGCCGGGCTCGGGGCAGCCGATCCTGCTGCTCGCCGATCACCAGACGACCGGCGGATACCCCAAGATTGCCACGGTCGTCTCGGCCGATCTGCCGGTCGTCGGCCGCCGCCGGCCGGGAGACGCGCTACGGTTTGTCGCGATCACTGTCGAGACGGCCGAAGCGCTTTGCCGGGACGCAGAGCGCCGCCTCGTCGAACTGGTCGCAGCGCTCGAGGCGGTGCCGCAGCGCAATGGGATCGATCTTGGATCGCTCTATGGTGGCAATCTGATCAGCGGCGTCGTCTCCGGTTTCGAATGAGTGCGGCGCAGTACGGTCAGCGGCCCCACCAGCAATGCTCCCTTTCACTGGGATCGCGGATCTGCCAGCAACGCGCCCTCTGCTCGTCTCGCCACTCTTCGCGGCGGCTCGAACCATAGCCTTCGCGCCAGTTTTCCTGGCGGCTCGCGCCATAACCTTCGCCGGGACCACGATTGCAGGTCAACTGACCATTGATGTTGCCGATGTCGCCGACGCAGCGGTTGATATCGAGTACCGTCCTATGCCAGCCGCCGTCCGGCCTGCGGCAGTCGGCGATCAGCTTGTCGCGATCCATCCCGACATGCGTGCAGCTGTTGAGATAGGACCCCTGAGGCGCCGGTTGGGCATGGGCCGGCTGTGTGCACATAGCGCCGGCGAGCAGCACCGCAGCAAACGCTCCGAGAGTGGTTTTCATGAGCCCCTCCTTTTGATGTTCATTTACCCGTAACAGTAGATCGCCTGGGTGGGTTCCAGCTGATCTCTGAGCCCGTCTCTGGTGTCCGAGCTCGATGCGAGCTAGCGTTCGGAGTTCGCCCCGTCTCAGGACGCTCGCACCATGGATCCAGCCTTTCTGACGATCGCCGAACTCAACCGGCTATACGATCAACGCGAATTGTCGCCGGTCGAGGTGACGCGGGCGCTGCTGGACCGCATCGCCGCGCATGACGGCAAGTTGCACAGCTTCATCCGGGTGACGCCCGAAGTCGCATTGGCCGAGGCCGCGACCGCCGAGCGCGAGCTGATGGCCGGCCGGCGGCGCGGGCCGCTGCACGGCATTCCTTATGCCCTCAAGGACATTGTCGAGACAGCCGGCATCCCGACGACTGGGCATTCGAAGCTGTGCCAGGACTATGTGCCGGCTGCCGACGCTCATCTCGTGACCCTGTTGAAGGCCGGCGGCGGGGTGCTGATGGGTAAGCTCGCGACCTGGGAATTCGCCCTCGGCGGGCCGAGCTGGGATTTGCCGTGGCCGCCGGCGCGCAACCCCTGGAACCCCGACTATCTGCCCGGCGGCTCGTCGAGCGGCGCCGGGGCGGCGGTCGCGGCGGGCTTTGTCCCGGGTGCGATCGGCACCGATACCGGCGGCTCGATCCGCGGACCGGCTGCTGTATGCGGCATCGCCGGGCTAAAGCCGACCTACGGCCGGGTCAGCCGCCGCGGCGTCTTCCCGAACACTTTCACGATGGATCACTGTGGTCCGCTGACTCGCAGCGCCGAGGATATCGCGCTGTTCCTCCAGGTGATTGCCGGCTTCGACCCGGAGGATCCGGGCGGTGAGGACGCCCCGGTGCCGGATTATGCCGCGGGCCTGAGCCGACCGGTGAAGGGACTCCGCCTCGGGCTGATCGAGCACTGGTACGCCGAGGGGGCCCACCCCGACCTGGCGCCGGCAATGTCGGCTGCGGTCGAGGTCTTGCGCGGGCTCGGCGCAACAGTCGAGCCGGTGCAGCTGTCGAGCCTGCGCGACTACACCGACTGCAAGACCACGATCTCGATCGCCGAGCTCTATGCGATCCACGAAAAGGATCTGAAAACGCGGCCGCAGGATTTCGGGCGCATCCTGCGCAATCGCGTGCTGCCGGGTGCCTTGATCCGCGCCGAGGATTATGTGCAGGCGCTGCGCTGGCGCACCGTGCTCGCGCGCGAGCAGGCAATCGCGCTGAAGCGCTTCGACGCGCTTTTGACTGCCGGCGCGCTCAATGTCGCCGATCGCGCCGATCCGAACCAGCCCGATCGGCTCGTCAGCTCGCCCAGCATCACCATGCAGTTCAGCGTCGGCGGGCTGCCGGCGCTCGCCATCCCGTGTGGGTTCAGCCGAGCCGAGGGATTGCCGTTGTCATTGCAGATCGCCGCGGCACCGATGGCCGAACCGACCGTGTTGCGCATCGCCCACGCCTACCAGCGGGTGACGGATTGGCATCGCCGCCACCCGGATCTTGCCTGAGCCTAGTGTGGTGGACGCGGAGTTCCTGAGAAAGGGTTCGTCATTGCGAGTGCAGCGAAGCAATCTGGTCGACAGCGCGCCGAGCTGGCTGGAGATTGCCGCGTCGCCCTGTGGGCTCCTCGCAATGACGCGCTTTCATTTGATCCCGCGAAATTCGGAAACAGGAGAGTGAATGACGCCATGCCGACCGATCTGAGCCACCTGCCGCCCTCGACCCCCGAGGAGATCCGCGCGATGACCCGGCGCGCCGGGCTCGACCTTCCCGAGGAGCTGATGCAGCAATTCATTGCCGTATGGCCCGCCTTCGAGGCAATGGTCCGGCGGATTCCGCGCAGCCTCGACCGGGCAGCCGAGCCGGCGCACAGCTATCGTCCGCTGCGTATCGTGCGCAGCTAATGCAACGCGATCTGGAAGCCGAGGATCGGGGTTGCCTCGATGGCATCCTGCGGAAAGGTGTTCTGCTGATAGGAGGGGATGCCCCAGGTCGTCACCGTCAGGGTAGCGTCCTCCGCCACCTCGACAATCATGTAGTTGAAGGTATCGGGCGACGAGAAGTCGACCGCCGAAGGTGAGGCCGCGGCATTGGGATCGCCTTGCCGGAAGACGTTGCGCAGCCCGGGGAAGTTCGCCGGTAAGCCGAGGGCCGGTTCTTTTAGCGCGATCTGGACCGCATCGCGTTGGGCAGCCGCCATCTGAATTGTCGTGAAGCTGTGATCGGTCAAGCCGTCGGGGCCAGCGGCGCCGATCGGACCAGCCAGCAGCTGGAACGCGCCGGGCACCAGCGTCTTACTGGCCGAACTGTTTGGATCCGCCTGATATTGCAACTGGGTGACCCGCGCCATGTGGTCGTCGGTCGTCAGGAAGACAACGTGGTCGATATGGTTGTCGGTGATGAACTTCAATAGCTGGTTGCGCTCCGATCGATACCCTCCCCACCACGATTTCCCGTCCGGCGATTGGGTACGGTCGGGCTGGCCATTCCGCAGTTTTCCGGTCGCTGAAGCCTTGCCGACCTCATCGATCGGTGAAGATATCGCGACGAATTTCCACGGAATGCCGTCCTTCTGCGCTTGCTCCAGCGTGCTCTTCAGCCATTGCAACTGGGTCGTACCCAGCATCGTCCGATTTGGGTTGTCGGCGCGCTGCCCGATATCGTCGATGGGACCGCTGTTGCCGGGCTTTGCCAGGCGGATGTCGCGATAGCTGCGGTCGTCCGTCTGGATATAGATGCAGTTGGCGCCCCATTGCTGCGCGAAATAGAGCTGCGGCGTGCCGTCGCTGCGCAAATCGGCGGGTGCGCTGACCCGAGGTCCGCTCAATGTGTATCCCTTGACGGGATCGCCTGATATCGAGCTGCGCGTCGGGTGGAAGTCGAGAAACGCCTTTTCCACAGTGCGGAACGCCGGCGTCTTGTTGTCGTAGCTGCGGGTCGCGTTGACGTCGAACGCCGGATCGGTGGTGTCCGGTGGGGCGCTGGGCGGCGCGCCACCCGATTGCAGCGAGCGGTTGCCGAGCTCGTGGTTGTCGAGCAGCGTATAGCTGCCGGTCGCCGCCAGCATCGGCTGCAGGCTCTGCTGGCCGGAAACGCTCGGGTGGCCGGTCGCGGGATCGACGCCGAGCATGTTCTCCATATATTTTCTGTCGTAGGCCTTGAGAGCCTCCTCCAGCTGCGCCGCGTCGGTGGTCTCGCCGCTAACAACAGGAACAGCGGGCGAACCGGTGCTCGGAATTTCGTACATCGCATCGCCGAGAAAAATGAAAAAATCGAGCTTTTGGGCCGGGAGATTGGCGATCGAAGGGTAGGGGCGAAACCGGCCGTCGGCGTCGCCGCTGAAGCCGAATTTCACTGCCGCTCGCTGGTTTGGCGCCGGCGCCGTGGCGAACTGACCGGTCGGACTGACAACACCATTCGGCGCCAGGAAACGATAGTAGTACCGCGTATTGGCGGCCAAGCCGGAGGCGGGCAGCTTCAGGATGAAATCGCTGTCCGATCTGGTGGTGCCGTCAAGTGCCGCGACGATGTTGGCGAAGGCCTGATCCGTCGCGACCTGCGCGGTCAGGCTCGTGGTGTTCCCGCCATTGTCGGCGCGCGTCCACAGGATGGCGTCGGTGCTGGAAGGGTCACCGGCAGCGACGCCGTCGAATGCGACCTCGCCGCGGGCCGCCGGGGTGAGCGTTGCCAGGATACAAACCGCCAACAGCGCACGGCGCAGCGAAGGCAGGGCCATTTCTTTGTCCGTTAGGGATGCAAGGTTGCGTAGGATACCGGAATTATACAGCAAACGCACGTAACTGCGCGACAGGCGCGAAGGTCCGCCGCTGTCTTCCGCCACAGGGAAGAACTAACCGGGGCCGACCAGAGCTCTTGACAATATCGCAATAATGTGGTACCTCGCAGTTCGAATTCCGCGCGACGCCGAAAGGGTTCTCGGCACGGTGCGACGTATTTTAGCTAATTGGATGTGTGACATGATACACACGATTGCCGATCGCTGGCGCCTGCCGGTTTGGACCATGTTGCAGACCGGTGCAGAACTCTGGGTTGGGCTCGCGCCTGAATTTCACCTGCATTATCAGGTAATGCAGATGGCGGCGCTCGCGTGACGCGCGAAACAAACGCGGTAGCAGAGGGAGGGAGGCTGTGACTGCGCCAGACGCCATGTACCGCGCAGGCCCGGGTGGCGTTTTCAACTTAAGGGAGAGATTCTGCTGCAGATTTGCTGCACATGGCGGGATGTGCGAATCGACGATTCAATTCAGGATTGTAGGGCACCAAGGGCATTAGGTGGGACACCTACATAATTCCGCATAATTCCGTAGAATACGGGCTTGCGAAATGCAAGCCCATCGATGTGCGGGCAGCCTTGGAGGGGAAATGGCGCAACCAAGCTACGTCCATGGAGCGAGTTGCACACCGCTGATCGGCGAGACGATCGGGGTTCATTTTGACAAGGTCGCCGAGCGCTGCGGTGAGCGCGATGCGCTGATCTCCCGCCATCAGGGGATCCGCTGGAGCTATCGCGCGCTGAAGGAGCGGGTCGATGCCTTCGCTGCCGGCCTGGTGGCGCTCGGGCTCCGGCCCGGCGAGCGGGTCGGTATTTGGTCGCCGAACAACGCCGAATGGGTGGCGGTCCAATTCGCCACCGCCAAAGCCGGCCTGATCCTCGTCAACATCAATCCTGCCTATCGGCTGGCCGAGCTCGAATACGCGCTCAACAAGGCGGGCTGCGCAGCGCTGATCACTGCGGCGCGGTTCAAGGCGAGCGACTATCTGTCGATGCTGGCCGAGCTTGCGCCGGAACTGGCGACGGCGTCGGTAGGTGAGTTGCGTGCGTCGCGTTTGCCCGATCTGCGTCTCGTCATCACGATCGGCGACGAGCCGGGTCCGGGGACGCTGCGCTTCGACGCGGTCTACGATCTCGCCGGCAGGGCGGAGCGCGACCGCCTCGCGACCCTCGCGGGCCAATTGCAGTTCGACGATCCGATCAACATCCAGTTCACCAGCGGCACGACAGGGTTTCCCAAGGGTGCGACGCTCAGCCATCACAATATCCTGAACAACGGATTGTTCATCGCCGGTGCGATGAAGCTCACCGAACACGACCGCGTCTGTATCCCGGTCCCGCTCTATCACTGCTTTGGCATGGTGATTGGCAATCTCGGCTGCTTGACGCACGGCTCGACGATGGTCTTCCCGAGCGAAGGCTTTGATCCGCTCGCTACCCTCGAGACGATCGCGGCCGAGCGCTGCACGGCGGTGTACGGCGTGCCGACGATGTTCATCGCCGAGATGGACCACCCCGAATTCGCGAAGTTCGACCTGACCTCGCTGCGCACCGGCATGATGGCCGGCAGCCCGTGCCCGATCGAGGTCATGAAACGGGCCTGCACGCTGATGCATCTCTCGGAGATCGTCATCGGCTACGGCATGACCGAGACCAGCCCGGCGAGCTTTGCCTCGGCGACCGACGATCCGATCGAGCGGCGGGTGTCGACCGTCGGGCGGATTTTGCCGCATGCCGAGGTCAAGATCGTCGATGCCGAGGGGCGCGTGGTGCCGCGCGGCACCGCCGGCGAGTTGTTGACTCGCGGCTATCTGGTCATGCTCGGCTATTGGGGAGACGAGGAGCGGACGGGCGAGGCGGTCGACGCCGCCGGCTGGATGCACACCGGCGACCTCGCCACGCTCGACGACGAGGGCTATTGCAACATCGTCGGCCGCATCAAGGACATGGTGATCCGCGGCGGCGAGAACGTCTATCCGCGGGAGATCGAGGAATTCCTCTACCGCCACCCGAAGATCCAGGATGTTCAGGTCATCGGCGTCCCCGACCCGCGCTACGGCGAGGAGCTCTGCGCCTGGATTTGTCTGCGCGACGGCGCGACGGCGAGCGCCGAAGAGGTCCGCGCCTTCTGCCAAGGCCAGATCGCCCATTACAAGATCCCGCGATACGTCAAATTCGTTGGCGGCTTTCCGACGACGGTAACCGGCAAGATCCAGAAGTTCCTGATGCGCGAGCAGATGATCGAAGAGCTCAGCCTCAGTCTACAGAAGACCGCCTGAGGGCCGACCTCAGGTTGGCCGATTCGTTGGTTCGCTTACTATCTTTCCCGACGGAACATTCCTGCGTTCGGCTACGTTCTGGACGTGCGCAAGGCTCGATCCGGGACATCTCGATGACCCGTGTGTCGGCCAGGGATCTGAGCTAGCTTCCGCACCGCCGGAAAATTGACACTTTGTCAGCTCACCGGCCCGTAGGTTGGGCTCAAAGGCTTGTGGAGAAGGAAACGGGATGACGAAGCGATCGATAGCCTCCGGTGCCATTGGCGCGGGATTGATCTTGGCCTTGGCGGGCTGTACGAACCCGTATGATCCGGCCCAGCGTGCGGTCGGCGGCGGGCTTCTCGGGGCCGGTGCCGGAGCCGCCATCGGCGGTGCCGTTGGCGGCGGACATGGTGCGGCTGTCGGGGCGGCGATCGGCGGCGCGACCGGTGCGTTGACCGGGGCTGCGACGACACCACCGCCGCCGCCGCCCGGCGCCTATTATGGCCCGCCGCCGCCCGGCTACCAGCCGCCGCCCGGCTACCAGCCGCCACCGCCCGGCTACGGCTACGGATACCCGCCCTCCTATTGAGCCGATCCGGTCCGAGGAGGAGCGGATCAGCTCGATGGCAGGCTCTTGATCTCCTCGGCGACGTGGCGGATCAGCGGCCGTTGCGCGGCAGGCGAGGCCCGGGCGGGGATCGAAGCCTCGATGATCCGCGGCGCGTCCGGCCGAGCACGCGGTACTGGAATGACCCCCGAGGGGGTGGAGCGCTCGCCAAGGGGCGGTGGCGTGCCGCAGGCGTCTCCCGAGGACTTGACCGTGACCCTGGGTTCGGCGCCGGCCCCGGGGTTCGAGTAGAAGACGGTCCGGCTGCAGCTTCCGGCGTTGGAAGTCACCGAGGTGACAACGACGCCGGAGACTTGGCCCCGCGGCAGCTCGGGCATCGCGGCTTCGATCGCTGGGCCCGGGCCGACCAGCCAGATCGGAGCGTCAGCCAGCGCGCGCGCCGAAATGACAAGGCGCTCGAGCGCGGCTCGCCGATCGGCGATCAGCTGTGCGACATCCGGCATCACAACCTCGAACCCCTGCGCTGTCCAAAGCGCCGGATCGCCGATCAGTAGATCGTCGCTCCCGACAGTCTGTGTTCCGGGCACGAAAACAAGAATGGCGGCGGGCGCTCGACTGGCGGCGTAGTTCCCGCTCGCCGGCATGGGGACGTAAGCCGCGGCGGCCGGCGGTTGCTCCGGAGGCAGGGCGGCGAAGCGCTCGGCGCAACCGACGAGCGGCAACGCTGCCAGGCAGCATCCGATGATCGAGGCAGTCTGCTTCCACATCTGCGGGTCTCCTCCGAGGGTTCGTTCGCGGAGGCGACAAATTCAACTTTGATTTCGGCAATTTCTTGGTGGAATCCAGGCCCGGATTCGGCTGATTTTGACAGCCGTCATTCCCCGAGTTCCCCCAGCCGGGGCAGCACCTCCTCGCTGAAGAGGGTAAGGTTGGCAACCGTTTCCTCGTGGCTGAGCAAGCCGCCCTGACCCATCATCAAGAGGTGCCCGAAGCCGCCGACATGGTCGAAGAAGGCACGGAGCTGGTCAAAAACGTCGTCCGGCATGCCGGCGAAGCAGAGGCCGGCATCGATCGCGTCGGCAACCGTCATCCGCCGCGGATCGATGGCGCGGCCGTCGCGCGATTGGATGCGGCCGGCGCGAAAGCCGCCGGCACCCATCCGCAAGGCCTGTGCGCTCTGCGCCGCCGAGGCGTAGCCGGGCGGGTTCATAAACTGGGGAGCGACGATGCCCGAAGTGCGGCTGTAGTCGAGGATCTGGTCGGCTCGCCGTTCGCCTTCCTCGCGGGTATTGCCGACCCCGATCAGAGCCATGTAGGCGAGCCGATACGGCGCCATCGGGCGGCCGACCTCGGCGGCCTTCTTGCGGTAGGCCTCGAAGATCGGAGGCGTGCGCACCCAGCCGGTGTTTAGCACGCCGATGGTCATTCCCCGCTCGGCCGCCTCCATCGCGCTGCCGGGGCTGCCGACCGGCATCCACACCGGTGGGTGGGGCTGTTGCCACGGCCTCGGCCAGACATTGACCGAGCGGTAATGGAAATGCGTGCCTTCCCAGTTGAACGGGCCGTCATGGCTCGTCATCGCCTTCAAGATCAAGTCGTGCGCTTCCCAGAAGCGCCCCGCCAGATCGGCGGGGTTGGTGTTGGCCGGCGAGATTTCGAACGGCACCCCCTTGACGAAGCCCATCTCGATGCGGCCGCGCGAAATGACGTCGAGCATCGAATATTCCTCGGCAACGCGGATCGGATCGTTGCGATTGCCGATCGGCATGCCGAGCGCCAAGAGCCGCACCTTCTTCGTTTCGCGCGCCAAGATCGCCATCGGGATCGTGCACACCGAGTCGGCGCAGGTCGCCGTCGCGTGGTGCTCGTTGGTCATGATGTTGATGCCGAGCTCGTCGCACAGCGCCCACTCGTCGAGATAGCGGTGGTAGAGATCGGCGCCGACCTTCGGGTCGAAAAGCCGGCTGGGGATCACGACACGGTACGAGTCCCGCAGCTCGGGCCACGCCGGGTGATACGCCATCTCGCTGAAATGCCAGACCTTCATCGCTTCACCTCCGCGCGCGCGAAGCCTTCGATCGCGTCGGCCACCTCCTCGGGTCGCTCGATCTGCGGATAATGCCCAGCCTGAGGGATCGCCGCGAAGCGGGCATCGGGTAAGGCGCGGCATAGCTTCTCGCCGTAATCGGGCCGGACAATGCCGTCGTGCTCGCCCCACAGCACCAGCGCCGGCGCCCGCACCCGGTGCAACCACTGGCGCAGGCCCGGATTGTGCATATACGGACGCCAGCCGTAGAGTGCGGTCGCTTCCCGGTCGCACGCGATCGCGGTGGCTTCCTCGTCGCCGAGCTGGCTGTAATCCGGGACCCAGCGCTGCGGCTCGAAAAAGGTCCGACGGAGAACCTCGTCGGCGGGAAGCGCATAAATGTCGGCGATGTCGCGCTCCTCGCGCGCGCCGAACTTGACGCCGAGCGAGTCGATCAGCACCAGCCGGCCGACCCGTTCGATCGAGCGGACGCACATCTCGAGCGCGATCCAGCCGCCGAACGACGAACCGACGAGCACCACGTCGTCGAGGCGCTGTTGCTCGATCATGTCGAGGTAGAGATAGGCGAGATCGTGGATCGTGCGGAACCCATCGGGACGCCCCGACCCGCCGAACCCCGGGTGGCGCGGGGCAAACACCCGCCAATGACGCGCCAGCCTCTCCAGGAAAGCGCGATTTTGCGCAAAATAGTCGCCGCCGTGCAAAAACAGCAGCGGCCGGCCGTCTCCGGCGATCGATCCTTCGAGCGAAACCCCGCCGATGTCGATGCGCTGCATGCCGCCCCCTCCGGTCCGCCTGTCCGGCATTATCGCGATCAATTCGTGTAGGGTCCAGGCCGGCAAGATTCCCCGTTGACAGGGGAAATTCGCTCGCGGCAGCGGAAAATCGCCTCGTTGTCGGCGAATAACTCAGGTAAATCAATCCCTTGGATGCGATCTGACCAAGCCGGCGGCAGCGGAATTTTGGGCTCTTTTCGGGCGGAAAATCGGGGTTGGCAGCGGAATTCGGCCACACCGCGTTGGTCTTGCGGACTCGGCATAGATTCGTCTCAGTTGATAATTGATAATATCGCACTAGTGCGCTATATGGGCGGTAGCCTCGGCCTCCGCAAGCCCTGGCCGGCAGCCTGGGCCGGTGCGATCAAGAATCGTCTCCCGGGTGCGGCAAATCGCCCTATACTGGACCCAGACAGCGGCCGCTCCACACCGGTAGGCGTCGGCAAGCGGGGCGGCGCGCGCGACAGCTTGCGAGGCCCCTATGAACGTCGAAACGATCCTAGGCACCAAAGGACGTGCGGTGGCGACGATACGGCCGGAGGACACCGTCGGCGCTGCCGTCGAAGCGCTGGTTTCCGGCAATATCGGTGCCCTCGTCGCCAGCGAAGATGGCGAACATGTCGACGGGATTGTCTCCGAGCGCGATATCGTGCATGCCCTGGCCCGTCACGGCGATGCCCTTCTGGCGCTGACCGTCGCGGAGGTGATGACCCGGTCGGTCGTCACCTGCGACCCGACCGAGAGCGTCGCCGAGCTGATGGCGGAAATGACCAACCGTCGTATTCGCCACCTTCCGGTGGTCCAGAATGGGCTCCTCTGCGGCATCGTCAGCATCGGCGACGTGGTCAAGAACCGGCTCGACGAGATCGAATACGAGGCGCGCTCGCTGCGTTCTTTCATCGCCGGCGCCTGAGCACGCCACCGCGTCAGCCCTCGCGCTGGCGCTGCCGCAGCTCCTGCAATAGCTGACGCACCCGCCGCGCGGTGCGCAGCTTGCGGGCTATATCCGGGGCAAGACGCAGATCGCCCTGGGCATCGAGCCAGCCGGCCTCGACATCCGGCGGCAGCTCGCGCATCGCCTCGGCGAACGCCGAGAAAATCTCTTCGACCTCGCGCGCTCCGAGCCGCCTTTCCGTGGCCACGCCCGCTGCCTCCCCGGTTGCTCGAACGGAGTCTAGTACGGCGCGCGCGAAATACCGAGCGTCAGATGGGCCCGTGGTTTTGCTCAAAACAACTTCAGCTGATCGCCGGTTTGAGGCGGCGGCAGGAAGCGGCTGGTGTCGAGCGGCTGGGTTGTCCGTTCATTAAAACCGAGCTTGCGGCAGGCGCGCTCGAAGCGCAGCCGCAGGACTTCGGCATAAGGGCCGGTGCCGGTCTTTCGCTTGAACCACGTTGAATCGTAGATCCGGCCGCCGTGGGTCTGGGTGACGAGCGACAGCACATGCGCTGCCTTGGCGGGGAAGTGCTCCTCGAGCCACTCCTTGAACAAATCCTTCAGTTCGAGCGGCAGGCGCAGCAGCGTGTAGGCGGCCGAGGTGGCGCCGGCGGCACGCGCCCTCTCGAGGATCTGCTCCATCTCGCTGTCGTTGAGTGCGGGGATCATCGGCGCGCTCATGACGGCGACCGGCACCCCGGCGGCGGCAAGCGCGGCGATTGTCTGCAGGCGGCGTTCGGGGGTTGCGGCGCGCGGCTCCATGACGCGTGCCAGCCGGCGGTCGAGGCTCGTCACCGAGATGGCGGCCATTGCCAGCCGATCCCGCGCCATCTCGGCCAGAATGTCGAGATCGCGCTGGATCAGTGCCGATTTGGTGACGATCGTGACCGGGTGGTGAAAGTCGCGCAGCACTTCGAGGATTGCTCGGGTGATGCCGAGCTTGCGTTCGACCGGCTGATAGGGGTCGGTATTGCTGCCGAGGGCGATCGGACGGCAGATATATCCTTTCTTGCTCAGCTCCGTGGCGAGCAGCTTTGCCGCCTGCGGCTTGTAGAAGAGGCGGCTTTCGAAATCGAGGCCGGGCGAGAGCCCGAGAAAGGCGTGGCTCGGCCGCGCATAGCAATAGATGCAGCCGTGCTCGCATCCGCGGTAGGGGTTGATCGAGCGGTCGAAGCCGATGTCCGGCGAGTCGTTGCGGGCGATGATCGTGCGCGTCGCATCGACGCTGAGGGTCGTCCGCAACGGCATCGGCTCTTCGTCGGAGGTACCCCAGCCGTCGTCGAATGCGACGCGCTTTTCAGCCTCGAAGCGTCCGCTGTCATTGCTCGCCGCACCGCGTCCCTTGCGCTGCCCAAAGGCTGCCGGCATATCCATGCCCCCATGATGCCTCGCTGATTAGAACAATACAAGAACGATTTTTGCCCACGCCCAGCTCCGTTGATGCTGCGACACGCCCCTCACCCTCCCGCTGACGCGGGCCCCTCCCTCTCCCCGCTCGCGCGGGGCGAGGGAATTCTAGTTGCTCCCTCGCCCCGCAAGCGGGGAGAGGGCTGGGGTGAGGGGCAGGTTTCGGTCGTAATACCGACACTGAATGCGGCCGGGATGCTGCCCGCGACCTTGGCGGCGCTGCGCCATTCGGGCATCGTCCGTGAGGTGATCGTCGCTGATGGCGGCTCATCGGACGAGACCGCGGCTCATGCGCGCGCGGCCGGAGCCCGGATCGTCGTGGCACCACGTGGGCGCGGCAGCCAGCTCGCCGCCGGTGCCGCTGTTGCAGCGGGCGACTGGCTCCTCTTCCTGCATGCCGATTGCCGCCCTGAACCGGGGTGGGAAGATGCGGTAGGCGCCTTCCTCGCCGCGCCAAAAGCCCAAAGTCGCGCCGGCTATTTCGACTTGGCGCTCGACGACGAGGCACCTGCCGCGCGCCGACTGGAGCGCATCGTCGCCTGGCGCTGCCGGGCGCTGGCGCTCCCCTATGGCGACCAGGGGCTGCTGATCGCGCGCACCCTCTACGACGCGGTCGGCGGCTTTAGGCCGCTGCCCTTGATGGAGGATGTCGATCTGGTGCGCCGCCTCGGCCGGCGACACCTCGCCCGCATCGGCGCGCGCTGTCTCGCCTCGGCGCGGCGCTACCGCCGCGACGGCTATCTTCGCCGGCCGCTGCGCAACCTCTTGTGCCTCTCGCTCTATTTCGCCCGTGTGCCGCCCGAGCGCATCGCGCGGCTCTACGGCTGATGCGCCGCCATCTTGTGCTGTTCGTCCGCGCGCCCTCTTTGGGCGGCGGCAAGCGGCGGCTCGCGCGGGAAATCGGCGATGTCGCGACGGTGCGCTTCGAGCGCCTGATGATCGCGCTTTTGCTGCGCCGGCTCGCCCATGACAGGCGTTGGCGGCTGCGGATCGCGGTGACACCGGATAAGGCGCGCCATCATGCCCGGCACTGGCGTCGAGGCATCGAAGCCGTCGGTCAAGGCGGCGGCGATTTGGGTGTTCGCATGCGCCGCGCATTGACCGACTGCCCGCCCGGTCCGGTGGTGCTGGTCGGCGGCGACATTCCCGCACTCGCGGCGGGTCACGTCGCCGCCGCCTTCCGCCTGCTCGGCAGTCACGACCTCGTCTTCGGACCGGCCGAGGATGGCGGTTTCTGGCTCTTCGGCGCCCGCCATCCACGGCACTTGCCGCCGCTCTTCGAGCAGGTGCGGTGGTCGGGACCCCATGCGCTCGCCGATACCCTCGCCGGGCTGCCGCAAAGAGTCTCGGTCGGCTTTGCCGGCCGGCTCGAAGACGTCGACGACGGCGAAGCCTATCGCCGGCTCGCCCCGCGCCGCGGCTTCTGAAAAAAATAAATCGTCACCGCAGAGGTCGCCGAGGATACGCGACGTACGCAGAGGACTCCGCAACAGCTGCGCCCTCCGCGTGTCCTCCGCGCCCTCTGCGTTAAGAAGTTGTTGTTTATTATTTTGTCTTCAGGTGTTCCTGCAGCCGCGGCATCAGCTCGACGAAATTGCACGGACGGAAGCGATTGTCGAGCTGGTGGACGAGGATGCCCTCCCAGGCGTCGCGGCAGGCGCCGGGTGAACCGGGCAGCGCGAAGAGGTAGGTGCCGCCGGCGACCCCGGCCGTCGCCCGGCTCTGGATCGTCGAGGTCCCGACCTTCTCGAAGCTGAGCCAGCGGAAGAGCTCGCCGAAGCCGGCGATCTCCTTCTCGTAGACGCTGTGGAATGCCTCCGGCGTGACGTCGCGCCCGGTTACTCCGGTGCCGCCGGTCGAGATCACGACATCGATCGCGGGATCGGCGATCCATGCCTTGAGCTGGGCGACGATCTCGTCCTCTTCGTCGCGGACGATGCGGCGCGCGGCAATATGGTGGCCGGCGGTGGTGACGAGGTCGGCAAGCGTATTGCCGGAACGGTCCTGTGCCGCGTCGCGGGTGTCGGAGACCGTCAGGAGAGCGATGTTGACGGGCAGAAAGGGTCGGGTTTCATCGAGCCGCGGCATGTGTGAGCTCCCTGGTCGAGAACACCATGTACTGAACGAGATTGCTTCGCTGCGCTCGCAATGACAACGCTGTCATTGCGAGGAGCAGAGCGACGAAGCAATCTCGCGGACGCCTCCGATCAAACCGATGCATTGTCTGGGGAGGAGAGGGTCATGGACATCGCCGGCGAAAAGTTTGACGTGATCGTGGTCGGGGCCGGCAACGCCGCGACCTGTGCCGCCCTCTCGGCGCGCGAGGGCGGCGCCCGGGTGCTGATGTTGGAGATTGCGCCCGAAGCGGCGAGCGGCGGCAATTCGTGCTTCACCGGCGGCGCCTTCCGGGTGGTCTATCACGGTGCCGCGGACCTCGCGCGGTTGATCCCCGACATGAACGAGACCGAGCTCAAGGACGTCGATTTCGGCACCTATACCGAGGAAGAATATTTCGACGATATGGGCCGGCTGACCCAGTATCGCTGCGACCCCGATTTGACCGAGATCCTGATCCGGCGGAGCTTCGAGACCGCGGTGTGGATGCGCGAGAAGGGGGTGCGCTTTCAGCTCGGGCTCGGCCGCCAAGCGTTCCGGGTCGACGGCAAGTTCAAGTTCTGGGGTGGGCTCGCCTGCCACATCTGGGGCGGCGGCAAGGAATTGATGAAGGCGCTCCACGGGCGCGCCGCGCGCGACGGGATCACGGTGCTCTACGAGACGCCGGCCATTGGATTACTGCAGGGCGACAGCGGCGTCGAGGGGGTGCGGGCGCGCCACCAGGGGCGCATTCATGATCTGCGGGCCAAGGCGGTGGTGCTGGCTTGCGGCGGTTTCGAGGCCAATGCCGAGATGCGGGCGCGCTATCTCGGGCCGAACTGGGACCTCGCCAAGGTGCGCGGCTCGCGGTTCAACACGGGCCAAGGGCTGAAGATGGCGCTCGATTTGGGCGCCGCCGTCGCCGGGCACTGGTCGGGCGCCCATGCTGTCGCCTGGAATCTGAACGCTCCGCCCTTTGGCGATCTCGATGTCGGCGATCGCTTTCAGAAGCACAACTACCCCTTCGGCATCGTCGTCAACGCCCGGGGCGAGCGCTTTCTCGACGAGGGCCTCGACTTCCACAGCTACACCTACGCCCAATACGGCGGCGAGATCCTGAACCAGCCCGGCATGTTCGCCTGGCAGATCTTCGACCAGAAGGTCGTCCATCTGTTGCGCGAGGAATACCGCATCCCGCGCATCACCAAGGAGAAGGCCGACAGTTTCGAGGCCCTGGC
>Ga0210406_10002866_pt1 | contig 19267 bp, 17 predicted proteins | sample IncBWC30MmetaG_FD_155454 | JGI IMG/M metagenome (GOLD analysis project Ga0210406, IMG submission 155454) | Forest soil microbial communities from Barre Woods Harvard Forest LTER site, Petersham, Massachusetts, United States - Inc-BW-C-30-M | ecosystem: Environmental > Terrestrial > Soil >... | reverse complement strand
AGATCGTCGCCCGCCTCGCGAACGCTCTCAACGCGCAGCTAATCATCGCGGAGGCCCGGCGCGCCGAGCGTGCGCCGAGCCCGGACTCGATGGACCTCTATTTTCAAGGAATGAGCGCGTACAACGGGGGACTCACTCCGGATCGCCTCTCGGAGGCGCGCAGGCTGTTCGAGCGCGCCCTTGCGCTCGACCCCAACAATGTCGACGCAATTGTCGGCGCCGCTCGCACGGAAAGCGCGTTCGCCTGGTCGCACATGAGCGATGACCGGGCCACTCGCCTGGCGGCGGCCGAGGCGCTTGCCATCAAGGCGCTGTCGATCGCGCCCGAAAAGGCGCCGGGACACGTGTGTTTGGGGATCGTCCGGATTTACAGCAGTCGAGTCGGGCAGGGAATTGCCGAGCTCGAGCGAGCGCTTGCGATCGACCACAATCTCGCTGACGCTCACGCGTACATCGGTATCGCCAAGTGCTTCCTCGGGCGCGCTGAAGAGACAGAAATGCATGTCAAAGATGCGCTCAGGCTTAGCCCTCGCGACACTTTCGCCCATCTCTGGCGGACCTATCTGGGTGTCGCCAGCGTCTTTCTTGGGAAGGACGAAGAGGCCGTCACGCAATTGCGCCACGCGAACGAGATCAACCGGAATTTCCACCCCGCGCATTTCTACCTCGCCGTCGCCCTCGCGGGGCTTGGCCGTCTCGACGAGGCCCGCGTCGCCGCGCAGGACGGGCTTTGCATCGATCCCACCTTCACCATCCGCCGCTACCGCGGCGATGCGCCGAGCGACAACCCGGTGTTTCTCGCCGGGCGGCAGCGCATCTACGAAATGATGCGAAAGGTGGGGGTCCCCGAAGGGTAAGCGTTCGCAACCGGCAAAGGTGTCGCTGGCGGTCCCGTCACCCACGCCAGCGCCTGGCGACTTCCTCGCGCACGGGCGTCTCGACCTCGGGCGGCGCTTTCCGAATGTAGGCCAGCGCCTGCGCGAACTTGGCGGGGTCTTCACCCTCCAGGGTTTCGAGATACTCCAGCGCCGCGGAGACGGAGAATGGCTCGCCGCCCTTGCCCCACTCATCGAAGTTGCTGGTGAGCGCAGTCCAGATCGCGGCGTCGTAGCCGAGCGACTCGGCCCAGGCGGCGATGGTCGCGACGGCTTGCGGATGGCGTTCCATGGCGACATCGCTTTGTCTGCCGGAGCCAAGTTCGACAAAGCCTATCGCCCGCGCATTGGCCATTCCCTCCCTGAGGCAAAGATTATCCCTCGCCGCTTCGAGGCTTTCGAGCGCGCTCGGCGCTGAATACGTCTTGCAGATCGCGCCGAAGGTCTCGTCGATCGCCAGCGTCAGCCGTCCGTCCTCCGAAACGCGACAAAATTCGATCGGCAGCAGCGGCCCATTGGCCATGAATTTGGCGGTGGTTTGCAGATCGCGGGGATCCCATACCAATGATCCCCACGCCAGAACGACGCTCTTCACCATTCCCCCCTCCTTGAAAGCTCCGGCCGACACGTCTTGGGTCGTCGCCTCGATCCCTGAAGCCGCGAACCATCCGCCACGCTCTCGGCTGTCATGCCCGCGAAAGCGGACATCCAGCAAGGCTTTGATGCTGTGGATTCCCGCTTGCGCGGGAATGACAAGCTGGTCGAAGGCGATTCCATCTGGAGCGCGCGCCGCGGGCAGCGCGATCTCAGGCGTAGAAGACCTTGCCCGGATTGAACAGGTTCTGCGGGTCGAACGAGGCTTTGACGCGGCGCATGAGGTCGATGGCGATCGGCCCATGCTCCTCTTCCATGTACTCCCGCTTCTTCTGCCCAACCCCATGCTCGCCGGTGCAGGTGCCTCCCATGGCGATGGCGCGATGGGCGAGGCGGGAGGCGAAGGCGTCCGCAGCCTCGATCTCGGTTTTGTTGTCGAGATCAATGAGCGGCGTCACGTGAAAATTACCGTCGCCGACATGGCCGACGATCGGCGCAATGAGGCCGCTCAGCTTGATGTCGTCGAGCGTCTCCTCGACGCAATCGGCGAGGCGCGAGATCGGCACGCAGGCGTCGGTGGCGAATGGCCGCGCGCCGGGTCTCAGCGTGAGTTGCGACCAATAAGTGTCGTGACGCGCCTGCCAGAGCTTCGTGCGCTCCTCGGGCTTGGTCGCCGAGGCCAACGGCCCGCCGCCATGGCCGGCGGCGATCTCGCCAAAGCGGCTCGCCTGCTCGGCGACGCTTTGCTCGGCGCCGTGAAACTCGACCAGAAGCAGTGGCTGCTCGGGCAATGAGGTATGCGAGTAATTGTTGAAGGCGCGCACCGAAAGCGCGTCGATGAGCTCGATGCGGGCGATCGGCAGGCCCGACTGGATGGTTTCGATCGTCGTCTCGCAAGCGGCGCGGATGCTGGGAAACGAGCAATGCCCGGCGGCGATTGCCTCGGGAATGCCGGAGAGCTTGAGCGCCACCTCGACGATGATGCCGAGGGTGCCCTCGGAGCCAATGAACATATGGGTGAGATCGTAGCCCGACGACGACTTCTTCGCCCGCGTTCCGGTGCGCAGGAACGATCCGTCGGCAGCGACCACGCCGAGCGACAGCACGACGTCCTTCATGGTGCCGTAACGCACCGCATTGGTGCCGGAGGCGCGGGTCGCGGCCATGCCGCCGAGCGAAGCGTCGGCACCCGGATCGATCGGGAAGAAGAGCCCGCTGTCGCGCAGATGCTCGTTGAGCTGCTTCCTGGTGACGCCGGGCTCGACGACGCAATCAAGATCGTCCGCGTTGACGGCGAGAACATTATTCATGCGCGAGAGGTCGAGCGAGACGCCGCCATGGGGCGCGTTGACATGGCCTTCGAGCGAGGAGCCGATGCCGAACGGAACGATCGGCGCGTCGTGCCGGGCGCAGAGCTTGGTGAGGTCGATGACGTCCTCTTTGTCTTCGGCGAACACCACCGCGTCCGGCGGCTCGTTCTTGAGCCAGGTCAGCGTGTGGCCATGCGCCTGCCGGATCGCCTCGGAGGCGGTGAAGCGGTTGCCGAAACGGGCGGCGAGATCGGAATTGAGCGCGGCGACCGCCTCGCTCGAGAGGCGGCCTTGGCGCTGACGGACTGAAAGTTGGGTCACGGGGCTTCGCTGTTGTTGGAAGCCCGAAGACTAGCCGCATCGGCGCTATATTGCCAGCACGAGGACTGGTCTTGACGATGATGACGACGACGGAGGACGACGGGTTATTTGTCTTCGCCCTCAGGATTAGACCATCTCGGCCAAAAGAGCCTCGACGCGACGCGCAAGTTTGGGCTCACGCAGCGCGCTGAACGGCTTGAGCAGCCCTCGCACCTCCGAGAGGACCCTGTCGACCTCGGGATCGACCGCTGCGAGTTGCAGGAGAGCGCGTCCATACCTCAGCTTCTGCTCCAGATCCGGCGCCCGCTCGCCGCGCGTCTCAGGATAAGCGAGATCGCTCATCGCATGCGACCACGGCGTTTCGAGAAGCGGCTGGATCTCCAGAAGATACGCCTCGGCAAGGCCGTCGAGCGGGTCGATGCGCCAGCGGCGTGATTCGATGAGGCCCGCCAGCACACAGCATTCCTGGGCCGCCACGCTCATTCCCTGGCCGAAGATCGGAGGGAAGCGGCAGGCCGAGTCGCCGAGCGGGATCAGCCCGCGCGGGAATCGGTTGAGCCGGTCGTAGCCGCAGCGCACGCTGCACGGCATTCTGAACCGCGCAATGTCCCCGATCCGCTTGGCGCCGCGAAGCGCGCGGTGGATGGTCGGCATCCGGAATGACGCGAGAAACTCCATGAAGCCATCGACGTCGCCGGGAGGCGCCTTGCCGTGGTTTTCGGCCAGAGAGACCGACCAGCGGCCGCCCTCCATCGGGAAGAGCACGCCGTGGCGGCTGCTGTGCGGCGCGGCGGCCGCATGGATCACAACGCGCCAGTCGGTCGGCGCATCCTCGGGCTTCTCGAAGACGAGCGTCGAATAGGCCTGGTCCATGCCGATTTCGACCGTGGAGGGCTTTTGCCATCCGATTGCCTCGAGGAAGCCTTGAGTCAGCGATATGCGGCCGGATGCGTCGACGATGAGGTCAGCTGCGAGACTCCCAGCCGCGCCGCGAACGTCCTCGAACCGCACGCCCGTGGCGCGGGTGTTGTCGGGGGAGGCTATCACCTCGGTGACGCGCGCGCGGGGTCTGATTTCTATATTCAGTTCCTGTTCGACCCGATGGCGGCAGATGCGCTCCAGCGCTGGGCGCGACATAGCGAACTGGTCGTATCCAAGGTCGCGCTGAGGAAAGGGATCAAAACCGGGCAGCTCCAAGCGCATATCGCGGCGAAGCCGTATCCGGACGGCGCCGGCGTCCATGAGATCGATCTCAAGCCCGGGGAACAAGCGATCGAGCGCGAAATGTCCGCCCGTGAGCAGTCCGTGCGTGTGGCGAGACTGCGGCGTGCCCGAACGCGGCGCTGGCGCGTCGGGCAAAGAATCGCGGTCGAACACGGTCACTTTTTCGAAATGAGGAGCGATCGCCTTCGCCGCCGCCAGGCCGGCCATTCCGGCGCCGACGACGATGGCGTGCTTCAAGATTGGGTTGCGCATCTTGGATACCTCCAGGGTCAAGCGCGTCTCACGCCCTTTGGCCGCGTTTCCAGCCCCGTCGCCGAGACGTCTCACGACGCTCGGCGACTAGGAGGCGGCGGGATCACGAATTTGCGCTCGTATCGCCGCCGGAACCCATCAGTGTTGGTTCCGAATGTGTCGCGCTGGTCGGCTCCGCACAGTGACGGAGATCACACGACTGACCTCAATACCGAGGGGATTCAACACAACTTCGTGAGTGTCATCACATGCTGCGCACGCCTAAATCGCGCAAAGCGCAGCGCAAACTCCGTGAGATGGCTGACCCGTGAGGTGAGCGCTCCGACTACAGGGAAGCGTATCTTGATTGAGGGCGTTGACCGTCGCGAAGGCGGCCGTGACGGCGCTTCGCGCCCCTGACGCGGCCGATGTCCCCATGTTGGAGTCGTCATCGAACGCGTGTAGATCGATGCCAAATCGAAGGAGAAGGCGCGTGACCGAGATCGCCCATCGCACCGTCGAGGCAAACGGGATCCCCATCCATCTGGCGGAAGCGGGAAGCGGACCCGTCGTGCTCCTCTGCCACGGCTTTCCGGAATCCTGGTATTCGTGGCGCCATCAGTTGAAGGCACTCGCCGAGGCCGGCTATTGCGCGGTGGCGCCCGATATGCGCGGCTATGGCCAGACAGGCCAGCCCCAGGAGACCGATCAGTATACGCTGTTTCATCTCGTCGGCGACATGGTTGGCGTGCTCGACGCGCTCAGCGCGCCGCAGGCGGTCGTGGTTGGCCACGATTGGGGCGCGCCAGTCGCCTGGCATTGCGCCCTTATCCGGCCGGACCGCTTTCGCGCCGTCGCAGGCCTGAGCGTGCCGTTTATTCCGCGCGGGTCCACACGGCCGACGAGCGTGATGCCGCAGACCGACTCGTCGCTCTTCTATCAGCTCTATTTCCAGGCGCCGGGCAACGCCGAGGCGGAACTCGCGCGCGATCCGCGCGCGACGATCCGGCGGCTCCTCTATTCCGGGTCAGGCGATATTCCGCGCAAGTCCGACAATACGCTCGGCGATCAGGGGCCCGGCATGGTCCCAAGGACGGGCGGCTTTCTCACCCGCACGATCGACCCGCCGACGCTGCCCCCGTGGCTCACAGAGGCCGACATCGATGTCTTTGCGGGAGAATTCGCCCGCGCAGGCTTCCGCGGCGGGCTCAATTGGTATCGCAACATCGACCGCAATTGGGAGCTTCTCGCACCGTTCGCCGGTGCGAAGGTGACGGTTCCGGCGCTTTACATGGCCGGCGACCGCGACCTCGTCGTCAAATTTCCGAGGATGGATCAGCTGATCGCGAACCTGAAAACATTCGTCCCCGAGTTGACGAAAACGATCATGCTTCCCGGCTGCGGACATTGGACGCAGCAGGAGCGTGCGGACGAGGTCAACGCGGCCCTGATCACGTTCCTTCGCGAGGTCGGCTGACCTGGTCGTAACGGGCCGCCTCTTATCATTCCCGCGCAGCGGGAATCAGGATCTCGGCCAACCTTGCTGGATGCTCGCTTTCGCGGGCATGACAGGTATTCTCACGGATTGCCGACGCTGACCACCCGGAAGGTCAGAAGCTCGCCCTCCTCTTCGCGCACCGACACGTACTCGCCGACCTTGAAGGCGTGGTCGCCGAAGCGGAAGCCTTCCTCCTCCGCTTCGTCCTTGCGTCCCCCCTTCCACTCGAAGGCCCAGGTCGAGCCGCCGCGGCCGCCGGCGTGATTGACAAGGAGGCCGCGCAGCGAGGGCTCATTGCCCCAGAAGCGATGGGCGAAACATTCGCCCCGATGCTGCTTCCAGGCCTCGAGATCGATGTGGCCATCAGTGGTCAAAGGCGCGACGAAATCATAGCCGTGCCGGATCGAGCCTTCCGGGAATTCCTTCGAGCGCGCGGCGTTCAGCGTCACCTTTCGCAACGCGACGTGACTTGACCCGGCCATCGACCATCCTCCCTTTTCTCCCGACTCTTCGTGGGAGCCGTTGAGCCTCCAACGCCTATGTCGGGTCAGACGCGTTCGAGCGCCAGCGCCGCGCCCTGACCGACGCCGACGCACATCGTGGCGAGGCCGTAGCGGCCGCCACGCCGCTTGAGCTCGAGCGCGACGGCGCCGGCGAGGCGCGCGCCCGACATGCCGAGCGGATGGCCGAGCGCGATCGCCCCGCCGTTCGGATTGACATGCTCCGAGTCATCCTCGAGCCCGAGCCCGCGCAGGCAAGCAAGCGCCTGCGAGGCGAACGCCTCGTTCAGCTCGACAACGTCAAAGCTCGATGGCTTGAACTTCAGCCGCTCTGTCAGTTTGCCGACCGCCGGGATCGGGCCCACGCCCATCACGCGCGGCGCAACGCCGGCCGTAGCGTAGCCGAGAATGCGCGCGATCGGCTCGAGCCCATGCGCTTCCGCCGCCTGGGCCGAGGCGACGATGAGCGCCGCAGCGCCATCGTTGACGCCGGAGGCGTTGCCCGCGGTCACGCTGCCGTCCGGCCGCACGATCCCGCCGAGCTTGGCCAGCGCCTCGAGCGTCGTATCGGAGCGCGGGTGCTCGTCGTTCACGACCCGGGTCACGTTTCCCTTGCGGTCCTTGATCTCGACCGCAACGATTTCCTCGTTCAACGTTCCCTTTGCCTGGGCCGCGGCAGCACGTTTTTGCGAGCGCAGCGCGAACGCGTCCTGGTCGGCGCGAGAGACCTGATACTCGTCGGCGACGTTCTCGGCCGTCTCTGGCATTGAATCGACGCCATAGAGCTTTTTCATCGCCGGATTGACGAATCGCCAGCCGATTGTGGTGTCGAAAACCTCCGCCGATCGCTGAAACGCCGCTTGAGCCTTGCCCATGACGAAGGGCGCCCGGGTCATCGATTCCGCTCCGCCCGCGATCGCGAGCTCGATCTCGCCCGCTTTGATCCCCCGCGCCGCCGCGGCGACCGCTTCCATTCCCGAGGCGCACAGCCGATTGACCGTCGCGCCGGGAATGGAATCCGGCAGACCGGCGAGCAAAAGCGCCATGCGCGAGAGGTTGCGGTTGTCCTCGCCCGCCTGATTGGCGCAGCCAAGAAAGACTTCATCGACCTTGTCGCCGAGGTCGGGATGACGGCGCATCAGCTCGCGGATCGGCAGCGCCGCTAGATCGTCGGCGCGGAGGCTTGCCAGCGCGCCCCCGAAGCGGCCGATCGGAGTGCGGACGTAGTGGCAGATGAACGCTTCTTCGGTCATGGCTTCACCGCTCCTCGGTCCGGCCTCTGATCCCATTCCGCCATTGTCGCCTCCATTGACCGGTGTCTAATATAGGCGCTCGCGCCGGTCGGCGGCGACAAGTGAATTGAGGGAGAGCGCCTGTGACGGCAGCCGCCAAGGCTTCGCAACCGGTCCTCTTGGATAGGTTCGAGAACGGCGTGCTGACGCTGACCTTGAACCGGCCCGAGCGGCTGAATGCGCTTAACGGAGCCCTTATAGAAGCGCTGTCGGCCGGAATTAAGCGCGCAGGGACGGAGCCCGACTGTCGCGCGGTTCTCATCAGTGGCGCTGGCCGAGGCTTTTGCGCCGGGGCGGACCTCGCCAACCGCGCCTTTGCTCCCGGCGACGCCCGGCCGGACCTCGGCGCAGCGCTCGAAAACGGCCTCAATCCCATTATTCGCGGGATCCGCAACCTGCCGAAGCCGGTCGTCTGCGCAGTCAACGGCCCAGCGGCAGGGGCGGGCGCCAATATCGCGCTTGCTTGCGACATCGTCCTCGCAGCCAAATCGGCGCAGTTTCTGCAGGCGTTCGCCCGCATCGGCCTCATTCCCGATGCAGGCGGCACTTTTGTTCTGCCGCGGCTCATCGGCGACGCCCGCGCCCGCGCGCTGATGATGCTGGCCGAGCCCATCGCCGCGGAAAGGGCTGAGGCGATAGGCATGATCTATCGCGCTGTCGCCGATGAGGACCTGATGGGAGAGGCGCACACCGTCGCCGAGCGCCTCGCAGCCGGCCCCACGCATGCGTTGGGCCTCATCAAACACGCGCTGGCGGCTTCGCCTACCAATGCTTTGGACGCTCAACTCGACCTCGAGCGGGACCTGCAGCGGGAGGCAGGAGCTAGCGACGACTACATGGAAGGCGTGCGCGCCTTTCTGGACAAGCGGCCCACGAATTTCGGGCGCAAGCCCCCAGTCGCGTAACGCCTGAGACGCGCCACGCAAAAACCCACCGCAGGGGACCCGCAGCGGGTTCTATTCAACGCCAACGATAACAATCGTTAGTTCGAGCCAGTGTCCGCCGCCGGTTGCGACGCGGCCGTCTGAGGCGTATCGGGCGTCGTCTGTTGCGACTGGGCCGTCGGTTGGTCATTCTCAGCCGACGTCTTATTGAACTCGCAGGCCCACGCCGGCGCGACGAGCGCAATCGCGAACCCGCAACCCAACGCCACTTTGAAAAGCTTGGAGCGCATCGATACCTCCATCCCGGCCCGCCAGATCTGGGCAGTCTAGCACCGGCCCGGGCGCGCGCAAGGTGCGAGGCGAGCCGCAGCCGGCTTCTAGCTCAGCGCCGTCTGCTCTAAGGGGCGGGCTTTGCAGCCGGTGCAATGACGAGGGATGGCAAGGCCTTGCGCGCAGCGATCACCGCCATGCCTTGATGGATGTTGCAAGCGGCGCCTTCAGGCCATAGTTCCAGCGCGCCTGATCACGCCGTGTTGATTGCGGTCGTTGGCGCGGGCCCGCAATGAGCCAGCCTTAAGCGCGCTTGACACTTTTACCCGCGCCAAACGCGCGCCTCGCTCTACGCGTGAACGCGCGAACCCCTGATCGCGCTATACACCGCAAACGGCGTCGCCGGCATGTCGATGTGCTCGATGCGATACGCCCGCCATAAAGCGTCGGCGACTGCGTTCATCACCGCTGGAGTCGAGCCGATTGAACCTGCTTCGCCGGCGCCCTTGAGACCCATTGGATTGGTCGTCGACGGCACGTTGCGCGTCTCGAAATCGAACGCCGGCAGATTGTCGGCGCGCGGCATGCAATAGTCGAGGAAGCTTGCGGTCAAGAGCTGGCCGTCGTCATCGAACAAAGCGCGCTCCATCAGCGCTTGGCCGGCACCCTGGGCGATGCCGCCATGGACCTGCCCCGCCAGAAGCAAGGGGTTCAACGTGAATCCAAAGTCGTCGACAACCGAGTAGCGCACAATTGTGGTTTCCCCCGTGTCGGGATCGATCTCGACCTCGCACGCGTGAGTGCCATTCGGATAGGTGGCGTTCGACGGGGCGAACGAGTCTGTCGCCGTCAAATTCGCCGAAGTGACGCCTGGAAGGGCCGCGATCTCCGAATAAGAGATGGCGCGGTCGGTTCCCGCGATGCGCACCTTGCCGTCTGCGATTTCCAAATCGGCGACTGCCGCTTCCAGCTTGTCGGCCGCCAATTCCTTCAACGAACCCGCCAAGGTTTCCGAGGCGCGGGTCACCATCACCGCGCCGATGGGAATGGAGCGCGATCCGCCGGTGCCGAAGCCAGTCGCAACCCGATCGGTGTCGCCTTGCACAACCTTGATGCGCTCAAGCGGCACATCGAGATATTGCGAGACGGCCTGAGCATAAGCGGTCTCATGCCCCTGCCCGTTCGATTGGGTGCCAATGAGCAGCGTGAAATCGCCGTTCTTCTCAAGCGTCAAAGAGCCCGTCTCGGAATCGCTCCAGGCCGTGCATTCGATATAACTTGCAATGCCGAATCCACGGATCTTCCCGCGCGTCCGCGCGTCCTCCGCTCGGCGCGTGAATCCGGCGCGGTCCGCCTTCTTCAGGCAGGCCCGCAACGCGCCTTCGAAATCGCCAACGTCGTAATCGCGATCGGTGTGGGTGTGATAGGGCATCTGCTCGGGCTTGACGAAATTGCGCGCGCGAATGTCCTCAGGCGTCAGGCCAAGCTTGCGGGCGCAAGCGTCGACCAGTCGCTCGAGCACATAGGCTGCCTCCGGACGTCCAGCGCCGCGATAGGCGTCGACGGGCACGGTGTGGGTGTAGATTCCGCGGACGCGCGCGTGGAGCGCGTCGATGTGGTAGCACCCAGTCGCCATCGACGCGCCGAGCCAGGGGATATAGGGCGCAAACAGCGACAGATACGCGCCGAGATTGCCGAGGATATCGACCCTGAGCGCCAGAAAACGACCGTTGGCGTCGAGCGCCATTTCGGCCGTCGTCAGATTGTCGCGACCCTGCGCGTCGCCTACGAAATGCTCGCTGCGATCGGCGAGCCAGCCGACGCTCCGTCCGAGACGCTTCGCGGCCTCGAGAACGAGCGGATATTCTCGATAGACGACGGCCTTGGTGCCGAACCCGCCGCCGACATCTTGCGTGACGACGCGAAGGGATTCGGGCGGAATTTTCAGCATCGCCCCGGCGATGGCGCCCTGAATGCCGTGCACGCCCTGACTTCCGAGGTTCAGCGTAAGGCGGCCGGATTTCGGATCATATTCGCCAACAGCGGAGCGCGGCTCCATATAATTGGCGACTACGCGCGAGTTGACGATCTTGATGCGAACCGTGTGTGTTGCGCCGGCGAACGCCTTATCCGTCTCCTGCTTATCGCCGATATGGGTGTCGTAAGCGACGTTACCCGGAGCATCCGAGAAGATAAGCGGCGCATCCGGCCGCAAAGCATCTTCCATGTCGGTCACGACGGGAAGCGCGTCCCATGTCACGCTGATCAATTCGGCGCCGTCGCGCGCCTCGAGAGCCGTGTCAGCGACCACCATCGCGATAATGTCGCCGACGTGCTGCGCTTCATCTGACGCCATTACGGGATAGGGCTTGAGCGGCGTGTTCGATCCGTCGGAATTGGCGACTGGGGCAACACAAGGCATGTCGCCGACGTTGGCGAAATCGCTCGCGACATAGACGGCCCGAACGCCGGGCGCAGCGCGCGCGGCTTCAATGTCGTCGATACGGAACTTCGCATGTCCGTAAGGACTGCGTAGAAACACCGCCTTGAGTTCGGTCTTATCAACCGCATCGGAAGCGTAGTTGCCGCGCCCGCTTACGAATCGAATGTCTTCGACGCGCTTGACGCTTTGACCTATGCCAAATTTTGTCGGTCTCATATTCATGGTCTGTCATTTCCTGTAGCGGCCGAGGGGCGTCTTTCGCACGGTCGGCGTTTGAGCCCTTACTAACCGAATCTTGTCGCGTCACGAAACTCGTGCGACCTGGAGGCGGCGCGCGTGTCGCCGAAGCTCAGGTGGCCAAGCGCCGCGCGTCTTGCTATCACCCCCGCGCAAAAGCAGCTTAAGGCTTCGAAATCGCCATGCGCAAGGGCGCAATCGTACGCAAGACCAAGGAGACGAGCATCGAGGTCGGCCTCGACCTCGATGGGTCGGGCCTTGCCAATGTTACAACCGGCATTGGTTTCTTCGATCATATGCTCGATCAACTGTCGCGTCATTCCCTTGTCGACATCAAGATTCGGGCCGAGGGCGACCGCCATATCGACGATCACCATACGGTCGAGGATGTGGGCATCGCGCTCGGCCAGGCTTTGGCGAAGGCGCTCGGCGACAAGCGAGGCTTGACGCGCTACGCCGACTGCCTGTTGCCGATGGACGAGACGCTGACCCGCGTCGCGCTCGACGTGTCGGGCCGGCCGTTCCTTGTCTTTCGGACCGAGTTTCCGACCGAGAAGATCGGTAGTTTCGATACGCAACTCGTGCGCGAATTTTTCCAGGCCTTCGCCGGCAACGCCGGGGTCACGCTGCACATCGAAACGCTTTACGGCTCGAACAGCCATCACATCGCGGAATCGTGCTTCAAAGCGGTTGCTCGCGCGCTTCGCGGCGCGATCGCGATCGATTCCCGTCAGGCCGAGCGCGTCCCATCGACCAAGGGCGCGCTTTAGGCATGCCATGAGCGTCGTCGCCATTATCGACTACGGCTCCGGCAATCTGCACTCGGCGCAGAAAGCCTTTGAGCGCGCCGCGCGCGAGGCCGGATTGAGCCGCGAGGTCAAGGTCACTGCGCGGCCCGAGGATGTGCTCGCCGCGGACCATGTCGTTTTGCCGGGCGTTGGCGCATTTGCCGACTGCCGCCGCGGGCTCGACGGCGTTTCGGGCATGGTTGAGGCGATGGAGGAGGCGGTGCGCCAACGAGGCAGGCCATTCCTCGGCATTTGCGTCGGCGCGCAACTTATGGCCACACGCGGCCTCGAACATGAGGTGGTTGATGGCTTGAACTGGATTGCGGGCGACGTCGCGGCGATCAAGCCGCGCGATCCCGGGTTGAAGATTCCCCATATGGGTTGGAACACGCTCGATGTGCGGCGCAGCCATGCGCTTTTAGAGGGCGTGAGGACGGGCGAGAGCGGGCTGCACGCCTATTTCGTGCACTCCTATCAATTATACGCAGATGACGCCGGCGACCTGGTGGCGACCTCCGACTACGGCGGCGCGGTGACGGCGATCGTCGCGCGCGACAACATCGCCGGCACGCAGTTTCACCCCGAAAAGAGCCAAACGCTTGGGCTCAAGCTCATCGCCAATTTCCTCGAGTGGCGCCCGTGATCTTGTTTCCCGCCATCGATCTCAAAGACGGCCAGTGCGTTCGCCTCGTCCAGGGCGACATGACGCGCGCGACAATGTTCAACGCCGATCCGGCCGACCAGGCGCGAGCGTTCATCGCGCAAGGGTTCGACTATCTGCACGTCGTCGATCTCGACGGGGCGTTCGCGGGCAAGCCCATGAACGCCGAGGCTGTTCGAGGTATTCTCGCCGGACTCACGGTCAAGCTGCAACTCGGCGGCGGAATCCGCGACATGAAGACCGTGCGCGGCTGGCTGGACAGCGGCGTGACCCGGGTCATCATTGGCACAGCGGCGGTGCGCGACCCCGATTTCGTGCGCGAGGCGGCGCGACTTTATCCCGGCCGGATTGCGGTCGGCGTTGACGCCCGTGAGGGCATAGTCGCCATCGAAGGCTGGGCGAAGACCTCGGACATTTCCGCTCTCGATCTTGCACGGCGATTTCAGGACGCGGGCGTTGGGGCAATCATCTACACCGACATTGCGCGCGACGGCGCGCTCGCCGGCCTCAACCTCGACAGCACGATCGCGCTGGCCGACAAGCTCGAGATTCCGGTCATCGCGTCAGGCGGCCTTGCCTCGATCGAGGACATCAGACGGCTGACCGAGCCGGACTGCGCCCGCCTCGCCGGCGCCATCGTAGGGCGCGCGCTCTATGACGGCCGGCTTGATCCGCGTGCGGCGCTGACCCTCCTCCACGCCGGCGGACGTTCGGAACCGTCAACAAGGTTGTCCCAGTGACGTTGAAGGCGCGGGTCATCCCCTGTCTCGACGTCAAGGATGGTCGGGTCGTCAAGGGAATCAACTTCGTCAATCTGCGCGATGCGGGCGATCCGGTGGAGAGCGCGATCGCCTACGATCGGGCGGGCGCGGACGAGCTCTGCTTCCTGGACATTACCGCGAGCCATGAGGACCGCGGCATTCTGCTCGACGTCGTCAGGCGTACGGCAGAGGTCTGCTTCGTGCCGCTGACGGTCGGCGGCGGCGTGCGTACGACCGAGGACATCCGCAAGCTTTTGCTCGCCGGCGCCGATAAGGCCTCGATCAATTCAGCGGCTGTCGCCGACCGGGACATCGTGCGCCAAGCGGCGGAGAAGTTCGGCGCCCAGTGCGTGGTCGTCGCCATCGACGCCAAGCGGGTGTCGGCGAGTGGCGAGGCGCCGCGCTGGGAGATCTTTACCCATGGCGGGCGGCGTGCGACCGGCATTGAGGCGATCGGCTATGCGCGCGAAGTCGCCGCTCTCGGCGCGGGCGAGATCCTTTTAACCTCTATGGATCGCGACGGATCGAGGCAGGGCTTCGATCTCGAGCTGACCCGAGCCGTCGCCGACGCGGTCGCCATTCCGGTCATCGCCTCCGGCGGCGTCGGCGATCTCGACCATTTCGTCGCTGGCGTGCAAGAAGGGCGCGCCAGCGCGGTGCTCGCGGCATCGATCTTCCATTTCGGCGAATTCACAATTCGGCAGGCGAAGGCCCGAATGGCCGAGGCGGGAATCCCGGTGCGCTTGGACTGACCGCGCGAGTGTACGCTCGGCGCGGTGCGCGCTAAGGTTTAAGCCGTTTCATAGGAGAGCCGGATGCCCGCCCCGGGCGATCAAACGCATTTTGGCCAGCGCAGAGTTCGGCTGGACGAAAAACAGAGCCTGGTGAACGACGTCTTCCGTAGCGTCGCCACTCGCTATGACCTGATGAACGACCTGATGTCGTTCGGCCTGCACCGGGCTTGGAAGGACGCTCTCGTCGCCAAGGTTCGCCCATCACTGAATCGTCCTTTCGCTCATGTCGATGTCGCGGGAGGCACCGGCGACGTCGCCACGCGTGTGGCGAAGGCGGGCGGCCCGCTGACTGAGGTGACAGTCGTCGACGTCAATCCTGACATGTTGCGCGTGGGGGAGAAGCGGGCGGCGAGGCGGGCTTTCTCTAAGCGGTTGACGTTCATCGAAGGCGACGCGGAAGCGCTGCCGCTGCCCGACGCGCGGTTTGACACCTACACAGTCGCGTTCGGCATCCGCAACGTGCCACGCATCGAAAACGCCCTCAGGGAAGCTTATCGTGTTCTGAAGCGCGGCGGGCGTTTCCTGTGCCTCGAATTTTCGCGCGTCGATTTGCCGGTCATGGATCGCTTGTACGACGCCTACTCCTTCGCGGCCATTCCGCCCATCGGCAAAGTGGTGACCGGCGACGGCGGCGCTTATCGCTATCTTGTCGAATCGATCCGCAACTTTCCGCCCCCGGAGCAATTTGCAGAGATGATCGGCGAGGCTGGGTTCGCGCGCGTGGAGTTCACACGCTTGAGCGGAGGCATCGTCGCGATCCACTCCGGCTGGAAACTCTAATTCATGCCGATTTTGTCGTCGCTCGGCCACATCTCAAGGCTGACGCGCGCTGCTTTCGTGTTCGCCCGAGAAGGGGCGTTTGTCGGCGTCGACCCAGTCCCTCTGCCACCGGTGCTGAGGCCGCCGCTCGCATTGGCCAACTTGATTGCAAAACGCGACGGCGATGGCCTGGCGGGCTTGTCCCGGGCGATCGATCGATTGGGGCCGTCTTACGTGAAGCTTGGACAGTTCCTTTCAACGCGCCCGGACATCGTCGGCGGCAAGGTCGCCATCGAGCTTGAGCGACTGCAGGACCGCGTCGCGCCGATGAGCCGCGAAATGGCGGTCGCCATCGTCGAGGCTTCTTTCGGCGTGCAAATCGAGTCGTTGTTCGAGAGCTTCGGCGAGCCGGTCGCGGCGGCTTCGATCGCCCAGGTCCATCGCGCTGAGGTGCAAACCAGCGAAGGCTTGCGGCCAGTCGCGGTCAAAGTGCTGCGCGCCGGGACCGAGCGGCGCTTTGGGCGCGACCTCTCTGACATGGCGTTCGCCGCGCGGTTCGCTGAGAGCCTGGCGCCGGAGTTCCGCCGCCTGCGGCTCGCCCAGGTTGTCGAGACGCTCGCCCGCTCCGTGCGCATGGAGATGGATTTCCGGCTTGAGGCGGCCGCGGCGTCGGAATTCGTCGAAAACTCGAAGGATGATCCAGACGTTCGAGCGCCGGTGGTGGACTGGAACCGCACCACCCGCGAAGTGATGACCATGGAATGGATCGACGGGGTGCCTCTGGCCGACCCTGACCGTCTGATCGCGCTTGGGTTTGGTCCTCAGTCCCTTGCCCGCGCTCTGATTCAGACATTTTTGCGCACTGCGCTGCGCGACGGCTTTTTCCACGCCGACATGCATCAGGGCAATTTCTTCGTCGACAAGGAAGGCCGCATTGTCGCAGTGGATTTTGGGATCATGGGCCGGCTTGGGCGCAAAGAGCGCCGATTCCTCGCTGAAATCCTCTACGGCTTCATTCGCCGTGACTATTTGCGGGTTGCCGAGGTCCATTTCGAGGCAGGCTACGTGCCTCACACATATCGGGTCGAAGATTTCGCCCAGGCGCTGCGCGCGATCGGCGAACCGATCCACTCACGCACCGCCGATCAGATCTCGATGGCGAAAGTCTTGACGCTCCTGTTCGAAATCACCTCCCTGTTCGAAATGACCACCAGGATCGAGCTGGTGATGCTGCAGAAAACCATGGTTGTCGTCGAAGGCGTAGCGCGAAAGCTCGACCCTCAACTCAACATGTGGTCGACCGCCGAACCCGTGGTGGGCGCCTGGATCGCGGAAAACCTCGGCCCGATTGGGCGCATCGAAGACGCCGGTCGGATCTTTTCGTCCCTTGCCTCCTTCCTCGGCGACGGGCCGCGCCGGCTGGAGCAAATCGCCGACAAACTCGAGGCTCGACTTGAGGCCGACAGCGAAAGGGAAATTGCGAAAATCGTTCCCGAACTCACGCTCCGGGTGGGATTCACCTTTGTTTTAACTGGATTTTTGTTAGCGCTCCTCGTTATGGCGGCGTACCGATGGGTCCTATAGGTCGGCGAACCCTTGTGCAGCGTCCGGCTTTCTGTAGAGGAGCGCGCGCGACGGTCAATGAGGCCTGCTGGAAGTCGCCGACCTCAAGACAGCGGGTTGGCCGCGACTGGCGATCTATGAACCCGCAACAATCGCGCGACGCGAATACCACAATTGTGGTAATTGCCATTTCGTAAATGTTCGTGGCATTCCTCTGGCGTCACTGGTGGCATTAGAAAAGCGGCTTACGTAAGGACGGACCAGAGGTAGCAAGCGAATGAAGCCGCGAATGGACGTTTCACCCTCCGTCTCCTTGATTTCCTCCACGTCAGGGGCTGATCCAGAGCGCAGCGAGCTGGCGTAGGTCATCGCGAATGAGCAGCGCCCCGCTATCGCGCGCCCGTATTCTCCTGATCATAAGTGGGGGAATCGCGGCGTACAAATCGCTAGAGTTGATTCGGCGGCTCAAAGACCGCGGCGCGACTGTTCGCGTCGTGATGACTGCCGCCGCCCGGCAGTTCATTTCCCCGCTTTCCGCTGCGACTCTCAGTGGGCAACCCGTCCGCGACGATCTGTTTAGCCTCACAGACGAAGCGGCGATCGGCCACATCGAGTTGTCGCGCGCCGCTGACCTCATCGTTATTGCGCCGGCAAGTGCGAATATCCTGGCCCGCATGGCCGCCGGTCTTGCCGACGATATGGCGACAACTGTGTTGCTTGCGACCGACAAACGCGTGCTTGCCGCCCCTGCGATGAATGTCAGGATGTGGCTGCACCCGGCGACCCGCCGCAACCTGGAGCGCCTGAGGGACGACGGCGTTCTGATCGTCGGCCCCGATTCGGGGCCGATGGCTTGCGGCGAATTTGGTCCTGGCCGCATGGCCGAACCGCCGGCGATCGTTGAGGCGATCGAGGCGGCGTTGGCCGCCGAAGCGGCGTCCAGTCCTTCGCTCCAAGGTCGGCCAAGTGATTCGGGTTCGCTTGGCGGACGGCATGTGATTGTCACTTCGGGACCAACCTACGAGCCGATTGACCCGGTCCGATTCCTCGGAAACCGGTCTTCTGGACGTCAGGGACATGCAATTGCGCAAGCTGCGGTTGGCGCTGGCGCAAGGGTAACGCTAGTTACCGGCCCCGTGGGGTTGCCCGATCCGTCCGGTGCCGAAGTCGTTCATGTCGGTTCGGCGCGCGATATGCGGGAAGCGGTCGAAGCCGCGCTCCCCGCCGACGCGTTCATTGCGGCGGCGGCGGTCGCCGATTGGCGCGCGGAAAACGTCGCTCATCAAAAGATCAAAAAGAACGCCAAAGAGTCTCCAACCCTCACCCTGGTTGAGAATCCCGATATACTTGCGGAGGTCGCAAAGAAAACCATAATGCGGCCGGCAGTTGTAATTGGCTTCGCTGCCGAAACCGAGAATATTACGGCGAACGCCATGGCCAAATTACAACGCAAGAATTGTGATCTGATCATCGCCAATAGTGTCGCGGAGGGATCATCGACATTTGGCGGCGAAACCAATCAGGTCCAGGTGATCGATGCGCGCGGCGTCGAATCGTGGCCGCCGATGACCAAAGCCGAAGTTGCAAACGGCATTGTTCGGCGGCTCGCCGTTGAATTGGCAAAGCGACAATGATCACGATTGGTTACCATCGATTACCACATGGTGAGGGGTTGCAATTGCCGGCCTATGCGAGTGAGGATGCCGCCGGGATGGATCTGGTGGCGGCCCTCCCGGCAGGTGAAGAGGTTGTCATGGCCCCCGGATCGCGGGCGTTGATCGCGACCGGGATGGTTATCGAACTGCCAAAGGGATTTGAAGCGCAGATCCGGCCCCGATCAGGGCTGGCTCTGAAGGACGGGGTGACGGTCCTCAACAGTCCGGGGACAATCGACGCTGACTATCGCGGCGAAATTGGTGTCATCCTCGTCAATTTTGGGGACAAGCCCTTTGTCGTGCGGCGTGGCGCGCGGATAGCGCAACTCGTCGTTTGTTCTGTGGAACGTGTCGCTCTGATTTCGGGCGAGCGTCTCACTTCGAGCGTCCGTGGCTCAAATGGATTCGGTTCCACTGGGCGCTCATAGTAGGAGGTATGATATGAACTTATTGTCGCGACGGAGCGTTCTTGCTATCGCTGCCGTTGTCGATGTCGCGTTGCATTCGCGCTCGGCGCCGGTTGCGGCCAAAGCTTTGGCCGCACGTCATAAATTGCCCCCCCGTCACCTGGAGACATTGCTCCAGGGCCTGGTCCACGCCAAAATCC
>Ga0210406_10002864_pt1 | contig 19277 bp, 16 predicted proteins | sample IncBWC30MmetaG_FD_155454 | JGI IMG/M metagenome (GOLD analysis project Ga0210406, IMG submission 155454) | Forest soil microbial communities from Barre Woods Harvard Forest LTER site, Petersham, Massachusetts, United States - Inc-BW-C-30-M | ecosystem: Environmental > Terrestrial > Soil >... | reverse complement strand
TGGACTGGGCATTTCTCGGCAATCTCAAGCAGCTTCGAGCGTTGCTCTTGGGTTAGCCGCCCCGCGAATTCGAGGTCGCTCTCGATGTGGTCAAGCATTCCTTCTTTGGTTTGGCAATCGGCGCAGTCGGCTGCGTGAATCTTATTGTGGCGCAGCCTGACGGTGACTGCTTCGAGCGGCCAGCTCTTGCGTCGCGCATACAGCGCAACCGTCATCGAAGTTCAAGCGCCCAGGGCAGCAAGCAGTAGGTCGTAGGGAGTTGGGCCCGTGTCGGCTCCGCCGGCAGCCACGGGCTCGTCTGCCGTCAAAGGATGTCGGCCCGCGAGAATCTCCTGCGCAAATCCTGCCGCGCTCCCGCGGACAACTACTTCATTTATGTCAGCCATCGTCAGCACTCCTGTGGGAAAAGGATCTTTACCAATGATTGTTTACTACGGATGAGAATGTAACTCTATCGGCCCATACTCGGCTCCCCTCATTTCTGGCAAAGCACGATTCATAAAAGAGCAAAGGAGGTGCTGGCCGGATTGTCGGCAACTCTTACTCTATAGGTTTTCAGCGGAGCGTTCCCTCGCTGCCGAGCAAGCAGCCTCACCCACTCCCATCGTAACCTGGCCTGGGAAGGATTTCCCCAAGAACGGACGCGAGCCAGGACCGGCCGAAATCTCAAGAAGGCTGATCGAATCTCCGGGATTATAGCGCGACCAGCTACCGGGCTTGGCTCCGACCGATCTTGAGACCGCAAACAAAGCCAGATAGTGGATGGTCGGCCGGCCGGAAGTAATGGCACGAATCGGGTCCCCTGGAATTACTTCCGCATAGCCCGTGATCCGCGTGGAATCCCGAGATGGTTCGCTTAGTTAGCGCGGAGAAGGCGTGACTGCAACGAGTAGCAGACTGCGCCCAAGAGGCTGCTTCTCACCACGGATAACGCTTGACGCTATCGGGCTCAGACGCTTCACGACCAGCAGCGAGTGGCTAACGATACGCAGCCGCCTGGATACTATACAGCTCCGAATAGTGGCCTTTCCTCGCCATGAGTTCATCGTGCGTGCCTACCTCCACGAGGCGGGCGCCATCCAGCACGATGATGAGGTCGGCCATGCGAACCGTCGAGAAGCGATGGGATACGAGTATGATGATGCGTCCGTTCTGCTTCTCGGCGCTGCCGCGTGCCGCCGCAGCGTATCGCTCAAACAGGGCATGTTCTGTCTCTGCGTCCAATGCCGCAGTCGGCTCATCCAGGATGAGGAGCAGCGGTTCATCGCGCATGAACCCCCGCGCCAGCGACAGTTTCTGCCACTGCCCGAACGATAGTTCCACTCCGCCCGGCCACGTCGGGCCAAGCTGTGTTTCCAGGCCCGCCGTCAATCGCGTAAGTACGTCTCGGGCACCTGCGCGATCGACCGCCGCGGAAACGGCAGGGACGTCCTCCAGTCTAGGGACATCGCCCAAACCGACAGTGTGCTGCGCGCGGAATTCGAACCGGAAAAAGTCCTGGAACGCCCCCGCAAGGCGTTCCCGCCACTCGCTGGCAGGCACGCGTGCCAGCGGTGTCTCATCCAGGAAGATTGAACCCGACACCGGTTCATACATCTTTGCCAATAGTTTGACGAACGTCGTTTTGCCCGCGCCATTCTCGCCGACGATGGCCACCACAGCACCGGCAGGAAGCTTTACCGAAACATCTTCCAGCACCACACGCGACGTCCCGGGGTACGCGAACGAAACATGGTCCAATCGAATACTTTCTCTCAGCACGCCCGGGACCGGCCGATCCCCTGATGCGGCGACGGCCGAAGCATAATCCTCTAGCCACGCCAGCCGTCGCGATCCGTCCATCCAGAATCCACGCAGGAATGCAAGCTCGCCCACTGTTGCCCCAATATACGCCGAAAGCCGCGCACCGGCCGCGAGCAGCAGCAGCACTTGACTGGCGGATCCACGAAGCACCGACGATACGTATACCACGGCGGCGACGTACGCAGACCCGAAAACCGCCCATGCCAAGGCGTGCCAGAACGCAGATCCCCACCGGGCATGCGCCACCCGTCCGTACCAACGTTCCCAGGCCGCCCTCCGCTCCGTCGCCAAGAAGTTTCCGATGCCGGTGACGCGCACCTCTTTCCCGGGAGAGGCCGTCGTTGCAACGTTGAACAAATGGCGTGCCAGGCGACTCGCTTGGGCTCCGCTCTCCTGAGCGGATCTCTCGACCTCCGGCCGCCATGCAGATGTCCACACCGTTGGCACCGCAAACACGGCAAGCAAGAGAAGGACCGGTTGAATGGAAGCCAGGAGCGCAAGTGTCACGCCCAGGCGCAGAATCCATCCGAGCATGGAAAACACGGCCATGTACATGTGATCGAGAACGAACACCTGGTTGCGCAGCATCGACAAGCGGTCGACATACTCGGGGCGTTCCTGATGCGCGATGGTCGCAATGGACGCTTGCAGCCTTGCCACGTGTGACTCCAGTGCGATGGTCACCTTGTCACGAAACCGCCGCTGTACTCGTGTACTGACGGTGCGAAGAAACCACGTTGCCGCCGCCGATGTTCCAAGACCAACTGCCGCTCCCACCACGAGCCCAGCGCGATGCTCCAGCACGCCTTTCCCCAGCAACATCAGCCACAACGCGAGGAGCGCATCGGGCAACGCAGCGAGCTGCGACAGCACCAGCGACGCTAACATCAGTCGCGGCTCGTGTTGGTACCCCAACTTGCACAACCGCCACATGGATGACAGCGCGGGAGGCAGTGCCTCGATCGCGTACTCTCGATTATGAGAGGACGTCATAGGTCGTGCCCTCCTCGTCGGTCGGAACGTTGAAGCGCTCCGCCTGCAGATCGAACATCGTTCGATAGCGTCCGCCGAGGGCCAGCAGCTCCTTGTGTGTACCGAGCTCAATCACCCGTCCGTGCTCGAGCACACAGACGCGGTCCGCATGCCGGACCGTGGAAAACCGGTGCGAAATTAGAATGGTCGTGCAGTGCCGCGTCGCCGCCAGCAGCCGATCGAAAATCTCAGCTTCCCCCCGGACGTCGAGCTGTGCCGTAGGCTCATCGAGCAACACTACACCTGCGCCAAGCTTCACCGCTGCCAGCGCCCGCGCTAGCGCCACCCGTTGCCATTGACCGCCGGACAGGTCCGTTCCACCGTCATACCCGCGCGCAAGAACCGTGTCGAGACGCGCCAGGTTCGAAGCTCCCGCCGACGCAAGCGCCGTGCGAAGGACATCGTCTGGTGCGCCGGATGGCGCCACATTGTCGCGGAGCGGCAGCTCGAGCCGGATGAAATCCTGGAACACAGCCGCGATCCGAGAACGCCACGACGCGAGATCGAGCTCGCGAATGTCTATCCCATCGATCTCAATGCGACCGGACTGCGGATCGTAAAGCCGGCACAGCAGTTTTGCGATGGTAGTCTTGCCCGCTCCGTTCTGCCCCACGATGGCTAGCGACGACCCTGCGGGAATCGCCAGATCAAAATGTTCCAGAACAGGCGCACCACCTCCCGCAGGGTAAGCGAAAGTCACGTCGCGTAGCCGAATCTCGTGCGCGCGCTTCAGGGCCGCCACGCCATTGCCGGAACGCAGGGCGCCAGCAGCGCGCATGGCTGGCTCGACTCGCAGCACAGCCGCGACGGGTGCTGCGGCTCCGTCGAGCGCCCAGCTGAATCCGCCGAAGGCGATCATCGAGACGCCAACTGCACTCTGCATGTACGCCACCGCTTCGCCGAGACCGATTCGTCCATTCGCCGCGCTGCTTGCTATTGCCCAGAACACTGCAATGTTCGCACTGAGCACCAGTAGCAAGCTCCAGATCAGCGGTCGCTCGCGCAATCGCGTGGCGGCGTATTGCAGCTCGTGCAAACGGGTTCGCCTGGCGATGAAGCGCTCCATCGTCCAGTCGACTAATCCGAACAGTCGTAGTTCTTTACTTGCCGGCGGATCCACCGCAAGCCGGTAGGCATAGTCCGCATCACGCTGCGCGCTGCGCACTTCTTCCGTGTTGCGATCGCGCCAGACCGCGCTCTCGCGCAAGAGCCAATGTGTCGCCAGCCACGCCCCCCCGAGCACAAAGGGCGCCCACCATGCGTACCTGGCAAGGATCACGGCACACGCGATCCCGCCGACCATTTCCACCATTCCGCTTGCGATAAAGTCCATGGAGATTGTCAGTGGCGGGCCGGTCATCCCAAGATCGAAGTCGCGCGCCACGGTCAAGTCGCTGGTCAGGTTCGGATCTTCGAGATGACCCATGCCAGGCGGGCGCACGCAAGCCTCCGTGAGTCGGTCATAGAGCCATGCCGCGGTGCGGTCTCCCAGATTGGCGCTCACCGCTTGATGTATTGGGTTGAGAACTTGAAGAAGAACGAAAATTGCGCCGGCAAGCGCGAGCGGACCCGCGAGAGGAGCGCCGCGTTGCACCGCGCCGACAAGCACCCCCATCGCAATTGCGAAAGCCGCAGGTAGCATGCCTCGTAGCAGCAGGACGGACCACCACACCAAGGCAAGCCCCGGAGTTGCCCTGAGCAAGGCACTGAAAAACTGCCATTCCTTGCGTTCAGTCACCCGCTGAAACATGACCGCATTCTGCCTCAAAAATCCTTCCATGTGCACAAATCCTCCGTAAAGTGGTCGCCCTTGGCAAACTGGTCAGGCCTGTCAAGTGCGGTAATTCGCGGATTGTCGGCAACCCTTACCTAATCGCGTTACGTCAGAGTTGCCCGTCACTCGGGAGGAATCAAATGCGAGGACCACAAAAAGCAAGCGTCCCTCTGGGTTTGAAGTATCACCATGTAGACGCGTTCAGCAGTAAACCGCTTTCAGGAAACGGCGTCACTGTGTTTCGACTGCGGGAAGCTCTCTCCACCGCCGTCATGCAGGAACTCACACGCGAGATGCGTCAGTTCGAATCCATCTTCGTGCTCCAGAAAGCAAGATCACAAACCGTTCGCGCCTGGGTGTTCACCATGGAAGAAGAGCTGGACTTTGCTGGCCACCCAAAAAGAAGGACGAATCTGGGATAACGATGGCCGAGTCGAAGACATCGCAACTGGTAGCGCTGCAGGGCCGCAGGAGCTTACCTGGTTGCACACGGACTGGTGAGTCCCGCGCAGACAATCGAAATTTCGCAAGGCCGTTTTGTCGGACGTCCGAGCATCCTATTCGTTGTCGCGCAGAAAGATGATCAAGGGCGGATCAGCGTTAAGGTTGCAGGCGACGCTTCTCTTTTCGCAAGAGGTCAACTCCACATTTGAAGCAGCAGTGGAAGGGCTTTATTGGGTGTCCGCAAAGTTACCGGATAAAAGGCACCTAAAGGGCAGTGGTCCCTCGACTTCCGTGCACGGCGCCGTCTGTTGGCGCTAACCGGGCGTGGCACCAACTGAGGCTTTGATGAACTGGAACTCCGATCTGCTCGGAATTGGTCAATCTCAGGATGGTTGGCAAACCGGATTGCGACCTGAGATATCATGGTTTGCTGAATCGACCGGATAGCAAGCGCCGCCTAAAGGTCGCTTGCGGAGCGAGTCTTCTGGAACCTGCCTATAATCCTGCAGACTCGAGGAGCGAATGGTCTGGGCTAGAGTCATTGCGGGATTTCTACTGACGCTGGCGGCGAGTTGTCCCGCGCAGGAGCACCAGCATGAAGCGGGCGAGAAGCTGGGAGTGGTGCACTTTGCCACGTCATGCAACGAGGGGGCACAGAATGAATTCGACCGGTCGGTAGCGCTGCTGCATTCCTTCCAGTTCAGCCGTGCAATAGAAGGATTTGACGTGGTGCTGGGGAAGGACGCGGCGTGCGGAATCGCATATTGGGGAATCGCGCTGAGCGATTGGAGTAATCCCTTCGCAGAGGGAATGAAAGACAAGAGCCAGTTGCAGGCAGGACGGGAGAGCGTGGAACATGGCAACGCAGTGGGCGTAAAGACGGAACGCGAACGGGCGTATCTCGCGGCTGTCGGCAAGTTGTACAGTAACTTCGAGAGTGCGCCGCAGCGAACGCGATTGATCGCCTATCGCGACGCCATGGGGCAAGTCGCGGCGAAGTATCCAGAGGACCATGAAGCGCAAATTTTCTACGCGTTAGCAATCGCGGCTTCGGAAGATCCCGCGGACAAGACGGACGCCGGGCGGCTAAAGGCGGGAGCGATCCTCGAGAAATTGTTCGAGGAGGAGCCGACGCATCCCGGGCTGGCACATTACATTATCCATACGTACGACGTGCCAACGCTCGCGGGTCGGGCGCTTGTGGCCGCGCGACGTTACTCGGAAATTGCCCCCGATGCGCCGCATGCTCTGCACATGCCATCGCACACTTTCACCCGCACGGGCTACTGGCAAGAGTCCATCGACAGCAACATAGCGGCGACAGCGGCGGCGCGGCACGGGGGTCAGACGGCAGAAGAATTGCACGCCAGCGACTACGAAATTTACGCCTACTTGCAAACGGGACAGGACGAAGCGGCAGGGCGGGTAGTGAATTCCTTGCCGGAAGTCGCATCACGATTCGATCCCAAGGCGGTCATAAGCGGCGCCGGCGGCCCCGCAGTTGGATATTTTGCGCTGGCAGCGATCCCGGCACGCTATGCGTTGGAGCGTCGGGACTGGAAGCAGGCGGCGCAACTCCCGCTGCGGGAGACACCGTTTCCTTATACAGATGCCATGACGTGGTTCGCCCGGGGATTGGGCGCGGCGCGACTAGGGCAAGCACCGGTGGCAAACGAGTCGGCGAGTGCGCTGCACCAAATTCGAGAGCGGCTCTCGCAAGCCAGCGAAAACTACTGGGCCCGACAGGTGGAAATCCAGGAGCTTGCAGTCCGGGCATGGGGCGCGCTTGCGGAGGGTAAAAAAGAAGAAGCGCTGCAGCAGATGAAGTCGGCAGCGGAACTGGAAGATGGGACGGAGAAAAGCGCGGTGACGCCTGGGCCACTGGCCCCGGCGCGCGAGTTGCTGGGCGAGATGTTGGTGGAGTTGAACGAGCCTGCACAGGCCCTCGAGCAATTCGAAGCTACACTAAGGAAAGAGCCTGGGCGCTTCCACGCGCTCTATGGTGCAGCGCGTGCCGCGCAGCTCAGCGGAAATCGCGATGCGAGTCAGTGGTATTTTGGCGAGATGTTGAAGGTTTGTGTTCACGGTGACAAGCTTGCAAGACCCGAGATTACTGAGGCCGGGTCGCAAACGGCGTTGAAGCCGATTATCGAAAATGACCGAGTTCTGGTCTGGGATATTACGAACAACTCCACGCCTGCGCGGCCGTTTGATGCCGTTGTTGTGTTCTTCTCCGGCAGCGTGGTGTTCCTGCCTCGGGGCACGCCACCGAAGATCGCCGGACGATCGATCGTGATCGATTTGAAGGACCATTCTGTGGCACCCATAGAAAATGCCAGCGGTTATCCGCTGGCGTTTCCACGGCCGGGCGTGAAGAAGGTCCTGGAGAATGACCGCGTAATCGTGTGGGATTGCACCTGGACGTTGGGCTTGGCCACCCCGATGCACTTCCACGACAAAGACGTCGTGGCGTTGTTCCTTGAGGACGGCGACCTGCAGTCGACCACGCCGGACGGGCAGGCGGTCGTAAATCCGCACGCCCCCGGTACGGTCAGGTTCGCCCTTCGCAACCGCACACACACGGAAACGCTGGTCCGTGGAAAACAGCGCGCAATCTTTACGGAACTGAAGTAGGTTCTTCGTAAATGCTCCTTTCCTCGAGCCAAGCTGGAACATGGATCATGAGATAGTTCCCCGCGGGGGTCGGGCAAACCAAGTGCAGAATATTCTTCGCCCCAGACCATTCCGACAACACTCGTTCAATAAGCCCCTCTTTTAGCGGTGCAGAAACCACTTGTTCTGGCAGCAATGCGATGCTAATGCCGTGTATCGCGGCTTGAAGTCTCACGCGCAGATCACCTGTCAGAAGTTTCGGCTTCAACTCGATCTGCTGCGCCCGACTATCAAGATTCGTTAAGTTCCGGCGCGCCCCACGGTCGAACATATCGTCGATGCTGGCGACGGAACTTCGGCAAGTCGGCTGGATTTTCCGGTCGCCCATAGTGGTTGAGAAAGGTGAGGGCTGACGACTAGCACGCGTTTGAACCACAATGTAGTGGCCCTGGCCAACGCGGCGAAAGCGCTGAAGTTGCCAATCATCATTATCACGACGGCGCGCGACAGTATGTGCGGTCCGACATTCCCCGAACTCGTGGACGCGCTCCCTGGCATCGAGATCATCGACCGCTCATCGGTCAACGCATTCGACGACACTCGCGTAGCTCGCGCGATCGAGGTGACCAGCCAAAAGAAGCTGATTTTCGCCGGTATCTCGCTCGAAGTCTGCGCGGCTTTTGCCTGCGATCACAGCTGTGGGTGAAGGGTTCGACGCCTATGTGGCGGTCGACGCCTCAGGAACATTCTGCGAGACCAAGCGGCAAGTTGGGCTCCTGCGCATGCTACAGGCGGGCGTTATTGTCTCGGACTACACAACCTTAATGGTGGAAATCCTCAAGGACAATGCGCGACCGGACGCCGGCGAGGTTGATGGATGAACGCGGGTTGTCATCATGAGCGCGTCTTGCGGGGCGCCCCTTTTGCGCGAAGGGCCTCAACCACCGCGTCTTGCTTGCTCCCCAATCGCCTCGCCGTCGATGTACCATGCCGCAACCAGAAAGAACACGTTATTCCGAACGGTGTCCGCGCAGTGAGGAATCCCTCTTGTCTTTGAACTTTCCTCTACCCGCTACGAAATCGGTACCCGAAAAATATTCCTCCGTATGCTCACTTTCGTATACGCAAACATATCCGGTCGAAAAAACGAATCCGACCTCACATCGATCATGGTCCCCTTCGCCAGTTCCTTCCGTCCGCGTTCGCGGGTGAATCCCCCGGTTGGAATTTCCGGAAAATCCGTCCCCTTCCGTACCGGCAAGATGTAGGTCTGGCTCACTTCGAGCAGCGTTAATTCCATGTGTTTTTCGTCCTCACTCCACCTGCCCACGCAGATCGTCGCACAGATCACTATCGGCTCTCCCCCGGCGATCGGATAGGCTACCGTCCGGTACGGTGTCTCGGGGTTCTGGTTATCTTTCTGTGTCACCGTCGCCCAGCGCCCGTCGGGCGATACTGACTGCAGTTCCAGGATGGGCTGCTCGCTCACCCGCCGCTTCTCCGTTCCGTCCGCCTTCTGGCTGCTCAAATAATTCCTCCCGCCTTCCGTCGCACGATAAATCAGCCTTCCATCGGGCAAGAATTTCGGCGCGTCCTCGCTCACCGTCGCCCGCAACTCCACCGGCGCGCTCCGTCGATCCATGGTCGCAACCCACAAATGCAACATCCCCTTCTCATCCTTCTTTGCGAACGCCACGCGCTGGCCATCCGAGCTCACCGCGTAATTCCGGTTATCTCCGCCGGTTTCCACCGCATACCCCGGCAGCACCGCTTCACTCTTGCCGCTCGCCAGTTCCACACTCCACATTTCCGCTTCGTTCTTTCCTTCCACGTTTTTCACGTAAAACAAAGTCTTACCGTCCGCCGCAAACGTGGGACTGTACGTCGTCCCTTCCGATGAGATTTGCCGCTCTTCTTTTCCGTCGCGGACCCACACCGACATGTCCGTCGTTCCCACCGACGTCAGTAACGATCTTCCATCCTTCTCCATGGCGATTCCCTCTTCTTCTGTTGGTCCGCTCGTTATCTGTTCCGGTTCGCCATTCGGGAACCGCTCTCTCCAGATATGGAACCTCCCTCCCTTGTTCGTGCTCATGTACATCCATTTCCCGTCCGGGGACCATGCCCCCGTAGTGCACTGGGCTTCCGCTGGTCCCACTTCCCGCCCCTGGTCTTTCCCGTCAAACGGCACCAACCGGCACGGGGTCATCTTTCCCTGGGAATTCATCTGCACCACCAATACCCATTTCCCATCCGGAGACAAAGAGGAGTGGTGTGCCATGCTCCGTTCCCCTTCCGGCAGGTACACCTCCCGCTGCTGGCCGCGCGCTTCGTCCGTGGTCACCACCCCCATGTGCAGCCCAGTCTTGATTTCCGAGAACATCAACCGCGTCCCGTTTTCCACCCAGGTCAACGACGACGCGTTTCTCAGCATCAATCGCGGCTCTCCTCCCAGCACCGGAACTTCCCACTCATCCCATGGGCCCACCACGCTGTACGCAATGCGCGTCCCGTCTGGCGAAAACGTCGGCGACAATTTAGTCCCTTTGTCCCGCGTCAATTGCACCGGTTCTCCCGACGGCAACAACTTCACATACACATCGCCCGGTCCGAAAAAAGTATTGCTTCCCCGGATGAATGCGAGCAGCCTCCCATCCGGCGAAAGCTCCGGGTACACCGCCGAGTCCGTGAAAAACGTGATCTGCTTCCATTTCCCGCTATTTTTTGGTGTCGTTTCTGCTCCGTGCCAATACAGCATGCCCGCAATTGCCGCTAGCGTCACGGCTCCTATCGCCGCCGCCCAACCCAATTTCTTGCCTTGCCTTCCTCCTCCGTTCACCGTTGTCGGCGCGGTTTTTCCCGTCTCCGTGTCGCGGCGAAGTCGTTGCAGGTCCGCGCGTATCTCGGCCGCACTCTGGTAGCGCAGCTTGCGATCCTTCTCCAGCCCTTTCCCCACGATCCGTTCCAGCTCCAGCGGCACCTCCGGATTGATTTCGCGCATCGGTTTCGGCGCGCGATTCAAAATCGCATCGTGCAGCAGTGCAGTCGTTTGTCCGCGAAACGCCGGCCTTCCTGTCGCCATCTCGTACAGCACCATCCCGAACGAAAAAAAATCGCTGCGCCAATCCAATTCTTCTCCCCGCGCCTGTTCCGGCGACATGTACGCCATGGTTCCCAACGCTACACCTGGGCTCGTCAGCAAGGCCTCCGTCGTCACCGTCGGCATCGACGACACGCCAACGCCTGCGCCTCCCGGCCATTGCTTCGCCAGCCCGAAATCAAGAATCTTCGCGTGCCCCCGCTTCGTCACGAAAATATTCGCAGGCTTGATATCCCGGTGCACGATTCCTTTCGTGTGCGCCGCATCCAACGCGTCCGCAATTTCAATCCCCCATTGCACCAACTGCTCGACCGGCACCGTCCCCTGTGCGATGCGTTCCCGCAATGTCTGCCCCTCCAAGCATTCCATCGCAATGAACGCGCGTCCGCCGTCCTCTCCTATGTCGTATACCGTGCAAATGTTTGGGTGATTCAGTCCGGAGGCCGCTTTTGCTTCTCGCTTGAACCGTTCCAGCGCCTGCGCGTCGTGCGCCAAGTCTTCCGGCAGGAATTTCAACGCCACCGCGCGTTCCAGCCGCGCATCTTCGGCCCTATACACCACACCCATTCCGCCGCCGCCCAGCCGTTCCACAATGCGGTAATGCGATACGATTTTCCCGGTTAGTACGTCCGACTCGCTCATGCGCGCTCATCTTAAGGTCGCCCCCCACCCAAGTCAACGCGCCCACTCTTCTACTGTTCCACTGCGTAGGGGCTGTTCTTCGGCTTACCTTTCCGGAAATGCAACGTCGCAGGGTTGCGAGTCCGAGCCGCTGGGCGATCTCCGCCAATATCGCCTTTTCACCTTCCGAAAGCAGCAGTCGACCCTTGATCTGACCTTTCAGGATCCGGTTCTCTGTCGCCAGATATTCGTTCCGCAACAGGAGTTCTTGACTGACCGTTCCGGTGACCTAGGCCACCATCCGCGCCAAAGCATTTTGGATTTCCCCCGGGATCTACCACCATTGAAAGCGAGATTGTAGACGCTGTTTTTCAGTCGGAGAAGTCCATTCGAGGTGAGCCCGTGGAAAGCTGCAAGTTACGCTATTTCAACTCGTTTGAGTTCCTTGACCATACGAGGAAGACATCAGCCATTTGAGATGCCGCTCAGTCAGAACGATCACATGGTAGGGCAAGTCGCGTCGACAACTTCCCACCCAGCGCTCTGCAAAGTTCTGCCACGGACAGCCACGGCCCTACGAGTTGGCTTGCTCCCAATCTCCCTCACAGCCGAAACCACATCGACGCCAAACTTTGCCTCGCGGTCGCATAGCAAGAATCTGTGCGGCTGTTGGTAGGCCCATGCTTCTCGCAATTGCTGTACTATCCAAAGCGCATGGGCATTTGGCGTCACATTGAAATGCAGGATCTTACGCCGGTGTGATTCGGGTCTCTGCCAATGCGACTGGTGAGTGCCTTTGGATGGAAACCGAGGATGTGTCGGGATGAAATAGGGCAAAGGTGGAGCGTCCAGTTGCCGCCCCACCGCCCAGAGTTTATTTCTTCGGGGGCGGATAGTTCTTTAAAAGCTTTTCAACGGCTTTGGTAAGGTTCTTCTGCTGCTTATCTGGCTTCGCCTTAGGATCGAGGGTTTTGGAGGCCGTGGCTCTCCAAACCAGATCCTTGCCGGTGCTGCTGTACATATCGAGGTCCAATTGGCCGACGTAGATGGTGGAGGTGGAGCCAGTGGTCGTTGTCATGCCGCCACCACCGTACCAACCGCCGCCCCAACCTGGGCCGTAGCCCCAGCCGGTATTGTAGGAATTGAACTGCTTTTCAGTGCCGACAGCAGTTTGATAACCGATAAGGAGGTCCGCGGTGTCGGAATCGGTTTTGGTCAGACCCTTCTTGGCCAACTCGGCATCAATAGTGTCGGTGATTTGCTTTTGCACGAGTGGATTTGGCTTATCGGTGCCCTTAATGTCAACCCATTTGTACGTTTTGAATTTAGTGAAGTCGGCTTTGCTGTCGAAGTTATAACGCACATCCTGCGCCACCAGAGACGGACCACTCATTAGAAATAGAATGAACGCAAGAAAAATCAGCCTTCGCATTTACCTTCTCCTGTAGTTTCGCCATGAGGAATATTCTCAACGACGGCGCTATGCGACTGACGGGCTGAACAGTAATGGCCATGACCGTCAATGACCGAGTCGTCGTGGCAAAACAATTCCCTCATGTTTGGCCAGAGCCTAGTTTCTGAAAACAACCTTAGGCTTAACTCCATGTCTGCACAACTAGGGAAATACCTAATGGTGACAGCCTGTGGTCGGGTTGAACCCGGATCAATCCCGCCCGGAAATGCTCCGTATATCTTTGTGATCCCGGCCAATGCGGGGAGGGTAGGCCGCTTGGGTCGGGCGTGTCAGTGGCGTCAATGGCTAAGACCATCACGCAACGTTGTGGAGACCTCGACCGTGGATCGACACAAAAATAAAACGGGGATCTTCGCGCTAGGGCGGGATGAAGGGCCGGGATTTGGGGGCGAGCGAACCCACGGTGCAAGCTCCCACAAGCCTCCACCGTGAAGTAATGATCAGCCCCGGCCACAAACAATCCTAATTCGTTTGCGTCGTGCCCGGCTATGCCGCAAATCACTATGACAACGTTGCTGACGAAGATTGACAACGGGGTAATGGCTAGAGGGATTGGCCGGGGGACGTTGAAGTCTATTAGTTCGAAACATAATAGGCCACTTTCTCCGCGCCCTCTTCCGTGTAATACACCATCACTATGGTGCCTTTTGTTATTCCCGCATCCGTAGCTTTGCCTGCGTCTTCCAAAGCCTTCCCACTTAACTCAAACGTCTTTTTTGCTCCATGGACATTCTTCACTACGATTGTCTTGGTGTCTTTATCAAATTTTTCAATGGTGCCGTGCGTAGCCTTGAAGCCGTCATCGCTAATCTTGCCGATTTCCATCGCAGTTTCGTCAGCGCCTTTCCCTGAGGTCCGTGCCACGATTTGCGTTCCTTCTTTCAAGCCGTTGAACCCGTCCTTGGTTCCTTTCAGCGTTGCCGCATCCGTTACCTTAATCGTATGCTCCGTTCCATCGGCAGTCTTCACCACAATTGTCTTCGTGGTGCTATCCACTCTCTTGATCGTTCCGTGGATTATGTTCACCAAATCCTGCGCGACGCAGATACCCATCGTCAGCATCGCGCAAACTGCAAAGTATTCCAATTTTTTCATTGTCACATTCTCCTTTAGGTAGGACCTCGAACCACTCATCGAATTTCACTATAGTCGAGCCAAGCTGGGCAAGCACTTGTGTATTACCCACCACCCTCGGTGCCTTCCCCGCGCACCTAATTTTTACGCGAGTTTCGAAGTGTTGATTTCCGCTTCTATGGCCATCCGACCAAATTCAGACGGCGTTTCCGGATGTTCGAAGAAAGAGTTCGTAAGCTTCCTCATCTCTTGTCGATGACCAGCGAAAACGACGCCCGTACCGTTCGGACAATCCCCGGGCATGTTACCCGAGCGATTTCTACCTTCGGATTATCACCATCGACAATTGAATCCGCGCCCGGCCAACTCGCCACACTCGATTCGCAGCGTCCCCCGCTTAGAATTGCCGGTGGACAGCACCTCATGGGCACAGTGGTGAACGGACGTACACAGGAGGAATCCCTAGCGGGATGCCGCCAAGCAAGCCCCATTTGCCAATCGTGAAATCACAGGGTCTCGGCAGCCGCAAAGCTGCCGCGCATTTGTCCACAGGATCTTTCTCGGGACTTCCTTAGAGGGCGCCAGTTCACGCAAGGCTTCGAGCGCAGTAGTTCATAACCTCAACGTGGGCCACGGTAGTTCCGCCGCGGCCCCGGGGGCCGAGCGTTTCTACTCGACATCCACTACCGCGCGTATCCAAGGGTGGATACAGCACTGGAATTTGTGCACCCCGGGGGAAAGCTCTGTGATCTGGATGCGAAACATTACTGCTATAAACGTAGCACTGTTAAGGCGTATGGACTTCGTCAAATAGGCCTCCACCGAGGACATATTTCGATAGATCGACAAAACCAAATTGGTAGGTGCCGGTTGACGTGATAGGATTTATGAACTCCCCAGTGCCCCCAGTGTTGATGCAATTGAAATTGGTGAACGCTCCCGCACAAGGATCAGGGCCACTTCGGGCCATCAGATTGAAAGCTAAGCGGTGAAACTTTCCGTATGTAACATCGCCACCACTGTTATGCGTTGCGATGATGTGAACACCCATCAGCTTCCGATGGGAAATGATTTCGGGGCTTCACTGATTCGCTATCCGCTACGGCCTGCCGATTTGCTCGCCTCCCAGCCGGATCTGACTGGGCTTTCCCCCAGCCAACGGAGACTTTTACACCCGGGCTTTCCGCGGGTCGGTCACCCTTCCCGTTGTCGAGCATAGCTACGGTGGCAACTGCGCAAGCTCCACCGGCGGGACTCGCACCCACTGGAACGTCAACTAGCATCGCTGCACTACGTCATTCATTTCACAGGTGCTCCCAGTTTTGGCGAGGCACAGGGATACGAACGCGGATTCGCGTCCCGTGAGAGGGTTTCGATTCAATGGAAAAATGTCCTCCGACGAGCCGTAGCCGTTCTCTCATGCTGATTAGGCCAAGGCCACGCTTTCCACTCGCAGACTGAGTATTGAATCCTGTCCCACAGTCGGAGATGCAAAGATCGATTCCGCCGCCATTACCAGATAGCTCGACCCCCACCTCTACGGCCTTACTGTGCTTCACGACGTTCCGCAATGCCTCCTGGACGATCCGAAAAAGGCACAGAGCCGCGTCCTCCCGGATCCGGACCGGGACGTCATGATGAACAAAGTTGATTTTTATCCCGTGTTGCTTGGAGAGTTCTCCGCAGAGGCTCCCCATCGCGGGTACCAATCCTTGAAGATCCAGTTTCACTGGATGAAGTTGGTGAGACAAGTTATGTAGATCGCTCGAAAATTGCGAGGCTACTTCCGCAAGGTTTCGCAGATGCTGCCGGGCTTGAGACGAAAGTCCGGCCGTGTCATGCTCAAATTGCTCGAGGCCGATTTGGAGGAGCGCCATCCGTTGACCCAAATCGTCGTGTAGCTCTCTGGCAATGCGGGTCCGCTCTTCCTCCTGCGCGGTGATCAAGCGCCCGCTCATCTCGAGGAGCGTCTCTTCCGCCAGCTTGCGTTCGGTAATGTCCCGGGCAATTGCCGACGCCCCGACAATTCGGCTCTCGGTATCGATTATCGGAGAAACCGTTAGCGATACTTCAACGCGCGTCCCGTCTTTCTTCTGGCCTACGGTCTCGTAACGGTTGACGCTGTCGCCGTGCTTTATCTTAGTGATAATTTCTGCAAAATCATCAGAGCGATCGGGTGGCACAAGGAGCGAAATCGACAGCCCGATCATTTCCCCTGCCGAGTAGCCGTAAAGTCGCTCTGCCCCCCTGTTCCAGTCCGTAATAATTCCATCCATGTCCTTGCCGATGATCGCGTCATCGGACGATTCGACAATGGCTGCAAGTCGAAGTCGTTCCTCCATCGCTGCTTGCTTACGGACCAGCTGCTCGCGTTCGCGTTCAGCTTGTTCCCGTTCGGCGATTGCCGCCGCCAATGTCATGCCCGACACCGAAAGCACCACAAAGAACACATCCAACAAAACGGCGTTGGTCAATGGGGTGTTCTGCGCGAAAGGCCCACGGCCAAATGCGGTCTCTGCCGTTGCTATGATGGCAATAATGAGAGTCGACAGTACGGTTCCGCTCACTCCAAAACGGATGGCCGCCCACATTACGAATGGGAGCACTGCGAAAGCCAAGACGTGTAGCCTAACTGGGATAAGAGGCAGGTCACCAAAGACGATAAAGCACGCCACCGTCAGAAGCAGTAAAAGCACAGCAAATTCTGCGATGCGAACCCGAGGACGAATCTTCAGCAGATTTGGAAACGTCAACACGAGTGGCGTTACCAGCAACACCCCTGTGCTGTCTCCAAGCCAGTAAATCAGCCAAGCTGAGCCGAATCCGGACCACCCACGCACATGGACTCCGTACAGAACTGAAACTCCGATAGACGCGCTTATTATGCCGCTGCCGAACGCGCCGAACACAATTAGCCCGAGCGCATCCCGCAAGCGGGACAGCGAAGCGTGGAAGTAACAACGCGATGGAGTAGGAACACGGCGGTCAGTGCTGCCAGTGTGGTTCTAGCCGCGTAAACGGTAGCAGCAATGTGAGAAATGGGACTTAAAAACGCAAGGAGAAAAGCCCCCGCGGCGACTCCGGGCCAAATCTGATAGCCGAAGAGCAAGAGCACGGAGAGAGCGATACCTGATGCAGGCCACACAGGTCCGACGCCACCGCTGATGATCGGAAGCACGTTGCCGAGTTTACCTGCCGCAAATTGCACGGCAAACACCATGGCAATCTGGGCGAGGTACTCCCCGACCGCACGTGGCGCAATTCTCACCTTCTCAGCCGCTTCGGCCATGTGGTCTCATCCCCCGACTAGCACCACGCATCACTCAAGAATGACGCTGCAACGCGACTGACGACAGCAGCAAATCAGTCACAAGACGCGAAGCGTCACAACCCATTTTTACACGCACCTCAAGGCGTGGCAAAACCAGAAACGTGATCATCCGGCACAGGTGTACCAAAAACAGGGGGTGCGCTGATTTCGCTCGAATCGCGTGCCTGATCCTGGCACACAATGCGAACACCCCGGTGCGGCGCGCAGAGGCAAATCTGGGAACAGTCGACTGACATTTCCTCAAAACCTCGGGCCCAGTTGTTTACCGGTAGCTCAGGCATCCGGAGAAAGATTCTCAGAGATAACGTCGAGAAGATCCTCGTGGCAGTAGGGCCTGGTAGCAACCTGCACAGACTCCTTGAACGAGGCGAAAAGCCGAAGGAGAGGAGACCGGGCTTTTGGTACAGACGTTTCTGACCGAGGCTAATGGCAGAGTGGAACGAGATGCTGCGATGCTGATGGTGGAGACAATCCCAGGCGAGAAGCGCGTGACTTTGGCTGGAGACAAGAATTACGACACGCAGGAATTGGTCCGAGAACTTCGTGGAATGAACAGCACCCCGCATGTGGCACAGAACGATACGAACCGCAGGAGCGCGGTGGATCAACGGACCACGCGGCACGCCGGGTATGAGATCAGTCAGAGGAAACGAAAACGAGTTGAGCAAACGTTCGGGTGGAATGGTCGGAATGCTAAAGAAAGTGAAGTTGCGAGGGATCGAGAAGGTTGGCTGGCTGTTTACCTTCACCGGAGCTGCTTACCACCTGTGCCGATTGCGAAACCTCATGGCCAGAGCATGACACGGAGTGCCGATCGGCCATGCTGAGCAGATAGAACGGCTTCATAGCTTCTTCACTTCGCGGCAAATACTTCAAAACTCAGAACTGAAGGCCGCTCGAGCTGGTTTGTTCGACAACCTGTTAAGGACAAGCGGGCTGAGTTCATCGCACCGCACCAGGTCTACGATCTCCTCTTGCGTGAGCACCGAGTATGCGGACACACCACCGGTGCACAGCAGTATGGCGAGTAGGACTGCAACTGCGCGAACGCACCATCTGCCCGACACACCGGAAGCGGTGCCGTGACAAAGTTGGGTCCTAGCCTGATTTTCTGAGTTCGCAGGCAAGTTTCTTCGCTTCCTTCACTCTCTCTTTATAGAACGAGGGACTGATCAGGACACTTTTCTCGCCTACCCGTACATGTTCCTTAATACCCTTCTTCGTCAAGAATAGGGACAAGGCCGTGTACGTCTTGATTTCCTTTTCGAGAAACTGGACTGCGTGTCGTTTAGACTCATCCATCACTAACCTCCGACGATTGGTGACATTCCTAAATACGCCCAAGAAGCACGAGAATGACGAGGATGACGATCGCGAGGCCTACGCCACCCGACGGAACATAACCCCAGTTTCGACTGTGTGACCACCGCGGCAATGCTCCCAACAAAGCTAAGATTAAGATGACGATCAGTACTGTTCCAAGCATGGTTCTTCTCCTTCGTCGGTGAAATTCTGTTCGGCTTGCAGCCTCCACCCAGCAGTCTTGGCGCCCGGGAAGTGTTCGCGCCGGGCCGGGAGCTACAATCCATCAAGTTGTTCGATGCGCGCTCAGTTCAGACAACGGAAACGGCGATTCGGTCGCGGGGATACCTGGCTGAGCGTGCTGTTGAGGCTTTGGTTGTGGTTCCTGTTTCGGCTGGGTAGCAGGCTTCGTTTGTTGCTGCTTTTCGGGCTTAGCAGGTCGTTCCTGCTTTTGCGGTTTCTCTTGCTGGTCCTGGGCTGCGCGTCAATTTGCGCATCTGATGCGAACATGTTGCCAATCATTAGTTCTGTTCCCTCGAATCGCAGCCTCGACTAAGCCGCTCATCGCCACTGTCTATGTCCCGATGCGTATGTGCGCGAGGGAGTGAAATAGCCCAAAAATGTTTAGGAGCCACAACACTACGGCAATGACCACCACCCCGTTCAGAATCGATTTGATACTTCCCTGCATAGGGATGAAACGGTTCAC
>Ga0210406_10002863_pt1 | contig 19277 bp, 26 predicted proteins | sample IncBWC30MmetaG_FD_155454 | JGI IMG/M metagenome (GOLD analysis project Ga0210406, IMG submission 155454) | Forest soil microbial communities from Barre Woods Harvard Forest LTER site, Petersham, Massachusetts, United States - Inc-BW-C-30-M | ecosystem: Environmental > Terrestrial > Soil >... | reverse complement strand
CGTCTCTAAAAGGATCTGACCCGATTTGACGGTTTTCGTGCACGCCTCGAAATAGGCTTGAGGATGTCCTTGTTTGTGAATCGAGCACGCCTTCGCCTCGTCGTCTTCATGGGCGCGCGCTTGACCGCCGATCAGGAGCATCAGGAACGCCGCAAGGGCGAGCGTGATCTTAGGCATCGGTCCTCCCCCGGCGCGCTCGCTTTAGTTTTTGGGCGCAGCCGGCGGCGTGGGGCAAGGGCGTTGCCAATCTGCGGGGCCGTTGTCGCAGATTTTGATCGTGCGGTTTTCGAAGCAATTGGTCAGCAGGTCCCATTTCGCGGGCTTGCCGTCGATCCACGCCACCGGAGGATTAGGGCGGCCGTTGGTGAGGATGAACCAGCGCCCCCCGCCTTGTGTCTCTATGTGCATCCCGCCAATCCCCTGCTCTTGGCTCCATGCAATCGCGCACTCGCCGGTGAAGGGACCGGCAATTCGACCACGGGGAGGGATTTTCAAGTCGATCTTGCACTGCGACACTCTGAAGTGAACGAGAGCGTTCGCGTTCGGCGCGCTGGCGAGGGTCGCGAGCGCGCAGGCGGCCAGAATGACGAGTATACGGGATTGAGCCATCGGTCCGGTTCCTTCGGATTGTTGGTCAGAGCCGTCGGAGCGCTTCCAACGCTTCGGCGGCTCGCTCCGCATCATAGCACAGCGCCGCTACGGACAAAAGCGCCTCAGCGCGCGATCCGCCGCATCAGTTCCGCCCGGTCGATCTCGCCGCTCGCGAACGCCTGGGCCGCCGCCTGCAGCGCGGACCGATCCAAGGTGACGCGAGGAGTGCGCCGCACGTGCGGGGTGGTGACTTCCGCCTGGCCGGCGCCAAGTGGCTTCACATCGTCGCCTACCGGCGGCTTTGGCCGGCTCGCTTCGCGCAAGGCCTCACGCACGGCCGCGACCGTCTGATCGAGCAGCGCGGCGATCCGCCTCGCGTCATGCCCCTGCGCGCGCAGGCGGCGCGCGTCCGCGTGCCAGCTATCGCTGCTGCCGCTGTCGATCAGTCCTCCCATGGGCGTCCCTCCCTCGAACGAAGGACGCAATTTGCGAAATTCGCCGGCGTGCGCGCAAGAGGGGCTTGCGGCGGGCATTGCGATCGCGCTCCAAAGACGGTTTAACCGCGACCAGGGCAAGCGCGGCGGCGATGAAAGTCGACCGGCGCCCTTGAGACCCCCCAGGCAAGGCAAGGCAGGGCGTGGCCAGGCATGTCCAGGCCCAGGCAGGCACGGCAAGGCCAGGCCAGGCGTGGCTCGGCAAGGCCGGCAAGCAAACGGGGCGGTCCGCTTTCGGAAAGAGGCGGGCCGCCCTTTCGCGCTATCTCGTGAAACTTCTCAGGCCGAGTGCCGAGCCGTGGCGGACCGCCCGGTCGATCGTGCTCATGATTGTCTTGTGATTGTTGGCGAAGAACGCCTGCACGCTCTGCCCATCGTTGGCCGCGATGTTGAGATTGACCGCCGGATGGATCGAGACGCTGCGGTTGCCGCCCGAGTTCTGCACGTCGCCTCGCCCCATGCGGTCGAAGCCGCCGCCCGACATGAAGCTCCTGAACTCGTCCGCCACACCGCCGCGCGAGGGGATGACCATCTCGCCCGCATGAACCGCCGCGATCATATCCTTCGGCAGATCCCACGCGCCGACATCGAACGCCGCGCCGGCAGCAAGGACGGTCGCCTGCGCGCCCGCGGCGGGGCCGGCGGCGAATGGTCCGAGCAGGGGCGCGAGAAATCCGAACACGCCGCCGAAGGTCTTGGCGCCGTCGATGGCGATGGACGACGTCGCATTCGCCGCCTGCGAGGCGATCCCGGCTGCGCCGCTCGCGGTCTGCGAGGCGGCGACCGCGGTGTTGCCGGCGATCTGAGAAGCGTTGAGCGCGGCCGACGACGCCATGTTCTGCGTCACGGCGAACGCGTGCTCGGTGACCCATTTGAGCGCGAACTTGACCGCATCCTCGGCCATCGACTTGGCCATGTTGGAGAAGGCCTGCTTCATCGTGGTCGTGCCGTTCATGATGCCGCTGACCTGGGATGACAGCGCGCCGGAGATGGTGTCGGCCATTTTCTGCCACGCCTTCTGCGCGTCCTCGGCCGCCTTGAGTTGGGTCTCCTTCACCTGCTGGGCGTACTTGGTCTCGGCCGCCTGAAGTTCGGAGAGGATCTTCTGCCGCTCGGGCGGGCGCAGGTTGTCGAGCGCTAGTTCCTGGGCGTAGATCGACCGCTCGGCGGCGATCTCGTCGGCGAGCGCGGCCTTGGTCATGGCGAGCTTCTGGCTTTCGCTGATCTGCTTGGCGCGGAACTCGAGGTCGATGTCCTTGATCTTGTTCTGCGCGGCGGTGCGCGCGGCGGCGATCTCCTCCTGCGCCTTCTGCATGGCGAGCGACTTCGATTGCTCCGCATAGCGGGTCTCGATCGCCAGCTTCTCGGCTTCCGCCGCCTGGCGCGCCGCGACGTCCGCGCCGGCGGCCTTGATCTTGAGGTCGGCCAGCGCGATCTCGGCCGCCTTCTCCTTGTCGATATCGCCCGCCTGCTTGGCCTTGGCGGCGTCGAGGCGGGCGGCGCTCTCGGCTTGCTTGCTCTCGGCGGTGGTGACCGCTTCGGTCGCCTTGGCGACCTCGGTCTTGAGCTTGGTGATGCGCTCCTGGGTCGCGCCGGTCTTCTCCGCATTGGCGAGGTCGGCCTCGGCCGCCGCCTGCAATTTCTTGGCGTCCGCGACCGCGTCGGTCTTCTGCTTGGCGTCCGCCTCGGCGATGGCGAGCCTGGTCTTGGCGGTCTCGGTGCCGCCCGCCTCCTCGGTCTTGATGTCGAGGAGTTTCTGCTTGGCCTTGTCGAGTTGGAGGTTGAGGTCCTTCTGGATCTCGAGCAGCTTCTCGCGCTCTGCGCCGGTCGGCGGCGGTCCGGCTGGTCCTTCGGCTGAGGCTTTCGACGCGGAGAGTTGCGCCCGCCCGCCGGAATATTGGATGTGGCCGGGATCGTTGGCGCCGGTCCGCCCGGTCAGGAACTCGAGGCTCGGGTAGTTGCTGATGTGCGCGTGCAGCCAGTCGAGCACCGGGCCAGCCTGGAGGTCGGCTGCGCCGCCCACCTCATGCATCGAGGTGCCGGGAACCGCCGCAGGATGCGCGGCGATGCCGCCCGGCTTGGCGGCGTTTTCGTCATAGGCCTTTTGCTGCTCGGCCAAAGTGCGCGCCAGGCTGGTGAACACCGCCTTCTGCCCGGTCGCCTCCTCGGCGTCCTTGACCGCCTTTTCGAGAGCATCGGCGAAGATCGGCGCTTCCTCCGCTGCGCCATGGCGCCCGCCGCGGGCCTCGAAGAAGGTGGTGTCGACCGCCGGCTTGCGGCCGGCGAGCGCGTCGGCGTTGGCCTTGAGCGCCTCGGTCAGCCGCTCGACTTCGGCGGTTGCCTCCTCCCACGGGGTCTTCTTGGCGGCAGGCGCCATCTCCGGCACTTCCGGCTTGCCGTCCGCGCTCACGCCGCCGACTGCGGTCTTCGCGCGCGCCGCCGCCTCCTCGGCCTCGTCGCCGAAGCCCTTCCAGATCTTCCTGAACTCCTCGGCCAGGGTCCAGCCGTTCTTGAGGACGTCGGTCGACATGTCCTCGAAGTCTTTTTTGACCTTCTCGTTGGCTTCGTGCGACGCCGCCGCCATGCCGGAGAAGGTCATGTCGTGAGCGGCGAGGTCGGTGAAGAAGGCGCGAACGGTCGAGCCGAGGCCCTGAAAATAATCGAGGATCGAGTTGAGCGCGCCGGCGGCGATGGTCGCCATGTCCTTGAAGGTGGCGATCAGGACGGCGATGCCGGTGACCACGACGCGGATCGCGTCGGAGATCGCATAGAGGATTTGCGCGAGGTCGCCGCCGTTCTTCACGCTATCGATGAAGGTCTGCATCAGGTCGCGCAGGACCGCGATCGCGCCCTGGATGGCGTCGGTCATCGGTAAAAACGCCTGGATGCCCAGCCCTTCAATCGACTGTCCGAGGTCGACCACGGCGTGCTGGGTGTTGGTCAGTTCATCTTTCGAGAAGTCGTTGAAGGTGACGCCTGCCGCGTCCGCCGCCGCCGCTGCCCTGCGGAAGCCTTCCGATCCTTGGTCAAGGAGCGGCAGCAACTCGACGAAGTTGCGCCCGAGCGCCTGCAGCGCCGCGGTCTTGGTGGTGCTGTCGGCGAACTTGGAGACCGCGTCGGCGATTATGTTCAGTTGCTCGGGCAGCGGCAGTCCAATCAAGTCCTGCGCCCTGAGGCCGAGCGCGTGCAGGCCTTCGGCGACCTTGCCGGTCCCGCCCTCCGCCGCTGCGAGCGCCGGCTGAAAGCGCTCGAGCGCCTTGATCGCGCCCCCTGCATCGGTGCCGGTGATGGCGAAGGCGTAGTTCAATTGCCCGACCTGCTCGGTCGTCAGGCCGAAGATCATCGCGGTGCGCTCGGTCTGCTCGCCGAGCTCGCCCATGTGCTTCACGAACTCGACAATCTTCTCGACCGCGAACGCGGCGGCGACCGCCTCGCCCATCTCGGCAAGGCCAAGCTTGGCCTCGTTCAGCGGCGCGAGGAAGTCCTTCACCTTCTCGACCATGCCGCCGAGGAAGGAGCCGCCGCCGGCTTCGCCGGCGCCCTTCAATTCGTCCTTGAAGCCGGTGACGTTCTCCTTCGCCTCCGACAGCTTCGACCCCAGCGCGGCGAGGCGCGAGCCGAGTTCGCTGTCCGCGGACGCGCCGGTCTTGACCATCTCGGCGGCCAGCGAGCGCATCTCGGCGGTGGTCGCCTTGATGGCGGCCTGGGCCTGGGCGAGGCCCGCCTCTAGTCCGCCGACGTCAGCGCCAAACGCGAGGAAGACGTCTGCGCTTGCCATGCGCGTTTATCCTTTCACGAGTAAGTCGCAGCGCCAGCCGCGACCAGCGCTTGCGCTTCGTCCAAACGGACTTGCAGTCTTGTTCCTGCCGGAATCGTCTGCGTACCGGCTTCCTGGCCGGGACCCGGGATCGTCTGCGGAAACGCGGTGAAACTGGTCTGAATCTGTACGCCAGGATTGGGATCCGGATATCCCGGGGGGATCACGCGCGCATAGTCGGCCTTCAACGTGACATAGCTCGCCGACGCGAAATCATCCGCTCCAGCGAGAAAGGTGATCGTGACCCCGTTCGCCACGCCGGTGGTGTACGGAAGCTTGTTCAGGTTTGGATTGCTCATGATGTGTAGTCTCCAGAACCGCTGCGCACGATCGCTGCGGCATGATCGGCGGCGATGCGCACCTTCTCACCGGCTCGCCTCCAGCTGGCCCGTATCGGCCCCGAAGGACAGAGTCGGTCGCCATGCGCTTTCACCTTCGTCTCAATGGCGCTCCGGCGGCCCACGCCCACCGGGAGGAGCAGTCCCAACGCGGGCCGCCTATCGCCCGGCCCACGCGGCCATGAACGCCCGCGCGACCAGCTTGGAGCCGGCAGACATGCCGGCGAATCTCTACGGCCCGCGCCGCAGCCGCTCGACGAGACGCATCCGCGCGGCGCGATCGGACGGCGTGAACGTGTCGGGGCCGAGCCGCACCTTGGCGATCTGGACCAAGCGCATCCGCGCGGCCCGCCCCCCGTCGGCCGACGACGCAGGCGGCCACCGCATCTTCGCGACCGCAAGCATGCGCTTGCGCCGTTCGGCTTCGGGGTCGCCTCGGCCACGCATCCAGGCGCGCTTCCCGCGCCCCGCCCCGAACGCTAGCTCATAGTCCTCGTCGTCCTCATCAGGGTCGGCGCCGCCGGCCTTCAACACGTCCGCCACGTCCTGCAGGCCCGCACGGATCCGGCGATGCCCGCGCATGAGCGAGTCGACATGGGCGCCGGCCAACACCCTGCCATCCTTGGCGTAGGCGCGCTCGAGGACGACGGCGTTCGGGTTCGAGGGGACCGCGACCAGCGAAATTTCGAGAAGCTCCCACGCCTTGAACAGGTAGCCGCGCCCGCCGCCCCGCGGCTGCGGCGGCTCAGTCGGACGGAAGCCAACGCTGACGCCGGTTAAGACACCGTCCTTGCAGAGCGCGCAAAACTCGTCCGCCTTCCGTGACGCCCCGAGGCGCGCGAAAGTGATGAGCGCCTCGATCGCCGTACGCGTGCGCGTGATGGCGGCCTTGCCGACCGGCTCGGTCTGGTCGTGGCAGGCGAGGACGATCCCGGCGTAGCCCGAGAGGTCGCATCCAGCGGGGTCGAGCACATCGTTGTCGCGGTCGACCGACGCGTCCGAGGCGATGGCCCTGACTTGCCGCGCGCCTAAGCCGGCGGCGGGAAGGATCGCGCCGGGAAAGTCCTTGTATTTCATTGCAGAATCTCCAACCGACGCAAAACTGCGTCGGGTCGCTCGGCGCGCAGTCGATGCAGACTCAAATCCGAAACCGTTTCGGATTTGGTATGCGTCGCATCAGGTTCGCGCGGATGAGCCCCGATCGCCCGCAGGTGACGGGTTGCCTCGTCCATGTGGCTCCGCATTTCGGCGAGAAGTTCGCCCAGTTCGGCCAAGGCAGCCGACGCTCGTTCGAGGGCCGCCTCGTCGCGCGAAGGGATGTCGGGCGACAACGTCATGCGGTGGCTCCTCAGTTCGGCGCCGGATAGCGGTCGAAGCCGCCGAGCGCGCACTGCGGGAAGATCGACGCCGAGTCGGTGGCGGTCGCGGTCAGCGCCGGCGTCCAAACAAACTGCACCCAGCGCGCAGCGCTGGTCAGCGAGACCATGAACTCCTGCACCCCGGTGACCACGCCGCCGGCGGAAGACGACGCCGCGGTGACGGCGGGGAAGGTCTGCAGCGGCGACCAGTTCACGCCGTCAGAACTCGTGTTGACCGTCGCGCTGACCGTCAACGCCTTGCCGGCCGAAAGCGTCGCGCTGAAGGCGATTCCGATGGCAGCGTTCATCGGCAGCGAGCCATAGGGCTGGGCGAGGTACGCATAGCGGTCGATGGTGACGCCGGTGACGCCGACGTTGTTGCCCGCGCCGCCTGCGGTGAGCGTCGAGGCCGCGCCGGCGCGGACGAGGTCAACGATTGCGCCAAGGTTCTTCTGAACAACAAGGTTCATGATTTGCTCCTCGGGTTGGTCATGCGGCGCCCCACGTCACCCGCGCCCCGTCGGGGAGCGTCACCGCGCCGGATCTCAGCATCGCCTCGGCCTCGGCGGACGAAAGCGCGATCTGGTCACCCGCTATCCACCGCTGGCCTTTGGCCTCCAAGCCGGAGCGAATGATGACGACGGCGGTCTCGCCCTCGCCGGCCGTCTCGACGATCGGCGCGCGCGGCGGCAGCTTGGGTGCGGGCGGAACCGCCTTGAGAGCCGGCGCGGGCTTGGCCGGGGCCTTGGCGGCCAGCGCCGTGACCTTGGCGAACGCCGGCGGCGCGGGCGTGGACGGCGACTCCATTGCGACTTGAGCGTCGCGCTGCCGATCGACCGCGATCTCAAATTCAGCGACGGCGTCCGCGCCCACGATCCTCGCCGGCGGCGCAAAAGCGGCGGTCGCCTCACTCTCGAAACCCTGACCCCGTGCCTCGCTCTCGACCGCGAGCATGGCGTCGAGCTTCTTCAGCGCCTCGCGCAAGGCGGCGGCGTAAGCGAGCGCGGCCTCCGAGTGACGCGCACGAAGCTCTCGCCATCGCTGTCGCTTCTGCTCCGTGCGGCGGGCCTGCAATTCCCCGACCAACTCCGGCTCCAGAAGCTCGAGCCTCTCGATCGTCAGACGATGATGATCCGCAGTCGCATCAAGCTCGGCGACCTTTTTGTCGCTGCCGTCGATCCTGAGCGCCTGCTCGCGCTGCTTCATCAGGGCGGCGATCGACTGGCGCGCCGCCTCCCGCTTGGCCGCGAGGCGTTGCAGAGCCGCCTCGGCGTCGGCGACGCGCTTCGCCGGCTTCCCGCCAGAAACGTCAAGGAGGCTCTTGATTTCAGCGATCAAACCCATTGCGCGTCTCTCCTTCGCCACGGATGAGACGCCCGATCGGTTTGCAGTTTCAAACTGCAAACAATTCGCGTCAGGCTTCAATGGCTTGGAGGATGCGCCGCCAGGACATGCCGTCGCCGCCGGTCAAGTGCGCGATTCGATGAAGCTCGCGGCGCAGCGGACTCGCGCCCACCGGCAGCGAAGCGACATGACGCTCGCGAGACCATGGGCCGCCGAGGTAGCGCCGCAGTTCGCCCTCGAGGCTCTTCGCCTTGCCGGAAATGCTCGACCCCGCAACCAGCGTCGCGGCCGAACGGATCGCCTCATCTTTCTGCGCGAGGTGGCGGCGACGGTCGATGAAGGCGTGAACGAGCGCAGCATCACGAGGCGCGAGGGACGCGATGATCGCATCGACGCGCTCGCCGGCAGGGAAGCCGCCGTCACTTGGCCAGGATTTCAACCCTGGCCGGGGGGTCCTTTGCTCTCTCAGTCGTTTTTGGCCCATTTTGAAAGGTCAAACCACCTTCCCGCCAGGGAAAATTTTCCGCACATGACTTGGTGGCCGGCTTTGGGGCGCGGCCTCGGCCCGGTACGGAAAGCGCCCCCAGGGGGTCTATTATTTCGGAGGCTGCCCTCGGCGACGACGCGGTCGATTGGATAGCCGGCCGGGGGCTCGGGCGAGGCTTTGGATGCGACGCCGGCGACGAACCGCGCGAGGGGAAAAACATGTCTTAGGCGAGACATGTTTTCGGACGCTGCAGGCAGACGCGGGACGTGGCAGCCGACCTGCGCGTTGGCATTTGGGCGAACGGCTGGCGAAGGTCGAGCGAACGGCGGGTAAACGGACTGACCTCGTAAGGGGCTTTACGCGGTTTCACTGGGCTGCTCGGCGACATCAGGGTGCCCCGAAGGATGCGGCGTCTCGCCTATTGGCGGCCCGCCTATTGGCGCGGCGCGTGCGGCGATTCGGGACGGCCCGACCGGGACGCGCGATTCGGGACGACACGAGGTCGAGCGCGAAGGAACGGCTATGTGGGGCGCGTGCGCGTGCCTGCTCATGGGTTCATCCCGGCCGCGAGCGTCACAGCTGCTTCAAACGATGCGGGCTGAGTGTTTTTATCCGTGACGGCCTTTCGATGGGCGCGCTGGCGGCAGGCGGCCGCGCAAAACCGCGCATCCTTCCGCTTGCCCTTGATTTCATTTCCGCAGGCCGCGCACAGCGCCGGCCGCTTCCACCTCGCCCGTCGGGCTTTGCGCTGCGCGTACCACTCGCGCTGCTTCGCGGCGTCTCGCTCGCGCTCTTCCTGGCAGCGCTTTTCAAACTCGGCGCGGCAGGCCGTGCAGTAATTGAGCGGTATGGTCGGCGCGCAGTCGACGCACGGGTAGCTCGGACGTGACGGCTTCTTAAAATACCATGCCGGGAGGTCGACAGAGGCGTTATGCATTGCCGCGTCCGCCCGGTCCGGCTTGGGCTTCGGCGCGGGGAACACAAACGGCTGCAGCGCCAGCAATTGCTTGGTCGCTCGGGTCGCCAGCTCCGACCGTTCCGGCGGATGCATGTCGGGATGGATGAGGCGCAGGATCTCGGTGAGCAGCTCCGAGGTCAGCGTGATGGTCTCCCCTTCCTCGACCGCCGCCTCGGCCATGTAGCCGAGCGCATCAGGCAAAAAGGCGCCGACTGCGCTTGAGGCCATCGCCGCAAGGGTCAAGCTGTGAACGTCCCGGCGTGAGCCTCCCGCATCGACAAAGGCCTTCAGCGCACGGATGACGACCCGGCCGATGCGCCGCTTCTGTCCGTGTTCCGCTTGCCATGCGCCGGCGCAGACGTAGCAGCGCAGCGGGCCGCCTTTCTCTGGACCATGGAGCGGCGTCAGAAAGGCGCGCCGCTTGCAGCCGTCGCAATATCCCTCAGCCATCGGACTATCCTTTCATCGGTTGGAGGCTGCGGCGACGGCGCGAGGCGGTGATCGAGATGAGCGGGCCGGCGGTCATGGGAGCCTCAGAAAACCCCCTTGCCGATGTGGTGAACGCCCTCGCCCGTAATCGCGTCGACGGCGGCTTCCGCTCCATCCGGCTCGACCATCAGAACGCTGCGCCCGACGGCGCGCGCGTATTCTTGCATCAGGTCGTTGCGCGCCCGGCGATAGGCGGCGATTTCCTCGTCGGTGACCTTGAACGGAAACGGCGGCGGCGGCGACCACAGGGCGCGCATGCCGTCGCGATCGAAGATGATATCGGCCGAGAGACGGCCGCTGCATTTCACTGTCGAGTGCAAGGGAAGCGCACGCCGATGCGCCTTGCGTCGTTTTGCTTCACCCATCGCTGGTCATCCTTTCATCGGTTGCGGTTGTGAGCTTGGGGGCGGCGGCCGCGCGAGGCGCAGCGGCGCAGCGGCGATTGGAACGGCCTGGCGGCGAATCGTACGAGGAGGAGGGCCGGCGAGGAGGAGGGGCTGCTCCGCACGCTTGCGCGGAAAACGCACGATTGAAAAAAGACCATACGTGCGTGCATTTGCACGAATGGTTTTTACTATAGGGCGTTTTCCATCATTCGTGCAGAACGGTCTGCACGTTTGGTGCACGTTTGAAATGAAGCTAATCGTGCAGATCATTCTTCGCCGTCCTCGATCAGGCCGATGAGCTTGGCGGAAAGGATGCCGACCGCCTTCGTGCGGCGCACCGGATCGTCGTATTCTCCACTTTCGAAAAGCTCGTTGTTCTTCCATGCCGTGATGATGGCCCGGCATCGCGCCTCCGCGATTTCGGGGAATTTTTCGTGCACCGCGCGCCACGCTGCGCGATCCTTCGCGGCCGGGGCCAGCGAGTAGCGTCGCCCGTCGCTCATGCCGACGTTGAGCTTGCGCAGCACGCAATTCAGATCCGCGCTGGAGAGCCCGTCGAAGAGCGGCGCGGGCTTCCACAGCTCGACGGTCTGCACGTTGTCGCCGTTTGGATAGAGAGCGTTTCCATTGTCGAGATTGACGCCGACGAGGCGGAACCAGGTCGCCGTCCTGGATGGCGGGGCGATGTTGACCTTGGCGTTGTCGAGCCGGACGAGGAACGCGCGCTCGTCCTCGCCGACCCCCATCGTCGCTGCTTCGGTCTCGGACATGCCGGTGAGCGTGTACGCGAGGCGCTGAGCGTCCTTTTGCGAGCCGGCGCCGCGGCTTCGATTGATATCGCCGGCGTTGACGGCGCCGGCCTTGCGCTCGTGCGACAGGAGGTCGATTGCGATGTTCTTCTCCGCGCCGAGATCGGTCAGCATCGAAGCGAAAGCATCGATTTCGGGGTTGTCGTTTTCCCTGACGGAATGGGCCTTGATCGCGGGGTCGATGCAGACGATGTCGAGTTTCAAGTCGTCGATCGCCTTGACCAGCGCGCGATAAAGGCCTCCCGCGACGACCTTTCCCGTCTTTTCGAGCTCGGCGATCTTGAGCCCTCGCGGCGTCGTCAGTTTCAGGAAGCCCTTCACCTCCGCCGGCGTCACCTTGTGATGGAGCATCGCCGCCCGGACGCGGCGGCGAAGCTCGGTCATGTCGTCCTCAAGGCAGATGATCATCACGCGACAGCGGACGAACACGTGCTCGCCAGTGAGGCTTCGGTCGGCTGCGACGGAGAGCGCTTGCACGATGCGAACCGTCGTCTTGCCGGCGGCGCCCGCGCTGATCAGGCCGGACAAGTTGCGCCGGCAGAAGGTCGTGCCGAGCAGCCATTGGCGCGGTGGGATGTTTCCGTCTTCATCGCCAACGTCGAAAATTTCCAGTTGAGGCGTTGGGGATTGCGGGCCGGGCGGCGGCGCGGCCGCCTCGTCCTCGGGCGACTTCGGCTTGGCGTGCAAGGCCCTGAAGGCCTCCCAATCCTCTTCGGTGAGGGGGCTGGACTTGAACCGGTCATCCATTGCCGGTCTCCAAGAGCCCGCGCTGACGTTCGACACGGCCGAGGTTGAAGCCCGCGAACCAAGCGTTGCGCCGTTCGAGTGGCCAGCCGTGGAAGCCGAGCGGATAGCCGCCTTTCTCGCGTCTCCCCGGATAGCGCTGAAAGAAGGCGCAGCGCGCGCCGTCGGCGAACTCGTCCGGCCAGGCGCGCTTGAGGCGCTCCCGTTCAGCGTCGGCCACCGCGGCCTTTTCCGTTGCGGCGTTCACGGCGCAGCCTCGAAAAGGTCGCCGACCGTCAAAAGCCCGGTTCGAACGATGCGCGAGAGCAAGCAGACGTGCAGCCGGGCGCGGGCGCGATCGCCGGCGGCGGCTGCGTCGGCGAGCTCATCGGCGTGGTCGTGCGCCAGGTCCGCGATTTCCTCGAGGAGCTCGAAGGCGGCCGGATCGGCGGCGGCGGATTGCGGCGGGGGAAGGTCGAGCGGAAGGTCAGCCACTGCCGGCTCGCGCGCGCTCATCGCGGCCTCCGGCCAAGCTTGGCCCGCACGTAGGCGCGGCAGGCGCGGGGATCTTCACGGTCGCGCGAGAACACCGTGAAACCGTCAGGCGCCGAGCGGTCGAGGCGGACCGAAAGGCTCCGATCGCGTGGGTCCCGACCGGGGCCGGGGCAAACCACGCGCCGGCCGACGACCTCTCCGCCAAGCGCGGCCGCGACGACGCGGAGGGTGGCGCAGATGACGATCACGCCCATCCGCCCTCCTCCCCGCCGCGCGGGGCGGCGGATGAAAGGGGAACTTGCGGGCTTGGCGTCGGAAGCGTATTTTTCCGATCGATCGGCCGGGACAGCAGATCAAATCGGCGGGGGCTGCGTTCGCAAGACGCGGCCCCCAGCTTTGCTGGGGCCATGGCGTCACGCGGCCTCGTCTTCGCCGGTCATGAACGCGAGGAACGCGCGCCGATTGTCGGACGTGACGTAATTCGTTTTTCCGACTTTATGGACCCGGAGCTTGCCCTTTTTGATCAGTTCGTACCCGTAGGCTGGGGAGATTCCGGCCCAGCCGCAGAACTCCGTTTTGAAGCGCAAGGGAGCGCCGCTCGCGATCTTGTCGGCGACGCTCATGTGGACGCGGGGCACGGCCAAATCCTCCGTTTGAGAACGGCCTAAATTGGGCCACACCCGCTCGTGTCATTAATAGCCGGCGAATTATTTGATTTTTCTCCGCGCCCTGCGTCGCCGAGCCCGAGCCTCGCTCGCCGCCGGCAAAAGTCCCGGCCAATGGGCGCGAATGTGAGCGAGAAGCTGGCTTTTCGATATCGGGTGCTTTCCGCTGTACATCTCAATCGCTTTTTCGAGCAGCGGCTCGAGTGGGTCTGCCCCGATATTGACGACGACGTAATAGGCGGCGCGCAGGATGCGTTGCGACGGCCGCGATGGCGCGCCGGGGCTCCGGCGGCCAATGGTCGCCCTGACGAACGTCGACTCCTGTGGGTCGAACCATCGCGCGAGCATCAAGCGGGTGGATGGGTCGAGCGGCACGTCAGGCGATCGAAGCAGGCGTCGCAACAAGTCGACGAACCGCGAGACCAGGACCATATTTTCCGGTCCCGGCAGCAGCGGCGCCGTCGACTTCGGCCGGCCGCGACGGCGCAATGTCCTCATAGTCAGTCGCGCGACGAACTCGGTTTTGCCGTTCGGGTCGAGGACGGCGGCGAGCCACAGCCTGAACCAAGCCGGCAGCGTCCGCCGCGTGTCGCGCAGTCCAAAGATGAGATATTCCGGCCGGCCCTGCTCGGCTTCGCGGATAGCGGCGCGCAGCGCCTCGTCGCGCTGGTCGTCATCGGGGCCGCTCACGCGCGTTACGCCTCGAACCGCCCGCGAGGACCGCCCCCTTCCCTTCCGAATGCCTCTTTCGGCGCCGTAGGCGCCGTCCGATCGCCGCCGAAGGCGGCCCTAACAGAAGAAAAAGAACCTTGGTTCGCTGTTCCAGACTGAAAATTGGCCTCAGGAGGATTTGGCCGCCCTGCCGGCGTTCCAGGGTCATTGAAATGGTAGGCGTTGGATGTCCGCTGCGGCACCATGCGCACGCCATCGCCGCCGAACAGGTCCTGGCAAGCCACCCGCACCCGCTTGAGCCGGTGGACCCAGCTGAGGATCCCCGCCTCCTCCAGCGCCTGAAGCGCCCCGGTGATGGACGAGCGGGCGCAATGGGCCGCCGCGGCGATCGTCTCATAGGATGGGAAGCAGAGCCCGCTACGATTGTTGTGGAAAACCCACAGCAAACTTTCGAGGACCGCCACCGCCTTGGCGGTCAGCTGGCCATATGCCCTGCCCTTCTCGGTCCTGCGGCTGAGGCAGCGCGCCCAGTGCATGATTCGCGTCTTGGAGTTACGGTCGAGGGCGCGCGGGCGGCCGAGGCCAAACACCTTCTCCCGGCGCCTGGAGGCCCTACGTGGGCCCAGGACGGCCGTTTGCCGCTGGCGGGTGTCATTCCCTTCGAGGCCCTCGAAAAGGGCGCGGGCGGCCACCGGGTCGAGGCCCTGCCCGGTCAAGGCGGTTAATAAATAGTTCTCGTCTGCAGTGGGCATGGATCTCCGTTCCGAGACCCCGCCGCGAGGACAGGACGGTTCAGGCAAAGATCCACCGCTCCCCAGGACGAGGGGCTTGCGCTGAATCAGATTTTAGGGGAGGATCGTGCTTGCCAGCTTTGATCTCTCCCCCGGTTCGCCGGGGACACCGGCCCGCCTAGTAGGCGGGTCTTCGTGTTTTAAGGGCTTCGTTTCTCCGAATTAGCCTGCCGAATCAGCGACTCAGCGGTGAGGACGTTCCCCCTGTTTCTGATTCGCGTCAACGCAAGCAGAATGCAAGTTGTGCTTGCATTCGCTTGCAACACGGGCGCGCTGGTTCACCGGCCCCCGGCGTTCGCATAATCGCCTTTATGGAACCGGATTTTGCGTATCCGCAAAGTCTCCGCAAGGTTTCGGAAGCGACTACGCCCGCTATGCAGTATTGGCGCTCTCATCGGCTGCGATTCGTTCATGGTCCGGTCCGGCGAGATACTTTGCGGGCGACGAGACTGCGCGCGAAGTCGTTAACGGCGCGTCAACCATCTCGCGGCACCCTCACCGCACCTGTCGCAGCGGCGCGCCGCGCCATCACTGCACGAGACGGCCTTAGACCCCGGAGGTCGCGGATGGAATTGACGCTCGGCCAGGCGGCCAAGGTCACCGGCCTCGGCAAGACGACTTTGACGAGGGCGATCAAGGCGGGACGCCTCAGCGCGACCCGTCGCGAGGACGGGTCTTATGCCATCGATCCCAGTGAGTTGAGCCGCGTCTATAAGGTGACGCCGGAAACCGCTGAAACCGTCTCGTCGACCGGTTACACGGCGCACCGCGCCACGCCCGATGGTGAGCCCCGCGCGACTCTGCGCGACCCCGACGTCCATACTCTGCTCGCCGTCGCCCAGGCCGAGCTGCGCCACCTGAGCGAGCGGCTGGACGAGGTGAAGGCCAGCCAGGAGGATCTGCGCAGGGAGCGCGACGATTGGAGAGAGCAGGCGCAGCGACTCGCCCTGGCCGCGCCGATCGCGGCGCCGGGGCCAACAACCCCTTCCACGGCGGAAGGAGTTTCCGCTGCTCCTCCACCTTCCCGGTTTGATATATTAAACCGAGTGTCAGCGCCCGCCGAGCCCGAGCCGCGCCGCTCCTGGGTCCGCTGGTGGTTCGGCCTTACCGGATGATTCGACGCAGGGGCCGCGTCCGCGCCTAAAAACCGAAGCCGCCTTGAAGGCAAATCGAAATCAGATGGTTCTCGTAACAAGTCATCGTTGTGAGGTTGATTTGCTTTGCTGGTGCGCCGTCGATGAACCACTGCAGAGAGCGCCCTTTGTTCGTGATCGAGAAGCGTTCGCCGTTCGGCGTCTCTAAAAGGATCTGACCCGATTTGACGGTTTTCGTGCACGCCTCGAAATAGGCTTGAGGATGTCCTTGTTTGTGAATCGAGCACGCCTTCGCCTCGTCGTCTTCATGGGCGCGCGCTTGACCGAGGAGCATCAGGAACGCCGCAAGGGCGAGCGTGATCTTAGGCATCGGTCCTCCCCCTGGCGCGCTCGCTTTAATTAGTCATCGATGGGTCGAAGCAGATCGAGATCCGGCGATTTTCGTAACAGTCGGCCGTTTCCTTCGCCGGCTTGCCGTCGATGAACCATGGCGGCGGGGGATAATTGTCGATTCCAAGCCCTTCGACGTAGTGGTTTTGGATGTCGAACCGTCGCCCGTTCGGCGTCTCCACGCGATAGCTAGCGTGGCCAAAAGTCATGCCCCAGAGGATCGTGCACGCCTTGAAGGCGACACGAGGATGGCCCCGCTCGGCGACTGAGCAGGGCTTCGTCATAGCCCCAAACTCGGCGTACGCAGGAATCGCGCTCGCAGCGAGCGCGGCGGCGATCAGGATGGCGAGTTTCATTGGCGATCCTCAGTAGTTCGGCTTGCCGCTCATTCGCCAAGCGATCGAGCCGTAGGCGCGGGTGCAGTCCCGGTCCGCAAGATCGAAGCTTATGGTCATGCTCACGCCCTCGTACTGCTCGAGGCCGTGGCGGCGCGCAGCGATGCACTGCAGCAACGCTTCGTGGGCTTCGGCCGCGGTCGCGCCGGCGCAGAGCGTGAGCGGGGGGCTTTTAGTCGACCAGCATTTGGGGGCTTCGACCGCCGTTTCCGCTGCCGTTTCCGCTTTCGCCGACATCGGCTTGTCGTGGTGTGGTTTGACGGCCTCGACCAGCGCAGTGATCCCGAACCAAACGATCAGCGCATTGCGGACAATATGGCGTTTGGGTTTTTTCGGTTGGGCTCCGGGGGGCTTCGCCGGGGCTGCCGCGGGCGGGGTAATGAGGGCCAGCATCATTTCACTTCCACCAATGGTTGATGAGTGTTGCGAGGCCGACCGTGCCGACCACCCACATGACCAGTTCAGTGCGCAGCGCGGCGAGGCGCGTATCGACATAAGTGCGCGTCTCGGCGAACTTGGTATCGAGGTAGGAGCGGTCCTCGGCGCGGCGGGCGTCAAGGAACTCGCGGCTGACGTAAGCTTCCTTGAGGCTTTCGGCCAAGCCCTCGGATAGCGCTTCGGCCTGTTCGGCGGGCATATTTGCTGCGGCCAAGCGCTTCGATAATTTGAGCGTGTCGATCATTTGGGGCTCTTCTCGGTAGGCAGCTGTTTGGCCTTGGCATGCTTGGAGACGCGGAAAGGCGCAACCGGCTTCGGTTGAGGAACGCTGGGTTTGCCGCGCCTGTATATTTTCGTGCGTCGCGTCATAATCTTGCCTGGCATCAGGTCCTCGTTTTTATCAATCGCGCCGCTCAAGGGTCGCGATGCGGGTTTCGAGCTCGAGTTGTTTGGTCTGTAGGCGGTCAATGTCGTCGTGCAGGGCTTCGACCTCTCCGGCGGTGATGTTGACTCGCGCCATGTCGTTAATGGCGGCGCGGAGCGTGCGAACGTCATGGCGCAGCGTTTCGATCGCGGCGCCGAGGAGAGGCAAGCCGTCAACGCGGGCCCGAACATGGGCGAACTCAGCGCGCATTTCTTGCCGCAGGGCGGCGATCTCTTCGTCGATCATTTCTTCGGGCCGAATATCGAGGTGATGTCGCCCTCCGCCGCTTGAAGGACCATCAAGCCATTGGCATCGAGAGCGAACGTATCCGGGCCGTCGGGCTTTGCGTCGTTTTCTCTCACCAAGCTTTCGGCCTTGGCTTTGCTCAGGGGGCCAGCGATCACATGGGCGCGGTCGTGGGCGTCGACCTCACAAACGAAATAGACGTTGGCGCTGCTGTGGCTCATCTGGCCTGTTGACTTGTTTTTCATCAGGAATCCTCGATCTTGCTCGGCGAAGGCCACCTGGTTGGCGTTCGGGCCCCCACGCACGCACCGCGTCGAAACAACGCGCCGCGCATGGGGTATTAGTTCATGCAAGTTTACCTTGCAAGCAAAAGGCGGCGAAATTGAACAAGCCCGCGTCGAATCTCTGGCCGGCCGACAAGGTTCAGCGCCGGTCCGTGGCTGAGTTGGTCCCCTATGCCAGGAACGCCCGCCTCCACAGCGACGCCCAGGTCGCGCAGATCGCGGCGTCGATCGGCGAGTGGGGCTGGACGATGCCGGTCCTCCTTGACGAGGCCGGCGGCATCATCGCCGGCCATGGCCGCGTCCTGGCGGCCAAGAAGCTCGGGATCGATGCGGTCCCTTGCATGGTGGCCAAGGGCTGGAGCGAGGCGCAGAAGAAGGCCTACGTCATCGCCGACAACAAGATCGCCGAGAACGCGATTTGGGACGAGGAACTGCTGCGCATCGAGTTTGGGGATCTTGAGGCGTTCAATTTCGACACGACGCTGACCGGCTTCTCGGCCGACGAAATCGGCGCGATTCGGCGGGGCCTCGGCGGCGGCCTCACCGATCCCGACGAGGCGCCCGAGCCGCCAACGGCGCCGGTGTCACGCCTGGGCGACGTGTGGCGCCTGGGCGGCCACCGGATCGTCTGCGGCGACGCCACCGACAAGGGGGCCGCCGCGGCTGCGCTTGCCGGCGCGAAGCCGCACCTGATGGTGACCGATCCGCCTTATGGCGTGAACTACGACGCCGAGTGGCGCGTGCGAGCCGGCGTGAACATGCCGACCGCGGCCTCGGGCAAGGTCATGAACGATGATCGCGCGGATTGGCGCGCAGCCTGGGTCCTCTTCCCGGGCGACGTGATCTACGCGTGGCACGGCGGCCTGCAGGCCGGCGCCGCCCAGGCGTCGCTCGAGGCCGCCGGCTTTGAAGTCCGCTGCCAGATTGTGTGGGCGAAGCAGCAACTCGTAATCGGTCGCGGCGATTACCATTGGCAGCACGAGCCGTGCTGGTACGCCGTCCGCAAGGGCAAGCGCGGCCATTGGGCTGGCGACCGAACGCAAACGTCGGTGTGGGCGATCGACAAGCCGGTGAAATCCGAGACCGGGCACTCGACGCAAAAGCCGGTTGAGTGCATGAAGCGGCCAATCGAGAACAATTCCGTCCAGGGCGACGCGGTCTACGAGCCGTTCAGCGGATCCGGGACCACGATCATCGCCGGCGAGATGACCGGGCGGCGCGTCCTGGCGATCGAGCTTTCGCCGGCCTATGTCGACGTCGCGGTCTTGCGTTGGCAGAACTTCACCGGCGCGGCGGCCGTGCATGAAAAGACCGGCCGGACCTTCGCCCAGGTCGCGGCCGTGCGGGCCGCTGGCGGCGAAGCCGTCGCGGCCGAGTGATGAGGCGGGTGATCCTTGAAAGCCCGTACGCGGGCGACGTCGAGGCGAACGTGGCCTATGCGCGATCGGCGGTCCCTGAGCCTCCAGTTGGGGCGCGCCGTCGCGCGCGCGCCCTGGGATCGTTGGTTCAGCTGGCGATGCGGTAGACGCGGCCGCGGCCCTCGATGACCTCGGTCTCGATGGCGTTGCCCATCTTCTTGCCGGCCGTCG
>Ga0210406_10002861_pt1 | contig 19282 bp, 15 predicted proteins | sample IncBWC30MmetaG_FD_155454 | JGI IMG/M metagenome (GOLD analysis project Ga0210406, IMG submission 155454) | Forest soil microbial communities from Barre Woods Harvard Forest LTER site, Petersham, Massachusetts, United States - Inc-BW-C-30-M | ecosystem: Environmental > Terrestrial > Soil >... | reverse complement strand
ACCACGACGTTCTTGCGGCATCGGGCGTTGGCGGGCGCGGTCGGGTCGACACAGGCAGTATGGAACGACCAGCGCGAAACGGAGCCGTCGGTCACCGAGTCATAGCACTTGAGCATCGAGACCTCGGTGGGCTTCTGCTGGGGGAACCAGTACCACTCGTGGTCGGGACGGTAGGTGAAGCGGGTGGTCTCGCCGACGCGGTCGTCGTAGATCCGGTAGTTGTTGATGTAGGGCTGGTCGGCGAAGGAGGGCCAGGCGCAGAGCACAAAGGGAAACTGCTCGACTGTCTCTATCGGCTTGGCGAGGTTGATCGACATGAACCGGCGCGACATCTTCGCGTCGGCCTCTTCCTCGGTGTAGTGCTGCGTGCGCCCGAAGTTCCGCAGGTTCCGGGTGAGCAGCTCGCGGCAGCGCACGCGGCCGCTGTTGTCGTTCAGGTCGTTGTGCACCAGGTTGGCGTAATTGGCGTTCACACCCGGGTTGTTGCCGTCCTGGTCTTCCGTGCGGTCGCCCGTGTAGTCTTTGTCGAAGACGTCGTGGTTGTAGACCAGCGCGTCGGTCGCATCCGGGAAGAACTCGAGAAGCAGCTTCTCGATCTCCGGGTAGTACACGCGCTCCACCTCCGCCGCATCGTAGATGTTCGAGCACTTGGACTCGAGGTGCGCCAGCGACACGCCGAGCCGGTCCATGCATTCGGGGCTCTCGGGCGAGAGGCCCGGATAGTACTCGCCGATGCGCCGCGCGTCGCGCAGCACCTGCGGGAAATAGAGGTCCCGCCGCCGGTTGCCCTTCTCGTTCTTGCGCAGAATCTCCGCTATGTCGGCGCGCGCCGGGTCCCGCCACACAGCGTTGGACGGCACTACGGAATAGGTCGGCCGCTCGTACACGGTATAGGGCAGCGGCAACGCCACGCCGCCGGGCGGGGCTTTGATGCTGTTCGACTGGCGGATGTAGTTCAGGCACTCGTCGTAATCGCGGAACCCGAGGCCCCATTTGGTCTTGATCGGGCCCGGTGGTGCCTTGGCGATCATGTCGGTAACGCGCTGGCCTTCGCCCTCGGTAATCTCGGCGAGCGCGGCCTGGAGCGCCGCGGCGGTTCCCGCATCGCCGTCCCGGTCGAACGACATGTAGGACAGGCCGCCGTTCGCCGCGATCGGCGGCGGCTGCCCTTCCGTGCGCTGGAGCGGCGGCACATAGGCCGGCGAGGCTGTCTTCGTGTCCGTCGCGGCCTTGTTGTCGGCAACATCGAGCGGGCTCATGGCACACCTCCGGTTATTTCGGTCTCACCGTGGCACACAGAGCCTGGGTTCTCCAGACCTATGATTTTGCGGTCATGCGAACGTGCGCTGCGCCTGCCGCGCAAACGCCGAGCTCTTTCCAACTGGAAAATGTCATCGAGACCGCCGAATGTCCGCGTTTTTCCCGCTGCAACCGCCCGTGACATCGGCCTCGAATGACGCCTTCGGGGCATGACCGGGCAGCGGCGTCGGCCGAGAAATAGCTATTCCGCCTTGATCGCGTCGGCGCCCTGAATGCGCTGGCCGAGGGCCGCCGACAAGAAACGGTCGACCTCGCCGTCACGCACCGTCGTTGCTGTTCCGAGCTTCGGATCCTATCGAGACTGTCTAGCCCGCCACCGCCTGGACGAAGCGCTCAACCTCGGACTCGTCGTTCTAGGTTCGCACGTGGGTGCCGACGAGCGCGTCCAATCCGCGCGCGGGCAGATCGAGTTCGCGCGCGCCAGGCGAGCGGGACACGTGGAGGTTCATCTTCATGGCGGACAACAGGTCGCGCGTCTTGCCCGGCGCTTCGCCCTCCTTGAGAAAAGTGACAATCCCGCACCGCTCGGCAGGTGCCGCTTTCTCTCCTGACAATCTTCGCGGCCTCACCGTTATAAGCTTGAGTTTATACCGGGTTCGTGCTATTTTGTCAAGTCATAATGTGCCTCTATCACAACACTCATCTCATGCGTGCAAGGTGCGTCATGCCGACACAAACTCTCCCTGCTGCCTCCCTCAGGACCGCCATTTGCCTCCCTGCCGGCCGAATGCTGATTCGGGCACGCAACCCTTTGATCTACAGGGTCTTATGGGCGATTTGGCGGACGATTTCGGTCGTCGAATCAATTTTTCTCCCTGAGAGCAGGGAGGCGGCGGGGGGCGGCCGGCGCTCAGCGGGCCAGGCCCTCCGCGCCGGCGGGGACATCGTAGAAGGCGAGCGTCATCGAGACGCTGGTGTAAAACCCCATCAGGCAGATCACGTCGGTGATGCCCTCATGGCCGAGTGCGGCGACCGCGCGGTCGTAGAGCCCCCTTCGGGCATCGGGCGATTTCCTCTGTCTGGGTTGAGGTACCGGCGCAGTTTGCCTTCCGTCGGGACTGGTAGGCCAGCGCCATTCACACGCTGGCGCCGTGCGCGTTCAATACCGGCTCTGCGGTTGCGAGGTCCTCGTGCCCCGTTTGGGGAAGGTCACCAAGGATTACCACTGCGTTCATCGCCTGAGAGGCCAGGCCAGATGGAGAAAAGAAGAAATACTCACCGAGGCGACGGCTTGACGTACGGTAGTCGGCTCTCGCCTCATTCCTCGGGTCAAAAGCCTCGGTGGGTGGTCACCAGTCTGCCGACGCGCTCATCTCGATCGCGCCAGGTGACGCCTGAGAACGGGCTTGAGCACGACGAGCGCGCATACCGCGGCTGTGATGTCCATCGCAGCCACGGTGAAGAAGACGGTGGACCACGTGCCGGTCGCCTCGGTGATCAAATTGCCGATCGGCACGAGCAGTGCGGCGATACCCTTGGCGCAATAGAGCACGCCATAGATGCTGCCAATGTTCTTGGCGCCGAATGCATCACCCGACGTGGCGCTGAACAGGCTGTAGACCTCGCCCCACGCAAGGAAGACTAAGCCGCTCAGAAAGATGAAGGCCCAGGGGTTGCTTCCGAAAGTGGCGAGCGCGGTGATGCCTAGACCTTCGAGCAGGAAGGCCGCGAACATCGTGTTCTCGCGCCCGATGTGGTCGGAGATCCAGCCGAACAGGGGCCGCGACACGCCGTTCATGATCCGGTCGAGCAGAAGCGCAAAGGGGAGCGCTGTGATGGCGAAAAAGAAGAGGTCGACCTTCGTATCCTTAACCCCGAGATCCTGGGACATCGGGCCAAGCTGTGCCACCGCCATCAGGCCGCCGGTCACCGTCAGGATGAACATTGCGAAGAGTACGTAGAACACCGGGGTCTGGGCGGCTTCTATAAGCGTATAGTCTCGCCGACTTTGCACGATCGTCGCCGAGGCCTTTGTCTCGCCCGCTCGTGGCGCTCGCAGCGCGAGCGAGGCAAGCATGATGATGATCCCTTGGAGCAGCCCATACCGGAAGAACGCAGCCTGGAAGCCGCCGGCGGCGATCATGTTGGCGATCGGGATGATCGTGAGGGCAGACCCGAAGCCGTAGGCTCCGGCCGTAAAGCCAACCGCGAGGCCGCGCCGATCGGGGAACCATTTGATCGCATTGTTGACGCAGGTCGCGTAGACGCAGCCGACGCCAATGCCTCCGATCATCGCGCCGACATAGTATCCCGTCAGCGACGTCGCGTAAGAGTCGATGATCCAGGCAAGCCCGGTGAAGAAGCCGCCGATCAGCACGATGATCCGGGGCCCGAAGCGGTCGATCAGATAGCCTTCGAGGGGAGTGAGCCAAGTTTGCATGAGGATGAAAAGTGTGAACGCGGTCTGGATCGAGGCTCTCTGCCAGCCGAAAGTCTTCTGGATCTCCGGCACAAACAGGGTCCAGGCGTATTGAATATTGGCGGCGGCGACCATGCAGGCGACGCCCAGGACGAGCTGCATCCATCGGTAATCCGCGCTCGTTTGGGTGGCCCGAAGCGCAGGTAAGATTGGGGCAAATGCCATCGGTTCCCTCTTGAGGGCGGGAGCTAGGCCAGGGTCAATCGATCCGCTCGCGTAATCCGCCCTCACTCCTCGAGCCATACATCAGCGAGGTCTTGGCCGATGTATTGGCTCGGTGACATGTTCCATCCCTTGAATTTTTCCGAGTTGACGACAATGCGGTTCCACCAGAGCAGCGGAACGGTATTGGCGGTGCTGAGCGCGTGCCGCTCGAAATCGCGGACGATCTTGGCGCGCTGCCGCGGGTCGGTGCTGAGCGCCTGTCCGATATAGAGCGCGTCGAGAAAACGGTCAGTCGATCCCGAGTGGTTGATCGGCGACAGGTCGCGCGAAATATATCTCGCAAGCTGTATTGTCGGATCGTCGAAATAGTCTGCAGCCAGATCGATCGCAGCGGCAAAGCGGCCGGTTTCGAGCGCGGTCTGCCACTCCTTGGTGCTCAGCAGCTCGTGAGTGGCCTGCACGCCGATTTCGCGCCAGGCGGCAACAACGAACTCGCCCGCCGGGCCGTAGGGTATCGGGACGTCCTTGCGGTTTGTCAGCGTAACCTGGAGGTTGGCCACCCCGGCCTCGGCGAGAAGCCGCCGTGCTTCTACACGCGAGGCGGCGATGTCGCGCGAGAAGCCGGGAAGCGTGACGAGCTCCACTTCGGGCATGCTGATCGCGGTGCCCGGCCGCATCAGACCACCGACATATTTGAGGAAGGTGGTATCGGCGAGCGCTTGGGCTCCGTGCCAGCGGTCGATCGCCAGCGACAGCGCGCGCCGCACCCGCGCGTCGTCAAAGGGCGGGCGAGTGGCGTTGAAGGCGACAGCCAGATAGCTGGTCCAGGGGCCCTCGCGCACCTCGATACGGTCACCGATCGCCTTGACCATCTCATCGCGCTCGGCGGGGGAGAAGCTTCGGAACTGGGCCATGATGCGGCCCTTCTCCATGGCTTCCACTTGCGCGGCACCGGCGATGAAATTGGCCCGGTAGCCGTCGAGATAAGGCCTGCCGACAAGGAAGTACTTGTCCCAGCGCTTGCCTGTCCAGTGGTCCCCTTTTTGGTGTTCGACAAAGACGAATGGCCCGGTCCCGAGCACGTGGGTCTTCGGGAAGAGTGGATCCTCCTTGAGCTTGGCCGCGTTATAGATGCAGTTCCAGGGCGAAGCGAAGTTCGCCAGCATCGCTGCGTCGGGCCATTGCAAATGAAAGACCACGGTCGCCGGATCGGGCGTGTCGATGCCGGTCACCGCGCCGTAGTCGGCCCGTCGCACCGAAAGCACGCCTTGCGGCGGGTGAATGATTCGGTCGTAACTCGCCTTCACATCGGCGGAGGTTAGCCGCGACCCATCGTGGAACAGGACGTTCTGGCGCAGTTTGAAGGTATATGTGCGCCGGTCGGTCGACACGCTCCAGGATTCGGCGAGATCGCCCACCACCTGCGGATAATTGGCCGTGTCGAATTTGAGCAAGGTCGAGTAGTGCGGGATCACCGGATGGATAAAGACAAAGGAAAAGTTGGCGTGACAATCGTAGTTCGGCGGTTCGGCATCGACCGCGAAATCGAGGGTCCCGCCACGGGTTGGGTGCGGTTCGGCAGCGGCGGTGCCATGGAGGACGAGCATACCCGCTAAGCCTGCGAAGAGTGCCCGCCAGTGCGGCGCGCGGATGCCTATCGCTGGGGCGATCTCTTGATCCGTCATCGAAATTTCCTTCGAAGGGGGTCGCCGGCGTTCACTAGGGCTGGCCCGTCTGCCAACGCTGATATTGTTGGAAGAGGTCGTGTTTTTCCTGCTGGGTCATTGGCGTGCCGCCAGTCGATTCTCGGCGCTCGTCAACAAAGCGCGCGAACATTGTCAGCAATTCCTCCGGGTTCGGCGCCTTGGCCACTTGCAGGTTGCGTTGCAACCACTGCTCGGCAGGCGGGTAGCGCCGCCAGCCAGGAACCTCGGCTGCGAGGTTGACCTCCTGCCACTTCGGATGGTGGCCAGGCTCGAGCAACGATTGGAAGCCGGTGAAAAACGCATCAACGAAATTTGCGACGTTGCGGTGGCGGTCGGGCGCCTGTTGCAGATTGGCGACGACCAACACCGTGCCCACTGCAACTGTGTCGACCGCCTGGTCCTGTGGTACGAGACGCGGATAATCCGTCGTGGTAAGGCGCGCCGGGACATAGCCGAGAGTGACCGCGGAGCTCGACGGCAAGGCTAGGAAGTGCAGCCCGTCACCCCCTTTGAGGTCGCAGAAGAGAGGTGCGGGCTTCCCCGCAACGAAAGCGAGTGCCGCTATCTCCCCAGTCCGCAGCTTTTCGAGCGCCACATCCTGACCATCGTTGACCGGCACGACCGTAAGCTTGACAAGATCGAAAAGGCGCTTTGCGGTAATTGCCGTACCGCTGTCACGCAAATCGACGTTAACTTTCCGGTTGGCCAAGTCGGCGATGCTCTTGATCTCCGGCCGCGCCAGTAGGTGGAATTCCTCGTTGTAGAGCTTGGTGATGTAGCTGATGGACGTGTCGACCCCCGCAAAGAGTTTTTGCTCGCGGGCATAGTCGAGGACGTCCGCCTGAAGGATGGCCATGTCGATCCCACGCAAGAGTTTGAGGTCGATGACGTTCCCGAGCGATCCCTGACCAACGACCGGCACCACACGCCGGGTGGCACCGTCATTGACGACGCTTGCGAGATCCTCGGCGATGCGCACTGAGATACCCGCCGAGCTCGCCGTCTCGAGCTCGACAACACCTCGATTGACGACGATCGTCTCCGGAGGGGGTGCGGTGGCCCGCGCGGCCAGCGCCGCGGGCGTCGCGAGCGCTGCCATGAGGAGCGGAACCGCGATGGTTCCAGCTACGATGGTTGGACGAGACATAACAGTCACCATGGCTATTTGGTTTCCAGGCTCTTCAGCAGGATTTCGGCCTCGGCCACGCCGAGGTCGCGGGCACGGCGATACCAGGACAGAGCGGTGCTCAAATCTCCGCGCGCACCGCGCAGGCGGGCCTGGTCGAGGAAGGCCGGGTCGAAAGTCTCCCCCAACCTGAGCGCCGCCTGCCCTTCTCCTGCGTAGGCGGCGCGCTCGTAAAAGAGCCGAGCCGCAACGACATCGCCCTTGCTGAAGAGCACGTCCCCGCGCGCCAGGAGTGCTGCGGTGTCCGCGGCGGAAAGGCGCGTCTCCGGCAAACCTGTTGTCGGAGCCTCAGGTGTGCCAGCGCTATGCTCGTTGGCAGACAACGAAGCGGCGGGCGCTGTCGTGGCGGAGGGTGCGGGTCCAATGGATATCGCTGCGGAAGCAGGCGCCGTGTCGGTCGGATTTGCTGCTGCGAATGGTGCGCCAGCTGTCGGCGCGGGCGATGGCGCATTTTCTGTCGCTAGTGCCGCCGGTTCCGATGGCGCCGGGGTCGAAGTCATTTCCGGCCTCGTTGCCGCGTCCTCCCTCGCGGGTGTGCCGATGCTGACGGCTTTGTCCGCTGGGGGATGTATGAGCAAGAAGATTGCTCCGGCATGTATGAGCAAGAAGATTGCAATACTTGCCAACGCCACGGCCCCGACGGCGGCGAAGTGCCGTCGTGGCCCGCCGTGGCGCCCCGGCGATGAAGACCCGGCGCCGGGCGTAGGGTTTCCTGGCGATTCGGGTTTCACGATATCGGCAGGCGTGCCTCGAATTTCGGAGGCGATCGCCTTGAAAGCGCTCTGTTGCGAAGGCGAAGTGGAGGCCGTCCCCGGCTCCTTGGGTGTAATCATCAGGGCATGACCGTTCCAGGCGCGCTCGAAATCCTCACGCCCCATGAAGAAGATCACACCGTCGTGATGCGGGTCCCAGATGCTGACTTCCTCAGCTCCGGCGCGCGCACCTCCTGTTAGAACGACACAATTGGTATTTTCCCGGAAAATGATTAGTTGGCTGAAGCCCGTCGCTTTCAGCCCTTGCCAATCAAGCCGAATCCACTCCAACGGGAGCCCGCACTCATCGGCGAGTTTGATCAGGCGTGAGATCGTAATCGTGTCGCCGTCGAGATCTGCTCGGCGCCGCACGGTTTCGATTTCCAGGTCGACGCCGTTCTGCGCCCCCAATCGCACCAGGCAGGAAATAGCCGTATCGCGGGATGCAACCGGCTCTCGCAAGGACTCTGTCCGGAAGTCGAGCGGCATAGTCATTTGCAAGAAGAGACTCTCTTCGGTTCCGGATTGGCACGCGATCGCGCGTGCTCACATGGACCGAGGTCAGAGTCTCCGCCGACAATATTAAATTTTTACTAAGCAAATTGACAGTTTGAACGCGTCGGGGAGTGTTGGCCCCGTCGCATCACGCTAATTTGCCCGACCACTTCGGGCGCGGGCAAGCGGGGGAAGTTTGAGGAGGAGGCGGGGAAGCTATTTGGACGGCTCCCTCGCTATCGCTTCCTCGAGTTCCTGCAGGATCCGCCGCCGCAACCGCGCGACGAACTGCTCTACCACCTCCTTGTCCACCTCGCCACCCAAAGTACTGCCAGGGGAACAAAGCGCCGACGCTCCACCTGTACCCCACGTGGGTGTGGGTGTAATCTTCTCTGCATGAAACAGCCAGTTGTCTGCCGAAGCCCCGAGGTGATGGGCGGCACCGCAGTGTTCTATGGCACAAGAGTTCCTGTGCAGACCCTGCTCGATTACATCGAGGCGGGCGATACAATCGTTGACTTTCTCGAAGGGTTCCCGTCTGTGACGCGCGAGCAAGTCATTGCTTTCCTCGAGGAAGCGAAGCACCGACTGATCGAAACGGCCTCGTGAGGGTGCTGCTCGACGAGTGTATTGACTGGCGCCTCGGCCGCGAGCTTGCTTCCCACGAGGTGAAGACCGCGCGTCAAATGGGGTGGACGACGCTCAAGAATGGAAGCTGCTCGCCCTCGCGTCAGCGCAGTTCGAAATATTCGTAACAATGGATCGAAACCTGTCCTTTCAACAGGACATTGTCTCTTTCACTATTGCCGTCGTCGTGTTCCAGGCGAGAACCAACCGCCTCGCCGATCTCAGACCCCTCGTACCGAGCCTCCTCTCGGCAATCGAGGCCACACCCTCGGGCACGGCGAAATTTATCGGCCAGCCTCAGAGCAAATGGCGCTGAATTTACGCTGCCCCTTCTACACCCTCGAAGGCGGGGGTCCAGAGCCTGCCCCTGGCTCGAACAGGGGGACGAGCGGCGAAGCGTTTACCCTAGATCCCCGCTTTCGCGTCGCTTTCGCGGGAATGACGATTCAAAGTGGTCCAAAACCCGTCATATTGATGACCTCGTGCTCCGGTCGCACCAATATCGCGGATCGCCCGAACTTACCGCTCGCCTCAAAGGGCAGCTTCGGTGGCAAGGGGTCCTTCGCCCTGGTGCCAGTGAATGGCGGCAGAGCGCCGTAAGCGGTCACACGACTACGCCAGCGGGAGCGGCGCAATTCGACCCAAGTCGGAGTCGAGTCAGCCCATCGAAAGGTCCCGAAAGCGGTCGCTTGAAGCTTCCGCAGCCTGTTAAGGTCGGACACCCAGGCCGGGCCAGCAAGGCGGTGCCCGCCGGATGGATACGGCGTATCGTGGATGCGCGTTTCGCAATGCAGTGAAAGGTGGCGAACATGGGTAGGCTCGACGACAAGATTGCAGCGGTGACGGGCGGCGCATCGGGGATCGGCGAGGCGACGGTCAGGCGTTTCATTGCCGAGGGTGCCAGCGTGGCATTCTGCGACCGGGACGGCGAGCGTGGCCAGCGCGTGGCGGCCGAGCTCGAGACCGCCGGCGCCAAGGTCGCCTTCACGCAGGCTGACGTTGGTACCGAGGCCGCATGCCTCGACTTCGTCAACGGCGCCGCGCAAAAGTTCGGGCGCCTCGACATCCTCATCAACAATGCCGGCATCCGCAAATACGAGAAGGTCGACGAGGCGAGTGCCGCGAGCTGGAAAGAGATCCTCAGCGTCAACCTGATGAGCTACGTCTTCTGCGCCAAGGCGGCGGTTCCGCTGATGCGGCGCCATGCGCGGCGCCATCGTTAACGTCGCCTCGGTACGTTCCGTCGTCGCAGGCGGCGGCAATTTGCAGTACGACACCACCAAGGCCGCGGTCGCGGGCTTGACGCGGGCGCTCGCCGCCGACCACTCGCCAGACGGCATTCGAGTGAACGCCGTCGGCCCTGGCCCGATCTTCACGCCGTTCCATCAGCGCCGCATCGCAGCTTCCGGCGAGACCGTCGAGCAATACAACGCCAGGGCCGCACAAGCCACCATGCTGAAGCGCCCGGGCAGGGCCGAGGAGGTCGCCGCCGCGATCCTGTTTTTGGCCTCCGACGATGCCTCCTACGTCACCGGCGCCCTACTGTTCGTCGACGGCGGTATGACCGCGCTGTGAGCAATATTCAGTCGGCGCGCTCGCAGTCCAACCTCTCCGTTGCGTGTCCCCACCAGCAATGCCCGACAGTATCCCGTCGTCTGTGGTCGGCTGTCGAACGACCGGACATGCCCCCTTTGCGGTCATTGCAAACGATCGGAAGCGGCTCAGTTGGATCAGCTGCCACCTAGTAATCACGGAGATCGACGGGGATCCGGATGCCGCAATCAACCTGCCGCCCCGTCCGGACAGCTCATGTTGCCGATTATGGAGAAGGCGCAGGATTCCTGATGAAGGGAACCGCCCAAGGCTTAGTCCTCAGCCTGCTCCATTGGAGATAAATCGCTCGACCTGGTCATGCAGAAACTGCAAGAATTCCCTCTGACGAACTCCGATGTCGCCTCGCCTTTCTCCCGTTCTGCGCAAATCCTGAAATACTGCCTTTATCTGCTCGTCGCTCAGCAATTCCTGCGTTCCTGCCGGGGCGGCTCCACGTGATTTTTCGGCAGACTCGCGAGCATGCGTGACGTAAAAGTTGGCGAGCGCGAGGGCCTTGCCCTCGTCATCCAGTGGCTGCAAGACGATTGGATTCTGCAATCTGCTTCTGAACGCCGGAAGTGCGGCAGAGTACCGTATCATTGCGTCGGGCGTAACAGCCAACATCATGAAAAGGTGCTGGGGAAGCGCGTCAATTAGTGCCCGCAATGCAGAAAGGTATCGAACGACAGCCGTAGCACCGAGAACACCAGCCTGCTTTTCCAGTTCGTCGAGCAAAAGAAATATACCCTCAAGAAGACCGACTTTACTGCTTACGATCACGATATCGCGTAGTGCGCCAGTTTTCGACTCAACGGTGTCCAGTCTGTATTGGACATCGAGTTCTTCTCGGTGCCCCTTCAATATACGCAAGCCTAGAAGCCAGTCGCGGAAGAGCGTTGCGCGGTTCAGGTCTTCCGGCTTCGCCGCCAGCATGTGCAATGCTGAGCGTATTTCCGGGTTGCGCGCCGCGTCGATTTCTCCCTTGTTATGTGCCAGCTTCTTCCCGAGCTTTTGGACGAACTCCACGCCAAGCTCCTGAAACAGTCGACGCAAAGTGCTATCGAACGACGCCTCTGGATCGGCCAGATAACGGATTACATAGTACCCTTCCGAATCACCCAGGGCGTCCTTGATCTCCGCCTCCCAGAAGTTCAAAAGGTTCGTCTTTCCGACCCCTTGCGTGCCCTCGATCACGACCACTTGGGAACGGTGCTCGTTAATGAAGTTCGCTACGCGAGCTTCGATCTCGTCATCAGCGGGTGAATGGCTATGCGGATGACCGGCAGTCTGGCTGGCTGGAGGAAAAGGGTTACCCAACAAGCCGAATTGTTTGTACAGGTCCTGCTGCGGGCTACTCGGGCGACTACCGGTCTTGAGTCGTTCTCGCAGGCTCACGTTACGGCGCCCCTATTCTAAGGCTACTGCTCGACTTACCTGGGATTAGATAATCCCCTCGATAAAGGTGGATGCTCTCCACGACCGGCCGGCCGTTTTTCGTACGCAGTACGGAAATCTTATGATCGTCGTGTCTGGTGTCTGTGGTCGATCCTTCCGTCGACCTCTGCAAAAGCCCGGCGGCGGAAGCCTCTCTCAAAAGCTCACGCGCGATTTCCGGATGGATGCCGGACTCCGTAATTAACGCCTCTAGCCAAACCCCCGTTGAGATAAGACCATGACCGATGTCCAACCGCTTGAAGGCGTTCAGTGCGATCCGTGAAAACTCGGCGGCCGACGGACGGTTGGGCGTGACGTAATAGCCTGATTTCGTTATCGATGCGCCTGCTAAAAGAACCTCGCCCAACGCCATGTAGCCTTGGCGTCCCCGATTGATCATCGAGGAATCCCACTTTTGCCCGATCCCGGTCTTCTCCAAGCTTTCTAAGAATCGGGCCACCGTAGGAACCGTTTCCAGGCCCGCGCGAGCGGCCGGGATATCGCCCTGACGCAGCGCAATTGCAAGCTTCTGAAGCTCAGGGGTGGCTGCCCATATCTTAGCAGGGATCAAGCTGCCGGATCTCAGAAAGCGCCGGTATTCTTCGGCGCCGCTCTTCGCTTTGGTGCCAATCAAATCTAGAACTTCGCCGTCCGTCAGCTCTTGTCGGTCGTCCAATCGCTCGATCAAGTCGAACAAAACCTGGACCTGGAACGTGTACCAACCTGTCCGGGGGGCGGGCACAATTCCCGCTGGCATCGCTCGCGTGGTGCCAACGCCATCCTCGCTAGCTATGGCAGCCGGAGCGGATCGCGTACCAGCGGTATCGGGCGTGGGCGCGACCGGCGGGTTTGCTTTGACAGCAATGCTACTGCCGTTCATCCAAAGAAGATCGGCTCGCGAATGGAAAGGTGCCCAGGTGAACTCTTTTCCGAATGCGGCAACCTCAAGTGAGGTCACACCGTCTGCGCTAGTCAATTTCGCCCTGCCAAAAGAAACGGCACATTCCCACAGCAAGGATGACAGGGACGTGCACTGCAGCTGGCCGCCGAACGGGTGCAAATTCGCTCCAGTCATTTTGTGGCCAAAGAGCTGGGAGTTCTCCACCGAATGAAAAAATAGCGGGCTGATCCCTTCCGATATGGACATCTTTGCGAGTCCATGGTCGCTAGTGAGTAGCAACACCTGATGGCCAGGACCACCTTGCATCTGATGATGTCGCGCCGCCTCAACGATCATACGATCAGCGTACGCCGGAACGTCAGTGCTAAGATTGAGGTCTTTGATATCCTTGTCTTCATCCCTTGAAAAGGCACTCCTCAGAGGATCGCCTAATAGGAAGGTGCGTTCGATTTCAATGTCCGATTGGAGCTCGAGCCGAAGCAATACCCGCTGAGCTCCCTGGCTGAGGAGATGGTCAAGAAGCAGGTCTAAGCCTTTCACGGCACCACTGCGACTATTGCTCAAAAACCTCTGAGAGAAGTTGACGATCTCCATCTGCGCAATTGCAGGAACCTTCGTCCGGGCCACCGGGCTAAGGAAACGCGCAACAAAGTCCAATCCGCCCTGTGCGATTCCGGATGTGTCGGCCACAATTGAGAGGGGTCGACGGTATGGCATGGCAGCCAGCGAGTGCGAATCAAATCGCGGATGCAGAAGGCCGACTCTCGCAGCGATCGCTGTGATCGCATCCAGGGACCTTCTGATTTTGCTTTCGCGCCGGGCGACGTCAGCTGGCTGAGCGCCGGTCGAAAGGTTGACGAGAATTTTCTCCAGCGCAGCCTTGGCGGCATCGGAAGTAGGAAGCATCCATTCGTATTGGCCGCGCCTAGCTGCCAACTTAATCTTGTCAGCGTCTCCATCCATCGGGAACAGCTCGACGGTTCCCAGCTCAAACCATTGGCCGGCCTTGAAGGCCATATCCTCCCGGGCGCTCAGACGGCAGGTCATAGCGCCTTGGAAAAGCCCGGGAAGGAGGTCGTCGGCCTCGCGCGGGCCTGCAAGAACGAAGGCGCTCATCGCACCGAAATCGACACGCCTGGTTCGTCTTTGAACATCTCATGAAGCCAGAGCATTTGGTTGTAAAATGCCAACAACATGTTCACGCGGTATGGATCGGGCTCGTCATCGAATGCGGGGTCCTCACTATCAGACCATTCTGCCTTGCCGGACTCGATGGCCTTCTGCGCGACCTCGAAGAACCTTTCGAGTTTGCGGCAAGTCCGCTCTGATGGGGGTAGCGCAGGAGCGAAATCCTCCGTCAGGCAAGCCGTGATTGTCGCCCTTAAATCGTCATCTGCGACACCGTTGAGAACGCCCTCCCCAACATGCAGGGCGAAGACTTCCTCCTGCAGCTGGTCGTCCCGTTGAAAGAATTTTGCGTCCGACGCTCCGCCCGCCTTGTAGGCAAGCGTCCGCTCGGGCCGAAAGTCCCTCCAAAGCGATACCCTCATCTTGGGAGGGCTGTCGGTGGCCATTCCGCCGGTTCCTCAAATGGCTGTTCAGTGGTGGGGTAGCGTACCCAGTGTGACGGCTTCGGAGTCTGCCGCCAACCCTACTATAACTGCGGGCCTATCGGCCGGAGAAACTTGCAGACATCCTCCGCGCAGCGCTGGATCGGCCGTCATCCGCATCGCAAAAGCGGTAAGCCGCAAGCCCCTAATCCAGGCCGTTATGCGAAACGAGAGTCGCGGTAAGTTTGAGGCGATTTGGGGCCGGCGGTTCTGGCCGTAACCTCGGCAAAGCAGCTGCTTTCGGCGCAAAGGCGTCACCGGGGTGGGAAGCCGGTGCGATTTGCGATTGCCCAAAGCCGCCAAAGGGGCGACCTTCTCCCTACAAATTTCTGTTAAAGATGCTTATTTCTGGAACGCCCCGTGCTGACCTATGACTTCCGCCTGCCGCCCGGCCCCCGAACCGTCGAGTACGCGCTTCTTGCCGAGGAGCTGGGCTTTCGCGCGGTCTGGTGTCCCGAGATTCCCGCCTTTGGCCACGATATATGGGTCACTCTCGCCCGCATCGCCGAAAAGACAAAGCGCATCAAATTTGGCCCCTCCGTGCTGATCCCGAGCTATCGCCATCCGACGGCACAGGCCTCGGCCATCGCGACGCTCGAGCAGTTAGCACCAGGACGCCTGATGGTCGGGTTCGGCACCGGCTTTACGGGCCGTGCGGGGATGGGCAAGAGGCCCTTGAGCCTCGCCAGCATGCGCACGCATATCGCGCAGGTCAAGGCATTGCTGCGCGGCGACATTGCCGACATCGACGGCGGTCTCGCCCAGATCCTCGCGTCCGACGGCTGGCTGCCCGATCGTCCGATCAACGTGCCGGTCTACATGGCAGGCCAAGGCCCCAAGGCCCGCGCCCTCGCCAAAGAGATTGCCGACGGCCTGATTTCCCTCGGCGGCCCGGCCGAAGGGTTCGAGACCTGCCTCGTGTCGACCAACGGCACGGTCCTCGATAATGGCGAGGACGTCACCTCGCCGCGCGCCTCGACCGCCGTCAAACCGCTCGTGGCACTCGCCTATCACCTCAGGTACACGACCGATCCGGAAAGCGTGAAAGCGCTGCCGAACGGCGAAGCGTGGCTGGCCAGCGTCGAACGTGCGGACAAAAAAATCCGCCACCTGTCCGTTCACCGCGGTCATTCGCTCGACATTTCGAACGGCCATGACGCGCTCGTCGACGTATCCGCCGCCAAACAAATGACTTTCACAGGCACTCGCGAGGAGTTGCGCGAACGTCTCGCCCAGCTCGAGGCCCGCGGCGCCACCGGCATCATCTTCGGGACCAGCGGTTACGATGTGGAACGGGAGCTGAGGGCCTACGCGGAGGTTGCTGGATTGAGGTGACGGAGGCGCGTCGCTTGTGATCGCCCGCGGCCCTTCGTACTGAGCAAGGACCGCAACGGGGCAGGAAGAGCCGTTCCGAATGCGAAGCTGAGTGATCGAGAAGGGTCGAATCCGGACTCTCAAACCTTCGCGGCTAGAGGAGAATCTAGCCCGCCACCGCCCGAACGAAGCGCTCCATCTCGGACTTGTCGCCGTAGTAGTGCACGCTGGCACGGACGAGCGCGTCCAACTCGCGCGCTCTCTCTCTTCGGGCATGTGCCGTTTCCTCTCCTGACGATCTTCGCAAGCTCGGCGCTATGAGGTTGACTTTATACCGGGTTCGTGCTATTTTGTCAAATCATAATGTGCTGTGTTCACAACTTCCGCCTGTGCACGAAGGGTGCGTCATGCCGACACAAAGTCTCCCTGCTCCCTCCCTCAGGATCGCCAATTCCTTCCCTGCTAGCCGAATACTGATCTGGGCAGGTAACTCTTTGATTTACAGGGTGTTATGGGCGATTTGGCGGGCGATTTTAGTGGTCGAGTCGATTTTTCTCCCTGCTCTCAGGGAGGCAGCGGGGGGCGGCGGGCGCTCAGCGGGCCAGGCCCTCCGCACCGGCGGGGACGTCGTAGAAGGCGAGCGTCATCGACACGCTGGTGTAAAAGCCCATCAGGGTGATCACGTCGGTGATGCCCTCATGGCCGAGTGCGGCGACCGCGCGGTCGAAGAGGCCCTTGGAGACCCAGCGCGAATTGGCGAGGCACGTCGCCATCTCGTAGATCACCTGCTCGCGCTTGTCGTCGAAGGATGTCGGGAGGCCCGACAGCAATGCCTCGACCTTGTCGGCCGGCAGCCCCGCCGCCTTGCCGGCGCGCTCATGCGCGTTGGTCGGATAGGCCGAATGCCATTTGCTGTTGATGATCACGACCGCGATCTCGCGCTCGCGCTCGCTCAACGAATAGCCGGTGCGGAAATAGGCGCCGAGCGGCCCCATCACCTTCGCCAGCTTGGGGTTGTGGACATAGATCTTGTTCGGGCCGGGCAGCCGGCCCCGGGTCTCGATCAGCGTGCGGTAGCCTTCCTGCTGCTCCGGCGTCATCTGGTCGTAGGGGATCTCGGCATAACGGCCAAAGGTCGGCGTCTCGGGCATCGGGCGATTTCCTCTTTGAGTTGGGATAGCGGTCCAGTTTGCCTCCGGTTCGCGACAGTATGCCAGCGACATTCACACCCAGCGCCATTCACTCTTGGGCGCCGCGAGGTTGACCGGGGCCGGGCTTCGTCGTTTGATCGAGCGGCAAGATTATGGAAATGGGGTTCGGGTCGATGGCGGGGATGCTGGAAGGCAAGATCGCAGCCGTTACCGGGGCGGGCGGCGGCATCGGGCGGGAGATCGCGATCGCGATGGCGCGCGCCGGTGCGAAGGTGCTGATCAACGACATCGGCGCCTCGCTCGCCGGCGAAGGCCGCTCGGCGACCCCGGCCGAGGAGACCAAGCAGTTGATCGAGGGGGCCGGTGGCGCCGCCGCGATCAGCACCGACTCGGTCGCCGAATGGAGCTCGGCGCAAAAGATCGTGCAGGCGGCGCTGGACTATTTCGGCGGGCTCGATGTCGTCGTCAACAATGCCGGCGTGCTGCGCGACCAGATCTTCCACCGCATGACGGCCGAGGACTGGCTGACGGTGATCTCGGTGCATCTCAACGGCAGCTTTTTTGTCAGCCGTGCCGCCGCCGACCAGTACCGCAAGCAGGAGAGCGGCGCCTTTATCCACATCACCAGCACCTCGGGGCTGATCGGCAATATGGGCCAGGCCAACTACGCCTCGGCCAAGCTCGGGATTACCGCGCTCTCGAAGGCGATCGCGATCGACATGAGGCGCTTCAACGTGCGCTCGAATTGCCTCTCGCCCTGGGCATGGAGCCGGATGACCCAGTCGATCCCGGCACGCACCGAGGAGGAGCGCGCTCGGGTCGCGAAAATCCAGCAGATGACCCCCGACAAGAACGCCCCGATGGCGGTGTTTCTCGCCTCGGACGCAGCGCGCGACGTCACCGGCCAAGTCTTCGGCACACGAATGAACGAGATTTATCTCTTCAGCTCGCCGCGCCCGATCCGCAGCCTGCATAGTGCCACCGGCTGGACCCCGGAGGCGATCGCCGAGCATGCGTTGCCGGCGCTCAAGCCCTCCTTCATGCCGCTCGATCGCTCGGGCGACGCGTTTTCCTGGGACCCGTTGTGAGGGGTATCGATGACGGTTGTAACGCGATCGCGCGGCGTTGACATTAAGCCGTAACCTGGTGCGGAAATCTTGGATCCGTCATGAACGCGCGAGCTGACGACCATGCCCAAAGTCACCTACATCGAATATAACGGCACCGAGCATCCGGTGGAGGTGCCGGTCGGCCTTTCGGTGATGCGCGGTGCCGTCAACAACAACGTGCCCGGCATCGACGCCGATTGCGGCGGCGAGTGCGCCTGCGCCACCTGTCACGTTTATGTCGATCCGGCGTGGCTCGACAAGACCGGGACCCCTGTGCCCGGGTCGCAGGAAGCGAGCATGCTCAGCTTCGCCGCCGAGGGAAAACCGAATTCGCGCCTGTCCTGCCAAATCGCGATGCGCGAGGAGCTCGATGGACTGATCGTTCGCATGCCGCAAGGCCAGCACTGAGAGAATGGAAGCCGCTACCATGTCCGCACAACCGCATGACGCTTATTCGATCCCGCTAGAAGCGATCGATGTCAGCGACCCGCAGATCTACCAGGACGACGCCTACTATCCCTATTTCGAACGGTTGCGCCGCGAGGCTCCGGTGCATTGGTGCCGGGAGAGCCGCTATGGCCCCTACTGGTCGGTATGCAAGTACAAGGACATCATGCAGGTCGAGGTGAACCACCAGACATATTCCTCCGAAATCGGCGGAATCGCGGTCGAGGACCCGCCGAAGGGACTGGAGCGCGAGAGCTTTATCCGGATGGACCCGCCAAAGCATGACGAGCAGCGCAAGGTGGTCGGCCCGATCGTGGCCCCCGCGAACCTCGCCGAGATGGAAGCGACGATCCGCGAGCGGACAATCCGGGTGCTGGAAGGTCTTCCGCGCAACGAGACGTTCGACTGGGTCGAGCGGGTGTCGATCGAACTGACGACGATGATGCTCGCGACCCTCTTCAACTATCCCTGGGAGGACCGCCGCCAGCTGACCTATTGGTCCGACATCGCGATCTGCAATGTCCATGCGCCGGAATCGCCGGTCCACTCGGAACAGGAGAAGTTCGACGAATTGAAGAAAATGGCCGAGCGGATGGCCGAGCTCTACAACGAGCGCGCCAACCAGCCGCCGAAGTTCGATCTTTTGTCGATGCTCGCCCATGGGCCGGCGACGCAGAACATGCCGCTCCGCGAATTCATGGGCAATCTGACCCTGCTGATCGTCGGCGGCAACGACACGACGCGGAATTCAATGACCGGCGGCCTTTACGCGCTCAGCCAGCATCCGCATGAATACCAAAAATTGCGCGATAATCCGGCGCTGGTCGCGAGCCTGGTGCCGGAGATCATCCGCTATGTGACCCCGGTCATCCATATGCGGCGCACGGCGACACAGGACGCCGAGATCGGCGGTCAGCACATCCGCGCCGGCGACAAGGTGGTCATGTGGTACGTCTCGGGCAACCGCGATCCCGATGCGATCGACGACCCCGACAATTTCATCATCGACCGGCCGCGGCCGCGCCAGCATCTGTCGTTCGGCTTCGGCATCCA
>Ga0210406_10002860_pt1 | contig 19285 bp, 19 predicted proteins | sample IncBWC30MmetaG_FD_155454 | JGI IMG/M metagenome (GOLD analysis project Ga0210406, IMG submission 155454) | Forest soil microbial communities from Barre Woods Harvard Forest LTER site, Petersham, Massachusetts, United States - Inc-BW-C-30-M | ecosystem: Environmental > Terrestrial > Soil >... | reverse complement strand
AAGACGGCCCATCCGCCGGAATCACGATGGCGACCGCAATCGCCAGTGCGTTGAGCCGCATCCCGGTCCGTCGCGACATCGCTATGACGGGCGAGATCACGTTGCGCGGCAAAGTGCTGCCTATCGGCGGTCTGAAAGAAAAGCTGCTGGCGGCCCATCGTGCGGGCATTCTGGAGGTCATCCTCCCCGCTGATAACGAGAAGGACCTCGCCGAGGTACCCGAGAACCTGCGGATCGCCATGAAGATGCACTTCGTGAAGACGATGGATGATGTGCTGGCGGTCGCGCTGGAACGTCCACTGCCTGAGGTGCCGGATGAAGCCCCTGGGCTTGGCGCGCTGCCTCCCGCCACGGAAGCCCCGGCGGCGCACCAGTAGACTCGCCGAGTTCCACCCCCAGGCGGCTGCCCCACCCTTTCCCATCCTTTGGGAAAAGGTCGGGTTGAATTTCGCCGGATGTCGCGAGAACCATCTTCGGCACAACCTGCAACCAAACCGCACTACAATAGACCCCGTTATGGCGGATCCGCCACGGATCGGAATTTCGCTGAAAAGGACGCGCTGCCCTCATCGTAGCCGTTGGAACCGTGGTCGTTCTGCTCATCCTGATTCCCGCCTATCGGATCTTCTTTGCCATCAGCCTAGGGATCGCCGTCATCGTGACAGCGGTGCTCTATTTCTGGCACAAACTGCGTCCCATCCACCCGGAAGACATCGACGACAAACGACCCTTAAATCTGAAGTAAAGGCCAGATCGATCTCACTACGGCGGCGATATCGAACGACCCGCGAGGAACCTCGGTTTCGCGATGGACCCGTGTCAGGGCATGACTTCAGCCATGCCTAACCCGCTGCAAGGGTTGTGGGGCTTCACCCGCTGGCGGGTGCACCTCTGGTAGAGCCGCGGTTTTGCCCTTGCGGTCTCGACTTCCGCGTACGGACGGCAGCGCCGCATCGCACTCTGGCCTTGCTCTTTCCGGCCCTTCCCACCATATTGGTTTCATGAAGGTTGTAACCCGCTTCGTGACCTCCGCAGCCGACCCGAAGCAGTTCCCTGCACCAAGCGCGCCCGAGATCGCTTTCCTGGGACGCTCCAACGTCGGCAAGTCAAGCCTGATTAATGCGTTGGTTGGCAGCAAGATCGCCAAGACCAGCAATACTCCCGGACGCACACAGACCATCAACTTCTTCGACCTCCGTCGGCCTGGCAAACCGCACCCCGAGCTGATGTTCGTCGACCTTCCTGGCTACGGCTACGCGCGGGTGCCGAAAGCGATCACGACGCTGTGGTCGAAATTCGTCGATCCTTATCTCGAATCCCGCCCGTCGCTGTCACTCTGCGTGTCGCTTGTGGACATTTCGATTCCGCCGCAACAGTCGGATATTCAACTCCACAACTGGTTGCGTTACCATGACCGGCCCTATCTCGTTATCGCAACCAAGGCCGACCGGATCTCGAACAACCAATTGCAGAAATCGTTGGCGAGCCTGTCGCGCGAACTCGACGTCGAGCCGGCAGCCATCATTCCCTTCTCCTCGAAGTCACGGACGGGACACGCTGCAGTGTGGAACGCGATCCTCCAGTTCGCAGGCATCCGCTAAACCTCGAGCGGGTCTTAGCTGAATTTCGCTGCACAAAAACCCGTAAAACCATGAAGATACGCGGGAATTCTCACGCAAAATCCTTGTTGTCAAGCACTTGCGAGTAAAACCATCATTCGCAAGGATTTGTCGGTCCGTTATCTGACCGTTGGCCCAAATGTCTTTTTTCGTCGCACAAAATCTGTCGATTCATGAAGATAGAGGCAATTTCATGCAAAATCCTCGCCCATCAAGAGCCGCACGTAAGATACTCATTAGTAGGGAGTTGCATGGCAACTCTTTCACTACTCTAGCAACCTGGCTGAACTAAGGGACAGGCGCGAACGTGGGACATTATGCGAACCCGACAATTGCCAGAGGAACGCGACTGGTGGGCCAGCAACGGCCGCAGCTCCCGTCTATTTTGGCCGTTGCGAAGTTATTTCGGGTTTTCAGAGAGCGTTATGGCCCGCAGCCTTGGCGCGGTCTCAACCTGGCAAAGACACACCCCTTCCCTGCTTCACGAAATGTTGCTTACAGGACGAGAGATGAGCTGGAAAAGGACTTAGGTCACGTCGCTTTGTGACAAGGGTCTACTGGTTGGGGCCACCCTGAGCTGGCCAGATCTGCAGCGCCGTTCGCGACAGGATCTGCTCTTTCGCGTCCTCCGAGATAGGAAGTTTGCGAAACTCCACCAGGTTGTTGGCGATTTCCGGCACTCCCGGGCCCGGCCAATCGGTTCCGAAAAGGGTCTTGTGGGCAATTTCTTCCAGCCGGGGAAAGTACTTCAGCAGCGACTTCGGAGGAATCCCGCTGATGTCCAGATACACGTTTCGATGACGGCGCACCAGGAAGAATGCGCTGTCCATCCAAAGTGGCCGCCCGCCATGTGCCAGCAGAATTTTGAGGTTGGGGAAATCGACGGCGACATCGTCAACATAAATCGGATCGCCGAACTTGTTGCGCGCCCCGGGAAAGATCGACGTCCCCGTGTGCACCATGATCGGAATTCCGTTAGCTTCGGCAGCGCGGTAGATGATCTCCAGTTCCTTGACGCCATTCAGGTAATCGTTGGGATACAGCAGTTGATGAGGCGGGTGAATCTTGATCAGCTTTATTCCGAGGCGAACGATCTGCTCCATGTCGGCCAGCACGTTTTTCGTATGCCGCGGATGCAGGCTGCCGCACGGAATCAGGCGCTTGGGGTCTTCCTTCACGTAGTTGGCCACGAACTCGTTAACTGCCGGCGTGAAGCCAATCACCTCGGGCGCCACATAGTTAATCAGCACCGCTCGATCGACGCCAATCTCGTCCAGATGTTTGAGAAACGCTTTGGGAGACTTGCAAAATAGCTCGACTTGCTCGAAGTCCTTGCGCGACTTCTTCATCAGCGCCAGCGCTTCTGGCTTGAACAGCTCCATCGGCGCAATGTGGACGTGGCAATCGGTGATCATCTCAGTTGGCCGCTGCGTCCAGCAGCGCGCGCTTGGCGAAGACCTTGACCATTTCCCGCCGATACTCCGGCGTCAGCGCGGAAGTGGTAAGCGGCTTGGCAGTTCGCGAAGCCAATTCGCCAATCTGCTCCGCAAATTCGGCATTAACTTCCATGCCGACCAGCCGAGCATCAAGGTCCTTGATAAGATGCGGCGCCGGATTCGCTGCAGTAATGGCCATCCGAGCGTCTTCGACTCGCCCGTCGCGAAGCTTGAGCGCGACGGCCACTCCCGCAAGCGGATAGTCGATGCTGCCCCGCACCCGAAGCTTCTGATAGCTGCCGCGCCATCCCTTCGATGCCTCGGGCAGATGGATTCGCGTGACCAGTTCTTGAGAAGAAAGATGCAATCGCACGATACCGTCGTTGACGTAAAACTCGGAAAGCGGAACGCGCCGTACTCCATCGGGACCTGCGATCTCCAGCTCGGCTCCAAGGCACAGCAGCGCGGGAGGCGTATCACCCGAAAAGGCCGCCCAGCAAGTCTTTCCGCCAGGCGCAACATGGCAGAGATCGCCATCTTTCTTCAGACAGAAGCCGCAGCTCTTTCGCCACAGAAGCGACTGGTTGTACCAGAGGCAGCGCGTGTCAAGACAGATATTGCCACCCAGCGTGCCCATGTTTCGCAGCACCGGAGACGCAACGGTCTTGGTTGCCTGGTACAGCACGGCGTAATCACGCTGAATCGTCTGCGAGTGTTCGATGGACGCCAGCGTCGTCAGTGCGCCGATGCTCAACCCGCCGCCGGGCATTTCATGAATCCCGCGCAGCTCACTGACTCCGCGCAGATCGAGCACATACGGAGGCGTGAACAGCTTTTGCTTCATCGACGGCAGCAAGTCGGTTCCACCGGCGATGACCTTCACCTCATCGGAATGTTTGGATAACGATGCAACAGCCTCATCGAGCGTTCTCGGCCGCAGCAACTGGAAGGTGGGCAGACTCATTCTGCACCTCCTGCTGACGTGCCCTGCCGTGCTGGATCAAGCGGATGCCGTTCGGGACCTTTACCGCGAAACCACAGCGAGCCGCCGTGCTCGCGGAACCTCTCCGGCTGTGTCGGATCAACTCCTTCGGTCATGTCGATCTTCTTCATGCCTCGCTCGGCGCGCAATGCAGCCAAAACGCGCTCGGGAGTGAAGGGAGCCTCACGCAGTCGAACTCCCACAGCGTCGTAGATGGCATTGGAAATCGCGGGAATCGTTGCCGCCAGCGATCCTTCCCCAGCCTCCTTAGCTCCGAACGGGCCTTCGGGATCGATGCTCTCAACGATCACGCATTCGATTTCCGGAGACTCAACCGACGACGGACTGCGATACTCGAGCATCCCAGGATTCATGAGCAACCCGTCTTTCCACACCATTTCTTCCTGCATCGCCTGGCCGAGCCCCATCCACACCGACCCGATCACCTGTCCCTCGACCGCCACCGGATTTAAGGCTCGTCCGCAGTCATGCGCCGCCCAGATCTTGTGGACCGTGACCTCACCCGTGTCCTCGTCAACGCTGACCTCAGCTACTTGCGCCGAGTAGGAATACGCAGGCGAAGGCCCGACGCCCCCGCCCTTGTGTTTCCCACCACGTGCGTCGACCGGAGGAGCGTACGATCCTGTGCCGGTCAGTCCCCCATGAACGTCGATCGCCGCGACCACAGCCTCTTCGAAACTCAGGTGGTCCTTCGAGCCCTCTTCCTTGCGGGTCTGCAGCACCGAGCCACGCAGGATTTGTCCATCCACGTGACCCCGGGCGGCTTCCGCTTCGGACGAAACAGCGGCGATCTCTGCTGGCACTGCGTCCCGCTTAAACACGCGATCATCGCGCATCACAACGTCCTCAGGCGCACAGCTCATGCGCCTCGCTGCCGAGCTTACGATGTTTTTCTTCACGTCTTCCGCAGCCCGCAGTGCGGCATTGCCCGCCATAAACGTGACCCGACTGGAATACGATCCGAGGTCGATGGGCGTAATGTCCGTGTCCGCGGCAATCACTCTGACCCGCGACAGGCTGCAGCCGAGAACCTCGGCTACGACTTGCGCGGTCATGGTGTCGGAACCTTGCCCAATCTCCGAGGCTCCCGTGTAAACCACTACCCCTCCATCGCGGTCGATCTTGATGTTCACGGTCGAGTGCGGCATGTCAGAGCGAATAATGCTGTTGGCCGCACCGCTGACGTAGTGGCTGCACGCCACGCCGAGCCCGCGGCCCTTGGGCAACTTCCCGCGACGCTCCTTCCATCCAGATCGCGCGATCACCTGCTCGATGCACTCCGGCAAGCCATAACTCAGCACTCGCAGCCCGTTTACCGTGACCGTCGGAGGCTTCAGCAAGTTGATCCGTCGCATTTCGGCCGGATCAAGACCGAGCGAAGCCGCGATCTCGTCCATCTGCGACTCGAACCCGAAGCGCACATTCACCGTCCCGTGGCCGCGCATTGCGCCGCATGCGGGCTTGTTGGTCAGCACGCGATAGCCGTCATAGCGAATGTTGGGGATGTCGTACAAGGCACCCAGCAGCGCCCCCGAGTACAGAATCGTCACTACACCGTAGGAACAGTAAGCGCCGCCATCTTGGACCACCTTGCAGGAAACGGACGTGATGCGTCCGTCCTTCTTTACGCCGGTTTTGAGGTCGATGATCGTGCGCGGGCGCCCACGATGCGCCCAGAACACCTCTTCGCGGGTATATGTGATCTTTACTGGCGCCTTTGCTGCCCGCGCAGCGACTGCCGCGATGATCTCCAGCGGAATGATCTCGCTCTTGCCACCGAAACCTCCGCCCACCAGCGGCTTGATCACCCGGATCTGCGACATCGGCAGCTCGAGCACCAGCGAGAGCTTGTGTTGCAGGTAATACGGCACCTGCGTCGACGACCACACGGTCAGCCGTCCCTGCTTGCCGGTGTGCGGATCGATCTCGAAGGCGGCCAGTGTGCAGTGCGGCTCCATCGCCGCGTGCGTCACTTCGTTCGCGATGTAACGCGCCTCGGCGACATAATCCGCGTCGGCAAATCCCTTCTCAGGATCGCCAAAAACGTGGTGATAGTCCTTCTCGATATTGTTCGGCCGGTTCTCATGGATCAGGTCGCGATCGGCCTTCATCGACTCTTCCGGATCGAAATAAGCAGGCAGCGGCTCGTACTCGACCTCAATCAACTCCAACGCCTGCTCGGCAATTTCTTCGCTGACAGCCGCCACACAGGCGACATTGTCGCCGACGTAGCGCACCTTCCCGACCGCCAGAGCCGTCTCATCGTGCCCTACCGGCAGAATTCCATACTGATTAGGAGCGTCTTCACCCGTAACAACAGCTACGACGCCTTCGAGCGCTCGGGCAAGGCTGGTATCAATGCGTTTGATGACCGCATGCGGATACGGCGAATGCAGAATCTTGGCAACCAGCATGCCGGGAAGGCTGAAGTCGTCGGTATACTTCCCTGCCCCGGTTGTCTTACCTGCGGCATCGACCATCGCGATCGACTTACCGATTACGGAGAACTCGCTCATTACGGCTTCTCCCCCGCCAGTTCCAGTTGGCTGGCCTTCTGCTCGGCTTCGATCACCGCCCGAATGGCCTGGTACATCTGCGAGTATCCTGTGCACCGGCACAAGTTACTGCTCAGCGCTTCGCGTATTTCCGCTTCGCTGGGATCGGGATTATTAGCCAGCAGCCAGCGCACCGTCATCATGAATCCCGGCGTGCAGAAACCGCATTGCGAGCCGCCGAAATCGCCGTATGCCTTCTGCAACGCGGCGAGTCCGCCGCCATCCGAAATGCCCTCAACCGTTGTGATCCCTTGTCCCTGGCAACTCGCTGCCAGCATGGTGCACGACAGCATCGGGACTCCATCGACCTGCACCGTGCACGCACCGCAAGACGAATCGTCACAACCTCGCTTAGACCCGGTGAGGTCAAGATCTTGGCGAAGGACGTCAAGTAGCAGGCTATTAGGTTGGACGGCCAATTCGTGCATGCGCCCGTTGATGCGAAGCTCAATCAGTTCTTTTCTCATCAGCAGAGTCCTTAGTAAAGCGGCACCGACGAGTCGATCTCCCGCGACCAGCGGTCGATGCCTCCCCGCAGCGATTGCACTTTCTCGAAGCCCTGTTGCCGCAGCCACGCTGTAACGTTCATGGAACGCACTCCGTGATGACACACCACAACAATGTGATCGTCGGGATCAAGCTCCTGATTGCAACGCGCGGGAATATCTCCCATCGGGATATGCTTGCTTCCGCTGATACGCGCGACATCAAGCTCCCACGGTTCGCGCACATCGAGCACGATGATTTCCTCTCCTGCATCCTGCATCGACTTCACATCCGCAACTGTTATCTCGTATTCCATCGAACTCCTACTTTGTGACTGGTGGAACTACTTCCCCGTCCACTGTGGTTTGCGGCGCTCCAAGTGCGCCTGGATGCCCTCTTGCGCATCGGCGGTCTTCATCAGTTCATCGACGTAAACCTGCTCGGATCGAGCCAGGCCTTTGTCGAAGTGCATCGAGTCCCACGCATAGAAAGCTTTCTTGGCCAGGGCCATCGCGGCGGGACTTAACTGCGTCACCCGCGCAATGCATTCGGCAACCAGTGTCTCCGGATCCTCGGCCAATCCGTTGACCAGGCCAGCGGCCAACGCTTCTTCGCCGTTGATCGTGCGCCCAGTGAGGATCATCTCCGCAGCCAGCTTTTGTCCAACAATTGACGCCAACGCCGCGGCAGCCACTGGCGGAAAGCAAGCCAGCTTGATCTCCGGAAATCCCCAGACAGAACCAGGCGAGGCATAGACGATGTCACACAGCAGCGCCAACTCGGCCGCGCCGCCCAGGCAGTGACGACGCACTGCGGCGACAGTCAGCTTCCTGGTGGCGACCACCGCACGAATGACTCCGTGAAATGCGGTCAGCATGTTGCGGACGTTCTCGGGAGTATGCGCCGCGATGTCCACTCCACTGGAGAACGCGCGTTCCGACCCCGCAAGAACGATGGCGCTAATCTCCGGGCGTGTTTCGATCTGCTCCAGCGCAGCCAGTAACTCGCCCATCATCTGCACGTCGATCACGTTCAGCGGAGGGTTGTTTAGCGTGATGCGAACCGCTGGGAGCGATACGTCCACGACGATCCGGTTGAATACAGTCTTGTCGGATAACTTCGTCATTGAGTTACCTGACACCACCGGCACGTGTCTTCCGTAGCGCCCTCGCAGGAACTGCAGTACGTGCCGCATTTAGATCCGTAGGCTGCGGCGACGAGTCACTTTCCCCTTGCAGCCCTTGCAGAAAGATATTGCTCATCTGCCGCGCAATCACGTCGGCGCTTGGATCGACTCGCGGCTTGTACCAGGTGTAAAGCCAGTTCATCATCCCGAACAGGCCCATGACGGCGGTGCGCGTTAACACTGCCCGGGCGCCGCCTTGCTCCGATCGCTTCGACCGCTTTGCCCCGACGAGATTTTCCACCAGTCCGAGGCAGATTCGATAGTATTCGCGCTTGATTGCGGCCAGTTTCGCCCCGTGACCATTCTTCAGGACGTCATCTTCGTGGGCCAGGACCTTCATCGCCTTCTGGTTCGCGATGGCGTAATCCACGTGGTTGTGGACGAAGATGCGGATGCGCTCTTCCGGATCGTCGCTTCCTGCCAGCCGCTCCCGCAGTCGATCGACAATGGTGGTGAAGGTATGTTTCTGGATGTGGTAAAGCAGCTTTTCCTTGGAGTCGAAGTAGTAGTAAAGTCCGGCCAGCGACATGCCACTCAGGCGCGACAAGTCGCGCATGGAGGCGCCCTCGTATCCCTTTTCGGCAAATACTTCGGCTGCAAAATCCAGAATCTCGGAGAGCCGGCGGTCGAACCGGGTATCCTGTTCAGCAGCGCGGTTCTGGGCTGTTGTCGGCGACGCTGTCATGGGACGGGACTCCCGGGGTACCGAAAGCGCGATTCTCATTCGAACGTTCGTTCTAATTTAACAGATGCCCAGCCTTCCGGCAATCGAGTGCGATTAGACCCGGTCAGCCAGCTTCACCAGGTTCCTGTGATCGGTCTGTTGCCGGAATGGACTCCACTGCTCCCTCTTGCACTGCTGTTTTTTGCAGCCGACTTTTGCTGGCAATTTCGCCGCGACTCGCATAAGGTGACGGTTCGCTGACACTTACGTTGACAAGTATCTGCCTGACAAGGCAAACTGCAGAATCCTGAGGATTGTGTTCCGGAATGCCCGGTCAGGACTGGGCCCAGGTGGAACAAGCCGACTCATGACCGCGCAAGCCAAAGTTTCATACCGAATGGAATCCACGCTGGAAAGCGTGAACAAAGCGGAAGAGATGGCTGACCAGATCGCCGCTCAGGCCGGGTTCGACGAGGACGTTCGCGGCGGACTCACCATGGCCGTGCGGGAGGCCATGATTAATGCGGTTTTGCACGGCAATGCATACGATCCGGACAAGCGCGTAAATTTGTCGTTTGAACAGAACGGCCGGGAGTTGATAATTACCATTGGGGACGAAGGCAAGGGACTCGAGCCCGACGAAGTGCCCGACCCCCTTGCGCCGGAGAACCTGATGAAACAGTCCGGTCGCGGCATATTCTTAATCCGGGCGTTTATGGATGAAGTACGGTTCCGCAAACTGGAACCCGGCACTGAAATTACTTTGATCAAGCGGATCCCAGGTACTGAACTGGACCGCCAGGAGGCTTCCACGTGAGCATGAAAGCAAGCACCCGGCAAGTGGATGGAGTGACCATCGTTGACTTGAGCGGGCGAATCACTCTGGGCGAAGGCAGCGTGGTTTTGCGGGATACCATCAAGGACGTTCTCGGCAAGGGCGCCAAAAATATCCTGCTCAATCTGGGCGACGTCAGCTACATCGACAGCTCCGGTATCGGTGAACTCGTCAGCGCCTTCACCTCGGTACAGCGCCAGGGTGGCGACCTCAAGTTGCTGCACCTCACCAAGAAGGTGCACGACCTGCTGCAGATCACCAAGCTCTACACTGTCTTCGATGTGCAGGAAGACGAAGCCAACGCCATCAAGTCTTTCTCCAAGTAGCTAACCCTTGCGGCAGAACACGGCCTTGTATTGCCGGACGCCCTTTCGCAGACTGCGGCAGGGCGTCCGCTTGCCGCCCTGCCGCCCGCACATCTAGATCCAGTTCCACCGTGCCCTCTCGCGCGTAAATTTCCGCAGCTCCTCAAGTGGATACAGTGTCCCCCGCCACACCACGCCACCGCGCACAAGTGTCAAGGCGACCGACCGTACGATCGCGTACGTGAACAGCAGCGTGCCGATGGGATGCAGCAAGACATAGAAGGGCGAGATCTCGCTGCGCATCGACATGCCAATGTAAATCGCGGCAATCGCGATTAGAGACGCGATGAAACCTGCCCGTGCCCATCCGTGCGCAATCCAGACACCGATAAATGGCCCGAGGTTCACCGCCAGAATTCCGCAGACCGCCAAAGCCGCGAAAAAAGTGTCGTAGCGAAGTATCGCGAAGACGTTTTTGGTCAGGTTGCGCACCATGCCCAGCGCGCCAAACACCCATCGCAATGTAAGCAGGTCTCGACCGAACACGCACCGCTGACGATATCCCCCTTGCTTCACCACTTCGCCCAGCATCATGTCGTCGAGCACAGCCAGTCGCAGGCCATCGTAGCTGCCGATCTTCTCGTACACCTCGCGGCGAATCAGATTGAACGCACCCACCCCTATTGCATCCCGCGATTTCGGGTCTGCCACCTTCCACGGCCGGTGCGCGAAGACGAACTGCGACTGGAAGAACGCCATCATCATGCGCTCGCCCGCCGACTTCATGATCATGGTTGGAAACAGCACGACGTGGTCGGCCGTCTCCCGTTCCGCATACACCACGGCCCTACGAAGCGCGCCTTGGCGAAAAACAACGTCGGCGTCGGTGAACAGCAGCCAGTCGCCCATTGCCTCCTTTCCCGCTCGCCACATGGCGTGCGTCTTGCCCAGCCAGCCGGGTGGCAATTCCGTTACGTGGAGAACTTTCAGTCGATGATGCGTAGCGTTCCCTCGCTCGCGCCATTGCCCCTGCAACCGGTCGAGAATGACGCCAGTCGAGTCTTCCGAGCGGTCATCGACCGCGATGACTTCATAGTCGGGATAGTCGAGTTCCAGCAGCGAAACCATCGCGGCCTCAATATGCTCGGCCTCGTTCCGCGCTGGGACCACAATGCTGACGCGCGGCACGCGTCCGGCAGCACCCACCGGAGCCGTGTCGTATTCCGGCGCGGTGATCTCGGCGACGGTGTGCATGTTGAGGCCGGCCGCGAACAACCGCGACAGCCAAACCGCACCCAGGAAGATGCTGCTGCACCAGATGAGGGGATGTCGCAGGAAGTCAGACCACATCAAACCGAGCCTCTCCCGGGTGTGGGCTTGTTGTTGTCGATAACTGGCGGCAGAGCCGGAGCGAAGCGCATTCCGTAAAACAAAATTACCGCCGAAAGCGCCACCGCAACGATGGTCGAGAAGAATCCGGCTTGCAGGTTCGTTCTGTCGGAGATCCAGCCAATCAGTGTCGGCGAAAACGCGTCGCCCAGGATGTGAATGGTGAACAGGTTCACTGCGATCGCGGTGGCGCGAATTCGAGCGCTTACGCTGTTAACCAGCGCCGCGTTCAACGGAGCGGTGTTCAGCAGCAACAGGAATTCTCCCAGGAAGATTGCCGTGTACATAGGCGTTCCGATGAAGTAGATCGCGACAACCATCGCCGGAATTGAAAGGGCCATACCAACCGCCGAAACAAGCTGGTAGGCAGCAGGTGTGCGACGCAGCAGGCGGTCGCCCAGCCAGCCGCCAAACAATGTCGCCACGATCCCGCTGAACAGCGTCATTATCCCGAACAACAGGTTGGCGTGCTCCATGGGGACGCCGCGCATGCGCGACAAGAACGTCGGCATCCACACCTGCAGGCCCCCGACCGCGAAGGTCATCATCGCCATGCCGAGGCTTACGGTCCAATAGGCCTTGTTCCGAAAGAGCCCGAATATCGTGCCGCGTTCATGGCTGTCGGCCAGATGGTCGCTGGCGCCTCGCTGCGGTTCTTTAAGAAGGCAGACTCCCACAGCAAGTACGAGTCCAGGTATGGCGCACACCAGGAATGGCATGCGCCAGCCATGCTGATGCCCGAGGTAGCCTCCGATGAGGTATCCAAGCGCAGTACCGGCAGGAATCGCCAGGTAGAAGATCGAGAGGACTCGCCCGCGCCGGTTCTCCGGAAAAAGGTCCGAGATGAACGCTGGCGAGATCACGACAAACGTCGCTTCTCCGATGCCGACGATCAAATGCCTAAGCAGCAGCTCGTCGTAGTTGTGTGTGACCGCCGATAGGAGCGTCGCGACGCTCCAGACCAGCGCGCCCGCGGCCATGATCCATTTCCGAGGATAGCGGTCAGCCAGCGGGGCGATCAGCGGCGCGGCAATCATGTAGCAGGCAAAAAACGCCGAGGTGAGAAATCCAACTTGCTTGTCGCTGAGGACGAACTCTACCTTCACCAACTCCTGCACCGCAAACAGGATGGATCGGTCGATATAGTTGATGAAATTCAGCCCTGTCAGCAGGAGCAAGGCCAACCATGCATTGGTCTTCGAAGTCATCCGTTGGCGGAGGATATCACGGGGGCGACAGTCACATTAGGTTAGCTTCTTCGACCTGGGGTGTCGTGCAATCACTACGGTCCCGATCCCGCCACGCGGGCGAAATTCGCCCTTAATCTCCGCCCATTTCGGCTTTGCCGCTCGCACGACGTCCTCCAACACGCGATTGACAATGTTCTCCTGAAAGATCCCGAGATTGCGATACGACGTGAGGTACTCCTTCAGCGACTTCAATTCGAGGCAGACCTTATCGGGCATGTAGCGGATCCAGAGAATGCCGAAGTCGGGCAACCCTGTCTTGGGACATACGGACGTGAACTCGGGAATATCGATCGCGATCTCGTAATTCGGGAACTGGTTTGGCCAGGTCTCGATCTCCGGCAGCATGGCGTCAAGACCCGATTCGGCGTGTTCCGGCGTATAGCGGTTGCTTTTTGCCATGACGTAATTGTAATCGCTGACCTGCTCCCCAAGATCGGCAAGGACGCCATGAAACGCGCTCCCCGGACCTCGAATCACCTCGACATTTTTTGCCAATTTGCCGCCACTCACTGCTCTGCTGAACCAGGGTCCATGGCATAACCTACGTTATACTGTTCCCTTTGGACATCGATGGCAGAGTCAACTGAGAGCGGCCGAACTCGTCTGACCTGGAAACCTCGTTGGATCATCCTCATCGGAGTCGTCCTGGCGGTGATCATCTTGGCGGCGTTCATGTCGCTCCGTCGCTCCCAGGTGCAGGTTCGTAGCGCTCGCGCCTATCGCGAGACGATCACCTCCAGCATCGCCACCAACGGCAAAATCGAGCCTATCGACAATTTCGAAGCACATGCCCCGATGGCAACTACCGTCAAACGGGTCACCATCCTCCAGGGAGACTGGGTGAAAGCGAATCACTTGCTGCTGCAGCTGGATGACTCCGACGCCCGTGCCCAGGTGGCGCGCGCCCAGGCGCAAGTCAAGGGCGCCGAGGCCGAACTGTTGGCCGAGTCAGGCGGTGGCAGCCAAGAAGAGATGCTGACCACCCGCAACGCGCTCGTCAGGGCTCAGGCAGACCGCGATACCGCGCAGAAGAACTTTAACGCCATGCAGCGTCTGCTGAAGAGTGGCGCAGCTTCCCAAGGCGAGGTGGACGCGGCACAGCAGCAACTCCATGTGGCCGAGGCGAACCTCCACACGCTGGAGCAAAAACTCCACGACCGCTATTCCAAACCCGAAATCGGTCACGCGGAAGCTCAACTCGCGGAGGCCCGTGCGGCCCTCGCAGCAGCTACCGACCTCCTGCGTAGCCTGAACGTCTCGTCGCCCCACTCCGGCATGGCTTATAACTTGCCTGTGCGTAGGGACTCCTTCGTATCGGCCGGCGACCTCCTGATTCAGGTCGCCGACCTCCACCACATTCGGGTGCGCGCATTTGTCGATGAGCCCGAAATCGGCCGCCTGCAGAAAGGCCAGCCCGTCGAAGTCGCATGGGACGCGCTTCCCGGTCGCGTGTGGAAGACTACTGTCGAGGCCCTTCCCACGAATGTCGTTCAGCGTGGAACGCGCATGGTGGGCGAGGTCACCTGCCTGCTCGACAACGCCGACCTCAAGCTGTTGCCCAACACCAACGTAAGCGTGGCGGTAGTGCTGGCGCGTCATGAAAACGCGCTCACCGTGCCGCGAGAAGCGGTCCGTCAGGATGCCGAGGGCAAGTACGTCTTCCAGGTCGTCAACGGCCAGCTGAAGCGGCGCAATGTTCAGACATCCGTGTCGAACCTGACACGGGTGGAAATCACCAGCGGAATTCCTGGTGACGCCGTGCTGGCGCTGGGTGCGGTGAACATGCAACCGCTGCGTGACGGAATGCCGGTCAAGAACCCGACGTGATGAAGTTTCCCATGCCCAAGAGCTGGCTCGCGCTGCTGATGCTTTTGTGTGCTCTATGGCTTCCGGCAGCCGACTCCGCCGTTGAACAGATGCTGGCATCCGGCAGCATCGACAACGCCATTAAGACGCTCTCCGGCAAGAATGACGCCGCCTCGCTGAACTTGTTGTCGCGCGCCTATTACGCCATCGAGCAGTGGGACAACGCCGTGAAGAACGGCGAGCGCGCGGTCAGCGCCAGTCCAGACAACGCCCTGTACCACCTATGGTTGGGACGCGAGTACGGAGAGAAAGCATCGGCGGCCAATCCGCTGTCAGCGGCGTCCTTGGCGCGCAAGGCGAAGAGCGAATTCGAGCAGGCGGTGAAGCTCGATCCCGCCAACGTGCAGGCCCACGCGGACCTTGCCGAGTACTACACCGAAGCTCCATCCATCATGGGAGGAGGCACCGACAAAGCGCGCGACCAGGCCACGCAAGTCGCCAAGTACGACCAAGCCACCTCGCACTGGATCCTCGCGATCATCGCCGAGAAAGACAAGCGATATCCTGACGCGGAGAGCGAACTCCGCCAGGCCATCAAGATCGCAAAGAACCCAGCGCAGTACTGGATGAACCTCGCGTCCTTCTTTCGCCGGCGCTCGCGCCCCGATGACATGCAGAATGCGATCGTCCAGGCGCTGGCACAACCCAACAAGAGCGCCGAGGTTTATTACAATGCGGCGAGCGAACTACTTCAATCAGGCCGGGACCTTTCGACCGCCGCGCAATATCTGAAGACTTACCTGTCATCGAACGCGATGGTGGAAGATGCCCCGGCTTTTCGCGCGCATTATTTGCTAGGGCAGGTCTACGAAAAGATGGACAACAAGACCGGTGCGGCGACTGAGTACAAGGCGTCTCTGGAGCTGGCGTCCGGCTTCGCACCTGCCGACAAGGCATTGGGACGGCTGCAGTGACGATTGTGGACATGAGAGCACAGTCCAACTACCGCCGTTCCGCCCAACCCGCCTCGTGTCGCAGGTTGCTTCACTGGCGCCGCGTTATCACACGGTTCGCCATCGCCGGAGTCCTGCTCTGTCTCACCGCCAACCTGTGTGCCCAGGCCGCCCCGCCCGCAGAACCACTTCGTTTTCGCACTGCCGTCGATCTCGCGCTACAACACAGCGGGGTGATGGGAATCGCCACCATCAACCAGTGGCGCTCTCAAAAGGCCTACGAGGAAGTCCGCAACCACTGGCTGCCGCAGCTCACACTCGGATCAGGACTGGGATACTCCTACGGCTTCCCGCTCACTCTCGAAGGCTCCGCACCGTCGGTCGTCAATTTCACGTCGACGCAATCTCTGTTCAACCTTTCGCTCAAGCAATTCCTGAAAGCCGCGAAGATCGATTGGAAAGCCACCTCGTTCGATGTCCAGGACAAGCGTGCGGAAGTCATCCTCGATACCGCGCTGTCCTACGCGCAACTGGCAAATCTGGCGGGCAAGCTCACGACTCTCGCCGACGCACAGACCGCCGCGGACAAGGCCGAGTTCATCACCGAACAGCGCTTGAAGGAAGGCGTGGACAGCCAACTGGAAGTCACTCGCAGCCAGCTCGCCGCGGCGCGCGTCCGCCTTCGCATCGCCGACGCCCAGGGTCAAATGGATGTTCTCCGCGAACACTTGGCAAAACTGACTGGCTTAACTCCTGCCGACATCCAGCCCGATCCCGAGTCCATGCCGCAGCTGCCCTTCTTCTCGCAGGAGGACGACCTCTCTGCCAGGGCAGTCGCCAACAGTCCGGTCGTCAAGCTGGCCGACCAGAAAGTCGAAGCGGCCGCAGCGCGCGCCAAGGGCGAGCATCGCGCCACGCTGCCCTACGCTGACCTTGCTTCCCAATACGCCTACCTGGCTCGGTACAATAACTACGATCAGTACTTCCTGAAGTACAACAGCAACAATCTCGCTGCCGGCCTCAACATCAAGTTCCCCTTCTTCAACCCGGTGCAGAAGGCACGAGCGCAACAGGCAGATGCTGACACCATCGTCGCTCGCAAGCAAGCCGACCTCACCCGCAACGAAGTCGGCGAAAACGCCCTCAAGCTGCAGCGCTCACTACGACAGTTGCAGGCCGCCAGAGATGTCGCCAAGCTGGAGTGGCAGGTATCGCAGGGAGACATGGAGGCGGTGCGGGCCAAAATCCAGACCGGAACGGCCAACACTCGCGATGAGCAGATCGCCGAGCTCGACGTGAACGACAAATATGCTGCCTATCTTGATGCCGAGTTTGAACTGACCCGCGCAGGCCTCCAGCTGCTCCATCTTACCGGAGAACTGGAAATTTGGGCCATTCCGACCCCATAAGTAGCCATTCGCTGCGCGCCACAAAAGCGCCGTAACTAAAACATTTTCAAGAGCTTCCACGTGGCTCACATCATCCAAACAATGGTAAAATCATAACTACCACTATGCCGCTGAAAACACTGTTTCTGAACCCACCCTCGTTTGAGAATTATGATGGCGGCGCGAGTTCGCGTTGGCCTGCGACTCGTGAGATTGAGTCTTACTGGTATCCCGTCTGGCTGGCTTACCCGGCAGGCATGCTCGAAGGCTCGCGCATGCTCGACGCCCCGCCGCATCACGTGAGCGCGGGAGAAACCATAGAGATCGGCAAGAGTTTCGATTTCCTCGTCCTGTTTACCAGTACGCCCGGTTTCCCCGGAGACATCAAGCTGGCCGCAGCCATGAAGGCTGCCAATCCCAAGCTCAAGGTCTGCTTCGTCGGACCGCACGTCACGACTTTGCCCGAGCAGTCGCTTGCCGATGGAGAGGCCATCGATTTCATCGTGCGTCGCGAATTCGACTACGCCACGGTGGAATACGCCAATGGCAAGCCGCTGAGTGAGATTCTCGGCGCCTCGTATCGCGGTCCTGACGGCAAGGTGATTCACAACCCCGACCGTCCCGCGGTGTCCGACCTCGACTCGCTCCCCGATGTGGTGGACGTTTACAAACGCGACATCGATCCCCGCCGCTACAACGTCCCATTTCTGCTCTATCCCTTCGTTTCGCTGTACACGACGCGGGGTTGTCCGGCGCAATGCACGTTCTGCCTGTGGCCCCAGACGCTCAGCGGACATCCCTGGCGCAAGCGTTCGTCCGATGCTGTAGCCGCCGAAATGAAGAAGGCCATGGAGTATTGGCCTTGGGTGAAGGAATTCTTCTTCGACGACGACACCTTCAACATCCAGAAGGCGCGCACCATCGAGCTTTGCGAGAAGCTCAAGCCGCTGAAGATGACGTGGTCGTGCACCTCGCGCGTCACCACCGACTACGAAACGCTCAAGGCGATGAAGGAAGCTGGATGCCGACTGCTGATCGTAGGCTACGAATCGGGCGACCCGCAGATCCTGAAGAACGTGAAGAAAGGCGCAACCGTCGAACGCGCGCGCCAGTTCACCAAGGACTGCAAGAAGATTGGCCTCGTGGTCCACGGCGACTTCATCCTCGGCTTGCCCGGAGAGACCAAAGAAACGATTCGCACCACCATCGACTTCGCCAAGGAACTCGACGTCGAGACCATCCAGGTTTCAGTTGCGCACGCCTACCCCGGAACCGAGCTCTACGACTACGCCAAGGCCAACGGCTTCATCCTGAGTGAAGGCGCTCAGATGGTCGACGAAGGTGGCCACCAGGTTGCCATGATCGAATATCCGGGACTGCCCCGCGACTACGTCATGGAGATGGTGCACCGCTTCTACGACGAGTACTACTTCCGACCGAAGGCCATCTTCCGCATCGTTCGGAAAGCGGCATTCGATTCGGTCGAGCGCAAGCGGCTGTACGTAGAGGCGAAGCAGTTCCTCACTCTGCGAGCTGCCCGCAATCGCGCGGTCAAGGAAGCCCGCAAGATCCAGGGCACCCTGACCACCGCAGCTTCGCAAGCCAGCACCAGCGGCCACGACTAGCACCCGAGGCCCACTTTGACCTTAAGGAAGTATCTGGTACTGCTGGCGGTCATAGTCTTTGCCGCCTGTGGAGACGTGTCTCTCGCCCGCGGCATGAAGGCTTTCGGCGCCGTTACTCTCGCCAACCTGCCAAGCCTGTTCACCGCGCTCCTGAATCCCTGGGTAACCGCCGGCATCCTCATGCTGCTCGGCTTCTTCGCCAGCTACCTGTCAGCCCTGTCGTGGGCCGATCTCACCTATGTCCTGCCGACCACGGCCGTGAGCTACATCCTGATGGTGCTGCTCGCCCGGTTCTTCCTTCATGAGCAAGTTACCGTCTGGCGCTGGATGGGCGTTGCGCTCATCGTCGTTGGCGTCGGATTCGTCACGATGGGCCCGGAAGCAACCCCGGGGGCGCATCGCCACAATCGAATCGAGTCACCTTGCGGGCCTGTCGCCTCGCTGGACGACGCCGTCGATCCAAGGAGCGAAGCATGAGCAACGTTGCCGTCTGGAGTGGCATTGCCGTGGTGGTCATCACCTCCACCATCGGAGACGTGCTGCAATCGCGCGCCATGAAGGAAATCGGCGATCTCGGCCTCATTCGTCGCTCGCGTGGAACATGGGCGGTCATTCAAACTGTAGCCACCAACCCTCGCTTCATGATCGGACTGGGCTTTATGGCGGGTGGGTTCTTCAGCCTGCTGATCACACTGTCCTGGGGTGACGTGAGCATCGTGGGCCCCGCCTCAGCCTCGCTGACCTTTATCGCAAACGCATTCGCAGCTCGCATTTACCTCAGGGAA
>Ga0210406_10002859_pt1 | contig 19287 bp, 15 predicted proteins | sample IncBWC30MmetaG_FD_155454 | JGI IMG/M metagenome (GOLD analysis project Ga0210406, IMG submission 155454) | Forest soil microbial communities from Barre Woods Harvard Forest LTER site, Petersham, Massachusetts, United States - Inc-BW-C-30-M | ecosystem: Environmental > Terrestrial > Soil >... | reverse complement strand
GCGGCCGTGGCCGGCGTTCACGCACCACAGGCCGGCGACGCCATCGAGGACTTCGCGACCGTCTTGGGTCCAGTAGAACATCCCCTGCGCTCGCGCCAGCAGGCGCGGATTGGCTTTGAATTGGCGATTCGCCGTAAACGGCATCCAAAATGCGTCGAGTTCCGGATTTATCGCGGCGGGGGTGAGCTGGGCATTCATGGCTTTTAAGTCCTTGCGATCGAAGGCGTGAATGTCCCGATGATAAGGAAAATCGACACTCAGCTCAATTTTTGCTGCCTGTCAGCCCTATCTGTCTATTATAATAGACAGCATGAGCTTGGACGTGGGTGCCCATTTGAAGGCCGTGAGGCAGATGTATGGCCTGTCGCAGCGGGAGCTGGCGAAACGCGCCGGCGTCACCAACGGCTTGATTTCGCTGATTGAGCAGAATCGGGTCAGCCCGTCGGTCAGCTCGCTCAAGAAAGTGCTGGACGGCATCCCGATGTCGCTCGCCGATTTTTTTACTCTGGATCTGGGCGGCAAGCCGCAGGTATTTTTTCCGCGCGAAGAGATGGCAAACATGGGCAGCGCCAATGTCGAGTTGCGCCTCGTCGGCGGCCGCTTAGGCCAGCGCGGCATGTCGATCCTGCACGAGCATTACGCGCCGAATGCAGACACCGGCGAGGAAATGCTGACGCACGCCGGCGAGCAAGGCGGAGTAATCGTCAAGGGAAAAATTGAACTCACCGTCGGCGGCGAATCGCGCGTCCTGGGTGCGGGCGATGCCTATTACTTCAAAAGCTCCATGCCGCATCGCTTTCGCAACGTCGGCCGGGAAGAATGCGAGATCGTCAGCGCCAGCACGCCGCCTACTTTTTAGGCACTCGCGTGCCGGATCTACGGCGTCGATGCGACGCCGTCCGATATGGAAATTCAGAGATCGGGTAGCATATACGCCTCTATGAGCAAGGTAACGGTAGCGGCCACCCAAATGGCCTGCAGTTGGGATCGGGACGCCAATATGGCGCGCGCCGAGAAACTCATTCGCGAGGCGGCGGGGAGCGGCGCTCAAGTCATTCTTCTGCAAGAACTGTTCGAGACGCCGTACTTTTGCAAGGACCATATCCCCAGGCATTTGGAACTCGCGCTGCCGCTCGACGGGCATCCCGCGGTCGAGCATTTCCGCGGAGTCGCGCGCGAATTGGGTGTCGTGCTTCCCGTCAGCGTGTTCGAGCGTGCCAACAATGCGTTTTATAATTCCGTGGCCATCGTCGACGCCGACGGCTCGGTGGCCGGCAGCTACCGCAAGTCGCACATTCCGGAAGGCCCGGGCTATCACGAGAAGTTCTATTTCTCGCCGGGCGACACGGGGTTTCGAGTATTCGACACAACTTACGCGAAGTTGGGCGTCGCCATTTGCTGGGATCAGTGGTTCCCGGAGGCAGCCCGCTCCATGGCATTGCTGGGTGCCGAGATTCTGCTCTACCCCACGGCGATCGGTTCTGAACCCCAGGATGCCAGCATCGATTCCAGCGGCCATTGGCAGCGCACCATGCAGGGCCACGCCGCCGCCAATGTCATGCCGGTGGTGGCGTCGAACCGCATCGGCACGGAAAAAGGCGAGAAATACACCATGACGTTTTACGGCTCATCCTTCATCGCATCCCCCACGGGTGAAAAGCTCGCTGAGGCAGATCGTGAGAGCGAATCCGTCATCACCGCCAGCTTCGATCTGGACGAAGTGCGCCGCTACCGGCAGGCCTGGGGTGTGTTCCGCGATCGGCGGCCCGATCTTTACTACCCCTTGCTCTCGCTCGATGGACGCGGCTGACAACCTAGCATTCGTTGACTTGGAAACGACGGGCGGCAACCCCGCCTACCATCGAATCACCGAAGTCGGCATTGTCCGTGTGCAAAACGGCGAACTTCTCGACGAATGGAGTTCGTTGGTCAATCCCGAGTGCGCCATTTCCCCGTACATCGAGGCCTTCACCGGGATCAGCAGCGAGATGGTAGCCGATGCGCCGCTGTTCGCGGATATTGCCGCGACCGTGCTCGAGAAACTGCGCGGCGCGGTGTTCATCGCGCATAACGCCAGATTCGACTATTCCTTCCTGCGCAGCGAATTTCGCAAAGTCGGCGTGGACTTTTCGTCCGAGGTTCTGTGCACGGTCAAATTGTCGCGACGGCTGTTTCCTGAACATGTGCGGCACAATTTGGATGCCGTCATGGAGCGCCATGGTCTGGCCTGCAGCGCCAGGCACCGCGCGCTGGGCGATGCGCAGGTGCTGAAGGATTTGTGGCTGAAACTGCAGCGCGAAATACCTGCGGACATACTGGCGGCCGCTTCCGCCCATGCCGCGCTATCGGTACCGAAGCTGCCGGCGCAACTGCCGCCGGGGCTGGCCGACGAATTGCCGGAAGCGCCGGGAGCGTACCGTTTCTTCGGCGATGACGATGCCCTGTTGTATATCGGCAAGAGCAACTCGTTGCGCGGCAGGATTTTGACCCAGCTCGCCGACGCGCGTGCGGGCTCGCGGGAACAGCTATTGGCCTCGCAGGTGCGACGCGTGGATTGGCGGCAGACCGCAGGCGAACTCGGTGCCATGCTGCTCGAGTCCGACTGGATCCGTTCGTCAAAGCCGCTGTACAACCGGCGCCTGAAGAGCCACGCGGAGGCTGTGACTCTGCGGCCGGCCGCCGACTCTTCAGGACGCGTGGACGTGCGGCGCTTCGATACACTGGAACCCGAAGATCTCGCGCAGAGTTTCGGCATATTTCATTCCGAGAAGGATGCGCGCAAGGCGCTGATCGACATTGCCCGGGCTCGAGAGCTATGCCTCAAGGTGCTGGGGTTGGAGGAGAGTGCCGGATCCTGCTTCGCCCTGCAGGTCGGAAAATGCCGGGGTGCTTGCACGGGTAAGGAACCGCTCATCCTTCACTCCATGAGGCTTCAACTGGCCTTGTCGGCATTGAAAATCAAGAGCTGGCCGTTTCCCGGGCGCATCGCGTTGCGCGAGCGGGCGGTTGGCGCTTTTTCATCCGATGGGACCCGCGGCGGCGAGTTTCACGTGCTCGATCATTGGATGTACTTGGGCTCCGCCCGGTCGGAGGACGAACTCGCCGCCTTGAGCACGCGCCACGCCTACGCGGTTTTCGATGTCGATGTCTACAAGATAATGCTGCGCTATTTCTCGAATCATCCAAACCTCGATTGGCATGATCTGCGCGACGTAAAGATAGCCGACGTGTCTTGAGCGACGACGTCCGCTACTGGATTGCCACGGCGCCGGTGGGCGCGGCCTCGGTGTTGGCCGAAGAGCTTGAGCAGTTCGGCGCCGGGGATATTCGCGAGCGCAGCCATGATGTGAAATTTCAAGGCACGCTCGAGGTCGGCTACCGGACCTGCCTCTGGTCGCGCACCGCCACGCGCGTGCTCCTGAGCCTGGGATCCATCGACGCAACCAGCACGAAGAGCGTATACGAGGCCGTGAAGCGGATCGATTGGCGCGAGCATCTGGCGCCGGGTGCGACCTTGGCGTGCGATTGCAGCGGCGGCAACGAGTCCATCCGGCATACCATTTATGGCTCTCAGCTGCTGAAAGATGCGGTCTGCGACAATCTGCGCGATGCCACCGGCGAGCGGCCGAACATCAAACCCGATCGTCCGGACGTGCTGCTGCACCTGCATGTCGAGGGACCCACGGCCTTGGTGTCGGTGGATTTTTCGGGTGAAAGCCTGCACCGCCGCGGCTACCGCAGCGAAGCAGGGCGTGCGCCGTTGAAGGAAAATGTGGCGGCCGCGGTGTTGCTGCGCGCCGGATGGCCGGCCATTGCGGAGCAGGGCGGAACACTGATCGATCCGATGTGCGGGTCGGGGACGTTTCTGACCGAGGGCGCCTTGATCGCGGCGGACGCGGCGCCGGCTCTCGACCGGGATTATTTCGGATTCCTTGGCTGGCGCGGTCACGATGCGGAACTGTGGGAGCGCTTGCGGACCGAAGCCCGCACTCGTCGGGCAGCACGCCCGGCGCGGCGCTGCATTCTGGGATCGGATAATGATTCCGAAGCCGTTCGCATGGCCATCGCCAACTCCGGCCACGCCGGCGCGGCCGACTGGCTGCATATTGAGAAGCGCTCACTCGGCGAGTTGGCGCGTCCGAAGGGTGAGGCAGGGCTCGTCGTCGTGAATCCGCCCTACGGTGAGCGGATCGGTGCGGAATCGGGCTTACCCGCGCTGTATTCAGAGTTGGGCGCCGTCCTGCGCGAGCGCTTCCAGGGCTGGCAGGCGGCGATTCTCACCGGCAACCCACCGCTGGCGCGCAATTTAGGAATCTACGCCAAACGCACGCACCGCGTGTTCAACGGCAGCATTGAGTGCCGGCTGCTGCGCTTCGATTTGAACGAAGCCAGCGCTCAGCGTCCGGCCGAGGAGGTGCGCGCCGATTGGTCGAGCCGCCCCGGCGCGCAAATGTTCGCCAACCGGCTGCGCAAGAACTTGCAGCGCTTGGATCCTTGGGCGGAGCGCGAACACATCGATTGTTTCCGGGTGTACGACGCCGACATGCCGGAATATGCCTTCGCCATCGATCTTTATGGCCGCGGAACACGGCACGCCTATGTGCAGGAATATGCTCCGCCAAGAACCGTGAATCATGAGGGAGCCCGTGAGCGCCGCCGCGAAGTGTTGGCGGTATTGCCCGAAGTCTTGAGCGTGCCGATCGCACAGGTGCATTCGCGGGTACGCAAGCCGCAGAAGGGCGCCGAGCAGTACGAGAAGCGCGAGAACGTTGCCGAGCGCCACGCCGTTTCCGAGGGCGGCTTGAAATTCTGGGTCAATTTCCGCGATTATTTGGACACCGGGCTCTTTCTCGACCATCGCATCATGCGCGACATGCTGCGCTCCTGGGCAAAAGACACGGATTTCTTGAATTTGTTTTGCTACACCGGCAGCGCGAGCGTATATGCCGCTGCGGGCGGTGCGCGCAGCACCACCGGCGTTGATCTGTCGAATACCTATCTCGATTGGGCTCATGAAAATCTGCTGCTCAATGGCTTTGGCGGCAACAATCATGAGCTGTACCGCGCCGATTGCCTGGCGTGGCTCGAGGAGCAAGAGTCGCGTGGTCCGCGATTCGATCTGATCTTCGTGGATCCCCCGACCTTCTCCAATTCCAAACGCATGGACGGTGTGCTCGATGTGCAGCGCGACCACGTCGGGATGATTCGCAGGTCATTGAAGCTTCTGCGCCCTGCGGGCCGGTTGGTGTTTTCCACCAATTACACGCGCTTCAAGTTGGACTTGGAAGCGCTTGCGGATCTTGCCATCGAGGACATCAGCGCCGCGACCATCCCGAAGGACTTTGAGCGTCACGCGCGCATTCATCGCTGTTTCATCGTGCGCTTCAATTAATGTGGCCACCCAGGGCCGGCTTCGGGTAATCTTCGAGCGCATGAAAACCCATTTTTTCCGCGCAGTGTTGTTGCTGAGCATGGCGGGGTCGGCCGCTTTTGCCGCCGCCGACAAGGAGCCGACCAATCCGCCGCCCACGCTGAAAGATTGGCAAGCGATGGCGAAGCTGCCGGACTTGGGCGGCGTATGGACGCCGCTCATCAGCGATCAAGTCGCGCAAGAGCGTACCAATCCGCCGCCCTGGAAGCCCGAGATCGCCAAGCAAGTCGAGCACATGTACGCCGAGGAGAAGGCCGGACGACCTTTCCCCGTGATCGATCACTGCTTCCCGACCGGCATGCCTAGCTACATGCTCATTACGCACAACGCTTTCGAAATCCTGTTGACGCCGGGCAGGGTGACGCTGCTGGGCGAGGGCGACGGCAACCGCATGCGCCGCATCTATACGGACGGACGGCCGCATCCGCCGGATCCCGACCCCAGTTTTCATGGCCACTCCATAGGACACTGGGAGGGACAGGCGCTGGTGGTGGATACCATCGCGGTGCTGCCGCAGTCTTATTTGGCAGTCAATGAAGCGGTGGGCGTGCCGAACAACGGCGACATGCACATCGTCGAGCGCTTCCATTTGCTGAATGCCCATACGCTGGCCGACGATTTGGAAATCACCGCGAACAAGTTGCTGGCGAAACCATGGAAAACCACCCGCAAATACGTGCGGCAGCGGGCGCAGAAATTCGACATCGTCGAGGGCGTTTGCGAACAGGGCAGCTATAACGACGCCGTCGATAAGGACGGCAATGCGATTTTTGCGCCCATCAAGTTTCACAATGGCGTTCCCGTCGGCTCCGACTCGAAATGACACAAACACGAATGAATCAGGCACGAATGAATCAGGCACGAATGAATCAAACAAGACTGAAGCGGTCGCGAATCAGGCAAGGCCTTGGCGCAATAATCCTGGCCGCGGCGGCTGCTGCCTCCTGGCCGGCCTTCGCGCATCACTCCTTCGCGGTTTATGACCGGACCAAGACCCTGACCCTCAAGGGGACGGTCAAGACCTTCCAATGGACCAATCCGCATTGCGTCGTCTGGGTGCTGGTGCAGCCGGACGGCGGAGCAGAGCCGCAGGAGTGGAGTTTTGAAACCACCAGTCCCGGCGTTTTGACCCGCGGCGGTTGGACCCGCAATTCGATCAAGCCCGGCGATCGCGTCAGCGTCGAGTTCAGTCCGCTGCGCGACGGTTCGCATGGCGGGGGCTTGAATTCCGTCACGCTCATCGATACCGGTCAGAAATTGTCCGCGAGCTTCGCCGCTTCCGAAAAACCGAGCTGATCAGGTGTCCAACACCTGCCGCTAGAGCACATCCCGCAGCCGGTAGTACAGCATCGCCAGCATCAGTGAGGGCCGTCTCAAGTAGCGGCCTCCCGGAAAATCGCGATGCGGAATGCGCCCGAATACATCGAAGCGCTCGGCGGTGCCGGCGATCGCTTCGGCCGTCAATTTGCCGGCCAACCCGGCGAGTGCGACTCCGTGACCCGAAAAGCCTTGCAGGTAAAACACGTTGGGAGCGAGGCGTCCGAAGTCCGGTGCGCGGCTCATGGTGATGTCCAAGTAGCCGCCCCAGGCATAGGCGACCTTGACCTGTTCGAGCGCCGGGAACGCGCGCGCCATGCGCTGACGCATCGACTCGGCCAGGCGCGGCGGCTGGACCGAGCTGTAGCTGACTCGTCCGCCGAATAGCAGTCGATGGTCTGGCGAGCGCCTGAAGTAATCCAGGATCCAGTTGATGTCGGCAACGGCCGCATTGGTCGGCAGAAGCTTTCTCGCGCGCTCTTCGCCGAGCGGTTCCGTGGCGATGATGTAGGTGCCCACGCCCAAAATCCGCCGCGCCAATGCGGGCGCCACGGCACCGATATAGGCGTTACCGCATAGCACGAGGTGGGTGCAGCGTATTGCGCCGTGCGCGGTTTGTACGCGGACCTGCGGGCCGTCCTCGTAGCGCAGCACCTCGGAATTCTCATAAATCACGGCGCCGGCCGCTTCTGCGGCGCGAGCCAGGCCCTGAGTGTACTTGAGAGGCTGCAAGTGCCCGCTGCGTGAGTCGATGAGTCCGCCAAGATATCGGTCGCTGCGCACGTGGGACTGAACCTCGTCGCGGTTCAGCATGCGCACCGACCCGTAGGCGTACTGCTCACGTAGCTCGCGGCTCCATTGCTCAAGCTCCTGCACGTGGCGCGGTTTTACGGCGACATGCACATGATTGGGGCGGTAGTCGCAATCGATGGCGTGGTCGCGTATCAGCGATTGAGTCAGGTCCAACGCCTCGATCGAAAGGGCGAACAATCGGTGGGCGTCATCCCGGCCGACCTGGGCGATGAGCTTCTGTTGACCCACGGCCAAGCCAAATATGGTTTGGCCGCCGCTGCGGCCCGACGCCCCATAGCCCACCTCACGTGCTTCCAGCAGGGCCACCTTGTAGCCGCGCTTGGCCAGATGTAATGCCGCGGAGCATCCGGCGATGCCGCCGCCGAGCACGCACACATCAGCCCCGATGTCGCCGCGCAAGGCGTCGCGCCTGGGCAATGCGTCCAACGCGGCATAGTAGGAGGGGGCGGGGGGAAACGAGAGGCGCATCGAGTTTCTGACGAAAGTGTTTAAAATCTTATGGCTATTGACTTAGATTGGGTGCTGTGAGCCTACAGAGGTTTTCCATGAAAAGGCAATATTGCTGCATCACACAAAACGCGTCTAAGTGTTGGAAATGCCTAAATCTTAGCTCTTTTTGCGCGGGTTCCTAAGACGGGGCCTGGGCGGTGTGGTGTAATACTGCCGTTCTCAAAGGTTAGTCGTCCATCCGGACGTTTAATATTTTAAACATGTCGCGCCTGCCGCTCATTGGAATTCCGGCTGATCGCCGGCTGTATGGAAAGCATTATTTCCACATGGTCGGCGAGAAGTACATCGAAGCTGTCGCCCAAGGCGCGAAGGCGGTGCCGGTGCTCGTACCCGCTCTGGGGTCCGAAATTGATTTGCCATCCTTGTTGGATGCCTGCGATGGATTGCTGCTCACGGGCAGTGCATCGAATGTTGAACCTCAACACTACGGAGGCCCGGCTGGTGAGCCGGGAACGCTACATGACCCAAATCGGGATGCTACGACGCTTCCGCTGATTCCGCAGGCTGTCGCCGCCGGCTTGCCGGTGCTGGCGATCTGCCGCGGATTTCAGGAGATGAATGTCGCCTACGGCGGCACATTGAATCCCCGCCTGCATGAGGTGCCGGGGAACCTCGATCACCGCGACGATGAGTCCTTACCCCTGGAGGTGCAATACGCTCCAGTCCATGAGGTGCTGCTCGAGCCCGGAGGGCAACTCCAGAAAATCGCAGGCCGGGATCGCTTGAGAGTGAATTCGCTGCATTCGCAGGGAGTTGAAAAACTCGGGGCCGATCTTAAGGTCGAGGCGCGTGCACCGGATGGCGTAATCGAAGCCTTTCGCGTTGCGGATTCACCGGCCTTCGCGCTGGCGCTGCAATGGCATCCGGAGTGGCAGTTTGCACGGGATCCCTTTTCCAGCGCGTTGTTTGCAGCATTTGGCCAGGCCAGCTTTCGTCGCGCGTATTCAAGGTGATGTATGGCGAGCACGATTCAACAATTCTTGAGAGAACACGGTATTTCCGAAGTCGAAGCGATCATTCCGGACATGGCCGGTGTTGCGCGGGGCAAATTGATGCCCGCCGAGAAATTTGCGGAAGAAGAGGGCATGCGTCTGCCGGAAGCAATCTTCCTGCAAACGGTCACCGGGGACTATCCGGAGGACCAGAGCGCGATGAATCCGTCGGACATCGACATCGTGTTGAAGGCAGATCCGAAGACCGTCCGGGTCGTGCCTTGGGCAGCGGAACCCACGGCGCAGGTGATCCACGATTGCTTCTACGGCGATGGCAGCCCCGTGACCATGGCGCCGCGCTATGTGCTGCGGCGGGTGCTCGATCTGTACGAGGCGCAAGGCTGGGAGCCGGTCGTCGCGCCCGAGCTGGAATTCTTCCTGGTGGAACCGAACATCGATTCCGATTATCCCTTGAAGCCGCCGGTGGGCCGCTCGGGCCGTCCGGAGATCGGCCGGCAAGCCTATAGCATCGCCGCGGTCAATGAGTTCGACCCGCTGTTCGACGACATGTACTCGTTCTGCGAGGCGCAGGACATCGAGATCGACACGCTGATTCACGAATCCGGCGCGGCGCAAATGGAGATCAACCTGCTGCACGGCTATCCCATGGGCCTTGCGGACCAGGCCTTTTTGTTCAAGCGCACGGCGCGCGAAGCGGCCATGCGCCATAAAATGTACGCCACATTCATGGCGAAACCGATGGCCAAAGAGCCCGGCAGCGCGATGCATTTGCATCAAAGCATCATCGACTCGAAGACCCGCAAGAATATTTTCAGCCTTTCCGATGGTTCGCCTTCGGAATTATTTTTCGGACACATCGCCGGCCTGCAAAAATACCTGCCCGGTGCGATGTCGCTGTTTTGTCCCAACGTGAACAGTTACCGGCGCATCAGCCGCTATTCGTCCGCGCCCATCAATGTGCATTGGGGTTACGACAACCGAACTGCGGGCTTGCGCGTGCCGATGTCCGGGCCCGATGCCCGGCGGGTGGAGAATCGCGTGGGCGGCGCCGACGCGAATCCCTATCTTGCGATTGCGGCCTCGTTGGCCTGCGGCTATCTCGGCATGATGGAGCGGCTCAAGCCCTCGGAGCCCATCGGCGGCAGTGCTTACGATATGGCCATCGCCCTGCCGCGCACGCTGGCCGAGGCGCTGCGTTTGCTGCGAGAATCCAAGCCGCTGGTGGACCTGTTCGGCGATCGCTTTGTACTGGCCTACACGGCCGTCAAGGAAGCCGAGTACGAGACCTTCGCGCAAGTCATAAGTTCGTGGGAGCGCGAACACTTGTTGTTGAACGTATAGGATCGGGAGCCTAGCGGTCGGGTGGCTGCTGCGCTATAACTAGCTCACCTAAAAAATGAGGAAGCGTCGGATGTTCAGCGTTCGTCGGACGGCGATTCTGGCGCTTGTGTGTGGGTTGAGCTTGAGCGGCTGCGGCGGTAAGTCCACCGGCGGTTCCGCCTCGAGCAGCGCCGGCGGCGCCAAGGATCTCAATCTCTACATCTGGTCGGATTACCTGGCGCCGAATACGCTCCCGGATTTTGAGAAGCAGACCGGCATCAAGGTGCACGCCGCCTACTTCGATACCAACGAAACGCTGGAGACCAAGCTGCTGGCCGGCAGCAGCGGATTCGACGTCGTGGTGCCCAGCGCCTCCTACTTCGAGCGGCAGATCAAAGCCGGCGCCTATCGGGCCCTGGACAAATCCAAGCTGCCGAATTTGAAGAACATGGATCCGCAGCTCATGGCCAAGGTGTCGCTGCACGATCCGGACAATGCCCATGGCGTCATCTATTTGTGGGGCACCAACGGCATTGGCTTCAACGAAAAAATGGTCAAGGCCCTCATGCCGGATGCGCCGCTCGACAGCTGGCGCCTGGTGTTCGATCCGGCAGTCGCCTCGAAAGTGGCAAAGTGCGGCATCAGTTTGCTGGACTCACCTGCAGAAATGCTGCGCGCCATCTACAGTTATCTGGGAAAGAATCCCAATTCACAGAGCGCCGATGACCTCGCACAGGCGGAGGCGGCGCTGCTCAAAATCAGGCCCTACATCCGCAACTTCAGCTCGTCGGAATACATCGAGGCGCTGGCCAACGGCGATCTGTGCATCTCCGTGGGCTATAACGGCGATGTGATGCAGGCCCGCGATCGCGCACGCGAGGCCAACAAGGGTATCGACATCAAGTATGTCGTGCCCAAGGAGGGCTCGATTCTTTGGTTCGACATGCTGGCCATCCCGAAGGATGCGCCGGACCCGGAAAGCGCTTATGCCTTCATGAACTACATCATGACGCCGCAGGTCATCGCGGATATCTCGAATTTCAAGCGCTACGCCAACGCCAATACCGCCTCGCAGGCGCTGGTGCTGCCGGCGGTCAAGGATGATCCGGGGATCTATCCGCCGCCCGATCAACGGCGGTCACTGGCGGTGCAGTTGGCCGATTCGCCCGATCAGACCCGCGCGATCACCCGGGTTTGGCAAAAATTCAAGACGGGTCAATAACCGATGGCGACTTCCGCGGGAGGCGTCGTCAAAGCCCAGCCCTGGAACGATCCCGCTGCGCGGCCCTACGTAGAAGTCGAGCGCATCACCAAATCGTTCGGTGATTTCACCGCGGTCAATGACGTGTCCTTGAAAATCTACAAGGGCGAGATCTTTTGCCTGTTGGGCGCCTCCGGATGCGGCAAGACCACTTTGCTGCGTATGCTGGGCGGATTCGAAACGCCGACGTCGGGAAAAATTCTCATCGACGGCGAGGACATGACCGGCGTGCCGCCTTACGAGCGGCCGGTGAACATGATGTTCCAGTCGTACGCATTGTTTCCTCACATGAATGTCGAACGCAACGTGGCCTTCGGCTTGAAACAGGACCGCCTGCCCAAGTCTGAGATCCAAGAGCGCGTCGCGACCATGCTGGAATTGGTGAAAATGAGCGAATACGCCAAGCGCATGCCGCACCAGCTATCCGGCGGGCAACGCCAGCGGGTTGCGCTGGCTCGCTCGCTGGTCAAGCGCCCCAAGCTGTTGTTGCTGGATGAACCTTTGGGCGCTCTAGATAAGAAACTGCGCGAGCATACCCAATTTGAATTGATCAGCCTGCAGGACAAGCTGGGTGTCACCTTCATCGTCGTCACCCACGATCAAGAGGAAGCCATGACCCTGGCGAGCCGCATCGGCGTGATGAATCACGGCGAAATTGTTCAAGCGGGAACGCCGCCCGAGATCTACGAGTTCCCGAGTTCGAAGTTCGTGGCGGATTTCGTCGGCTCGGTGAATATGTTCGAGGGCAAACTCATCGAGGATGAGCCGGACTATGTGCGCATCGGCTCGGCGGAACTCGGGGGAACGATTTACGTCAGCCACGGAATCAGTGCGCCGCCGGAGGCCATCGTCTGGGCGGCCGTGCGGCCGGAGAAAATATTCATGTCCACGACGGCGCCGCACGGCGGCGCGGATAACGTGGTGCGCGGCGCGGTTCAGGACATCGCCTATCTCGGCGACTTATCGATCTACTTGGTCAAGCTGCCCACCGGTAAAGTGGTGCGGGTCACACAACCCAACACCTCGCGCCACGCCGAAGCGATCGGCTGGGATCAACAGGTCTATTTATCATGGGATGCGACCAGCCCGGTGGTGGTGACCCGTTAACTCCACGACCCTGACAGGACAGCTTCGCCGGGTCGGCATCAGCGGCCGGGGACTGGTTGTGGCACTGCCATACCTGTGGCTGCTGCTGTTTTTCGTCGTGCCTTTCGTCATTGTCCTCAAGATCTCGTTCTCGGACATCGACCTGGCGATTCCGCCCTACAAGCCGCTTCTGGAATGGATCGGCAAGAATTCTGTGGCGATCAAGCTCAATTTCAATAACTACGCCTTCCTGTTCACCGATTCCCTGTACCTGCACGCCTTTGCGAACTCAATCAAGGTCGCGTTTCTCTCGACGTTGATGTGTCTGGCCATGGGCTATCCGATGGCCTACGGGATTGCGCGCGCGCGGCCGGCGTTGCGCAATGTCCTGCTGCTGCTGGTCATCCTGCCGTTTTGGACGTCGCTGCTGCTGCGGGTCTATGCCTGGATCGGGCTCTTGAAGGCCAACGGCGTCATCAACAACGTGCTGCTGTCGCTCGGAATCATCCATGAGCCCTTGACGATGCTGTACACGCCTTTCGCCATGTACGTGGGCATCGTGTATTCCTACCTGCCGTTTCTCATCTTGCCGCTGTATGCGAATTTGGAAAAAATGGATTGGCAGTTGCTCGAAGCGGCGGAGGACTTGGGCTGCCGCCCTTGGCAGGCGTTTTACAAGATCACCTTGCCGCTTTCCCGCAACGGCATTTTGGCGGGTTCCATGCTGGTGTTCATTCCGGCGGTCGGAGAATTCGTGATCCCGGCGCTGCTCGGCGGCCCGAACGCGCTCATGATCGGGCGGGTGTTATGGGATGAATTTTTCTCGAATCGCGCATGGCCGGTGGCCAGCGCGGTGGCGATTTTGCTGCTGATACTCTTGGTGCCGTTCATGATGTGGTACCAAAGCGTGCAAGCGCGCGAGTCGGCGGGCGCGCGATGAACTATCGCAGCTCGTTCTTCATCCTCACCTTGATCGCGTTCGGCTTCGCGTTTCTCTACATCCCGATCCTGTCCATGGTGGTGTTTTCCTTCAACGCCTCCAAGCTGGTGACCGTTTGGGACGGCGCCCATTCGCCGACCCTCAAGTGGTACTACGCACTGCTGAATAACGAGGAGATTCTGGACGCGGCGTGGATTTCTCTGAAGGTGGCCGTCATCAATGCCACGGGCTCCGTGATCCTGGGTGTGCTGGCCGGCTTCGGCTTGGCGCGGTTCAGCCAGTTCCGCGGGCGATTTACCTTGAACGCGATGACGACGGCGCCGTTGGTCATGCCCGAGGTGATCACCGGGCTGTCCTTGTTGCTGCTGTTCGTCGCCTTGGAGCAACTCATCGGCTGGCCCGCGGGGCGTGGAATTACCACGATGACCATCGGTCACATGACTTTTTCAATGGCCTACGTGACGGTCATCGTGAATTCGCGTTTGGCGAGCTTCGACACCGCGCTCGAGGAAGCGGCGATGGACTTGGGCGCGCGTCCTTTGAAGATATTCTTCGTCATCACGCTGCCCATAATCTTTCCCGCCATTTTGTCGGGGTGGCTCCTGGCATTCACGCTGTCCTGGGACGACCTGGTGATTTCCAGCTTCACGTCGGGTCCGGGCAGCAGCACGTTGCCAATGGTGGTGTTTTCGAAAGTCCGCCTGGGCGTCAGCCCCGAAATCAACGTACTCGCGACCATCACGCTGGCCGTGGTGACCACGATGATCGTCGCCGTGAGCGTATGGATGGCGCGCCGGGCCAAGCTCGATGCCGCATAGACGAGGGGCAACCGCAATCGACCGGTCTATTGCGTCTGTGTATGCCCGTCAGCCGTAAATCTGGCGGCTGCATTGAAAATCTGCTCGGACATTCGCTTGCTGATCTCGAGAACGCCGGTCGCATACGCAGATTGCAGCTCGTCAATGTTGGACATCACGAGGTCAAATGACCGGTAAGCGTACTTTGCATCCGGCGCGATCGCCCACTCTTTGCCCTTTCTTGCATCGACCCCGTAATAAATGTCCTCATCGTAGATGTTGTCGTCCTGTCCTTGGATGAACAGTTTGCCTGCCGCATTGACGCGGGGGATGTAGTCGAGCGAAAAGCCCGACGAATACAGTCCAACTTCGGAAATCCACACATGCAGTATCGCATCGGCGTCCGACGAGATTTTATCGTAGTCGACATTGTCGGGGTCGTTGGCGGGGCGGGGCAGTCCCTGCAACACCTCCACGGTGAATCCATGGCTGCGAAGCGCGATTGCCACTTCCTCGGTGAGTTTGTCCCCCAGATGAGCAGGTTGCGAATTCAGCCTGTCATTGAAGATCTTTGCTTTACTCTTGCTATCAACCTTGTTCACCCAATATTGGAAGGGGTAGCCGCCGATGGGCGGGGCGGCATTTTCAAAGGAATACAACCTGGGATTTGACGCAGGAATGATCGCGATGCGCTTGATTGCCGCCGGGCGGCTCGCTGTGGTTTTTGGATGAGTTGCGCAGGCTGACATCAGCGCCAGCGTCGAAAGCACGGCCACCATTTTGAGCATTATTGTTTTCCTTATTGTAGGCGGGCATGGGCTCTAAACCTTGTCCAGCGGCGTGTTGCCGCCGGTGAATTGCGAGCGCGCCTGCGCGAGCCGATACTTGTGCTCGGCTCGCCAGCGCCGCCAGTCGCGCAGGCCGACGATGGCGTAGACAAGCTTGAACAGGCGCAGGCGCCGCAGGACCTTCGGCGTATCGAATAAATCGCCCGCGAGCATCGAGATGACGCCCTGTTCCAGTTGCCAGGTATTGCGCGGTTCACGGAACATTTGCGCCATCACCGGCCCATTGAAGCGGTAGATGAAGAATGAAAATCGCGCCATGCCGGCGCGCTGGCGCTTTTCCAGCCTGCGCAGCAGCCCCTTCTCGCGCCGCGGCTCGCGCAGGGCGGTATCGACCGCCGCTGCAGCTTGTTCCGCGCCGCTCATGGCCAGGTAGACGCCCGAGGAGAACACGGGATCGAGAAATGCGAACGCATCACCCACCATCACCCAGCCCGGGCCGCCCATCCGCGTCGAGTCATAGGAATAGTTGCCGGTGACGCGCACCTCGCTGATGAGCTCGGCGCCTTCGATTCTCTTCTGCAAGCCTGGGCTCAGGCGCAGCGTGTCCATCAGGAACTCCACCGTGCGCCCTTTGCGCTGCTTCAGATATTCCGGCCGGCATACCGCGCCGATGCTCATCACGCCGCCGGGCAGCGGGATCATCCACATCCAGCCGTGGTCGAAACGGTAGATACTGATGTTGCCGGCGTCCCCGCCCGCGCGCAGCGCCGCGCCGCGGAAGTGGCCGAAAATGGCGGCGCTCTGGTGTTGGGTGTTCTTGCGGCGCAGTTTCTTTCTTGCGGACAGGAACGCGTCGCGGCCGCTGGCGTCGACCAGGTAGCGCGCCTGGATGCCGTAACTGCGGCCCGCATCGGTGCGAACTTCGAGCCGAGTCTCGCGCGGACCGATTTGATCGATGCTCAGTACTTCATGTCCCTCACGGGCATCAGCGCCGCTTTCACGCGCGTGGTCGTAGAGCATTTTGTCGAAGTCCTGCCGCCACACTTGGTAGGCATGCGGTGGACTGTTGCCGATGGCGCGCGCGAAGGCGTAGGTGTTGTAGCCGCGCTCATTGGCCGCCTCAAAATCGGCGCCGGCCTTGAAAATACCGAGCGCACGCACCTTCTCGAGCACCCCGAGGCGCTCGAACACCGGCAGGTTCATCGGCAACAGCGACTCGCCGATGTGAAATCGAGGGTGACGCGCCTTCTCCAGCGCGATCACCTTGTAGCCGCGCCTGGCCAATAAGGTCGCCGCCGTGCTGCCGGCCGGGCCGCCGCCGACTACCGCCACATCGCAGACTTCAGTTGTCGTTTGCATGCTTCTAAACCAATACTCTTTCAATGCCGCCGGAGTTCGCCCGCCTCACGTAATCCGGCAGCCAGTCGGGTCCCAACAGATTCTTGGCGATTTCCACCACGATGTAATCGGCGTCCATTTCGGCATCGTCGTTGAAGCGCTTCAGTCCCTGCAGGCATGACGGACACGATGTCAGTATTTTCACCTCACCCTGATGGCCGCCGGCTCGGATTTCGTCGACGCCGGTGCGGACTTCCTGCTCCTTGCGGAAACGCACCTGGGTCGAAACATCCGGCCGTGTGGCGGCGAGCGTGCCCGACTCACCGCAACAGCGCTCGTTCAAGGCTATCGTCCCGTTCTGCGCGCTGTTCATCAGCGTATTCACCACGGTGAGCGGATCGTACTTTTTCATCGGTGAATGACAGGGGTCATGATACATGTAGCGCGTGCCGGTGACATTTTCCAGGCGTACCCCCTTCTCCAACAGGTACTCATGGATGTCCATGATCTTGGATCCCGGAAATATACTATCGAACTCGTAGCCCTGTAGTTGATCGAAACAGGTGCCGCAGCTCACCACCACCGTCTTGATGTCGAGGTAGTTGAGTGTATTGGCGACCCGGTGAAACAATACCCGGTTGTCGGTGATGATCTTTTCCGCCTTGTCGAATTCTCCGGCGCCGCGCTGCGGATATCCGCAGCACAGATATCCCGGGGGCAGCACGGTCTGCACGCCCACATGCCACAACATCGCCTGCGTGGCGAGCCCCACCTGCGAGAACAAGCGCTCGGAACCGCAGCCGGGGAAATAGAACACGGCTTCGGATTCGCTGCTGACCCGGGCCGGGTCGCGGATGATGGGAACATAGTTGCGGTCTTCGATGTCGAGCAGCGCACGTGCCGTTCTCTTCGGCAGACCGCCCGGCATGCGTTTGTTGACGAAGTGAATGACTTGTTCCCTGACCGGCGGCCTGCCGGTGGTGGCCGGCGGCCGCTTGGTCTGCGCCCTGGCAAATGTGTTGAGTGCTTGGTTGCCGAGCCGCTGCACTTTGTAGCCCCAATCGATCATGACCTTGCGGGTCAGCTTGATCGTTTGGGGATTGGTGGCATTCAAGAAAAACATCGAGGCGGTTGTGCCCAAGTTGAAGCGCTTCTTGTGCATGCGGCGCAGCAGATCGCGCATGCCCATGGAAACATCCCCGAAGTCGATGCCGACCGGGCAGGGCGACGCGCACTTGTGGCAGACGGTGCAGTGATCTGCCACGTCCGACAGTTCGTCCCAGTGCCGGATCGACACGCCGCGCCGCGTCTGCTCTTCATAGAGAAACGCTTCGATGAGCAGCGAAGTCGCCAGAATCTTGTCGCGAGGCGAATACAGCAGGTTCGCGCGCGGCACGTGGGTGGCGCAAACCGGCTTGCACTTGCCGCAGCGCAGGCAATCCTTGATGGCATCGGAGATCGTGCTGATGTCCGATTGCTGCATGATCAGCGATTCATGTCCCAATAGGCCGAAGCTTGGCGTATAGGCGCGGCGCAGGTCACTTTGCGGCATGAGCTTGTGCTGATTGAAATGTCCTTCAGGATCGACCCGTTGCTTGTAGCTGCGAAACGCGGCGAGCTCCGCGTCGGATAGATATTCGAGCTTGGTAATGCCGATTCCGTGTTCACCGGAGATCACGCCGTTCAAGGCGCGGGCGATGCGCATGATCCGCGCCACCGCACGGTTCGCGGTGTGCAACATCGCGTAGTTGTCGGAGTTGACCGGAATGTTGGTGTGCACATTGCCGTCGCCGGCATGCATGTGCAGCGCGACGAATACGCGGCCTTGCAGGATACGTTTGTGGATGGCATCGCAACGCTCGAGCACCGGCGCAAAGGCGCTGCCGACAAATATGCGCGCCAGCGTCGCCCGCACCTCGGTTTTCCAGCTGACCCGAATGCTTCGGTCCTGCAGCCGGTCGAATACGCTGCCCGAGTCGCTCTCCGCGTCGTCCATATGGTCGAGCAGGTATCGCCAGCGCGACCGGATGCTCGAGATCAATTCACGGGCTTCGGCCGTGCGCGCCGCGTCGCCATCCGCGGGGCCGCCGGAGGCGCCGGGCAAACCGCCGGCCGCATCGCCTTCGCCGGCAAAATAGTCCTCCAGGGCGGCCAGCAATTCGAGCTTGTTGTGGATGGACAACTCGATATTGATGCGCTCGATGGCGTCGGTGTACTCGCCCAGGCGCTCCAGGGGAATGACCACGTCCTCGTTGATCTTGAAGGCGTTGGTGTGCTTGGCAATGGCGGCGGTCTTGGCGCGATCCAGCCAGAATTTTCGCCGCGCGTCGGCGTTCACCGCGATGAATCCTTCGCCGGAGCGGGCATTGGCCAGGCGCACGACATGCGAAGTGGCGGCCGCTACGGCGGTTTCGTCCTCGCCGACGATGTCGCCCAGCAGCACCATTTTAGGCAAGGCGCCGCGCTTCGATTTGGTGCTGTAGCCCACCGCGCGCAAATACCGCTCGTCCAAATGCTCGAGGCCCGCCAGCAATGTGCCTCTCGTTTTTGCGTTTGCCTCGAGGTACTGCGTGATTTCGACGATGCTGGGTATGGCGTCGCGCGCTTGACCGAAGAATTCCAGGCACACGGTCCTGGTGTGCTTGGGCATGCGGTGCAGGATCCATCGCGCGGCCGTGATCAGCCCGTCGCAGCCCTCTTTCTGCACGCCGGGTAATCCGCCCAGGAATTTAT
>Ga0210406_10002858_pt1 | contig 19290 bp, 9 predicted proteins | sample IncBWC30MmetaG_FD_155454 | JGI IMG/M metagenome (GOLD analysis project Ga0210406, IMG submission 155454) | Forest soil microbial communities from Barre Woods Harvard Forest LTER site, Petersham, Massachusetts, United States - Inc-BW-C-30-M | ecosystem: Environmental > Terrestrial > Soil >... | reverse complement strand
GTGCTTGCTATCGGATGCGTCGCCTACGCCGACAACCGGGTGGAAGGCGTTTCGCTAGGGTACCTCTATATTCTGCCGCTTTCTTTCAGCGCGATTCTTCTCTCGCGGCGCCTGACCTATGCACTCGTGGTTGTCTGCATTATCTTCCATGACTTTTTTGGCCCGCCCATCCACCATATTCAGGGACGTATCCTGCACAATCTGGCGGCGCTTATCGGATTCGCTTTCGTGGTGGCGATTCTGCAGTGGTTTGTGGCCCAACGGAACGCCTTGAATGAAGTGACCCGGCACCAGCGAGACGCGCTGTTGAAAGAAGTGGAGTTGGCGGCGGAAGTACAGCGGCTGTTTCTTCCGCGGAGCGATCCGGACGTGGGTGGATTCGAAGTCGCTGGCGCCATGCATCCCGCTCGAGTGGTGGGAGGCGACTACTACGATTACCTTGAGCGGCCAGATGGAAGGATGAGGCTGGTTATTGCGGACGTTTCCGGAAAGGGCGTGGCTGCCGCGCTGCTGATGTCGGCGACCGCGGCGGCGGTTCAACTGGAGACGAACGAGCCGCGAAAGTTGGCCGATGTTGCCAACCATCTGAACAAAGAACTTTTTGCTTTGCAGGACGACGGGCGATTTGTGACCGTGCTTCTTGGGGAACTCGATCCGCGCACCGGGCAGTTGAAATACATCAATTGCGGGCACAATCCGGCCATGCTGCTTCGCCAGGATGGCGGCGACGCAGTCTGGCTGCACGCTTCCTGCACTCCGGTGGGCATGGCACCCGAGATGGATTGCTCGCTTGAGGAAATTACGCTGGCTCCGGGCGACACCATGGTGTGGTACACGGACGGGCTTACCGAAGCCAGCGATCGGGAGGCGAAAGAGTTTGGAACCAAGGGATTGCTGGAGTCGGTGCGACTGCATTCCGGCTGCAGCGCACGAGAGATTTGCGATCAGATCTGGCAAGACGTGGCGGCATTCACGCAGCGGGATTCCCTGGACGACGACCTGACGGTGATGGTTATTAAGATGAAGAGTGTTTTGGAGCCAAATGCATTCCCTCCGTTTTCTGATTGAGTTAGATTTTGGTGCCGAAGTTTCGCAGGCTTTCGTAGAGTGAAGAGGGTCAGCATGCTGACACTCCTGCCGAACTATCGGCATCTTCCGTGGGACGGCGCCGCCCGGGTACAACACTTCGATGACGGGAGTAGGCTTAATTCGCATGACCCATGTGGCGGCTGACGACATCTAAAGTGCACCGGTTAGAGGGAAAGTAGGTCTATTTTCATGGTCAAACTCAATGTGAATGGCGTCGAGCATTCGTTTGATGGCGACCCGAATATGCCCCTGCTGTGGTATCTCCGCGACATCCTGGGCCTGACAGGAACAAAATTCGGCTGCGGGGTGGCGCTTTGCGGAGCCTGCACCGTGCACAAAGATGGCGAGGCGATTCGATCGTGCATCACGTCGCTGAGCGCCGCGGTGGGAAGCAAGATTCGAACGATTGAAGACGTCGGAGCGAATGGATTGCATCCCGTGCAGAAGGCGTGGATTGAGGTGAATGCGCCGCAGTGCGGATATTGCCAGTCCGGGCAAATCATGCAGGCGATTGCGCTTTTGAAGAGTAAACCTCATCCGACGGACCAGGATATTGACGATGGCATGGCGGGCAACATCTGCCGGTGCGGAACTTACCAGCGAATACGAGCGGCGATCAAGCTGGCAGCGGAGAAGAGCGCATGAGAAATATTGAAAATGTAAGCCGCCGTGGGTTTTTGAAGGGAGTTGTCGGCACGGGAGCCTTTGTTCTTGCCATCCGCTATGTCCCATCTATTTTTGGAGGTCAACCAGCGCCGGACGGGCAGACCGAAGCGGACCGCGCGCCGTTGCATCCGAATGTGTTTGTGGGGATAGAAACGGACGGGACGGTGCACATCGTCGCGCACCGTTCGGAAATGGGGACCGCGATCCGCACCACGCTTCCGTTGGTCGTGGCGGATGAGCTGGACGCGGACTGGAACCGCGTAAAGATTGATCAAGCCATCGGCGACAAAAGATACGGAGATCAGAATACCGACGGATCGCATTCGGTTCGCAGCTTTTTTGACACCATGCGGGAATGTGGCGCTTCCGCGCGCTGGATGCTGGTGCAGGCGGCGGCGCAGAAGTGGAACGTGCCGGCCTCTGAGTGTACGACCGAGCCGCATGTGGTTGTCCATGCGAAGAGCGGGCGGAAGTTGGGCTATGGGGAACTTGCTTCGGCAGCCGCAGAACTCGACGTTCCCAAGAAGGATCAACTAACACTTAAGAAGCCGGCGGAATGGCGCTACATCGGCAAGGGCAAGACCAGTTATGACCTGGAGAACCTCTGCACTGGGAAAGCGATTTATGGAATGGACGCGAAGATTGAGGGAATGATTTACGCGTCGATCGAACACCCGCCTGTTTATGGCGGAAAGGTGAAGAGCTACGACGAGCAGGAGGCGCTGAAAGTTTCGGGCGTTCACCAGACGATGCTGATTGATCCGTTCAAACCGCCGGCGGCGTTTCAGCCGCTGGGCGGGGTGGCCGTTCTGGCGGACAATACGTGGGCAGCGTTTCAAGGCCGCAAGAAGCTAAAGATTACCTGGGACAACGGAGCGAACGAAACCTACGACTCCGCGGAGTACAAGAAGGAGCTGCAGGCAACGGCGCGCAAGCCGGCCAAAGCTATTCGAAGCGTGGGCGACGCGAACGGGGCGCTGGCGGCTGCTTCCGGAACGAATGTAGTCGAAGCGGAATACTATGTCCCCTTGCTGGCACATGCACCGATGGAGCCGATGGTCGCGCTTGCCGACTTCAAAGATGGCAAGGCGACGATCTGGGCGCCGACGCAGAATCCGCAGGCGGTGCAGGCGATCGTCTCCACGGAACTTGGCATCCCGAAAGAGAACGTGATTTGCAACGTGATGCTTCTCGGCGGAGGGTTTGGAAGAAAGTCGAAGCCAGATTACGCCGCAGAGGCGGCTGTGCTGTCCAAGAAAGTCGGGCGGCCGGTAAAAGTAGTGTGGACGCGGGAAGACGACATCAAGTTTGATTATTACAACGCGGTTGCGGGAATGTATTTCAAGGCCGCGGTGGACGCGAAGGGAAAGCCGACCGCGTGGCTGCAGAGATCGGTTTTTCCGCCCATTACTTCGATTTTTGACGTGAACGCGGTTTACGGCGATCCGCCGCATCTGGCGCAGGGCTGGACGGACATGCCGTACGACCTGCCCAACCTGAGTATTGAGAACGGGCCGGCCAAGGCGCACGTCCGCATTGGCTGGCTGCGCTCCGTGGCAAATATTTATCACGGGTTCGGGGTGCAGTGCTTCACGGATGAACTTGCGCATCGGGCTAACCGCGACCCGTACGAATACCTGCTCGACCTGATTGGCCCACCGCGGACGATTGATTTCAAGAATGTGGAGTATCCGAATTATGGGGCTTCGCTGGACACATACCCGTGGGAGACCGGACGGCTGCGGCATGTCACAGAACTTGTCGCGGAGAAATCCGGCTGGGCGAAGAAGAAGAGCGTGAAAGGACATGGCCTCGGCATCGCGGCGCACCGGAGTTTTCTTACCTATGTGGCGACGGTTGTCGAGGTCGAAGTCAATGACCAGGGCGAAATCCGCATTCCGCGGGTTGACACCGCGGTGGATGCAGGGCTCATCGCTAATCCAGAAATCACCCGCGCACAATTTGAGGGAGCCGCGGTCTTTGGCACCAGCATTGTGCGCACGGGAGAGATCACCGCGAAAAATGGCGTGATTGAACAGTCGAACTTCAATGATTACCCCGTGGCGCGGATCAACGAGGCTCCTCAACGAACGAATGTTTACCTCGTTGAGAGTTCCGCTCCGCCGGCGGGGGTTGGCGAGCCGGGCGTGCCGCCATTCGTTGCGGCGTTCTGCAACGCGATTTATGCCGCTACCGGCAAGCGCGTCCGGAACTTGCCGCTCTCTTCGAGCGGATTATTCGGATAATCGCGCGCTTATGCATTGGGGGGAGAAGTAAATCATGGCCGATGAGAAAAATCTGCAACGGCAAAAAAAACAGTACGATGCTCCTCTTTTACCGGCGACCAACAACCAGGAAACGTCCGACAAGGGCGTTTCCCGGCGCGAATTCATGAGCTTTGCGGCGGCGTCCATCCTTTTCGGGCAAATGAATCGGCCAGCGCTGGCAGCGGAATCCAGAAATGGCATTCCCTATCGAACCTTGGGACGAACGCGGGAGAAAGTCTCGTTGATCGGGCTTGGCGGCTATCACCTTGGCAAGCAGGCGGATCCGCAGGAAAGTATCCGCATTATTCGCACGGGATTGGATGAGGGAGTGAATTTCCTCGATAACTGCTGGGACTACAACGGCGGCGAGAGTGAAGTCCGCATGGGCAACGCGTTGCGCGACGGCTATCGGCAGAAGGCGTTTCTGATGTCGAAGATCGATGGGCGCACGAAAGCCGCCGCGACCGGCCAGATCAACGAGTCACTGAAGCGGCTGCAGACCGACCGGATCGATTTAATGCAATTCCATGAGGTGATCCGGGAAACCGACCCCGAGCGCATTTTTGCGGCGGGCGGAGCGATGGAGGCGGTGCAGGAAGCACAGAAGGCCGGCAAGATCCGCTACATCGGCTTCACCGGGCACAAGAGTCCGGAGATTCATTTGAAAATGCTGGCAACCGCTTCACAGCACAAGTTCACGTTTGATGCCGTGCAGATGCCCCTTAATGTGATGGACGCGCACTTCGAGAGTTTTGAGAAGAAAGTCTTGTCCGTGCTGCTGCAGAGCGACATCGGCGTTCTCGGCATGAAGCCGATGGGCGACCATGTGATCCTGGAGAGCAAAACAGCAACGCCCGTGGAATGCCTGCACTATGCAATGAATCTGCCGACGAGCGTGGTGATCACGGGATGCGATTCCCTGCCGATCCTTCAGCAGGCGCTGCAGGCGGCCCGCAGCTTTCAAGCGATGACTTCCGGCGAAGTTGCGGCGCTGCTGGCGAAGACGGCGAAGGCCGCGGAAGCCGGCAAGTTTGAGCTGTATAAAACTTCTCACCACTTCGATGGCACCTTTGCCAACCCACAGTGGCTTGGATAGGAACGCCGGGATCTCTTAATACCAAGAAAAGGAAAAGACGAAATGATCGAATACATCAACATCAAAGGCACAACTCTCAGAAGTTCGCGGATCGGATTGGGGACGTGGGCCATCGGCGGATGGATGTGGGGGGGAACGGACGAAAAGGAATCGATTCGCACGATTCATGCGGCGCTCGACCAGGGGATCAACCTGATCGACACGGCGCCTGCTTATGGCCAGGGTCGCTCGGAAGAAATCGTGGGCGAGGCAGTACGGCAATACGGCCGCAGGGACAATATTATCCTGGCGACCAAAGTGGGCATCGATTGGACCACGGGCACGATCGAGCGCAACTCCAGCCGCGAGCGGATTTTGAAGGAGTTCGAGGACTCGCTGCGGAGGCTGCAAACCGACCATATTGATATTTATCAGGTGCACTGGCCGGATCCCGTGGCGCCGATCGAGGAAACGGCAGCCACCCTGCGCGAACTTTTTGAACAGGGGAAAATTCGCGCGATCGGGGTCAGCAATTATTCTCCCGCGCAGATGGAGCGCTTCCGAGGGGTCGCGCCGCTTCACACGGTGCAGCCGCCGTACAATCTTTTCGAACGAGAGATCGAGCGCGACGTTCTGCCCTACGCTCGCGAGCGCGGAATCACCGCGCTTACCTACGGCGCAATTTGCCGAGGATTGCTGAGCGGGACGATGAGGGCGGACCGGCAGTTTTCCAAGGATGATTTGCGAAAGTCCAACGACCCGAAATTCCAGGCTCCGTATTTCAAGGAATACCTGGAGGCGGCGAGCAGGCTGGATGCCTATGCCCACGAAAAATTCGCCAAGGGCGTGATTCATCTGGCGGTGCGGTGGCTGCTGGATCAACCTGGGGTTGGAATGGCGCTGTGGGGGGCGCGACGTCCGGACCAACTGGCGCCGATTAAGGAAGTAAGCGGCTGGAAGTTGACGGAACACGATTTCAAGGCAATCGACGCGATTCTGCGCGAGAGCGTCCGCCATCCGGTGGGACCAGAATTCATGGCGCCCCCGGCGCGTCAAGTTCACCAGGAGGCGTAGCGCTTCAGGTTTGGCCGGCAATTTTCAGGACTGAAAAAGAAAGATAAGGTGACTGTAGTGCAATTGCGAGGTTGGAGTTCCGCGGGGCTTTTCTTGCTGGCGGTGGTTACGGCTGGGTGGCTGAATGTTCCCGCCGCGCCGCTTCCGGAAGTGCGCTCTGAAAATCACGTGGTTTCGCTGACGTTGCACGCAGCCTTGAACTCCGAGGGCCTAGACTCCTTCGCCTATAACGGAAAGAATATCCCGCCGGTGATTCGGGTTTTTCCGGGGGACACGCTGAAGATCGACTATGAAAACGATCTTCCGGTCCACTCAACGGAGAGTTGCGCGATTTCTCCGTGCAAGAACATGACGAATTTGCATTTTCACGGGCTGGAGATTTCGCCGCAATCGCCGCAAGACGACGTGATTGACATGATGGCCATGCCCGGCGACACGCTTCATTACGTCGTCAAGATTCCACCGGATCATCCACCGGGGCTTTTCTGGTATCACACGCACCCGCATGGAGAGAGCCACCGCCAGGCGCTGGACGGAATGTCCGGCGCCATCGTGATTGAAGGCATGGAACGGTATGTCCCCGAAGTTGGCAAGATACGCGAGCAAGTACTCGTCGTGCGTGGCGAATCGATCGCACACTCCGCCGATGCCGCCGCTCTTTTGCGCCGAGTGGACGCGCAACCTCCCTCGTGCGGAAGCGAGCACGAGGCGACCGAGCGCGTGTTCACCGTCAATGGCGAGATTCGGCCGACGATCGGCATCAATCCGGGAGAGCGGCAGTTCTGGCGTATTGTAAATGCTTCGGCAGACCAATACCTCGACCTCAAACTCGATCAGCAGAAACTCGAAATCGTTGCGCTGGACGGGATGCCACTGGCTTATCACGATCGGGAGCATCCGAGGAAAGTTGTGGAGCACGCAATGATTCCGCCCGCGGGCCGCCTAGAAGCAATTGTCACCGGACCGAACGCAGGGGCACGTGCGACGCTTCGAACGCTTTGTGTAGACACCGGATCCGCGGGCGACCCAAATGCGGCGATGGTTCTCGCCGATGTGCGGCCGGGAAGCTCGGCATCGCCGGTAGCGCGAAGAGACAATCGCAAGCTGGCGCCGCCGGAATATAAATCAGTTGACTTGACCGAGTACGAGAGTTCGCCGCTGGATTTTACTGTTGTCTTTACCGAGGATAAAAACGGGTTTTACATCAACGGACAGAAGTATGAGCCGAATGCGGCGCCGATGACTCGCGCTCGCGTAGGGACTTATCAGCATTGGCGGATTGTCAACGGCTCCGCGGAGCTGCATCCAATGCACATTCACCAGACGCATTTCCTGGTGTTTGCCGAAAATGGAAGGCCGGTGGAGAATCCCGTGTGGCTGGACACCGTGAATGTGCCGGTCGGCGAAACGGTGGACGTGGTGATGGATTTTACCAATCCCGTCATCAAGGGGATGTCGTTGTTCCACTGCCATCTGCTGAATCACGAAGATAAAGGGATGATGGCCAAGATCTTGTTCGAATGAAATCATGAAAGAGTATTTCTGGGCCATCAGACGCATGCGGATCAAGGCTGCGCGGATTCCTCAATGGTGAAAGATTGATCGGCCTTCACACCGCGCAGAATTTGGCGGATTCCGGAGGGCCACTTGATCTCGATGTCGGCGGATTTTGCGGAACCCAGGCCGAAATGCAGGCGCTTGTCGTTTGAGGAGAGATAGCTTCCGGTGGCGGTGGCGAAGCGGACCTGGCCATTTACTTGAACGCGGGCGCCGAATCCGTCACGATTGCTGCGCTTACCGCGGAGGGTGATGGAAAGCCAGTGTGAATTTCCTCCACGGTTCACGAAAAACTGCGGTTGGCCGCCAAGAGAAGTGGCGACCACATCGATCCATCCATCGTTGTTCAGATCGCCGAATGCCGCGCCGCGTCCAGCAACCGGCATGTCCGAGCCGGCGTCAGCCTTTTCGAAATGCCCGTTGTGATTCAAAGCCAACAAAGGCGGATCCTTGTAATGCAGCGTACTGTCGTACTTCTCCACATTGTCGAAGACGTGGCCCTGGACGATAAAAGCGTCTTTCCAACCATCATTGTCAAAATCCTCGAGACCCACTCCCCAGCCTGAGGATTTTCCGGAGAGCGCGCCGAAGCCGGTTTCGAGTTCCTGGGCGCTGAACAAACCGTGGCCGTCATTGTGAAATGCGACGTAGGGCTGGTGCGGAAGCTGCGTGACGAGAAGATCTGGAAGGCCGTCATTGTCGTAGTCCTGAAAGACGACACCCATGCCGGAGAGCATTTTGCCGTCGCTGGTCAACGCCGCGCCGGAATCAAGGCCCACCTCCGTAAACGTTCCGTTCCCATTGTTGTGGAAAAGAAACTGATTGGTGACGTCGTTGGCCACAAAAATATCGGTGAAGCCATCTCCATCGTAATCGGCGAAGGCAACGCCCAGGCCGTGTCCTTTTTTCGATGCAATGCCTGACGGGACACTGACGTCTTCAAATGTGCCGTCGCCGCGATTGTGATACAGAATATTTGAGATGGCGGGAAATTCAGTGGGCGGGCAGTACATGGCATTTTCGTTGCCGCAGGTTTTGCTGTTCACCACGGTCCAATCGAGGTACCTGGTGACGAACAGATCGAGGCGCCCGTCATTGTCGTAATCGAAAAAGCCAGCGGAGACCGACCATCCGCCTGCAGCTACCCCGGCCCTCGCGGTGACATCCGTAAATGTGCCGTCGCCGTTATTGTGGTAAAGAATGTTTTTTCCGAAGTTGGTTACGTAGATATCGGGATAGCCGTCGTTGTCGTAATCTCCGACGGCCACACCCATCCCGTAATCGCCGTCGTCTACATTTGCAAGCCCGGCCTGCTGGGTGACATCCGTGAAGCTGCCGTCCTTATTTTGGCGATATAAACGATTCCAATACGAAGATTCGTGCCGATCGAAACTCGGAAGCCTAGGCAGAGGATCGCGAACATGGCCGGCATTCACAAGAAAAATATCCAGCAAGCCGTCGTTATTGTAGTCCAGAAGGGCGACACCGCCAGGCATTGTCTCGATCAGGTATTTTCTGGAAGTCGGGGAGTTGCGGAGAACAAAATCTATGCCCTTGGGAAGGCGAACGTCGAACCGTGGACCGGAGCCGGGGGCCGAGGTCTGAGGAAGCAAGCTGAACGCGCAGAGAAGTGCAAGGGCGCTGGCTTTGGTGAATCGTGCCGCAGACAATTCGAATCTCTCTCTCAAGTTCTCCGGAATAGAGCGCGCAATCCGTCTCCTGGCCATAGGCGTTGCGCTCGAGAGTCGATCTTCAGTTCGCGCGAAGAATTTCCAGATCGCTGCCTCGGGGATCGTCGCCAAACTCCAACGTGAGCACGTGCCGGGCCGGATCTACGGAATCCGGCAACTCAGCCGGCTTGTGTTTCAGGGTGACATGGGCCGCGGGGCTCTGCCAATCGTAAAGTTCCAGGTGAATCGCGTTCCACCAGGGAAGATAGCTGCCCCGACGCTCTCCGACGTGCAGCTCAACCCCTGAGGGAGTTACCGTACACGAGAATTCGATGCGCAGGAATTCGCCGCGAGAGTAGGCGAGAGTTTTGCCGTCGTCGAGGTACACGGACCCGTGACAATCTTTTCCGGGATAGACACGCAAAGTGAGGGGGCCCTGCGGCTTCTGATCGGTGCTCTGAACGAGCGGCTGCACGGGAATGATCGATCCCTCCCTCACATAGACGGGAAGAACTTCCAATTTCGGTTGAATCAGTGGCTCCGCAGTGTTTGAGCCGTCTGGCGTTGGAGCTTGCTGAATCTTTTCTCCCGTCCAATAGTCGTACCAAACGCCCGGAGGGAGCTTGAGCGGATACGCTTCCGGTTGCTCCGGAAATGGCGGCGGCGCCACGAGCAGGTCGGGACCAAACAAAAATTCGTTGCCCGCGCGGATATCCAAAGGCTGTAAATCCTTTGTGGCATGAGGAAATTCCAGAAAGAGGGGCCGGATGACGGGCAATCCCGTGCGTGAGAGTTCTTCGACTACGGTGTAGAGATATGGCATAAGGCGATAGCGTTCTTCGATGTACCGGCGGCGTATGGCTTCTTGTTCCGGTCCATGTACCCAGACTTCCTTGTCACCGGAGCCCTTGTTGGTGTGATTCCGGTCGATGGGTTGAAAGGTTGCAAGCTCAGTCCAGCGCGTGAGCAACACCGGCCCGGGAGTTCCAATAAATCCGCCAACATCGGCACCGCTCAGCCCAAAGCCGCTCAGGCCCAAATTCAAGAGCATGGGAGTGGTCAATCGCAAGTGATCCCACGAACTGGTATTGTCGCCAGTCCAGGTGGCCGCATAACGCTGGCCGCCGGCGTAGGTGGCCCGGGTTAAAACGAACGGCCGCAAGTCCGGATCGAGTTTCCGCAGACCCTCGTAGGTGGCGCGAGAATTCTCCATTCCGTAAACGTTGTGAATTTCAAGATGCTTGGTGGTTCGGGACCGAAAGCCAGGCTCGTCGATGCGATGCTGGACATTGTCCGGCATCGTCAGGTTGTCGGTCTGAAAAACACTGGGTTCATTCATGTCGTTCCAAAAACCCGCGAGGCCTTCCGACAAGAACTGTTTGTAGAGCGAACCCCACCAATCCCTGGTTTTTTTCTGCGTGAACTCCGGGAAAACCGAGGGGCCCGGCCAAACCGTGCCGACATACACCGAGCCGTCGGGATTCTTGACGAAACTATCGGCGGCGATTCCTGAGTCGTAAGGCGCGTAGCCGGCACCGGGAACGCGTGCAATGTGCAAGTCGGTGATCGCGACAACGTGGAAATCTTCGCGCTTGAGGTCGGACAACATCTGCTCAAAATGCGGGAAGCGCTCCGTGTCCACGGTGAAGGGACGATGCTCCTTCTGGAAGTCAATGTCCAGATAGAGCACATCGGAGGGAATCCGGTCGGACCGCAAGCGCGCGGCGATTTCGCGCACGCGAGTTTCGGTCTCGTAACTAAAACGCGATTGCTGAAAGCCCAGTGCCCACAAGGGAGGAAGCGGCGGCAAACCCGTGAGCCAGGCGTACGTTTGAACGACCTGCTTTGGGTCCGGCCCGTAGAAGACGTAATAGTCGATCGGGCCGCCTTCGGCGCCAAACGAATAGGTGTTTCGCTCGCTTTTTCCGAAATCAAAACTGGTGGACCAGGTATTGTCGAGCAGAAACCCCATAGAGCGGCCGGCTCGCATGGTCATAAAAAATGGGATGCTCTTGTAAATAGGGTCAGTCGATTCCTGGAAACAGAAGGCATCCGTATTCCAGAGCCGGAAAGATTGGCCGCGGCGATCGAGAGGCCCCACTTTGTCACCCAGGCCAAAATAGTGTTCATCCATGGGCATTTTCTTGAATACGCGAAAGACTTCCGAGTGGAATTCCGGCGGCCATCCTTCGGCGTCTTCTTGAAGCACGTTGCCTTGCAAATCGGTTGTAGAGAGCCGCAGCGTCGCGCGCTCGATTCGAACGCTCAGGGTTTTGGTGTGAAAGCCAATGGTATCGCTAGTGGCATCGGGAGTTACCTCAACACGTTGGTGGCGGACGTCGGCCGGAACCGCCCAAGAAGCGTCCTCTGGTAACTCCGCTTTCGAAGAGAGGCGAACGCGCAAGACATCATCGCGCAGGGCGAGAACTTGCAGCAGCATGCCTGCGTGGCGGACCTCGATTCCATTCGAGAGAACTTTGCTTGTGCCCGGCTCGTGTGTATTGCTTGTTGCCTGCTCGTGTTTTGGCTTTTCCTGGCCTGATGCAGACGCTAGATGATTTGCCTGGAAACAGAAACCGAGAACAAGCAGAACGAACCCGATGCGCTGCAGCATTCCCCTAGCCGATATCGGAATCTTCATTCATCCGTCCTGGTGTACCGCGAAGGTTCAAGCCATTTCTGATGCCCCATCGCGCGACATAGACGAGGGGAAGGCACTTCTGTTTTACGCTGAAGATGATCCGACTCCCTTGAATAATTCACGCAGAAGTTCCCCCTATCGCCAGAAATTCTTGCCCGTGAGGGCGGGGACTTCAGGGTGGGCAGGCCAGGAATAGTTCCTCGACTCCAAACTCTTTCTCCCAGCCTGCTTCGCCCGCGCTCCCCTCAGGGGTAAAGGGGAACCCTTGGCCCGCCCCAAACGTTAAAAGTAGAATTTCCCCGCGAATTGCAGGCTTCGCGGCGGATAGGCTGAATTGATGGTTCCGAAATTTGCGTCGCCCAGGTTGGAGTCTGGCACGAAGAAGTTCGGATGGTTGAAGGCGTTAAAAAGTTCGAAGCGGAATTGGAAACGCATGGACTCCGTGAATTTCCACGATTTTTCCAATCCCATATCCCAATTCACGAAGCCAGGGGCACGCAGGTCAGACAGGAATCGGGAAGAGTTTCCAAATGTAAAAGGGGCAGGTTGCGCGAATGCCGCGGGATTGATCCAGTCATTGATGTTTTGGTTTTGCGGTATGGGACTGACTCCCGGCACCCGATTGGGGCGTTGATTGAAGCCGAATCCACCGGTATTGTTTTGCGCCGGGTTGATGGAGATGGGCAACCCTGTATGCGCCGTCAGGATGCCGCTCCACTGCCAGCCTCCCAGAACCGCATTCATTGGCCGGTTCCATTCGGCGCCGAATTGCTTGCCTTTTCCAAAAGGCAATTCGTAGTTGTAGCTGATGACCAGGCTGTGCGTGAGGTCACTCGCGTCGACGGAGCGTTCCGCGGCAAGGTCGTACGAGTTCCGGACAGAACTGCCACTGCCCGGGAAGGCCCACCCGGAAGCTCCTTGGACGTTATCCATGAATTTTGAGTAGGTATAGGAAACGTTGAGATCCAGGCCGGAGTGCCAACGATGGGTATAAGTAGCCTGCAGTGCGTTATAGGTTGACGATCCAACTGCTGGTTGGGCTTCCGTGACACTGCAGTATTCGGGGAACGGTAACAACAGTTGGCCTCTCTGGACCGTTGGATTGCTAAGCCCGCATCCACTCGCCTTAATGGTGCCAAAGAATGGATTGGGCACCTGTTGGTTGAGCTGATTCCCTAACGCCAGAGCAGAGACGGGGAGCTCGTTCCACTCCAGGTACTGCGAAAGGACGTGAACGCCGTGATTGCCGACGTAGCTGATGTCCAGCAGGTCATTGTTCGTGAAGCTGTATTGCCCCCCGAGCATCCACTGTTGCACGTAAGGAGAGTGCCGGACTGGGTCGGTGACGGGATTAAGACCAAAACCGACGTCGGTCAGCCCACCCAGAGAATTGCCAGTGGAAGGCACTTGGCCATTTGGAAATGCACTGGGCAATCCCAACGTGGCATTTCCGCTGAGGGTGGAAGACGGGTTCAGACCACCATTGAGAGTGGTGACCCATGGTGTGCCCTGTGAGTAGCCAATGTTCGGTCCCTGGCCATAATAGTTGGGGACGAAGTAGAGGCCATAGCCGCCGCGCAGCACAAGCTTGTCGCGCAACTGGTAGGCAGCACCGATACGCGGGGCGAAATTGGTGTGAGAAGTGTTGTAGACGCCTCGGTTGTTACTCGAGTTGAAGACCAATTCACCTGGGACGTTAAAGCCGACGGCAGAGCTGATGGGGTTTGTAGCGGTAAAATTGAAAAAGTTCTGCGCGTTGTGCCGTTCGCTAGGGGCGGTCTGGATTTCATAGCGCAGGCCGAGATTGAGAGTCAGCTTGCGTGTCGCTTTCCAGCTGTCCTGCAGATACCAGCCGAGGAAGTGCTTATCGGTGGCCGGAAACTGTTGGAAACCCGTCTGGTCCGTGCCGCTTCCGACTCCGAGCAGAAACGAAGCGAAACCGTTCCCGGTGCCTGGCGCTGACTGTTGCGGATCGGGCCCCGCCGTGGAGGTTGTTTGGAATTGCAAAACCGTGTTGGCATAGTGGCCGCCATCGATGCGGGCCCACACATCCATAAAGCCGAATGCCAGGGTGTGCTTTCCCATGATTTTCGTGAAGTCGACAGAGCTGGTCCAAAGCGTTTGCGGCACGATGTAATTGTCCAGCCCGGCCTGCGCGCCAAGAGGGGAGTAACTCTGCGGTTGGATCTCGGGAAACGACGGGGCAATTCCATCGATGAAGGACGGGAGTCCGAGAGCCGAAGATTTGAATCCAAAGCTTTGTGTAGTGGACTGCTCGACGTGGCGGTTAACCCCGAAATTCAGGCTGACGTCAAAGGTCGGGTCAAAAACGTGGGTGTAACCGGCGTTGATGCTATATCGATTATTGGGAGCGGTTACGCCGGGACCTCCGGGATCCGAAGCCCCATAGTAGGTCGGAAAGTTTACTTTCGATTCGTATTTTTGCGACCAACGCGCATTGAAGCGATCGTTGTCGGTGAAATTGTGGTCGATGCGGACGGAATACTCATCGGAATGAGATGGGGCAGAGGCCGACCCCGTAAAGTTGTTTATGGGTACGTTGGGGTTTGTGGGGCTGGGCCAAAAATTACCAGTGGCGATGCTCTTGGCAATCGTGTCCATCAAATTTGAGGGAATTATGTTGCCAGGGAAGGGATCGCGAATGAATCCGGTGCACGTTGCTCCGCCTACCCCGGCTGTGATTTGCCTCGTGCTGAACGGATTATAAATTTGCCCGCTCAAGATCGGTCTTCCCAGACAGTCCGTCTGCCCCGTCGGTGCCCCGAGAAGGGCCGAGAAGTTACCGGTCCTTTCGTCTCCGGTAGGCATGGTGCCCACGAAAGTTGCCGGTGTCGGCTGACGCCGGCCTTCGTAGTAACCAAAGAAGAAGGTTTTGTTCTTGCGGATAGGGCCGCCAACGGTGCCGCCAAACTGATTGCGGCTGAGCTGGGATTGTGGTCCAGGGTTGAAGAAGTTTTTCGCTTCTATACTGTTGTTGCGGTAGAACTCGAAAGCATCGCCGTGGAACCCGTTTGAACCGGACTTGGTCACGACGTTGATGACATTGCCGCTGCTCCAGCCATACTGGGAGGTAAACGCGTTGGTCTGAATCTTGAACTCCTGCACGGCGTCCACGGAGGGAACATATATGACGCCGCCCCAATCGACACGCGTGTCATAGGTTCCATCCAGCAGGTACGCAGCGGTGTTGAAGAAAGTGCCGCCGAAATTCAGGAACGAAACATCCTGATCGGCGTTTCCGGAAATACTTGGTGATCCCACAATCTGGTCTTCCGCGGCGTGACTCACCGAAGAGCTCAGGCCGGCCAAACCGATGACGTTTCGAAAGTTCAGAGGGAGCTCCACCACCTGTCTGGCGGAAATATCCGACGAAATGTTAGCGTTTTCCGCGTTCAGTAGGGGCGCCTGCGAAGTTACTTCGATATTTTCGTTGATGGCTCCGACGAACAAACCGACCTTTTGTTCGGCGTTCTGCCCGGGTATTAATTCGATTCCGTCTTGCCTGTAGTGTTTGAACCCGGCGGCTTCCACCTGCAGCCTGTAGATAGCGGGCGGGAGGAGCGTGAAGGAGTAGAGTCCGTTGTCCGAGGTCACATAGGTGCGAGATATCCCGCGATCGGAACTGGTCAGGGTTATCTTGGCCCCGCTAACTGTCTGGCCGGACGGATCAAGGACAGTTCCACTGAGTGACGCGGTAATTGCCTGGGACTGGCCATAACTCTGTCCGGCCGCCAAGGTTAATGCCGCCAGAATGCCAACTAAGATGCTCAGCTTCCACAACCGTGCTTTGCCTGACATTTGGAAATTCCTCCTGGACATCCTGGCTGGAGCCAGAATGCCACCCCGAATTCTGTCCAGACCCTGCAGGCTCCCCTTGCCACTTGCAAGTGGCCGTTTCCCCGAAATCCTTACGAAGGCTGGCAGACCCAATCCAAAAGACTGGTGCAACTTATAGAAAACTTCGTTCCATGCTGGCAATGCTTTGCTGGTAAAGGAAAAGAGATAAGAAAGAAAAGAGCGGAAAGTATGACCTAAACCACATCTTGTCTGCAACTTACAGGGACGTCAAGAGACCGATAAGAGCATCAGGATTGCGGTTTTACGTTGCGACAAGCCGCAAACCGCTGTAGCATCTGGGAAATTGCTTTTCCGATACCCAGAATTCGTTGTTTAGGTGCTCGCTTGGGTGCTGCGGCGAAATTCTTTGGCCGGGTTGGGGCGTTAGGGGAACCTTGCTAGTAGAGCAGGTAACGGAGAGCTGGACACCTTCCAGCGAACTCGAAAAAACCGCCGTTCAGCAGCAGCTTGAAAAGTTGCTCGCTACTCCTCTGTTTAATTCCAGCAAACGCTATCCCAGTTTCCTGAAATTTGTGGTCACGCGCTCGCTGGCCGGCCAGACGGATCAGCTGAAAGAGCGGATCCTGGGCGTCGAGATTTTTGGCCGGGCCGCCGACTATGATACCAACACCGACCCCATTGTGCGGGTTACCGCCGCGGAAATTCGCAAACGCATCGAACAGTATTATCAAGATCCAAAGCATAGCCAGGAGATCCGGTTGTACCTGCCCTCTGGTTCTTATGCGCCACAGTATTCCTGGCCCGGGCGTCCTTCGGGGTTATCGGCAAGTGCGGCAGATTCTTTGGGTCACGTCGAAGATGCTGCATCGATTCAATCCCACGATGCAGTTCTCCCAACTCCCCGTTCGGGGCGATCAGCCCTGACTGCAGGGAAGCCTGCTGTTGCGTTGCTGCTGCTATTGCTGGCGGCGGGGGCTTCGACGGCAATTTGGTTCGCCTCCCGGCCGCCGGCGCTGAGGCAGTTCTGGGAACCGTTTGTTAAGTCTTCAGAGCCTGTGCTGTTTTGCATCGCCGACCAGAGCCAGTATTCCACGCTTAAGCTGCGCGATGCGGCAGACCCGCAGCGGGAAGTGACGCTGACGGACAGCATGGTGACCATCATTATTGATGACGTGAGTCCGCTGGTGAATATGGCGGGGTTACTGCGCACGTATGGAAAAAGCTATCGCGTGCAAGGCGAGGCCAGCACCAGCCTCACCGATCTGCGTCGCGGTCCTTCGGTATTCATCGGCGCGTTCGACAATGGGTGGACGCTGCGGTTAACTTCTCCTTTGCGGTTCCACTTCGCGAACGATAAGGAAATGACACAATTATGGATCGAAGACCGCGCCAATCCCGGCAAGCGAGGCTGGATGCTGGATCGTACCGTGCAACAACAAACCGGAACCTATAAGGATTACGCCATTGTTGCGCGCCTCATGGATCCGAATACCGATCAGTACGTGGTGGTGGCCGCAGGCATTGCGAGGGGCGGAACAGTCGCCGCGGGCGAGTTTCTAGTCGACGCACATCGTATGGAAGATATGCTGAAACAGCTGCCGTCAAACTGGAAACAGAAAAATATTGAAATCGTTCTCGAGACGCAGGTGATTCAAGGCCGCTCGGGACCGCCTCGCATAACCGCAGTTCATGTCTGGTAATCCGCGAAACTCCTTGGCTTAAGGGCCGGCGTCAGAGCCAGCCTGACGGCCTCTGCAATCCCAAGTCAACTTGCCAAGCCCCGAAACCTCGGAGGACATTACGTCCGAACTCGCCCTGGTGACCCCTTGGTTCCGGAACTGAAGCTGCTGAATTGAAGGCCTTGCCGCCCGGAAACTTAGACCCGCAGAGAGGCCAATGCATCCAAATGTCTGGTGCGACAGGTATCGGTTTGTCTGCCAGCGCTGCTCTTCTCCCGAATGGCCCGGGTTGAAGGGGGAAAGGCGGCGGAGTACCTTAGTTCGAGGTTTGCACCCAAAACTGCAGAACGTTCTATCAATCGAATGGGAGAGACCTTGAAGCATGGTGAATTGGGGCATTTCGAAGTTGATGGTGCGCCCGACTTTTGCGGTTGCCCTTCGTTATGGATTGGCTGTCATCCTGGTCGGGATAGCACTCGCGATTTCAGTTATCACACACCTCCACAATTCGCCGCCTAGATTCGTTTCCCACTTCGTCTTGCTCGCAATCGCGATCACTTTTTGGTGTGCCGGTACTGGTCCGGGTCTGCTCGCTCTCCTGCTTTCGTGTTGGGGTGTGAGTTTCCTGGCGATGAATCATTTCCTTACTCCGGAATTCCCGTTGTGGTCGTTCATCAGCTTTTTCGTAATTTTCAGCTTGTTAATGAGATGGTTCGCAGCGTCACAGCACCGAGCACAAAAACTGCTCACACAAGCGCGCGACAGCCTGGAACTCCGGGTCACGGAACGAACTGGCGAACTTGTAAAGGCCAATAAGGAGTTAGAAGACACCCAAGCGGAACTCCGCCTTATTATCGATCGCATCCCCGGCCTTGTCAGCACCATCAGCGCCACGGGCGAACTCGAACTCGTCAATCGCCAATTCCTCGACTATCTCGGCAAACCCCTCGAGGAATTGAACGCCTGGGCCACGAGCGACTTTGTCCATCCGGATGACCTCCCTCGGTTGGTTGCCGCCCGGAAGCACTCGATCGAAACCGGGGATTTTGATGACACGGAATTCCGTATGCTCCGCGCCGATGGCGTGTACCGTTGGTTCCAGCACCGCAGTCTTCCCCTGCGGGACATGGAGGGCCTCATTACCCGCTGGTACAGCCTGACCACTGACATCGAAGATCGTAAGCAGGCGGACGATAAGCTGCGGAAATCCTTTGAAGAAATCAAGGAGCTACGCGACCAGTTGCAGCGGGAGAATCTGGCGCTGAAGGAAGAAATCGATCAGGCATCCATGTTCGAGGAAATTGTCTGCTGTTCGGACGCGCTTCGCCGCGTTCTGATGCAGTTAGAAAAAGTCGCTCCAACGGACTCTACTGTTCTGATCACGGGCGAGACGGGCACCGGAAAAGAACTGATTGCCCGCGCCATACACAAGCGTTCAAAGCGTGCCGGGCAAGCATTTATCAGCGTGAATTGCGCGTCGATTCCCACCTCGTTGATTGCTTCGGAGCTTTTCGGCCATGAGAAAGGAGCGTTCACCGGTGCTCTACAGCGGCGCCAGGGGCGTTTTGAACTGGCGCATGCCGGCACCATTTTTCTGGATGAAGTGGGCGAACTTCCCATGGAGACTCAAATTGCACTCCTGAGAGTGCTGCAGGAGCGCCAGTTCGAACGCGTGGGAGGTAACCGCGTCCTCGAAACCGACGTTCGAGTAATAGCCGCGACCAACCGCGATCTGACGGGTGCGATCGCAGCC
>Ga0210406_10002857_pt1 | contig 19292 bp, 24 predicted proteins | sample IncBWC30MmetaG_FD_155454 | JGI IMG/M metagenome (GOLD analysis project Ga0210406, IMG submission 155454) | Forest soil microbial communities from Barre Woods Harvard Forest LTER site, Petersham, Massachusetts, United States - Inc-BW-C-30-M | ecosystem: Environmental > Terrestrial > Soil >... | reverse complement strand
AGCTGCGGCCTGTTCGCAGCCTCGCCATGACACGGTCAATGATTGGGTCGGAAACGCTTTGCGGCAACTCGAAGGAACTACTTTCGGTCACGATTTTTACAGTCTTACGGCTGGAATCGCACAGCACCTGGCACGCGCGGCACTGGGAGAGATGCAACTCGAGTTCTTGACGGATTTCTGGAGAGACTTGATTCTCGAGATAGTCAGCGAACTCGGCGAAGAATTCCTCACATGTGATCATTGAGTTGCTCCCTTGGTGCTAGTCGTGAAGTGAGGTGAGAGCCACTCTCGCAGCATGAGCCGGCCCCGTAAAAGCCGCGTCTTTACTGCAGGGACGCTTAGGCCTAACTGCCGGGCAACTTCATCCGTCGAAAGCTGTTCGATGTCCCTGAGCATCACGACAACACGGAACTTAGGAGGTAAGGCCAAGATCCCCGTTTCGACGAGCTGCCGGATCTCTGACTTAGAGAAGCATTGCTCGGGGTTGTCCTGCCAAGCCCTTACCTGACGAGGGCGAAAGTCCCGATCCTCCTCGTATTCACCTTCATCCAAGCTCTCAACGTTTTTCCGGCTTCGCAAACGCTGAAGCGCCGTATTCCTGGCAATACTCACCAGCCAAGTCGAAAACTTCGCGCGGCCCTGGAAGCCGCTGATATGCTTGAACGCACTCAAGAGGGTATCCTGCATGGCATCCTGCGCGTCGGTAGCGTTGCCCAAAATTGCCATCAGAGTGCGATAAATCAACTGGGTGTGCCGACGAACCAGCTCTTCGAAAGCCTCCAGCTTCCCACCCTGCGCCTGGGCGACCAATTCAGCGTCCACGTCCTGCGGTTTGTCGACCAGATGCACTGCGCCCGCGCCCTGCATAAGAGTGAGGGCAGCGCCCGAAAGATGCACTTTATTTTCCTCAAAGACCGGAGGTGGCGCAAAATCGGGTTCGATTCCGAGTCCCGTCTGGAGAGTGTTCGCGAAATTATTGAGAGCGGTCACCACCACGCATTCCAAAATCTGTTCCTCGGTGAAGCCCAGCGCGCGAAGTCCGATAACATCTTCGTTGGAGAAATCGGAGAAGTGCGCCCCAAGCTTAACAGCAAAGTCGAGTAATGCCTTATCTGCGTTGGACAGTGCAGACTCGTGATGGTCAACGGCGATCTGGTCACCCTCTTCCGGCGATACACCCAAACCACGCAACAGGTTGCAGTGTACCGCCACGCAGTAAGAGTTGAGATTGGTTGCCGAGACCGCCAGAAGAATACATTCCTTTTGCACTCGCGACAGAGCGTCTTCCGGAAACAAAATGCTGTTGACAGCCTCCAGTTCCGCCTTCAGCAAATCGGGGCGCAACGTCTGAGAACGGAAAAAATTCGGCATGAATCCATGGGTCCGCTGGAGGATAGCGAAGGGCGCAAACGTGTGGGGACTCAGGTACGGAGCAGGCAGGTAAGGGCCCTTCCTCTCCCACCCGCGATGAATGCCTGCCGATGAACTGGCGCGTGGTGTTTCGGCAGGAGAACCGGCTCTAGGCGAAGGCAGCTCGCGCGCTTGGAAATCCAGCTCTGGCCGCAAACCCGCAGACAGAGTACAGAGGTAGATAGCCAGGGCGCTCACGACGACGGTCTCGAATATCGCCCGATCCGTAAGTCCAGATACTCGGAGCGGTTCAATGTCCTCCCATTGAACCTCCGGAGCGTTACGGCTTAGCTTGAGACAAAATTGCAGGGTAGCTAAATCAGGCGCTGAGAGGTCTGCGCCACGATATTCATTCAAAAGATCATCGATTTGACCGGGCGTCGCCCCCAGCGAAGACAAGACTCTACTATGCATGGCAACGCAATATGTGTCTCTTCGATCGGCTGCAATGGTCAGTAGGATTCGTTCCTTTTGTACACGAGAGAGATCTCCTGCCCGCAAACGCACGGCATCTTCAAGTTTTGCTTGTGCCTCGATGAAACGGGGCAACAGGCTCTGTGCGCGAATGAGATTGGGGAGAAATCCGAGCGCCTCTCGAAACACGACGGAGGGCCCGAACTCTTTGTCCAATTGGACTTCGCGGAGAAAGCTCATCCTTTCCTCTTTGCAGCGTAGATGTAGGTAACCAAGTGTACGTCCTCAGATTCCGTGCGTCGAAGCCGGCCCCGGTCGGAATCGCCGCTGACTAGGTTGCACCCATGCTATGCCGTCGGCACTGCTCGAAGTTCTCCACAGTGCATGCGCGTATGATTTGTGGCTCTCTGGACCTTCACGTCGATCAGCCCGATAGGCTGTTTCGAACCAGTGCGTCAAGTTCCTCGATCCTCGAATACGGAACTAATCTGCAATTATGATGCGTAATGCCGGTAATCAAAAGAGATATCTTCTGTTCGACATTGAGCATTCCGGGATGCTGCGTGTGCGTTTGCGGACGAACGAGGAGCGTCACGCGATCACCCTGGTGGGCAAGTGCTGCTCCGACTAGCCGGCCCACTGCGCCGGCTCCGAGAATGGCGTGCTTCATGACGCCGTGTCGAGGTGAACTGCCGCGTCACTGCTCTGCCTGTTTCGCGATTAGAGGCTCAAGATTTTGCTTCCGGCATGACAAGTTCGAACGAAGAAGTGAGGCGAATTGTATTGTGAAAAGTTCGGTATAAAGGGCAGCGCATGGCGTAAATGCCGTGCGTGCGTTCGACTGTTTCCCTTGCCGCTTCAGGCGCCACCAGGCGCATCGCCACGTGAATCCGGCGGATGACCAGCACACTCTCCTCGGTCTCCACCTCTCCGGTTACTTCGGCGGTCAACTTCCCGTTGCTAGCATCGATTTGGCGCGCTTCCAGCGCACCTCCAAAAGTGCCCATCATTCAACCAGCGGTCGCCGAAATCACATAGTCAATGGTTGAGGAGTGCGACTCCTTCAACGTTGCCGGGTCAACTTTGTAGTGCTCGGCGATGGCCCCATGGACGCTGTAGATCACTGGCTGGGACTCGCCTGGCAAATGTGCGATGCGAAGAGGTCCCTGCCGGCGTTCGATATGCGAATTCGAGGTATAGACGACATTGCTCATGGCCTGCTCCTTCTAGAACTGGACAATCGAATCTGCCGCAGAGCTCGAAAGGCTATTTGTGCTGAATAGCCTTGGGAGATCGTCTGAGGTCAAGAGGAAGAATCTGCAATTGCCATCTTACAGGTACCGACGTGGGCGGATAGCAAACCGTCTGGTCGCAGGCCTGATACTGCAAATCGCCGGTGATGGAAATAGTCCTCTCCTTCGAAAAGACCGAACGGAGAGCATCTGCAGTGCGAGACGGCGTTACCGTGAGATCCTGGGTAATGCGAAACTTTCCCTCGAAGACCGGTACATGTTCCTGGATGGCTTCCAGGTACAGTACTTTAGAGCTCGGGTAAACGACAGGCTGCAGTTCGATTCCTGGAAGCCCCTGCAAGGTGAGCTGAATCGGTTTATAACCTTGCACTCCGGGAGAATAGACGTGTACACCCGCGGGAAGTTCGATTTCGGCAATCACACTGACCCTGCCACCTGGTATGACACTGCGATCGGATTGTGCAAGGGTAAGCTGGAGATGAGGCGCTTTGATGTCTTGAGTCACCTCCGCGCTCAACTCAGGGAAGAGTTTCGAAATGACATTATTTGCCGTGAGTCGGTCCGTGTACTTCGGTGTGAAATACTTTTCGCGAATAACCCCGCTTGAGTCGACATAGAAGAATCCGGGGTAGGCCATTCCATTGGTCATTCCTTTCGCTTCTGTGTTAAGCACGTTGAAATGGCGAATGATTTCGGAGTTGGGGTCCGCCAACAGGGGAAACTCGATTTTGTGGCGCTCGGCGAAATCCTTCAGGATCGCCGGACTATCGTAGCTGATGGCGGCCAGCTTCAGTCCTTGCGCTTCAAATCTTTGTTTAGCGTTTTGCAGCTGCACGAGCTGCGCTTTGCAGAAGGGTCACCAATCGGCGGAACGAAAAAAAAGAAGGATAGTGCCCTTCGACCCTTTGAGGGTCTCGTTGGACTGTTCATGGCCGAACTGATCGGAGAGAGCGAACGCCGGAGCCGGTTGACCGACCTCCAAGCCAACAGACGGAGTAACTGGGTGATTACTGGGCGGTTTTTCTTGCCCACTGGAAAGACCAAAGAGTCCGACAAAAAAAAGGATAGCAATCGCAACTTTCATTCTGGCTCCAAATTCCGTTTCGTTCGATCGACGCGCGCCGACGAAGCGACGTCAAAGCACAATGGATGTAACGACGCTAATTCGAAAGTCGAGTAAAACCCGCTCCCCACACCCTTCCCGCATCCGCCTCCTGGACGATCACCGCGATCCTGAGATTCCCTGGATTTTTGGCGCTGAGATCAAGTCTAACGTCTTGAGAAAATCCTTCGGATTTAGCTACTTCCCCGACCGGGATAAGGCTTCGCAGAACCGCCACGTGCTTCAGTGTTCTTCCAGCGTTTTCTCCCCCGTTTACATGCGATTCGTCGATGTCATCTGCTATCGCGACGAAAATGACCGCCGATATCGCGGTACTGGACGAAGGTAACGGACCGGTTTCAATATGAAGAATTGGTGTTTTTTCATCGTTCAGACGAGAAGAGACAGTCACCGGGGTTTTCATCACCTTCGTGGCGTTTTCGATTGCCTCCTTGGCTACCCGTTCATCGCTGCCCACGAATTCGTAGTGTCCGTCAACGATCATCTGCGGCGTATAGATGCTTCTGAGACCAAAGTGCGCCGCGTAAGCACTTTGCCGCTCGCTGTATTCGTGCGAAGAGTAGGGATCCTTCCATCCGATGTCGTTCCAATAGTCCACATGTTCACTCAAAACGATCAGTTCCGCGCCGCTCAGCTGCTGAGATCGGTCGAGTCTTTCTAACAGAGCATCGGCAGGAGGGCAGCTGGAGCACCCCTCGGAGGTAAACAGTTCGACTAGCACGGGACTGCGTGGAGCATCATCGCGGCTCGGCCCCGCCGGCATGCTCGCAGCTTGAATGTACCGAAGCGAGAGTGCCGTCATTACAACAGAAATTACGACGAGTCCAGTAATCGATAGTCTGAAACGCATCATGCTTCTCCCTGATCGATTGAGATTGTCCAGCGTATTCTCTAAGCTGCTCAGCTCCATCCCCCGCTGACCGAGATCAACTGGCCGGTAATCCACGAGGCTTCATGTCCAGCCAGAAATGAGACAACGTTCGCGATATCCCGCGGTTGTCCGAGCCGGCCGAGAGGTGTCTGGGAAACGACAACGGAACGAAAATCGCTGGAACCAGGCATGGCTCTGAAACCCTCGGTATCGGTAGCGCCAGGCAGGACAGAGTTGACTAGGATCTTCTTAGGACCGAGCTCAGCTGCAAGACCTTTGGTGATGGCGTCGACGGCTGCTTTGGTCGCCGAATAAACGACCAGGTTGGGTTTTGGAGAAAGCGCGGCGATCGAGCTAATGTTGATGATCGATCCCCCGGCATCTCCAAACACATTGACTGCCTCCTGAATCGAAAAGAAGAGCCCCTTCACGTTCAGACTAAAATGCCGGTCGAAGAGCTGCTCATCAACCTTCTCAAAGGGCGCAGGCGAGTAGACGGCAGCGTTGTTGACCAAGACGTGGACGCGCCCGTATTCCCGAACCGTGGTCTCAAATAGCTTCTTGACGTCGGCCAGTTTGCTCACATCGGCGCGAACCGCCAAAGCACGGGCTCCCCGCTTCTGTATATTTGCGACGACGGTTTCGGCTTCCCGCGCGCTGTTTGAGAAGTTGACAGCCACCGCTGCACCGTCTCCGGCGAGCTTCTCTGCTATCGCCGCGCCGATTCCTTTCGACGCACCTGTGATGATTGCAACTCTGCCAGATAAGTTCGCCATTGCTTTCAGTTCTCCTTTGGCCTGTTAGAGCTAACCGACTTCTGTTTGCGTGAGCGTGACAGAATCTTCCTCGCCACCAACAACATCGGCGCCCCACCCCAAGCAATCTTCACCGCGTGAGCGAGCGCCTCTTTGCCACCTTCAGAAGCCGAGCATGCTTCGAGATCTTGCATGGACGGAAAATAAACTTCGGCAATGCGGTAGAAAGGAGGCGTCCCTTGCGGGGAGCCGAGTATCTTGGTTGCGACAATCTTGGTCTTGCCGCCCAGTTTAGCGACGGCCAGCGGTACATGCTCGTCCTGATAGATTTTCTCGAAAACAGCAACGTCTTTGGGACGCGGATACATCACCACCAGCTTTACGCCTGCCATTCGATGCTCCTGGCAAAACAAGATTGCAATTACCCGACTGTGCTGCGGTACCTGACCACCCCGTAGGGGGAGACGTACGTTCCGTCGCCGACACCGAAGAGTGGCAATCCAATCAGATTTCCGAGGAATGCAAAAGTTTCATGTTGGGTTCAAAATCGCAGAGGTTCGATCCAGCAGGGTATCCCGGCAGCTACTGAGCGAAGTCGTGCTGACCGGCCAACCCTTTGCGTCGAAGTCCGGAAACTTTTCAGCGACAAGCCCATCTCACTAACCTGTATACGTTTTGAGGATGATTGTTGAAACGGATGTTAAAGGCCACTCTCGCGCAATCGAAGCTCGAGCGGGGCGCGGATCAGCAACGAGACCCAGACGTTTGACAGGAGAAATTATGAAAATGAAATTGGCGAGTGTTCTGCTCACAGTCGTTTGCCTTCTTGGACTGAGTGCAGCTGCCAAGGCTGACATTCGAGGCCAGATTCGTGTAACACTGCCCTTCGAGTTTGTGGTCGATGGTGAGACACTCCCTGCAGGCACATACACGCTAAGTACTTTTTCGGACGATAAATTCGCCGGATTGATCCTGAGCAACCATGACCATCGAATCGGTGTGTTTGTACACCCAGTCGAGATCGAAGGCGCTTCCGCCGACAAGCCCCAAGTGAGTTTCCAGCGCGTTGGGCAACAGCTTTTCCTGACCAGAATTCAGACCGCATACGACGTCTATAACATCCCCGTGCCCCGCTCAGTGATCATGCAGTACGCAGACCGATCCCACGGCAACGGGACCGCTTCAGAAAGCTCCAGCGGCAAATAGGTCATTACTCCCTATAAATATCGTGGAGGAGTTCAGGCTGTAAGTCCGCACCTCTTTCATGCCCGAATTCCCTCATGACCGCGATGAGCTGCGAATCGCGTGGAACCAAATCCTGCGTTATGGCTTTTCATCAGGCAATCGAGAAATTTGTTTAAGGGAGATTTGCAAGTGAATTCAATTCGTGTTGGACGACGTTTTATGCAAGCCTTGAAACTCTTCGTTACCTCGTCGCAATTTACGGTCTTAAGGGAGAAAGCACAGAAGAATAAGATCAAGTGGTTCATCGGATGCTTCATGACGGCCACGCTGTCTCTTCCAGCCCTGGCACAAGGAAAAAATGAAGTTGGGCTCGTGATCGGGGGGATTGTAACACCCAGCCAAACTTTGTCCCCTGGTGCAAGCCTTATAGGACCAGGCGGGACAGTGCTCCCGAATCGAGACATAAGTTTGGATTCAAGCTTGACGTTGGGAGCCGAATACGATCGAGAGTTTGTTCGTAGACAAAAATTCGCAATCGACGGCGGCGTTGATTTCCTGGCATCCCCGCTTGATGTGAAGCTCAGCCAGCAGTCCCAGAATGCTATCGGTGAATATGCCTTTATTTTTCTGACTCCCCACGTCCGAGTGAAGTTCCATCCAGACGGCGTGTTTTCTCCCTGGCTGTCATTTGGCGGCGGTTATGCGCGCTTCCTCGAGAGCGTGCCCCCTGCCGCGCCATCGTTTAGGCGGGGTACAAATACTGGAACCCTGGTGTTTGGTGGCGGGATTGATACCCGCACGGTTGTCCATCTCCTAAGAATACCGATCGGCTTCCGGGTCGAAGTGCGTGACTTCTATTCGGGTGTGCCCAACTACAACCAAAAGATCACCGGGAATTTGCAAAATAATCTGGCGTTCACCGGCGGATTGTTGATCAGGTTTTGAGGCCCTCAATCGAGTTTCCCAATGAGGCTTGACTGCGCATGACTCAAGCGCAGCGTGGCCTTCTCGCTAGCCGCCGATGAATCCCGCTTCTCGCCGGAAACTCTTTCGCAAGATGCGCATCTCATATCCTGGCGCCTTTGCAGTGAGAACTAAAGCAAGGGCATTTCCTAAATTCGATCCGTTTGCTGCGTGACAGAGATGTGCTCGTGTTCACGTCAACGAGACCGTCTATGCCGATTGGCGAAGATCCGATCTGGAATTTTAGAAACCTTTAGGCACCTCGCGACTCTGATTCAATGGACGGAATATTTTGTCAGGCATTCGGGAGCGCCGCCGGGATCGCAGCAAGAGCTAGTTTTCCCAGACCGGGCAGCGAGATTCGCGATTCACGAAGAAGGCTAAGAGTGCCAGATGGAGTTCCGCATCTCATTCTAATCAACGGGAGAATTTGAAAATGACGAAAACGACAAAAGCGATGCTCACAGGTGCGGCGTTGGCGGGATTGTTCGCCGGAACCGGAGCTTCGGTTAAGGCTTCGACTCTGCTGCCTTCGCTGAAGACCTCTTTCAGCGCTCAGGATCAAGACCAGAAGAGCGACAAGCAGGTCAAAGAAAAGCACGCTTGTAAGGGCCAGAACTCCTGCAAAGGCAAGGGTGGTTGCAAAGCCAGCGACAATGGTTGCAAAGGCAAAAACTCTTGCAAGGGCAAGGGCGGTTGCGCGACCGATGGCTCCAAGCCACCGCAAGAGTAGTTTGAAATCAGGGCAGTCCAATGTAGGGGGCTGGGAAGTTTCTCCTGGCCCTTTTCTGTTCGCCAAGGGAGTGGAAAAAATATGCCGAAAAATCGTTTTAACGGGTTTACGAATTATGAGATTGGGATTGGCCTGCGCGCTCCACACTACGAGCATATTCTGTCTCGCAAACCCGTTGTCGATTGGTTTGAAATCATCTCCGAGAACTTCATGATCGACGGCGGACGGCCGCTGCACGTTTTGGATCAGATACTCGATCAATACAAAGTCGTCCAGCACGGGGTCTCGATGTATTTCGGTTCAGCAGAGAAGCCGAATCGCGAGCACCTCCGCCGCTTGAAGCAGCTGGTAAAGCGCACAAATACTCCGTGGCTCTCCGACCATCTGTGCTGGGGCAGCGTCGATGGACGATACACGCATGACCTACTCCCAATGCCTTATACATTTGAAGCGGCTCGCATTACCGCGCAAAAGGTTCGCGAAGTGCGGGACTTTCTCGAAATCCCCATTGCTGTCGAGAACGTGAGCAGTTATGCCGAATTTCATGTTTCGGAAATGACCGAATGGGAATTCCTGAATGAGGTTGTGGAGCGGGCTGACTGCGGAATTCTTTTGGATGTAAATAATATTTACGTTTCTTCGCAAAATCACAATTTTGATCCATTCACATATGTAAACAGCGTGCCTGCAGAGCGCGTCGCGCAAATTCACATTGCTGGCCATTCGAAGTTCAAGAAATACATCCTCGATACCCATGACCATCCGGTGCTCGATCCGGTCTGGAAACTCTATGAGCGTGCCATTCAACGCGCTGGCCACACTGCGACACTCCTGGAGTGGGACGACAGCATCCCTTCTTTTCAGGAAGTTCACAAAGAGGCCATGAAGGCCAACCGCTTCCTCGCTGAAACGACCCTGGCGGTGGCGGTATGAAGCTCGCCGCGCTTCAGCGAGCTGTGGCTCGTGCTGTCATGCAACCCCTAACGCGATCTGAGCGCATGCGGCGTACCGCGCCCAGCGGAGGGCGCATGAGCGCCTACGCGGCCCGGTATATCAAGCCAAACGACCGCCTCACTTCCTTCGAGCGCCTCGAGATCTACAATCGGCAATATTGGTTTCGTGTTCTCGACAGCATGGCCCAAGACTTCCCGGGCTTGCGCGCCATTCTCGGCCAGCGGCGATTTGACGGCATGTGCCGGGCTTACCTTGCCGAGTGTCCTTCACGCTCGTTTACGCTGAGGAATCTGGGGGCCAGGCTTGAAACGTGGTTGCGGCGGAATCCCCAATGGATACGCGGTAAGCAGAGTCTCGCGCTGGACATGGTGCGCCTGGAGTGGGCCGACATAGAGGCATTTGATGGCGAAGCAGAACCCGCCCTTCACCCGGAGGATCTGAGTGGCAGTTCCGTGCCGACCCTCCGGTTGCGGGTGCAACCTTACGTACAACTCCTCGAGCTCCAATATCCAGTGGACGACCTGGCTCTCGAAGTTCGACACAGCGAAGATACCGATTTCACAAGCAACGTCCTGACGGAGAACCGGAAAAGCGTAAAAATCCAAACCATCGCTGCTCTTGAGCCAAAGCAGATCTTTCTGGTTGTTCACCGGATTGATCTCTCCGTGTACTTTCGCCGCATCGAACGCGAGGAATTCCTGTTGCTCTCGGTCCTGCGTCGCGGAAAGACGATCGCGCGCGCGATTGATTTAGCGTTTCAACGCAGTTCGATTTCCGAGTTCGATCGTGGGGGATACGTCCGGAACTGCTTTCAGACTTGGGCAACTCTGGGCTGGTTCTGCCGGCCGCAGAAAAATGCGCGCGGCGAGAAAGTCCGCGAGAAATGAGTGTAGTCAAATCATGGGTAAAATAATTAAGAAAATTACGCAGTGGCATGAACAGTTCTTCGATCTGGTTTCTTACCTGCACTCGCCATTCCTCTTATTAGTGCGGCTCTACTGGGGATGGCAACTTGCTCAGAGCGGCTGGGGCAAGCTCCATAACCTGCCCAACGTGACGGAGTTTTTCGGCAGCCTTGGTTTGCCAATGCCCGCGCAGATGGCGCTCTTCATTGCTTGCGTCGAATTGTTTGGCGGCATCTTCCTCGCTTTGGGTCTGTTTTCCAGAATCACAGGACTCGTCCTCACCGTTAACATGACCATGGCTTACGTCATCGGGGACCGGGAGGCGCTGCTCTCTTTCTTTTCCAATCCGGACAAGTTTATTGCCGCCGCTCCCTTCGCGTTTCTCATCGCCTCTCTGATCGTGCTGATTTTTGGGGCGGGCAGGATCTCGGTGGACACCGCTCTGACGTTTTTCTATGGCTCCACAAAGGTGAATGAAGCGAATTCAGTTACGGCCTGATCGCGCTCTCCAGAAAGAAAGTTTTTCATGGTTATTCAATGCTCCGAACCCTTATGGTGGGCTTATTCCCCCGCGCTGCGTCGATCGCGCTCGGTTTTCTGTTTTGTTTCTGCCTTGCGGCGACGGCGGGCGAGATGACTTCAAGCCTCCTGATCGGAAACGCTCGCATTGATATGGTGATCGAACCAACCTCCCCGTACCCACCAGTGAAGGACATTTTTCGCTGGGTCAAATCGGCTTCTGAATCCGTGACGAACTATTACGGCCGCTTTCCTGTGCCTCGAGTCTCGATTCGGATCACTCCCTTCGAAGGAAGAGGAGTGGCCGACGGTATGACCTTTGGCGATCGAGGCGGGCGAATCACAATACGTGTCGGCAGCGACACTTCCCCTGCAGAATTTGCCTCTGATTGGATGCTGACCCACGAGATGGTGCACTTGGCTTTTCCTTCCGTGGACGAAAAGCACCATTGGATCGAAGAGGGGATCGCCACCTATGTTGAACCGATCGCTCGCATTCGCGCCGGACATCTTACGGCCGAGCAGATGTGGCTTGATCTTGTCCGGGACATGCCGCAAGGGCTGCCTCAGGCCGGAGATCGAGGGCTCGATCACACACACACCTGGGGCAGAACCTACTGGGGGAGGAGCGCTGTTTTGCCTGTTAGCTGATGTTGAGATTCGCCGTCAGACAAACAACGCGAAGGGCTTGGAACACGCTCTTCGCGGCATTCTCGACGCTGGTGGTGACATCCGGAAGGACTGGAACCTCCAGGATGCGCTGGGGGCTGGAGATCACGCCGTCGGCGTGAGTGTCCTTCAGCCCCTTTACGCAAGAATGAAAGACAAACCGGTAGTAAGCGTGGACCTAGCCTCCTTGTGGTCGCAACTCGGTGTCCAATCGGATGGGGCCAATGTCCGCTTTGACGACAATGCCACGCTGGCTGCGACCCGACGGGCGATCACCATGGCGGACCCCAACGGGGTCGAGGAGCATCCTTTGCTTCCCAGCCCTACCGCAGTCTTTGCAGGGCGTACTGTCGAGCCCTCTGTGATTGGTTTGGCGAAGTAAACCGCGACTCGGAGTAGCATACCTTCGTGACCAAGAAAACAGGACAACGGGCTGCTGAGTCGAAGCGAGTGCGTGTGGCCATCGCGCAATCCGCTCCCATTTACCTGGACAAACGAGCGAGCCTCACAAAGGCTCTCGATCTCGTCCAGCAGGCGGCAAAGCGAGATGCGTGGCTCGTTGCGTTTGGAGAGACCTGGCTGCCGGGCTACCCTGCGTGGCTGGATGTGTGTCCGGGCGCAGCACTGTGGGAAAACGCGTCCGCGAAAGAGGTCTTCGCGGAGCTCAGAAATAACAGCGTCACCGTTCCCGGCGAGGAAGTGAATGCGCTCAGCGAAGCGGCGCGAGATCTCGAAATTGCGATTGTGATGGGAGCGAGTGAGCGAGTCGATACCGGTCCTGGAAACGGGACGCTCTACAACTCGCTTCTCACTATTTCAGAGGATGGACAGCTCAGAAACCACCACAGGAAACTCGTGCCGACCTACACGGAACGGCTCGTGTGGGGGAATGGTGATGGCCGCGGGTTAGAAGCCGTGTCCACATCTGCTGGACGCATAGGCGGATTGATTTGCTGGGAGCACTGGATGCCGCTTGCACGCATGGCCATGCACAATTCCGGAGAACACATCCACGTCGCCGTGTGGCCAACAGTTCACGAATTACATCAACTAGCCAGCAGACACTACGCTTTCGAGGGCCGGTGTTTTGTGATGACTGTAGGCCTGATGATGCCAGCCTCGGACCTACCTAGGGAGCTTCCACGCGGCGTCCCACTATCGTCAGATGACGAGCAATGGATAGAGCGCGGGGGCAGCGCCATTATCGGGCCCGATTCCCATTACATTGTTCAGCCCGTATTCAATCGTGAAGAACTCATCGTGGCGGACCTCGATTTCAAAGAAATTGACCGCGAGGCCATGACCCTCGATGTATCGGGTCACTATGCTCGACCGGACTTGTTCCGCTTCGAGAAGAAAGAATTAACGTAGAGAGCAGTGCGTCTGAAAGTCCGCAGCGGAAACGTGACCTGAGCTCGGAAATGAGCAACTGGATTGGGTTCTCGCGGAGAGGGAAAGAGAGAAACGAATGGAATTGGATTTTGCGGGAAAGAAACTGATTGTCATCGGAGGCACAAGCGGAATCGGGAAGGCGGTCGCGTCACTCGTGCTCGGCAATGGTGGCAGCGCTTTGCTCGTCGGCCGCCGCGAGGCCAAGACGCGGGAGGCGATCCGCGAATTGCGTTCACGTGGCGAAGTGTCTGGATGGACCGTGGACATAACAAGCGGCGCTGGACGTGCCGCTCTGATCGATCATTTAAATGCAGAGCACACGGACGCAACCTTGCTTGTGAATGCCGCAGGTGTTTTCGCTCCTAAACCGTTTCTCGAACACACCGAACCCGACTATGACCGCTATCTTGAAATCAACAGGGCCCTCTTCTTCATCACGCAATGCGTAGCCAAGAACATGGTGGCCGGTAACCGCGGGGGCTCGATCGTTAACATCGGGTCGATGTGGGCCAGGCAGGCTGTGCAAGCCACGCCCTCGTCGGCTTATTCCATGGCGAAGGCAGGGCTGCACGCCTTCACGCAGCATCTTGCGCTGGAGCTCGCAAAGGCGGGCATTCGCGTCAATGCCGTGTCGCCCGCCGTCGTGAACACGCCGATTTTTGAAGGCTTCCTGCCGAAGGATCAAGTTCCCTCGGTGCTTCAGAGTTTCGACGGGTTCCACCCAATCGGCCGTATCGGCCGGCCCGAAGATGTCGCGGAAATCGTCGCCACGCTTCTGTCCGGCAAGTCCTCCTGGGTCACGGGCGCCATTTGGGATGTCGACGGAGGCGTTATGGCGGGGCGCAATCAGTACGTCTCGTGAGCCGCCAACGCCGCAATCGAGGGAGCCTAAATTTCATGATGTTCGACACAAAGGACAGTGTGATTCGACTTGCGAGTAAGATCGCAAAGTTGTTCGCGGCCTACCGGCTCGCGATCCTGACATTGATAACCATTCTGATCGCGCCATCGGCAATGCTTGCAGATTGAATCTTCCGAGCGCGACGATCTTTAGAGGGAAAGAGGTGGCCGCTTGCGATGGCGCAACGAGCGAAATGGGCCTGCTTGGACTAGCGAATGCTCAGGTATTGTCGCTCCGAGAGGGCAATTCCAAAGGGGGCACATGCCTCCGAATCAATCCCTCCAGTTCTCCGAGATGGGAGTACGGCGCCAGTACGCAGTTTGGGTGGGTGTTTCCGGTGATCAGGAGAGAAATCCTGCGCTCTGCGTCTCGCGCAAAAAACAGGATGGTTTTTTTTGCGGTGGCTCCAAGGAGATAGCCAGTTTCAAAACCCAAACCGAACGAGGAGCCTGTTACCTCGGCGACGAACAGGTCGCACTGGGCGAGCCAGTTCATATCGCGCGCAAATATCTTCTGCGGAGGCACGCTCCGGTCAGCCGTCCAAGCGTCCTCGCTCATCAAGTGGCTGGTGAGGACCTGGTGCCCCAGAGATTGGAGAGCCTCCAGAATTTTCTTCGCAGCCTCAATCGAGGAACGACTCCCGGCAACAGTAAAGCCCAAGTAGATTTTCATGGTGCAACAGAATGTGCCTGCCCAGGCGTATCGCAATGCTCCGATGTGAAGATAGCGACGCTCGACAGGTAAAAGCGGTACATTTTACCACCGTCTCGCGGCGCACTTAATGAGATTCGTGACATTCAGAAAAGTTCCAGAGCCAACGCGAGAGAACTCACTTCAAGTACAGTCCATTAACTCAGTAGTGGACCAAACACGCATCGTACCTGACAGTATTAACCGCCGAGAAGGGCAGATTTGGAAACCTAGTCGCGACACGCTCATCTCATGTTTTGTACACATCGTGATGGACATGAACGGTGTGAGCGGAGGTGAGGATTATGCTAGAGACCCTGCGGCGCATCATAAGGTCCTCACTTCTGGGCGCATTGACAGCGGGAGCCGCCGTGGCGCAGAGTCCCGCGCCAACACCAGACCCGGCGAAAGTGGAAGATCGATCCGCGCAGTCAGAGAAAGGGCAGCAGCAACCCATCGAGCAACAGGACACAGTACACCCACGGAATTCTAAAGATGATGTCGAGGCCATCGGCAACAGGAAGGTGGGAAAGGGTCCGAATTTCTACTCCTTGGAAAAGGAAATTGCGCTCGGTAAGCAGTTGGCGCAAGAGGTCGAGCGCTCGTCGAAGCTTATCGACGACCCGGTCGTTACTGAGTACGTAAACCGCGTTGGACAAAACCTCGTGCGCAATTCGGATGCGCGGGTGCCGTTCACGATCAAGGTGATCGATTCCGACGAGGTCAATGCTTTCGCGCTGCCGGGAGGATTCTTTTACGTAAATAGCGGGTTGATTCTTCGCGCGCAAGAAGAGTCTGAGCTCGCGGGCGTCATGGCCCACGAAATATCGCATGTGACCGCGCGGCATGGGACGAAGAACGCGACCAAAGGTCAGATACTGCAACTCGCCACGATTCCCTTGGTCCTTCTGGGTCCTGCCGGATTGGCCGGATACGGACTCTATGAAGGGTTGAACGTCGCGCTTCCGTTGACGTTCCTGAAGTTCAGTCGCGACGCCGAGCGCGAGGCGGACTTCCTCGGCTTGCAGTACATGTACAAGGCCGGTTACGACCCGAATGCGTACGTCACTTTCTTCGAGCGGATTCAGGCGGATGAGAAGCGCCGCCCGGGGACCATCCCGAAGGTGTTTTCAACGCATCCCCCGACGCCGGACCGCATCGAAAATGCGCAGAACGAAATTGCGCGGATTTTGCCGAATCGGCCGGAATACATCGTCACGACTTCAGAATTTGACAATGTAAAGGAACGCCTGCGCAGCCTCATGTTTGCTCGCAAGGCGCAGGACAACGCTCCCGGTAAGCCAACCCTGCGTACACGTACGGAACAAAAGCAAAAAGGACAAACCCAGGGGACTGACACCACGGATGACGACCGGCCCACCTTGAAGCGCCGGCCAGATTCTCCTTGAGCCAATATTGCAGTTGCCAATTAGCATGAAGGAAGTAGCCACTCGTTTGCCTGTTTGGCTGAAACCTTTGGGTTGATGGGGAATCGAATTTTTGACTCGGGCCAGACTCACACTTTGCCTCGCGGGTGCCGGCCAAATCCAAAGCTAGGAGCTTAGTCATATGAATTCTGCTGCATGCCTCGTCGCGAAGTTTTAAGATCACTAAGGAATCGCAAACTTATCCTACGCGCCGCGGCTTTGGTATTTGCGGGCGTCGCCTCGATCGGCCATGCGTACGGAGCGTTGAAGGCCCAAAATGGGACCGGATTGGACAGCATCCTCGATGAGATAGCTGCCGGCCGTAAGGTGTCGCCAAGAGTCAGCCTGCCTCTGCAGGTAGGCTTCTTCAATGGTGCAACGGCGCTCTATATTACGACCGGAAGTAGGAGTCGACCCGAATGCTCCGGCAGCTATCATTACTGCCGCGAAACAGGTCGCCCTAGGGTTCAACTCCAATTTCATTCCTCAAAACTTCGGTACGCTCCCTAACTCTCCGGCTGTGGATGACATCTTCGTGTTTACCAATTTCGTGCAAGGAAACGTGCTAGCCTCCGCACCGCACCCTGCGGGTCCTGCTAACACGGATACGAATTACTCGCCGCCATGGCAAGTCAACCTGGTCTCATGGAATTCCGGACGCCAGGGACGTGTGCTGACCTCGCAAACCGACGTCACGGATGCGGCCGCTGCCGGTGACGTAACCATCCAGAAAACGCCCATTATCGTGGAGTGCTCAGTGATTTTCACTCCCGGCGGCGGACTGCTTCCCGGATCTAGAATCACCAGGGGCGAAGAGCAAGAAGGCGAACCAAGCGGCGATCGTCAGTGAATGCATCACGGCTCATATTTCACTGATAATTTCCCCCGAGCGGACCGTCGAGGACTGATGAGTTGCGAGGGTCAAGGGCCTGGGAACACCGGTCGCGTCCGAGCTTCGTGCAGTGAGTATTTCGCTCCTCCGTGGATCTGCTCACGCAAGCAAGCATGAAAGGCTATCCTACACACTCGTGACTGACGTTCTTGTGAACGGCGAGAAAAATTACAAAAAGCGAATAAAAAAAGAAAAGAGAAGGAAAATCTGACTAATCCGATTTGATCAGAACTTGCTGATTTCCCTCGATTGAGCTCAGCTCCGGCAACTTGTGATGAAATTAAATTCACGGCTGTTAACCGAAGGGTTGCTAGTTCGAATCTAGCCCGGGGAGCCAAATTCTCCTTCTTCTTCAATTACTTAGCGACTGCGATTTTTTCCTCCTTCTTCGCATCGGGCAATGAAGTGAACCCCTGATATGGAATGACCTGTCAACTACGAGCAATTGTTTTTCTTCGTCATTACTCTTATTCCTCCTAGAGAGGGCAGCGCAAGTGGCGGCCGAGATGCCTGTCGTGACGGTTGATCACTCTGATATTCGCGGGTCGAAACCGCATAATCGTGATCCGTCGGGAGCTTCCTCGGACTAAGTACGCGGGTTGGGTCCGAAGACCGACCGCAAGGGGTTCATCGAGGATTCTCCTTTCCGTATGCCCCTCGACCGCTACCTGCGCTGCCTCCAACTGTCGCGCCCGCGCAAATCTAGATACTTCGCCCAGTTCCGCAACGATCGTCACCGCAGATACTTGAGCGATCCCCCGAAGCGCCTGCAAGGCCTCGATCACCGCGCGCATCTTGGGCGGTGTCAACTTCACCGCTTCTTCGATGGCTAGATCGAGCCGCGCCATCCGTGCTGCCCTATGCTCCACCTTTTGGAAATCATCGAGCAACGTAGCTTCTTGCGCCGGTTGCAGGAAGTGCACTTCTCGTTCGATCCACGCAAGGTCCGCATGTAGGAGCGGCGAGAACAAAGAACTTCTGGCTCTGAACATCGCGTTCGCGATGGTACGCCGGGGGCAATAAAGAACGCCTGAGGGAATCGTAAGGAGTTCATAAAGATAGGACTGTTTTGGATCTGCTCCTGGGCGGGGCGCTTGCTTCCGACGAAAGCGTGCGAAGACCAAATCGGGCCAGCAAGGTTTAGGTAATGTGCACGCGAGCTGTGACAATAGAAATGCTGGTAAAAAAGGGGTGGAGCGATGCCGGAGTCCATTGACTGGCCGAGAATGCAAACGCCGCGGCGTCGCCGCCGCTTGCTTCTCCTGATACTCGCCGTCCTTGCCGCTATCTTTTTCGGTGGTCGGACCGCGTTGTCGTATTACGTGGAGGTGCTCTGGTTCGGTTCGCTCGGCTACCGGGACGTATTGTGGAAAACGCTGAGCCTCCAGTGGGGAATCTTTGCCGCTTTTGCAGCGGCCACATTTCTCATTCTGTTCGGATCGTTTCTGGCTCTGAAGCGAGCGCATCTGCCCGATGTGCCGAGCGGTCACACGATTTTCATCGGCGGACAGCCGCTGAAACTACCAGTTGAGGCTGTGCTGCGACTCAGCGCACTTGGCCTTTCACTCTTAATTGCTGGCGTAACCGGGGCCGGCATGATGATGGAGTGGCCGACGATCGCACTCTTCTGGTACGCACCGCGCAGCGCCGGTGGCTTCGTGGACCCGGTCTTTGGCAAACCGCTGAACTTTTTCCTGTTCACCCTGCCTGGCTGGCAACTGCTCGTCGGCTGGCTACTTACGCTGGCTATAATGACCTGCGTGCTCGCGATTGTTTTCATCCTCATCACGCGCGGAACTCGTGCGTTCAGCGGACGGAGCAGAAGCTACGTCACAGTGCCTTGGCATGGACTCTCCATGACGTTTGCGTTTCTGTTACTGGTCCTTGCAATGCGTGCGTACCTCGATCGATTTGAACTATTGTTCGATGCTCATACGATCTTCACGGGTGTGACTTACACTGACGCACACGTCACGCTCACTGGAATGCTTATTGTGAGCGCAGCGCTGGTTGTCGGCGCGGTGATCGCAGCTGTCAACGGCGTGACCGTGGCGCGCGGACGCTGGATTGCGGCTGCGATTCTCCCGGCTGCGCTGTGCTTTATCTCCGTTCAAGTAGTCGAGTGGTACGTCAGCAGCTTTATCGTGAAACCGAACGAGCTGGTTCGCGAGCAACCTTATATTGCGCACAATATCGCACTGACGCGACAGGCGTACGGACTGGATGGAGTATCGCA